>Ga0299912_10001858_pt1 | contig 17123 bp, 11 predicted proteins | sample RVTome_2_FD_207667 | JGI IMG/M metagenome (GOLD analysis project Ga0299912, IMG submission 207667) | Soil microbial communities from uranium-contaminated site in the Upper Colorado River Basin, Wyoming, United States - RVT95D214 (version 2) ... | reverse complement strand
GCTCTGGCGGGAGATGCAATAATGCGAGGCCGTTGGCCTCGCCTGATAGATGATTCCCTTTCAGGTAATGATGGCGATAGGTAGAAACTATCACACCCCGCAGGGGCATAATGGGTAAAGATGGGGTATCGCCCCATCGGACTGGAAGCTCCCTGAACCAACCAAAGCCCTGTAAGGGCGGAATAAACCAGATCAGAACCTTCCCGGTCTTTAGTAATCAACAACATAACTAATTACCAATTACTGCAAAAGCTCAACCAAAATCGTTCTCTTTTACCCTGAATTGGAAACTCATTAAACACCAGACCCCGTTAATCCTCACGGGGCCTGATGAGTATCGGTGAAAACTGCCGGTCACAAGAGAATCAGGATCATTGGACAATTTTATACACTATACCTTCCCACTCAAAAATTAAATTTTCACCCAAAGCCAGGATCTTTTTTAAGTCAGGCTCTGAATGAAGTAACGAGAAGTAGCCATCGCTCAAATAGCTGATGGTACGGTCAATATTGGAGATCGATTTTACTTCTTCATCTACCCAGTAACCATTTTTAAGGTAAAACGTTTTCTCACCAACCCGCTGAACAGTGAGCAGCATACTTACATCTTTATCAGCCTGCTCCATTTTTTTCATTACCCGGCTGGACAAAACTGCATCCCGGCCGGAGGACTGTTCAGCTGCCGCTGGTGCTGCGCTCAGCGCATCAAGAAATACCGCGGAACCCACGCTTTCTTCATCAACTTCCGCCTGCGATTGTCTTTTCTGCTCAGCGCCGGTAATTTGTCGCTGAGAGACACTGGCAGTACCTACAGCTACCTGGTTGGCTGCCTGCTGCAGTTCCTGCTGCTGCTCCACCACCAGATAAGAAGTATAGGGGGTCACAATTCCATATTCTTTTCCTAAGGCTCGAATACTCTCCACCAGCTCCTGATTTTCACCTTTAAAACGGATCTCAGTGAGCAGATGATATACCTTGCGGTTAGCCCACAGTTTAGAAATAAAATCGTTCTCGCTCTCACGCTGCGTAAAAGATTTGCTGAAGTGAAAAATCCGGTCTGCTCCCTGCTGCTTTCCGCTCAGTTTTATCTGCCCCTCACCCGCATTGCGATACCTTCCCAAGATGGTCAGCCGTTCACCCTGAAAAATATTTGACAATTTGACTGGATAAAGATCATAAACCCTTATCGCTCCAAAATCCAGTTGCAGATCTGTTAAAACCGGTTGAGATATTTTGGCATAGAAACCGGAGACCACCGCTTCAATATTTTCATTGGGTTTTACATAAACAGAACTTCCCTGGGAATCCAGGGCCAGTTTATCCAGCAGAAAGGTATTGACATCATATCCCACTCCAAAAGTAAAGATCCGGGTATTCGCCTGCAGATTCCGGGTAACCTGCTGGAGGATTTGCTGGATATTGGTCTCTCCCTCGGTGGGTAAACCATCGGTCATAAAAATAATATTGGTCTCCCGCTCATCCCGCGGGTCTCTCTCTTTCAAAGCCTGCAGTAAGGCTTCCTGAATGTTCGTTCCGCCGGAGGATGAAAGATTATCGATAAAATAGCGGGCGTTCTCCCTGGTATCGTTGGAGGCATTCTGCAGTCTGCCCTGGAACAGATCAATGCTGGAACTGAAACTGACAATATCAAAACGGTCCTCTTTTCCCAGCGAATTCACACAAAATTTCAGGGCTTGTTTGGCCTGATCGATTTTTTCACCCTGCATACTGCCGGAAACATCGATCACGAAGATCATATCCTTGGCTATCTGCCGAAGGCGTTTTTCCCAGATATTGGGACTGATGAACATCATAAAATATCCATCGCGGTCGGTGCGGGGGCGGAAAGAAAGCAGAGTGCAATTAATTTCTTTATCGGCCAGGGAATAGAACAATACAAAATCTTTCTCACCATTGGCACTGCTGTTTTCCAATGAAATCCTTGCAGAACGGTCACTCTGCCGGTCAATACGAACCTGGTGCGAAGGAGAATAAATCTCACCCAGGGGTACATCCTCGGTTAAATCGATGACCAGCTGCAGATTCTCGAATACTTTGATCCCGCTCTGTCGCAATGGCAGATTAAACCTTAAATTATTTGACTGATAGTCCAGCACTCCGGTGTAGGAAATCTCGATCTTCCTTTCACTTTTGGGTTCGATCGGAAAAATACTGGTCTTAAATATCCCCTGGCCGGCATATTCAAGTAAGGCCGGATCCTTAATTCTCCTGACAATATCCTGGTAGGTGGTACGGGCTTCCTGGGCATCCAGGATATTACCTTTCACTTTTTGGCCGTCAATGTAAAGATAGAAATCTTTGACCTGACCTTCTCCTGGAATCATAAAAAGATACTCTCCTTCCAACCGCTGAGGGGTAGGATTGTAAAAAACCTGCTCCAGGATAACATTGGCTACTCCATTTTTAATCATTACTCTGGCATCGGTGGATTTTAATTCCAGCTGGGAAATTCCCGGTCCAACAGGCCGCTCCGGAATCATAAGCAGTCCCTGGGAAAACAGCGGCATGGCTGCCAGTACACCGAGTAGAAATAGCATTGACGTCTTCATCTTGTTTCTCCTTTCTAGGGGTAATTTGCTAAAACTTGACATCTGCTTCACAACCATCTAATTTTGAGTCAATTCTGATTTACTTTCTGTAGATTAATGTCATTAATAGGTGTAAGGTAAATGCTGATTGCTGATATTTTCCGGGATAAGCAGATCATCGAGCGGATTAAAACCAATGACCGGACAGTATTGGGAGAGATCTATATGCGGTATCAGAAAATGATTTTCCATTATATCCGCCAGAACGGAGGAAGTGAACTTGATGCCGATGACATCTTGCAAGAAACCATTATCGTTTTATGGCAGAAAGTGAATTCAGAACAGTTTCAATTATCTTCCAAACTGAGTACTTATTTGCTGGCAATCGCCAGGAATAAATGGATGGCCGAAATGCGCAAGCACCGGAAAACAGTTTCAGGGGATATTTCACTGCAGGTCAGCGACAATAATCCAACTTCCCTGGAGACATTAATCTCGGCCGAGAAAATTGAGCTGGTGCGGAGGACTCTGGAAATGATCCCGGAAATTTGTAAGAAACTGCTGCTGCTATATTATTTTGAAGAAAAGAGCATGGAAGAGATTGCCGGAATTCTCCAGTTTGCCAATACCAATGTCGCTAAAAGTAAAAAATATCAATGCAAGAAAAGCTTGGAAGAGATATTACGGCTGGAATTGCCGGAATTTGGGGGTGAATAATCATGAATTACCACTATCGTGAAGATCCAGAGATTTATGAAAACTATCTGCTAAATAGACTGAGTCCGGAGGCCAAGAGGGAGTTTGAAGCTCACCTCCGTGACTGCCCGCTCTGCCAGAAGGAATTAGCTCTGCATCGCATCCTGATCAGCGGGATCCGGGAAACCGGGAAGAAAGAAATGAAGACTGAAATTCAGCGCCAGGTGAAAAACCGGCAGGCTCAGCCTTCCCCGACCAACTGGGGAATTTATCTGCGGGTGGCGGCGGTGGTGCTGTTCCTGGTGATTGCACCCGGAATGATTTATTACTACTGGCAGGTTTTGCCCGGGAAGCAACAGGATCTTTTTCAAACCCCGGCCGAAAAATCGCTGCCCCGGCAGCCGGATAAAATAACCGACCTGCCACCCTCAGCAGAATTGAGCGAAGAAAAAAAACTGCTGATCGGGAAATCAGAAGAGCTGAAGAGAGGAAAAGACCAGGATATTCCTCAGGCTACCGATGAAACAGAAGGAATAGAAAAAGGAGCTGCAGCCACAGAAAAACCTGTTCCTCCCACTGCCATCTCTTCCTCCAGTCCGGAAGCTGATCGGGAAGTGTCAACGGTCGATATGGTAAAACAAAGCGGTGAAGAATTGGAAGCGGCCGGGAGTATTTCTGCCGGAAAAGGCGCCAGGAAAGATGAAGCCAGCCAGTTATTACCGGCTCCCTCCACTTTCTTTGCTTTCGATTTCAGCCAGATCCAATTTGAGAAAAGCACTCAAAATATGCTGTTGCCTGGCCAGAGCAGATCTGAAGCAAGTAAAGAAGCTCTCCCGGAAGTCTGGCAATTCCGGCAAAATACCCAGACTATTCAGATTTCCCTGCAGCAGGACCGGCGAATAGCAGAACAGTCAAAAATTTCTGAACTGCCGGAAAAATTTCCGGTCCAGATGATTCAGGATAAATATCCCAACCTGCAGATGGTGTGGCAGCTGGACACCAGTCTGGTAAAAATAGATCCCCGCCAGGTCAGGATCCTGGTCGATTCAAGTAATAATCTGATCGTCCAATTGCCATCCGGAGTGCAGTACCTGATTAATACTCAAACTGATTCCACCGAAGCGGTTATGATCACCCCATGAGGTAAATCCGGTCCGGCCAGTTAATATCTACAGGGAATAATGAATAAAGCGGGTAAGTATTGAGTCTTCTTTCATATTAGATCCGAATTTTCCGGCGGTATTAAAATCCAGCTGGATAAACACATCACTGAATGCCGGTTTGGTCAGATCAGCAGCTGGTCGAGAAGCGGCGGGAGGTTTGACCCGCCATTCAGGAAGTGGAAAATAATTATATAATCCTGCTAACATAATTGCGATAACCAATCCTGATACAACCTGATATAGCGGTATTCGGTAGGACATTACCTCTTTTATTGTTTGCACGAATTTTCCCGTTTTCCGGCCTGGACTGGGGTGAAGAGCGGACCAGCGATGTAAAAGAGAGTGATAAATTTCAGGATCAGGGGCCAGGAAATTGGGTGAAGGCGGGGCGGCTGTTTTTTCCAGGCTGGACAACAGCAGCTGATACTGGCGACAGCTTTCACATCCGGTCAAATGCAGTGAAATTAAAGAGCTCTCGGTATCTGAATATGCTTCTTGCGGCTTTTCCAGCAGCAGTTTTTTTATCTGCCGGCAATCGGCAGGTAAATGATCATTTGTTTTTTTCATTTTCATCTACCTCATTTACCATAGGATGAAATTCTTTCAGACAGACGGCCAATTTTCGGGTTAAATAAAATAGTCTGGACCTTACCGTACCCTCTTTACAACCGACTATCCGGGCAATATCCCGGATGGAGAAATTCTCCTGGAAGCGCAGCAGAAACATTAATCGATGATCTGGATCATACCCATCCAGCTCTGCAAACAGGGCTTTTTGAAACCTTGCCCCATCCAGTTGGTTTTCCAGCTGGATTTCCTCACGGTATCGCTGATACTGTTCAAAATAGTGAACATCATCAGAATGTTGTTTCCTCACCGTCAGCCGCCGGTACTCATTCTTGCAAAGATTGCAGGCGATAGAAAACAACCAGCTGGAAAACTTTTTATTGGTATCATAGAGCTCTGGTTTCTCTAACAGTTTCAAGAACAGGTCATGCAGAAAATCCTGGGCCTTCTGTTCATCTTTCGCCAACATCCGGTAAAAGTAATACAACATCCGCTGACTGTAGCGCTGATACAACTCTGAAAAAGCCTGAACTTCACCCTGCTGCAGATACTGCATTAATTTTTCGTCGGAACAGCTGGAATATTTTTTCCGGAAAAAGATCATCAATTTGCCAGTACGTTAAGCAGATTACTATCTACCTTACTCATTCGATTTAATACTTTTTGAAAGTCTAATTCACTAGGTAAGTCAATTTTTTTTCTTTTAAACCTTCTTCAACTTTATTCTTAATTCCCCCCTGTTCTCCGATCTGCAGGGCAATTTCTACCCAGTATTTTGCCCTTTCTTGAGTATCACTGGCCGCATAATGCTCTGCCAGGGCCAGCAAAGGTGCAATATAATTCAGGTTTAATTTGGTAACCACCGGATTTGCCAGATAATCTTCACTATACCAATCATTTTTTAAATAATCCAGGCGGAATCTTTTCTCCAGATTCTTTTTGATTAGAGCAATATTATCGAACCTGCTCTGGCTGTATTTGTATGCTAATCCTACCAGGTAAAGGTTTTCTTCAATGGCCGAGAGATAATCCTGATAAACCGTAACCGCAAAGTATACCGGCACTTCGGGATATTTTTCAGCAATGAATTTTGCGAGTGCCCCGGTGAATTCCTGAGAACGGTATTTTGGCAGTTCGGTAAAGGACAAGGAGATATCCTTCTCTTTCAATTTCCGCTCCAGATACTCTTCCCCCACATTGATCAGAGAAACATTTAAAATGGTAACATCGGTTCTGATCTTTTTCACCTTCTGCAGCACCCAGACCGGATAGGTATCATTATCTCCGTTGGTAAACAAAATTGTATTCTTTTCCAGGGAATACAAGACGTTATAATTATAACTCAGTAAACCAGGTGCCAGATCTTTACTTTCATACCACTTTGTTAAAAATTCAGTCATCTTCTCCTCATCACCTGCTATTTCATAATAACCGCTGAAATCAGAGTACAACTCGGGTTCCTGCGGTCGTAACTGGTAGGCTTTTTCCAGATAGGAAATATCTACAATACTTCCGGCAGTTTTATGCCTCAGATAATTATACTCATAACTTTCCGGGATAGCTTTGGCCATATCATCCATAATATTTTTCAATTTTGCCTGTTTTTCGGGGGTACTAATCGTTTCGGAAAACCGGTTGTAGCGAACCGCATTATAATAATTACGCCAGGCGTAAGCATTCCCTGGATCCTTATCGATCTCTTTTTTCCACAATTCTTCCTGGATTTCATACCAGCCGGCTGGTCTTTCAACATAAACCACACTGTACACCGGTTGAGGTTTTTCCGGATCCCTGGCACAACAGAGACTGATTAAAATCAGGAAAAAAAGTATTCCCCAGAAACGTCCATAATTTAGCAACATTTTAGTCTCCTTTTATTATTCGACTTCATTGAATATAGAATTCTATATATAAATACACTCCACTTTACCATTTGTTCAAAGACAGAAAAAATTATAAAAATTAAAATAATTTGAAACTTCCTGCTAATTCTCCCCGTACCTGGGAACTCAATTGATGACCCTTCCATCATCACCTCCAAAAAAAAGCAGTACCTTTCCGGCTTCAAGAAGAAGCCGGTTTTTTTTTATTTTCCCCAGAACACACTGAAATATTCATATACTATCTTTTTACCCAGTCCGGCAGGACCTTTAAGAAACTATTTCCTGAACAGCCGTCCTGAGGGGTAGAGTATTGTGGATACTGGCCTTCTGCAGGAGCAAGCAATCACCTGGATCATTACGGTAACCTGAAGGTCAATGATATAATACAGGCAGAAAAAGCAGGGTTTTTCAAACCATTGGATATTATATTTAGACCAGAAAAAGTGATGATTAGAAATAAAACTACATAAAGGTAATTTTAAACATCAGTGACACAAGTTAATTAGAAGAATACCGATAACTTATATGACTGGATTTATGCGACCATAAACACAGGAAAAAGTATGAAACTTCATGGTAAACAAATGTTCAGGCTCCTGATCATATTCCTGGCATTTTCAATGGTATTATTCAGTTGTGCTCATAAGCAGGCCTATAAGAAAGCCCTGGAATTTGAAAAAGTCGGGCGTTATGTAGAGTCAGCCGAGAAAGATCTGGAAGCGCTGGATAAAAAATCGGATTTTACCGATGCCAAATCTCATTTAACCTTTATCGCTCCCAAAGCTTATGAAGAGTTGCTCAACCAATCGGAAAACTTCGAAAAGGACTCTCAATGGATTGAGGCGGTAGGATCATGGAAGCATCTGGAAATCCTGCTGAACCGCTTTCAACGGCAGCAAATAATCCTGACCACAGTGGATGTGAAAACCCGGATCTCACAGGCTATTGAAAAAGGCACCATTTATTATTATACCACTGCCAGTGGTTATTTTCAGAGCGGGCAATACCTGGAAGCGGTGGATCTCTACCAGAAGGTATTACAACTAAACAGCAATTATTTAGATACCCGGCAAAAAATCTGGGAAGGTTATAGTCGATTGGGAGATCAGAAACTCCAGCTCAAAGATTATGAAACTGCTATTTCCCATTATCAATCGGCCCTGGAATTTGCCGAAAATAAAATATCCACTAATATCGCCATTGCCGAGGCCTATTACCGCTGGGCAGAGGATTTCGCTCAAAACAACAACTTCCGGGAAGCCACTGAAAGATACGAGAGCGCATTGGCGGCTGTCCCTAATTACCGTGATTCTGAGCAGCGGCGTAAAGAAGTCTATGCTAAAGCAGTGAAACGGGTGGCGGTGCTGCCCTTTAAAAATAGTTCCAGCTTTAAAACTGATTACAGCAGTCTGTTGACTGAGCTCTTTTTGAATGAATGCATCAAAGCCAATCTCAAATACACTTCTTTTATTGACCGGGAAAATCTGGCCATTATTCTCGAGGAACATAAATTAGCAATGGCTGGAGTGGTGGATCCAGAGAAAGCGGCAGAAATCGGGAAACTGGAAGGCATCCATTATTTCATCTCCGGAACTGTCTCGCAAATTTCTCAGCAGAACAGCCCGGCGTCTTTTGTCGATAAAAGTTTTGAAAAAACCTATACTGAAAAGGACACCTCCGGAAAAGATATTCAAAAAATTCAACTGCTTAATTATAAAGAATATAAAGCTTCACGCTCTGTTCAGATTACCGCCAGTTTTCAAATCGTAGACGTAGAAACCGGTCAATACATTGCCGGAGATACTTTTTCTGAGAATAAAATGGACGAAGCTAATTGGATCCGTTACAGCGGTAATCTCAACGATTTACCAAGGGATAAACGTAATCTGGTCAGTCAGCCAACCGAACCGAAATCAGCAGATTTTTTAATAAATGAGGGAATTCAGACGCTGGCCCCTAAGATGAACAAGAAAATGCAGGAATTTTTCAAATAGAACCGGGAACGTAAACAGATTGAACTCTGTTCCAAATATTCAGCCCTTTTAAAATACTGTAAGATTTTTCTACTCCCCAGCAGGCTTTCAGACCTACTAATGAGCCTGGATGGTTAGTCTATTTTTATAGGAATCGCTGAGTATTTGAACAAAATATACCTGAGGTGATTGAAATCTATGCCTGCAGCCTGCCCGCTGCCCAGCTTTAGACGGGGTGCCAGACGGGCGTCCTGACGGAAGCAACCTATGAAAATTATTGTGTTTTTAAAATTCCTTCCGTCAGTAGCCTGTCAAGTTTCCCGCTAAGGTGGGATCGGAATGTCTATCTGGGCTATTTTTCAGAAATTTCTTATGAATATATGTACTAAGGTTGAGTATAGCCGAAACCCTGGGAAACCTAACTTCACGACCTCGTAGAGGTCAAATTATTGTAGAAAAATCATACCATCCCCCCAGTTTTAATCCTTGTAGAGGATTAATATTTATTTTTGCCTCTACGCATAACAACAAATTGTTGATCCTCTACGAGGATCTATTTGAGATATGGGTATTTTTTCTACAATTATGAAACATCTACGATGTTATATGGTACTCAGGCTCCTATAATTGAATCTTTGACCTCGTATACCCGGCAGGCAGGTTATTCATTGTCCAATAAACCTTGCGCTTGATTCTACAATAACCAGGTAATAAGGTCAAAAACTTTTTAATGTTACTAAGTACTCTTGAATGTAAATTGAGTGACATATTTAAAGTTCTGGAAGCCTTTTGCCTCAGGATAACATTCTGAATAAATTTCATATATGTAATGATAATAAATCATAGTAATTATGAATATATGTACTCAGGATTGGATTATTAAAACTTAATTTGTATTCCATTATTTTTGCTAATAATTTTAGCCTTCAGCAGGTATTCAATGCCGAACAGTAAAATGGAATACAGATTAGTTTAAGATTTCGCTCTGGTAAACATAGGAATACAAAAGAGGACCTAAAATGAAACAACTGCTTGAATTTCTAGAAGAAATTAACCAATTGATGTGCGAGGGAGACCTGGATTTAGCCACCAAGCGATTGCGGACCAGGGTAAAAAGTGAACCCGACAATTGCATGTTCAAGAAAATGTTAGGGGATTTAATATATCTACAGGGACATGTAAAAGAAGCGATAACAATTTTCGAAAAAATAGTCCTCAAAAATCCAAAATTCACCGCCGCTCTTTACGGTCTGGGGATTGCCTATTACCGGGCCGGGAACCTTGCCAAGGCAATTGAGCAATTTGAGAAGATCATTGCCATTAATCCCTCCCTGGCGATGGCTTTCTATTGGCAGGGAATATCCTACCGCCATCTGGGCGAGGAAGAAAAGTCAATTGAGGCCTATCGCAAGCTAATTGAATTAAGTCCGGATTCTGAGATTGCCAATTATCATCTGGCCGGTGTTTATATGTTCAAGAAAAATTACCGCGAAGCCACTAAATACCTCTCCCATCTGGCCAAGATCTCCTCGGAAAATGCCGAGGTCTTTTATCGGCTGGGATTGTGCTATCATAATCTGGAATCTTATGAGGCGGCAGTTGAAAATTACAAAAAGGCCCTGGAGCTGAATCCCGATAATTCACGGTGCCGGGAAATGCTTGACCTGATCATTCATGTCGATGAACCCTGAAAAGGGGAAAATCAAATAGCTCCACTTTCCATATCGGAAGTATAACTAATAAAATAACAGGTTAAAAAAGTTTTTCCCTTATTCCTCACTGAGAGCCAGAGTACTTTCAACCTCTTCATAAGAATGGAAGGTAATATCCGGAAAACCGTTTCCATTCTCATCTGTCACCCGCAGATAAAAGCCCCAGTCAAGATCGGTGTTCGTCACTTTCACTAATAGTTTATTAAAGCCGGGATGTAACAGGACGGTGACCAGATCACGGTCGATCCTGGCGGATTCTTTTAGATAATGCTGCCAGATCTGGGCATTATTTAACCATAATTTACAACCCTCATCGGAACCGAAGCGGATCTGCACGATACGTTCGTCCGGGGATTTAATATATACCAGGGCATATCCTACTGACCAGCTATGACGCTTAAATAGCGCCCGAAGATCCAGATACCCATCAAATTTACCATCATTCCCCGTTTGCCAGCGGATATCCTTTCCCCTGCTCCGATACATGCTAGTCATCTCAATTTTATTCTCCGGGGAGTAAGAAAATTGGAAACCGGAATGATCTTCGTAGGCAAATGGACCGATCACACTCCAATCCGATTCTAGGGGTGAACCCAATTCCTGATAGATTTGTTGAATCCTGGACATTTCATTCAACCTCTGGCTATTTCTGGCCTGGGAAAATCTGGTGAGATTTTTCATAGAATTTCGTTTTAACATCTCTGCCTGTTTTAGAAAGCGAGCCGATATATTATTTTCAGTCTGAGCCACAGGATCAGCTTCAATGATCTGATTCACATATTTCCAGGTATCCCAGCTAACCTGAGGATTTTCGCTGATCAGGTTTACATAAGAATCGGCGTTTCGGGCAATGCTTTCCCGGGCTTTCTCAATCTTACCATATTTGATGAGCAGAATATCATGGATAACATTTACCAGGGTCAGGCTGGCTGCTGGGCCATCTTTTTGCAATTTTTCCAAGAAAGGGATGGTTTCATTTTCTGGTAAGTCTGCAGCTAATAGAAATTCGGCCAGATTATTAACATATTCCGGGTCTTTAATCGTTTTATCAAAGTTCTGCTGAAAGAAGGAAAATTTTTCTCTGATAATCTGAACAGCGGACTGGGTATCGCCGGTACATTTATATATTTCTACCGCCTGCAGGGCAGGATCAATCGAGAACGGGTCGTCCCGGATAACCTTGCGGAGTTCGGCCAGGGCTTCTTTTACTCTTCCAAACCGCCAGTAAAAAAAGGCCCGATCCTGCTGATAACGAAATTTCCGATCCCTGACATAATCGGAATTTTTTACGTTATCCAGGTATCGCTTTGCCTCACTGAAATTTCCTGTTTCCACATAGAGATTGGCCAGTCTGGCTGCCAGATAAGGAAAATTCGGCCATTTGTCATAGGCATTTTTCAGCAGTTGTTCTGCTTCATCAAAACGGCCGGCTCTGATCAATATTTCTGCTTTACTGTCGTAGGGATTCGGTTCATCAGGTGCTAATTCCTGGTATTTATCAAAATACTTAAAGGCTGTGGTAAATTCCCCCCGGGCAGCATATAAATAGCCCATATTGTTATAAGTCAGTTTTTGATTGGGATCCAGCTCCACAATGATCTCATGCTGTTCAAGGGCACGATCAAGATCGTTGTAATAAAATTGATAAAAAATCGCTAATTCTTTACGAAATGCGAGATTGGTCGGATAACTTTCTACCGCCTGTTCCAGCAGGCTGATCGCTTCGCCATAATCGCGGTCGATCAATTTTTCATGGATATTCAATCGAAGTTTATCAATGTCCGACAACCTCCATTCGATGGTTTTCAATTTCTTCAATAATTCTGCTGCTTCTTTGGAAGACCCCCCCTCACGCTTCAGCATCAGCAATTGCAAATAGGCGGCCGCGAAATTGGTATCCAGTTGCACTGCCTGCCGAAGATATTTTTCGGCCTCATAAACATATAATTTTTCAGAAGATTCCAGGGCTTTGGAATAGGCGCGGAATGCTTCCAGGGAACTGGTCATCTGAGCCAGATTCGATTCAGCCCCAGGATCCTGATCCAGCTGTCCGCGGAGATTCTCACGCACCCGAATGGAGAGTTCATTAACCATGGAAAATATTCTTTCCAGGCTTTCTCCAGTCACCGGTTTCACATTCAGAAGTTTGGAAGTCTGGATATCCCTCATCTCCACATCGATGGTCAACAGTTCATTCTCATAGTAATATCTGCCCTTCAGGACCAGCTGTACTTCGGCTTCTCGTGCAATTTTAGCCAATGCATCCAGATCCTGAAAATCTGCTTCAGTCATCCGCAGCTTTTCTGCGATCTCAATAAAACGACTGGCACTGACCACCTGTAAATAAGGAGACTGCTGCAGGTCAGTGGTCAGCATATCCGTCAAGCCGCGTTTAAGCCAATCCAGCGAAGCGTCTCCGGTCTCATTTTTAAACAGCAGCACAGCCAAAGAACGCTGCGGTCTGGCTGCAATCTGTAATGTACTGGATGTTTCCTGAGCGGTGTCTGACCGCCCGCTGCCGGAAGTGGAAATTTTGATTTTCCGCTCACTGTTATTCTCACATCCGAAGAACAGTAAAAAACCGCCGGTTATGAGAACCAGGAACCAATTCTTTAACTTCAATTTCACCTCAGAGAAAGATGGTCAATTTTACGAATTCGCAAACATTAAGTTACTGATTTTAAATAATAATATGCTATTTGTTTGATCGTAAAAATTTCTGCTAAAATGTTTTCGCTATTCTCCTTATGATAACCTCGCTCAACGGTCGAACACGTCAACCACAAACCGGAAAACAAAGTACCTCGGGCACATATTATATATTCTAAATCCAGATGAATAACCTCCTATTAAACTTCACATCTGATAATAATCGTGGTGATGTCATCATTTTGTGGTTGCCCGTCCATAAATTTTTCCAGCGAAACCATAAGCTCTTTTCTTTGTACCAGACAATTTTTCTGCGCATGAGTCAGAAGAACCTCAACCATTCTCTCTTCCCCGAATTCTTCATAGGATCGATTCATCGCTTCTACCACTCCGTCGGTGAAGAAAACCAGGGTATCTCCAGGAGAAAGCGGCAAAATGACTTCCTCAATTTTCTGCTGAAACAGCTTTCCCGGATCCAGGCCCAGTCCGATCCCGGAAGGGGTGAGAAATTGATAGGTATTCGCAGAATTTATATATAACAGAGAATTATGACCCGCCCTGGCAAAAGTAATCTTTTGAGCTGAGCCATCCAGTATCCCATAAATCATGCTCACGAACAGATGACGGTCAACATTTAAATGGAGATAATGATTGAGCTGGCCGAGCAGTTCAGCCGGAGAGTGTTGACGGCCGGTTAATTGAAGCATCATTCCTTTAATTTCGGCCATGTAGAAGGAGGCGGAGGTCCCCTTGCCGCTCACATCGGCAATCACGATCCCCCAGCGGTTATCACCCAGATCAAAAAAATCAAAATAATCTCCTCCTACCTCCTGGGCAGAACGGCAGAATCCGTCAATCTGGAATCCCGATATTTCCGGCATCCTGGCAGGGAGGAGTTTCTGCTGAACCTCACGGGCAATTTCCAGTTCTCGCTGGAGACGTTCTTTTTCCCGCTGATCTTCATACAGCAGGGCATTTTCCAAAGCCAAAACTCCCTGGCTGGCTAACAGAACCGCAAAATGCTGCTGTTTAGGATCGAAACTGCTTTGATTTTCTGGCAGGGTAAAAAAGAGCAAACCAAGCAGATCCTCTTTGACGATCAATGGCACTACCAATCCATCCCGGTCTTCCGGACGATAGCGCAGGGCATGATGAATATATTCCGGGGTAGAGCGAACCATGAACCCATTTACCTGCTGTCTTAAAAAATCTTTTATTTTCAATGAGATAAGGAGTGCTGGAAAATGATCCGGTCCATCCCCGGCAACGGTAATTTCGTAATAGGTATTGGATTGGTCACGATTTCTAATGTAAAGACGGGCGGCTGAGGCACCAATGGCAGCCCCGATCTGTTCACGCACTAAATTGGCCAGATCGGTGAGAATGAATTTAGCTCCGAGCTCACTGCCCAATTTTTCTATGATATTCCGTTCTTTCAGCCCTTCCACCATCTGGTTAAAATTTTGGGCTAATTCGCCAATCTCATCGCTGGTTTCAATTTTGATTTTTTGCTCCAGATTCCCGGCGGCTACTGCGGTCATTGCGGCACTTAATCGTTCCAGCGGAGCGGTGAGTTTACCGCTGACAAAAACAGCGGCGGTGGTAAAGACAATAAAGAAGAACACTGCCAGTCCGATATTCAATCTGATGGAATTCTGTAACTGATCGTTGATCTGAATCAATGAAAAACCTACATGCACGCTGCCCAGGACCCGTTCCCCGGCCTGGATATTTACCCGCTGGGTGTTCAGATCCGGCTGACTCTCTTTGGCAATCTCCCCGGAATCCAATTGCTTGACAATCCGGGCGGTTATCCGGGAGGATTGATAAGATGGCATTTGACCTTCTATCAGATCGGAATTCAGGGCATGGGATCTCAACAAATTGCGATCATCATATATGGCGATATAAACAATATCTCTATTCAATGAGACCAGCTGAGAGATATAATTTTGATAGACTGCCCAATCCTGCCGGTCCAGCAGCTGCATGGTGGCGATCCCCTCGGCAATACGCCGCATTTGGGACTCAACCGCCGTTCGTTTGGAATTGATTTCACGGATGGTAAACAGGTAAGTAATAGTGATCATAATGATCGTTACCAGCACCGTGGAGAGCAAAATAAATTTTTTTCGCAGCGTACTTTTCACTTTGAAAACCTTGAAAGTGGAAGGAAAATTTACTATGAAAAATTTAGCTATCAAACGATATTACTATTTAAATTGTTTCAATATATTGCCCTACTTTTGTCCAATATAAGGTTTTGGTAGATATTGAAGGTCAATATGGATTACAAAGATTTCAGCTTTGCTAAAAATTAGCAATATCAATCAATAAAAAAGTTTTAACCTTATTCCCTTATTGTTAAACCGAACTCAATTTTTATCTGCCAATAAGGTAACCTGCCTGCAGCAGGCAGGTAAGGTTTTGGTAGGTATTGAAGATCAGCAGGGGTTACTAAGGTTTCAGCTTTACTAAACCTTAGCAACTTCAGGGATGGGATAAGTCCAGCAGGTACATTGTCCGCTTAAGAATGATCATCTGACAATAGAAATAACGCCGGAAGATGAAAAAGTATATTTCATAGAACATGGAATAACAAAGATGATTAATTTTCGATGAGAGTTTGAAAATATAGAGAACTAATGAAGATCATCTATCATCAGGCGGCTGCGATTCCTTTTCGCTTGATAAATAATAAATTTAAAATTTTACTGGTAACCTCCAGAAGTAACCAGCAGTGGACTATTCCAAAAGGTATAATTGATCCGGGAATGACAGCTATGCAAACCGCCATCCAGGAAGCTTACGAGGAAGCAGGTATTACCGGAATTCTTTATGATAACCCGATGCTGGAATTTTCTTATCGCAAATGGCAGGGAAGCTGTCAGGTGAAAACGTATTTCTTTCGAGTGGAGCAGGAGTTGGAAAACTGGCCGGAGAAATCCATCCGGCAGCGCCGCTGGGTCAGTCTGCCGGAGGCTAAAAGGCTGATAAAATTCCCGGAAGTATGCGGATTCCTGGAACAAATAGCTGCTTTGAATCCTGCTATTGATCTTATTACCTCCCAGCAACCGAAGAAATGACAGCCTGAATTTTTACATAACTTTTAACTTATTTACTTATATTTCTCAGGCTTATTGACCAGAAACCATCAAATTTCCAGGTGAGATACTCATGAATATTCCTAGTATCTATTTGATATTACTGCAGTTAGTTCTCGGGGATATCATATGTGAGACATGGGATCGCTGGCTAAACCAGGGCAGATCTCTCTTTTTATTTAATTTTTCGGACTTTTTTTAATAAATTTAGACTGTGTTCTTGAAAAATTAACTGTGGCTGTGAACTGAATGACTGAATATGTATGAAAAAAATATCCAAGTATTACATTAACCGGGAAAGCAGCTGGCTCGCTTTCAACGACCGGGTCCTGCAGGAAGCTGAAGACAAAAATGTGCCGCTGATCGAACGGCTTAAGTTCCTGGGAATATATTCTTCAAATTTAGATGAATTCTTCAATGTGAGGGTGGGAACCATCCGGAGAATGATCAATGTGGGAATCAAGGCCAAGACTGAAATTGGCGGTAAACCTAAAGAAGTTTTAAACGAAATTCAGCAAATTGTGCTCAGGCAGCGGGATAAATTTGATAAGATATTCAGTGAACTCGTACAGGAGCTGGAAAAAGAAAATATATTTATCATCAATGAAAAACAGCTGAGCGCCGAACAGGAAAAATTTGTCAAGAGTTATTTCGAACAGGAAGTACATCCGCGGCTGGTCCCGGTGATGCTGAATTCTCATCCCAGTTTTCCCTATTTGAAAAATGCCGTGATCTATCTGGCGATCCATTTGTCATATAAAGACAATCACTCCAAACCGGCCTATGCTCTCATCGAAGTCCCGGCCAATATCCTGCCGCGGTTTATT
>Ga0299912_10001857_pt1 | contig 17123 bp, 17 predicted proteins | sample RVTome_2_FD_207667 | JGI IMG/M metagenome (GOLD analysis project Ga0299912, IMG submission 207667) | Soil microbial communities from uranium-contaminated site in the Upper Colorado River Basin, Wyoming, United States - RVT95D214 (version 2) ... | reverse complement strand
CTTCTAGCGGAAGTCTTCCGGCAACATGCTCTAAGCGACCTGAGAAAAGTGCAGGCTGCTGGAGCCAATGTCCGTCGATTAGAGGCGATGATAAACTGGCAATAGGACATATGAAGCGTGCTGATGAGTGCTAACCAAGAGTCGCAAACTTATCGTTTCGCTGCTCGGACCCGTCTCCGGTTATCATCGTTCAGACCTCTTACATTGTTGAGCCTTGCTACTGCCACCCTCTGCATCGTATTCTTTTCACTCAGTTTGACCCGCCCCTACATGGGGGCTGTGGTCAAATACACAGGCGGCGAATGGCACATCGCTACTGTCGATCCCTCAGGATTGGCATACGAAGTAGAGATCAAGCCGAGTGAGAGAGTGATACAAGTCAATGGGAAAACCGTAGAGGAATTTGCGCGACAGTATGTGCACCCTGATCTAATACGCCAGAAACCAATTCATCAGCTCCTGGTAATAGACAGCGACAATCATCAAAAATCCGTTTCTATCGAGGGAAGTCCGTTGCCAAGGGCCGCCCTCTTCGAATCCGTGTCCCTCTTTCTTACTGCTATCGCCTTTTGCATCATTGGCGCCTTTGTCTTCCTCAAGAGACCTACCAGCCAGGCAACCAGACTTTTGTACTTGCTCTGTTTAGCGATTGCCGTGTGTCTTGTCTCAGTCCTTGCCTCTGAAAGGAATGTTGCCGGTGCACTGGCAATTTACATAATTGCCTCTGCGGTCTTCCCCTGGTTAGGGGTCCACTTTTTCATGCTGTTCCCAGCGCCCAAGCAAATATTGACGCATCACCGACTTCTATCCTATGTCATCTATCTGCCCGGGGTCATTATCTTGCTGACTTATGCCCTTGTTGGCCGAGCGGGAGGAGAGGAGCCTAAACTGTGGCTGCGTCTTGCCATAATGATAGGTGTATCAGTGGGATTACTGCTATGGCTAATCTGCATTGGCCATAGCTATCTCACGACTACCTATGTCAGGCATAAGCAACAGATCAAGATCATGGGTACGGGCGTTGTGGTGGCCGTAGTTCCCTTCGTGGGCCTGAGTATCCTGCCGGAGGCAGCAAAAGGGGTAACCTATGTAGCGCCTCAGTTCGCCGTACTGTCCACTATCTTTATACCCTTATCGCTAGGCTACGCGTTGGTCAAATACCAGCTAATGGACATCGACTTGATTATCCGGCGCGGCATTGTCCACGGTTCGTTACTGCTGCTTATGGCAGTATGCTATGCGGCCGTGGGATTCGGGCTCAGCGCCTTGCTTCCTGTGGATGATGGGATGACCCGTGTTCTGTATATCGCTGCTCTCATTGTCCTGGGCTTGCTTTCATATCGCGCCGTCGCAGATAAGGCCCAACAGGCTATCGACAACGCACTATTCAAGGACAGATACGACTATAAAGGTGCCGTAAGCTCCATGGCGGTTATGCTTTCCAGCGCCATCGATCTCGCTGAACTCGCCAATAAGGTGACGACGACTATCTCACAGCTCCTGACACTGCGAGGCGCGTGTCTCATCCTGTTCCCAGAAGGCGAACGGCCCGCAGTACAATCGGCTAACGGGATATATGCCGACAACAACTCAGAACAGGGACGCTTGTTAAGATGGGGCTCCCATCTGAGCGAAGACGCTCGGTTCCCCAATCAAGCTCCTTCGGAATCGGGGGCGGCCTTCTTCGTTCCTTTGATGGCGAGGAACAAGTTGGTAGCCATGTTGTGTCTTGCCGGCAAAGCCGCTCGAACGGATTTCAGCGTGGACGACCTGTCCCTGCTTTTCACTCTCTCCAGACAACTTGGAGTAGCTGTTGACAATGCCCTGCTACTTGAGCAGGCCAGGCAACATGCGGAGCAGCTAAGAGAGTCGGAGAGGCTTTACTCTACCATGGCCCGCAGCTCACAGGTTGGCATAGCTATTATCCAGGACGGCAACCTGGTGTTCGTGAATCCGCAGTTTCAGAAAGACACGGGCTTTACCGAGGAAGAACTGGTGGGGACAAACTTTCTTAGCCTGGTACATCCGGAGGACAGGGAGATGGTCAGGCAGAAAGCAATGGGAATGCTCAGAGAGGAGCTTTCTGATCCGTACGAGTATAGGGTTATCACCAAGAGCGGAGAGACCAGGGTGGGTCTCGGTACCATTGCCACCATTCAATACAACGGACAAACGGCACGTTTGGGATCCCACTTGGACATCACCGAGCGCAAGCGGGGTGAAGAAGCCCTCCGGATGGCCGCTTTAGAGACGTTGGACGTAGTGTCGACCATAATTGAGGCCAACGATCCTTACACGGCTGGCCACTCTAGCAGAGTCACCGACCTGGCCATTCAAATAGCCAAGGAGAAAGGAATGGGGCCTGAACAGCTTGGTATCCTACGAGTGGCCGGCCTCTTGCATGACACAGGCAAGGTCGGCATCTCCCAAAGTGTGCTCAACAAGCCTGCTAAGCTAACTCAAGCTGAGTGGTTGATGGTAAAGGCTCACCCGTCCATCAGTGCCCACATGGCAGAGCAAGTGGTAGCGTTCAAGGACGCGGTGCCGGCTATCCGCCACCATCACGAGAGGTGGGATGGCACTGGCTACCCAGATAGTCTTAAGGCTGAGGCTATTCCTCTTCTTGCCCGAATCCTGGCAGTCGCCGATGCCTTTGAAGCCATGACCTCCGAGAGGCCGTATCGCCCAGCTCGAACTGAGAAAGAGGCCCTTGTGGAACTGCAAAACGGAGCGGGCACGCAGTGGGATCCAGATGTGATAAAGACCTTCCTCAAGATCATGGCAGCACAAAGTCCCGAGGGCACGAAACAGGCGCTGTGACAGCGCCGGGGTAGATCATCCAATTGATGCAAGACCTAAACCAGCGGCGGGCAACGACCTTTATCGTTGTTACCCACGATCAGCGGATAGCTGACAGATCTCAGCGGGTATTCCATCTAGTAGATGGCAGACTATCGACGTGAGTGCATCGATTTCGCTTCTTCTTTGCGCCCCACCACGGCAACCTGGAAACCCAAAAGCGAATTCAGCCCTGCATGGTCAAAATGATAGAGCCTCGTTCTGAGCAGGGCGGTCAGAAACCTCGAACTGAGACGTTTCAGCAGCGTCGAGCGCATCTCGTCAAGTAAGAACACCTTCATCATATAGAATTGACAGCCAAAGGCAAATCCGTCTCTTTTCAAAATGGTTAACCCCGCCCTGTACATCATCCGAGATAGCCCTAGGATGGAATAGCTCCTCTCCGGATAAAACAAGAAGCGCTCCCGCAAGAGCGCCTTTGTTAAGCTATGGAATAAAGCGAATCGGTTGGGCACCGATATGATCACCAGCCCCTTCTCCCGGCACACCCTGACATGCTCAGCTATCATATCCTCAGACTGCTGAGGAGAGAAATGCTCGATAACCCCTTCCGAGTAAACGACGTCGAAGGTGCTATCCCCAAAGGGGAGACAAAAACCGGAGCCTTTTATGCCATCGACTCGTGTGCCGTTATGCTGGGCGAAAAAGTTGAGCGATCGAAAGGCGGCATCATCCACATCGACGCCCACACAATCGCAGTTCGACTCGGCAGCCAATCGGGTTAAGATTCGCCCGCTGCCAAACCCTATCTCCAGTACGCGCTTCCCCGGAGGCACGTATTTGCGGAAGGTTTTGTAAGCGTAGGGATGGTGCCAAACATCGTCCAGAAGACGCTGAGGGTCCCACATCCAGAATATGGGTTTTGACTGCTCAGCCATGGTCTCAGCTAAAGGAGCGCCAACTCGGGGAAAGGCATACCGAGGTTTTGGGGGTCTTTCTTGGCCTGTTCGATGAATCCTTCCGCTGCCGCAGCGTACTTATTCGCGTCTGCACCCGCCTCTTTGGGAAGGTGAGGCAGGACTATGAAGGTCCAGGTAGCCTTCAATCCCCAGGGCCGCCCATCGAAGTCCATCCGGCTCTGCTCCACCAAGAGCCATCCCCACTCGCCGGTCGAGGGATCGAACTGAATAGCCCAACTTCCCGACCGGGGGTCCAATTGACTGTTGGCCAGCAACTTTGCCCCTATCTCCGCCCGAGCTATCCGTAAAGGAGTGCCCCCAGTTGTCATCTTCTGTCCCCCGCTATAGCTACTTTCTCAGCTCTTCCATCTCCTTCTTCGCCTGCTCCACCAAGGCGGGGTCGTCGGCGAAGAAGATAAACTGCTCCAGATCAGCGAGTGCCTCCTCTGTCTTCCCCAATGACTTATATACCAGGCCGCGGTTGTAATAGACACTGGCATAAGTGGGGTTAAGCTCAATCGCCTTGTTGTACTCGGAAATGGCCTCCTTGGCATTGCCCTGGCGGAAATAAGCATTGCCCCGATTGTAGTGGACGATGGCATACTTGGGATCCGACTCGACGAGGGGTGTGGGTTCATCAGCCTCCCTTTGGTATCCCTCCCCAAAACGCCTAGCCGGAGGCCGACCACCACCAGTCGCCTGCTGCGCTGCCAAGTAATCCATGAAACTTCCGAAAAACTCCCCCAATTTTCGCAGGCGTCCCTCGTTCATAAGGTATATGATCCCGACTATCAAAGCACCGACAATTGGCCATAACAACATCGCAGTCCACTCCTCACCAAACTGTACGGGCAGGTTTGAAACCTGCCCCTTTTCCGCTAATCCTTTTTGGCAGCCCTATAATCGCCGAAGGGGGCATCCCGCCAGTCGAGGGCCGCCTTTAGTCCCTGCTCACGCGCCATCTTCCACCAATCCATGCCCTCCGGTGTGTGGCGGACTATGCCATCCAACATCGAGCCGATGAATTGAGTGGTTTCCAACCCCATGGCTTCATAAGCACTGTTAATCAACAGCTTATTGGAAGCCAGGAGCCCGAGGGGGATATTCGACATTCGGGCAGCTAAGCTCTCTACCTCTGTCTCCAGCTCCTCGGCTGGGACTGCCTTGTATATCAAACCAATGCGCTCTGCCGTCTTCCCATCTATGTGATCGCCGGTGAGCATCAGCCTCTTTGCCCACTGGAGGCCGACGAGATAAGGCCACATGTTGGTAATGGGGGTTCCCCAAATCCTGGCCATAGGGTAGGCGAACTGGGCGTCTTCGGCAGCGAGGATTATGTCGCAGCAGAGGACCAGGTCGGTTCCACCCGCCAGGCACCATCCGTGCACTTGGGCGACCACCGGCTTAGGCCCTCTCCATATGGTCATCCAGACATCGGCAGTAGCCTTTCTATCCAGATAATCATTCACCGGATTATAAGCTGGTGGCTCCGGCCCCAGCGGTCTAGGGGTTATGTCATAGCCGGCACAAAACGCTCGACCTGCCCCTTTGAGAATAATAACCCTCACCCCACTATCCTGGTTCGCCTCGCTAATGGCCTGGCCGACCTCCTCCTGGAGTTGGCGACTGATGGCATTCAGCTTCTCCGGCCGATTAAGAGTGATCCTCGCTATTTTATCCGCCTTCTGGTAAAGAATAGCCTGGTAAGCCATTTCTCCCCCTTTTTTGATCTGGCATCTATCAACGACTTTAGTTTATCGCAATACTGGTTCGTTGGCAACATTTTGCGCCGATGAGAGTGTTGAGCGACTTTCATCTTTGTCATTCTGAGCCCCGAGGGGCGAAGAATCCTTCCTGGGAAGGATTCAACACTATCGCACAATACGCTGTTGACAGCCTACACAAAAAGAGTATGATTTAGCCAACACCAGTAAAGCCAAAAGGCGAAAGAGGCCCCCATGGACGTGATCGAGAACCTTCCGAAGGGGGTAGCTGCCCTCTTTACCGGATACGAGTATCCCACGCTATTACTCCTTTTCTTCATCTCCGAAGCCGGCGTCCCTCTTCCCTTCCCCAACTACCTCCTCGTCATCTATGCTACTTATCTGGCTGCGCAGGGTCAAGGCAACGTGTTTCTCGTCCTTTTCGTCACCGTCCTGGGAATAGTGTTAGGAGCATGGTTGCTATATTGGGTAGCCCTAAAAGGAGGCAAGCCGCTACTCTTAAAGGTTGGAAAGTATATAGACCTTCGACCCGAAAAACTGGCCCGTGCCGAAGAATGGTTCGCTAAACGAGGAGGCTTGGCTGTTATAGTCGGACGTCTGACCCCCGGGCTGAGAATTCAGATCGCCATCGTTGCAGGGGTATTCAATGTACGCCCTGACGTTTTTCTTTACTCCACTGCCATTTCCGCCGTGATCTGGACCGGCTTCTACCTCTGCGTGGGCTTTTTGTTGAGAACCGGGTATGATACGGTTGCCGCTTATCTCAGCCCTGGCTATCAACTGGCCTTTGTTGCCATCATTCTCCTGATTGCGGCCGTTGGATTTGCGGCATTCCGTGCCAAGAAGCGCTCAAGTTGAATCTTAAGGCCAGAAGAGGGTAGCTGAGACAAACGGGGCAAACCGTTGTCCCAGTTTACGGCAGATATCACCCATTGAGGAACGCGCTCCACCAGCTACTCATTTTCTCCTTGACCAGGAGCACTCGCTGTTTCTCAGCAGCCGGGCTCTCCAGGATGGCCACAGCAGGACTGCTTTTTCCACACTCTTATCCAATTGTTGCGGAAGAGAAGATAGACCTTTCTGCGAAGAGGCATCGGTGCGGACATATTGGTAAATACGGCCCTTAAACTCGGCATCATCTCCTACTCTCTACTGTCATCCCGCCAAAGCTCGCCGGCCCACGACTTCGTGCCGCATATACCATCTCTCGACGGTTTCCACCACCGTGGCCGGCTCATCACAAACGATGAGCAGGTCAAGATCCTCTTCGGAGATAAACCCCTTACTCAAGACGTCCTTCTGCATCCAGTCCAAGAATCCCTTCCAGTACTTGCTATCGAAGAGCACCACCGGGAAGGGCCTTATCTTACGGGTTTGGATCAAGGTTAACACCTCGCTCAACTCGTCGAGGGTCCCTAAGCCGCCGGGTATGATCACGAAGGCAGTGGCATACTTCACCAGCATAATCTTACGCACGAAGAAGTGGTCAAATGTCATGGACTTGGTGGTGTAGATATTGGAAAACTGCTGCTCCGGCAGCTCGATATTTAACCCGACAGACGTAGCCCCCGCCGCCATAGCGCCTTTGTTCGCTGCCTCCATAACGCCCGGTCCACCGCCGGTGATGATGGAGAAGCCTATCTCTCCCAGGCGGCGGGCTATTTCTTCCGTCTGTTTATAAAGCTCGTCCTCCGGTTTGAGTCGGGCTGAGCCGTATATGCTGATGGCCGGTTCTATACCCGTAAGCTTATCAAAGCCCTCCACCAGCTCGCCGATTATGCGGAACATGCGCCAGGATTCTTCCTTCGCCAGCTCGTTGATCTCATATCTGTAGGTCATAGCTCCCTCCACAGTAGATAAACGCCACCGCATTGAGTGGCAAAGCTATACATCATTTCATAACCTTGCCAAATAGCAGTCAATTTGCGCTCGTCGGCGGGTAGCATTGCACGATCCTGTCTTTGTCCACAAGCAGGATGAGATCGACCTCTTTTAGATCCTCCGGTTCAAAGCCTGCCATCACAGCACTTACTAGGCGCGCGGGTACACCCACGGAGGTCTGAAGAACGAGTATGTGATGGTCAGCCCAGCGCTTCTTGAACTTCTCTTGACCTTGCTTAATCATTCTGGCGACACATTCGGTTACTGACTCGTTCATATCCGTGGCCTTGGTAACTGCCATTACATAAACGCCGCTCTCATCATTACCTAATTTCGTAAGCTTCCACTCCTCGCACCAAGTAAGTGGGGCGCGTTTACCCTCCAAGCGTATCCAACAGGCGGTGACTACTGCTTGGTAGAACTCCTCACGACCCTCATCCGTGACAAAGGAGTGCTCCAGTCCTTCATCCACAAGGAAAAACCTGCCCGTTGGGATCAGGTCCAATAATGGTCGCAGAAGGTCCGAATAGGGTCCAAGATGAGTGCATGAAATGTACGAAGGGCCAAATTCGGAACTCAACGAAATGAGCCCTTGACGTGGCACACGAATAGGGCCCGACTCACCAACAGCAAGGGTTGGAGCTACACGCTCGATTTCTTCCCTGACATGTTTTCGGAGCCTCAAATCCATCGGCAACTGAAGGCCCGATGGCGGCTTAAGCATATAGTAGCCACCGCAGGAAGGAGCAAGGTAGCGCTCTAATGACTGGACGCTTTCCATGTAAGCTTGGAAGACTGAATCACCTGCAAGTCGCTTCACCTCGATGGCTGCAGTAACTGAACTGTTCGCTACGATGACCTCAGGGGTTGACTTTGAAGGGTAAAGGTCATCAAGATTCTGCTCCACGCTCCATACGCCGCCGTACATTTCCGTGAGGTGCTGACATGCTAAATCAATGCAGCGTCTCTCCTGTGCGGAAAGAGGCATCACATGTCACCACTGGACAAACATGGGCATGATGACGTGGGTGTAGTAATCTGAGCCTACGGGGCGAAGGACGCCGGGGCTGGAGGAGCTGGTCGTCTCCAGCGCTACCTGCTCTTCGTCGATAACCGACAGCACGTCCGACAAATACCTACCGTTGAAGGCGATCTTGGCCTCCTCTCCATCAACCGCGGCGTCGATCTCACCCACGTTGTCTCCGATCTCCTCAGCCCGCGCTGAGACCGCCATTTTCCCCGGCGACAGTTCCTCGCCGGGCGTTATCTGCAATCTGACGATGCCACTGCCGTCGCGAGCGAAAATGGAGGCGCTGCGGGCAGCTCTGAGAAAGTCCGCTACCCTGACTACCGCTCTGCTGACATAGCTTTGAGGGATAAGCTGTGAGTAGTTGGGGAATGTGCCCTGTATCAACTGGGTGACCATGTCCACATTCTTCAGATGAAACAGTGCCTGGCTCTTTTGGGGATTGATGATCATCTCTACCGGGTCTTCCTGATCGCCCATAAGACGATTAAGCTCATTGAGGGAACGAGCAGGAATTATAACCTCTACCTTGTCGGAAACGGGGGCCACGAGACGCAGCTTGTGCACCGCCAATCTAAAACCATCGGCGGTGGCGAGGGTAACGCTATCACCCTCGAAAAGGGCATGGGTACCGGTGAGGACGGGCCTCGAATCATCTGTCGCCGCCGCAAAGACCACCTGGTTAATGGCCAGACGGAGGGCATCCGGGTCAACGCTCGCCTTAACGCCCTCGCTCACCGTGGGGATGGGAGGGAAATCATCCGCCGGCAGGCCATTGATGCGCGCCTCGTTCCTACCACATTGCAGTTTCAGGCTGCGAGAGGAGGGTGAAAGGTTCAAATCGACCCTATCATTGGGCAGGGTATTGACGAACTCCGTAAGCAGCCGGGCCGGGATGGTGATAGCGCCTTCCTCATCCACCTTGGCGCCGATCCAGCAGCTAATGGCGATCTCCAGGTTAGTGGCCGCCAGCTTTAGGCGCGACTGGTCGGTGGCAATGAGGACGTTATTGGTAATGGGCAAAGTGGTTCGGGTAGCAACCGCCCTCCCCACAATGCTTAGGCCTTTGCTCATGTTTTCTTGCAGACAAGATACTTTCACAGCATACCCCCGTTCTGTCCCGATTTCATCGGGAGTATACACCAATGGCAGGTTGCATACAAGATGCTTTGTTTGAGAGCCCCGATTTATCGGGGCTCTCAGCCCCCTAAATCCCCAGATCCGTATGGGCAGGTTTCAAACCTGCCCATACGGATTGTTTTGATCCCTCCGAGGAAAGGACTGACAAGGGGCTTCGCCCGTCTGTACTCCTCCTCGACGTCCCGAAGCGGGACTCCGAGAGAGTCGGAGAAATCGGGGCTAGACGACCTTTTTGCTTGACGGTTGCCTCCTAACGGGAAAGGGAAGGCGTCTTCAGCACATAGCCTCTGTTATCGGCAGAAAACACTTTGCCTAGACATAAGGTGCGGCCTCTTTGAATAACGGCGAACTCGTGCTTATGGCGGATCATGTCAACAGCTTGGTTAAGGCACTCCAGTCTCTCCCCCGAGGAATCCAGCATGTTCATCTGCCTCTCCGGGCCCACCAATTTGGCCACACCCACACCGATTAGCCTCACGCGCTGACGGCTGCGACGAAGGGCGTTCGTTAAGAGTTCCCAGCTAGCGCCGAAGATCGCCTCATCGGAGTTGCACGCTTGCGTCAGCGTAAAATGGCGAGTGATGGCACTGAAATCAGCGTATCTAAGCTTCAAAATGACACATTTCGCCCGCCGGCGTTGTTTCCGCAGCTCAGCACCCACGCGTTCGCTGAGGTAAGCCAGCGTCGCCTTGAGCAAGGAACGGTCAAGGGTATCCTCAGCAAAGGTAGTCGCCCGACTGATGGATTTGGGCGGGCCGGGCAGCTCCAACTTCCTGGTATCAATGCCCCGGGCATAGCTAAGGATTACCTCTCCGGCTACGCCGAAAACCATTTTGACGAAATAAGCGGGCAAAGCCGCCAATTGGCCGATGGTGGTAACTCCCAGCCTCCGCAAGGCCTGCTCCGTCTTCGGCCCAACGCAGGGGAGCTTGGCCACCGCCAGAGGAGCCAAAAAGGACCTTTCCTCCCCGGGCTTCACCTCCAAAATACCGTCCGGCTTGCACAGATCCGAGGCTACTTTTGCCACAACCTTGCACGAGGCAATTCCCACCGAGGCCGTGATACTCAGCTCGCTCCTTATGCGCTGTTTAATAGCCATAGCTGTTTGTAACGGTGGGCCATACAAAGGCTCAAAGCCCGTTATATCCAGATACGCCTCGTCGATGCCGCAGGGTTCGATGCCGGGGGTGAAATCAGCTAGAATGGCCATGAATTTCTCAGAGGCCTGCTGATAGTGGGAGAATCGGCCCGGCAGGAAGACAGCTTGCGGGCATAGCCGGTAGGCGGTAGTGAGAGGCATACCAGACCGCAGGCCATACGCCCTCGCCTCGTAGGAGGCGCAGGCTACCACTCCTCTACCACGGGGCTGGCCTCCCACGACCACAGGTTTGCCTTTCAGCGTAGGGTCGAGCGCCTGCTCCACCGCGACAAAAAAGGCGTCGAGGTCAATATGGAGAATCTGTCGCGCCATATACCAGCCTAATCCGATAATTGCGAACATTAGTTCTATTACCCCAGCATTATAATAGGTAGTCCAATAGGATGTCAAGAGTACAAATGTTTCAGAACGTTTAGGAACCGAGGAGTGCAGGTAAGCGAAAGCTCCCCTGCCAGGGGCCTGGGGGTGTCCCCCAATCCTTCCAAAGAAGGAGGGGGGATACACGGGTTGAAAAGGTTTCTAAACGTTCTCCAAATGTTGATTTATTAGAATAGCGGACTTATACTACTGCCGAAAGGAGGTAAGACCATGCCTGAGATAGAGATCGGCCACGTCAGCAACTTCTTCGCCAGACCGGTGGTAGCGGGCATTGATTTGACAGCGCCGGTTAAGGTGGGGGAGGTTATCCACATCAAGGGAAGCACCACTGACCTGCAACTGACTGTGGGCTCAATGCAGATCAATAATGTGAATGTGCAGCAGGCCAAAGCGGGGGATTCGATAGGGATCAAAGTGTCTGACCGCGTCAGACCTGGCGACAAAGTCTATAAAGTCACCAGCTAAAGGTGGCCATACCACCAAAGGGGTTAAATGGGGCTATGCTCCCAAGAGCTCAGGGCGTACTTTGGCTGCCCAGGCCCGAATTTGCGAAAATCGCCCTCCAGTGCCTTAGTTAACCTCATGAACAGCCGCAGCAGCAGGGAAGATTTCCTAGATTTAAGTTCTCCCCAGACTTGTGAGCAGGTTCGCCATTTCGATGGCGCTTTCCGCGGCATCAAAGCCCTTGTTGCCCGCCTTTGTCCCCGCCCGCTCGATGGCTTGCTCCAGATTGTCGGTGGTGATCACGCCAAAGATAGTGGGCACGCCTGTCTCCAGGTTCACCGCAGCAATCCCCTTGCTGACCTCAGCCGCGATGTACTCGAAATGAGGTGTTCCTCCCCGGATGATTGTCCCCAAACAGATGATAGCCGCGTACTTGCCCGTCTGGGCCATCTTCTTGGCGATGAGGGGTATCTCAAAAGACCCTGGAGTCCATGCAATGTCAATGTCTTCAGCAGCGACCCCATGGCGGATGAGGGCATCTTGTGCCCCTTCCAAGAGCTTAGTGGTAATGAACTCGTTGAAACGTGAAACGACAAGCCCGAATTTCAGACCCTGGCCTAGCAGCATACCCTGATAGTTCTCTCCCAAAGCAACCTCCTTAGATTTATTCTAGCTCATAAGAGATGGCCCAGCTTCTCCCGTTTAGTCTCCAGGTAACGTTGGTTTTCCGGGTTCGTAGGGGCAATGATAGGAACTTGATCCACAATGTTTATGCCATAGCCCTGAAAGGCAATGAGTTTCTTGGGATTGTTGGTGAGAAAGCGGACGTTCTTTAAGCCTAAATCCACTAGAATCTGGGCTCCAATGCCATAGTCGCGAAGGTCAGGGGGGAACCCCAGGGCCTCGTTGGCCTCTACGGTATCCAAGCCCTGGTCCTGAAGGGCATAGGCACGGAGCTTGTTATGAAGGCCGATGCCTCGCCCTTCTTGCCTCATGTACAGTAAGACGCCCCGGCCCTCTTTGGCAATGGCCTGCATAGCCATATCGACCTGGTCTCCACAATCGCAGCGCATGCTACCAAAGACATCCCCCGTCAAACACTGGCTGTGAACGCGCACCAGCACCGGCTCATCGGTATCTATATCGCCTTTGACCAGCGCAACATGCTCATCCGGGTCAATGGTGCTCTTATAGGCGATGATCTTGAACTCGCCGTACTTTGTGGGCAACTGCGCCTCCGCCACTCGCTGAACCAGCTTCTCATGGCGACGACGATAAGCAATCAGATCAGCTACGCTCACGATTCTAATACCAAGAGGTGCAGCTATCACCTCCAATTGAGGGCGACGGGCCATGGTTCCATCGTCGTTCATGATCTCACATATGACTCCCGCCGGATAGAGACCAGCCAATCTCGCCAGATCCACGATGGCCTCGGTCTGCCCGGCTCGCACCAAGATCCCTCCCTCCCTCGCCCGCAAGGGGAACATATGGCCGGGGCGGGCGAGGTCCTCGGGCTCGGTGGCAGGGTCCAGCACTGCCTTAACGGTGGCCGCACGATCATGGGCTGAAATACCCGTGCTTACCTTATGTTTCGCTTCAATGGACACAGTGAAAGCGGTGCCGAATCTGGATGTGTTATCTTGAACCATCATAGGGACCCGTAGCTCATCCAGCCTCTCCCCCACTACAGGCATGCAAATTAACCCCCGACCATGCTTAGCCATGAAGTTTATGGCCTCAGGGGTTACCTTTTCTGCCGCAATAGCCAAGTCCCCCTCGTTCTCTCGATCCTCATCATCAACGATGATGACGAATTTGCCCGCTTTTATATCCTCAATCGCCTCTTCAATGGTTGCCAGCCCCATTTTTCACCTCTCGCACATAAAATCGACCCTTCTCCGTCTAGCGGAGCTCTCAAATCATCCCAGACAGTCGCCTTTGAGCTCTAACCCTCCTAAAACAGACCCAAAACGCCTGACTCTCCAGGAGGGAGCCATTACCGCTAGCAGCGCTTCGCGGCCTAACTCGGCGACTCGGCTTTCTCAGCCGCTTTGATATACTGGCTGGGGTTATTCACAAACCTCTTCTGGCATATGATACCACAAAAGTAATAGGTCTTCCCCTCGAGCCAGAACTTAGTCGCGCCCGATGCCAGCCAGTTCTTCTCGTCGATCTCCTTACCACAAACGAGATCCTTAGCCATCTTTCCCCCCTTTTCGCTTTTCATTGGCACTTGCCTTTTAGACCTAGATGTGCATAGTCACTCCCATTTAGACTCACGACCCGCCACAAAGCCGTGCTCTACCAGAAAACCGAGATCGATAGTAGAGGTATTCCCTTGCCTTAAATGCTCCACATATTTTGCCATGATGTCTGTTTCGATGTTCACCAGATCACCGGGCTTCTTACTGGCAAGGGTGGTATTGCGCTGAGTATAGGCCACCAACGAGATACTAAAGGAATCATGATCACAATCTATAACAGTGAGGCTGATGCCATCCACAGCAATAAAGCCCTTCTTAACCACATAATGCATAATTTCGGGCGGAACCGAGAATCTGACCACAATCGCGCCCTCCTCAGGCGTCAGCGAAAGGACCCGGCCTAAGCCTTCCACATGTCCCTGCACAAAATGCCCGCCTACACGGTCGCCCACCGCCAGCGCCCTTTCCAGATTCACACCATCGCCTACTTTTAGTTTCCCCAAATTGGTGAGCCGCCAGGTCTCAGGCATCACATCCACCGAAAAGGCGCCCTTCCCCAAGTCCACTACCGTCAAGCAAGCGCCGTTTACAGCTATGCTATCGCCCAGCTTGGTCCCCTCCAGCACCTTTTTCGCGCCTATGGTAAACCGGTCCGAGCCCACCCTCTTAGTGATGCCTATTTCTTCGATGATCCCTGAGAACACCCCACTCCCTCTCCAATATATCCACAGATCATAACGTCGTCCCCCAGCCTCTCAACCCTCAAGCGACGAAGCTGCAGTGCCTCTGTTATCTTGCTAACGCCTCGACCTTCCACCGCTGTTACCGCCCTTTTGCCTCCGATGATCACCGGCGCAACAAAAGCATAGACCTTATCCACAAGCCCCTGGTCAAAGAAAGAACCAAGAAGAGTTCCCCCACCCTCCACCAACACACTCGTGATTTTCCTGCTCCCAAGGGTTCTCATAAGCTCCGGCAAGTCTACTCGGTCCCTTTTCGCAGGTAAGCTCAGCACTTCGGCTCCCGCTTCCCGAAGCTCTCTTACCTTGGTTGGTTCGATAGAGGCTGTTGTGGCTATAATCGTCTTGCCCGGCATATGGAGAATGCAAGCCGAAGCCGGGGTGCGCCCACGGCTATCCACGACCACCCGTAAGGGTTGACGGCTTTGATGCGCGTCCTCATCGATGTCCCTTGCCGTTAGCTGAGGATCGTCAGAGATAACGGTGTTTACCCCCACCATGATAGCGTCTGATACACGACGAAGGCTATGGGCGTACCTGCGGGCTTCCTCCCCCGTGATCCATTGGGAATCGCCAGTCTTAGTGGCGATCTTGCCATCAAGGCTCATGGCGAACTTCGCGGTCACAAAGGGCAAACGTCTGATGATGAATTTGAAATAGGCCTCATTGAGTTCATGGGCCTCCTCTTCATGTTCGCCCACGTGGGTCTTTATGCCGGCTGCTTCCAGTTCTACCCTGCCACGGCCAGAAACCGTAGGGTTTGGATCGAGGGTAGCGAGATGGACCCCCGTCACGCCGGCAGCGATAATAGCTTGAGTGCAAGGAGGGGTACGTCCATAGTGGCAGCAAGGCTCCAGGCTAACATACATAGTTGCCCCGCGCGCCGCCTCACCAGCCTGCTTAAGGGCCATGATTTCAGCATGCCACGAGCCAGCGGGCTCGGTATGCCCTTCCCCCACTATGACGCCGTCCTTGACAATCACCGCCCCCACGGCGGGATTGGGGCTCGTATTGCCCAAGGCTTGTCTTGCCAAGGCGAGGGCGCGCTGCATGTAGTCCATGGAACTTCACTTTTTCAGGGGATCGTCTTTGCTAAACTCTTGATAGAGCCTACTAGGGGTTGGCTCTCTTTGACCCTTATACTTACTGCCAAGGATCTCCGATCCATATGGATTCTCTGCCGGAGATGTCATCCGATAAAAGGAAATTTGGCCTATTCTCATCCCATAATAGAGGGTTATAGGCAGATTAGAAACGTTGCTCAATTCTAACGTTAAGCATCCCTCCCAGCCAGGATCAATGAAACCAGCGGTGGAATGGATAAGCAACCCCAACCTTCCTAAGGAGCTTCTGCCATCCACCCGAGCCACGATATCGTCCGGAAGGGTAATGCATTCCACGGTGCCGCCAAGGACGAACTCCCCTGGGTGTAGAATGAACGGCTTATCCGGTTCCACTTCCACCAGCTCTGTCAAATCCGGCATTTCCTCCCTTATGTCAACATAGGCATGGGCAGTACTTCGGAACAGACGGAACTTCCTGTCCAAATGCAGGTCAACACTGGCGGGCTGAATAGCCGTTTCGTCGAAAGGATCTATTCCGATTCTATTACAAGCGATCTCTTCCTTTATGGATCGGTCACTTAGAACCAAATTGACTCCTCTTATGTAAAGTCACATTCCTGGTTGGACACTGTCATTTTACCATCCAGTTGATATAAGTGCAACCGAGGGGAAAAGCACAGAAGGCCAGGCAAAGCCTGCCCTTCTCCTTTAGTAATTTAAGCCTATTAAGCCTTCTCGCCCCAAATCTTGACCTTAACGGCCTTGGGGCTTAGACTCTCAGCTTCGGGAATGGTAAGCTGGGCACACCGTTCCCGAAAACTGCCTCTGCTTTATCCGCTTGTAAGGAGCGCGCAGCCTCACCGCACGAGTAAAGGCCCGTAGGGCCATATCATTTTGACAAAGGCTTGTCAAGAGTATGATCATATAATTTAGAGCAATGTTGACAATATGATTATAAAGTAGTAAAATAATCACACTAATAGAAGGCGGTGGAGATGGCTGTAAAAGACTATTATCAAACCCTCGGAGTAAGCAAGAGCGCAACCGAAAAGGAGATCAAAAAGGCGTACCGGAAGCTTGCTCGCCAATACCACCCCGATGTAAATCCTGGCGACAAGTCCGCCGAGGGGAAGTTCAAAGAGATAAACGCCGCCTACGAGGTGCTTTCCGACCCCGAGAAGCGCAAGAAGTACGACCAGTTCGGCGAGAACTGGCAATACGCTGATCAGTTCGCCCAAAGCCAAGGCGGAATGCGATGGGACTTCGGCAAAGGTGGGCCTAACATCTTCGATTTCGGGGATTTGGGCGCCGGGGCCGGCGGTCGCGGCAGTATCTTCGACACCCTGTTTGGGGACCTTACGGGAGGCCGCAGGGGCTCCCGAACCACCTATCGGCCCACACGGGGCCAAGACATCGACCATCCGGTTGAGGTCTCCTTAGAGGAAGCTTACCATGGCACCTCGCGTCTCATCCAGATGCAGGCAGAGGAGCCCTGCGCTACGTGTAAAGGCACGGGCACTTTCGCCAATGGGCCCTGTTATAGCTGCCGCGGCTCAGGGATAATATCGCGTCCCAAACGTCTGGAGGTCAAGATACCCTCC
>Ga0299912_10001856_pt1 | contig 17127 bp, 15 predicted proteins | sample RVTome_2_FD_207667 | JGI IMG/M metagenome (GOLD analysis project Ga0299912, IMG submission 207667) | Soil microbial communities from uranium-contaminated site in the Upper Colorado River Basin, Wyoming, United States - RVT95D214 (version 2) ... | reverse complement strand
CTGCGGGACCAACTGTCCAAGGCTGGTAACATAAAAGCCGCTCAAATCGTAGGTGAAGCAGTAGCAAAACAGGCCCTCGGGGTCGGAATTAAGTGTGTTTGCTTAGATAGGAACCGCTACAAATACCATGGCAGAGTCAAGGTGCTCGCAGAAGCGGCAAAAAAAGCTGGGTTGGTTTTTTAAGAGTAATTGACGGAAATCTGGAGAAAGCAATTGCAGGTAGAAGCCGGTATATTAGCTGGTCAAGAAGAAAAGGTGCTGGAAGACACGGTTGTAAAAGTGTTCCGCTGCGCCAAAGTGGTCAAGGGAGGCCGCAGATTCAGCTTTGGGGTGCTGGTTGTAGTGGGCGACCGCGCCGGAATGGTAGGCATCGGTTACGGCAAAGCCAACGAAGTCCCGCCAGCAGTCGAGAAGGGAATAAAGGATGCCAAGAAGTCTTTGCAGAAGATAGCTCTGGTCGGACGAACGATTCCGCACCGGACCATCGGCAAGTATAGCGCCACACGGATAGTAATGGTCCCGGCAAGTCCCGGCACGGGAGTCATCGCCGGCTCCAGTGCCCGTGCGGTACTCGAATATGCTGGTGTGCAAGACGTGCTTACCAAGATATATGGAAGCACCTCCGCCAAGAACGTTGTCAAAGCTACCATGGATGGATTGCTCAAGTTACGTCGCAAAGAACAGGTGGAGTCACTTCGTGGCGTGCAATTAACACTTGATAGTCAGGTGCCTAAATGTTGAATCACCAGATTACCTCAGTCGTGGGTAAGCATAAGGCCCGCAAGCGTGTCGGGAGAGGTTCCGGCAGCGGCCACGGCAAAACCTGTGGGCGTGGGACCAAAGGCAGCCTTAGCAGGGCCGGCGCGATGATTCGCTCACTCTATGAAGGCGGGCAGGTGCCTTTATTTCGCCGACTGCCCAAACATGGCTTTAGCAACTACAAGTTCGCAACCCGATTTGAGATTGTCAACGTATCGCAACTGGAAATATTCCAGGACGGCGCCGACGTTGGGGTAGAACAATTGTCCCAGGCGGGGCTGGTCCCAAGCTGCAAAAGCATGGTCAAGATTCTCGGCGACGGCGAACTTACAAAAAAATTGCAGGTCACAGTTCACAAATTCAGCAAAGCTGCGGAACAGAAAATTGTGGGTTGTGGCGGTACGGCAAAAACAATAACAGCAGATACAGGGCAACGAAATCAAAAATGAAAAGCCAGGAATCAAAATTGTAGAATTCCTTGGTTTTGCATTTTGATTTTTGATTTAATTTTCTGCCGGAGAATAAAGATGTTTAGGTCAGTATTTAACATCTTCGCAATTCAAGACTTGCGCAATAAGATTCTCTTCACTATCGCGCTACTGGTGATATACAGGGTTGGCTTTCATATCTCTGTTCCGGGTTTTGACCAGGCCAGGATTGCTGGACTTACACAATCAAGAGGCGCGGAGACTCCCTTGGGTAGAGCTGCCGCGTACATGCAGATGTTTACCGGTGGGACGTTGGAAAGAAGCAGCCTGTTTGGCCTTGGAATTATGCCTTACATTACCGCCTCTATTATTCTTATGCTGTTGGGTGAGGTAGTTCCCACCTTGAAGAAATTACGGCAGGAAGGCCAAACCGGCTACAAAAAGATACAGGAATACACGCGATATTTGACCGTTCCGATATGCGTTATTCAATCCATAATGTTTATGAAGCTGCTGGGAGCAGGGGAGGGATTAACCTACCCTGGTATGTATCGCCAGGCCATGTTGATGGGCGTTGTTGGCTCGACGGCCGGCACCATCTTTCTGATGTGGCTGGGTGAGCAGATAGACGAATACGGCATAGGCAACGGCATCAGTCTGATAATTATGGCCGGCATAATTGCCAGAATTCCCTGGGAAATTCAGTGGCTTTGGCAAAACACGAGCTTCACGGTTGCCGCACCCGAGGGTACGGTAGGCCCGGCGAAGCTGTTGTTCCTGGCGGCAGCGTTCGTATTCGTTGTTGCCGGTGCAATACTGATAACCCAGGGCCAGCGCCGCATACCCATTCAGCAGGCTAAGCAGATGAGAGGTCGGCGAATGTACGGCGGCCAGAGGCACTATCTGCCGCTGCGAGTCAATCACGGCGGAGTGATGCCGATAATTTTTGCATCCAGCTTTATGATGTTTCCGCCAATAATAATCGGTCAGTTGGCGGACAGGTTCATCACATCGGAAGTTCTCCAGACTTTGAAGGATGCTTTGGGTTACCATGGCTATACATATAATGTCGTTTATGTGGTCTTGATATTCCTGTTCTCTTACTTCTGGGTGACCGTGCAATTTCAGCCCAAGGAGGTTGCTAAGAACCTGCGGGATTCAGGCAGCTTCGTTCCTGGTCTTCGCCCCGGGCGTAGAACCGCCGACTATTTGGAAACTGTAATGACTCGAATCACCTACTTCGGAGCAGCATTTCTGGCAGTAATTGCCGTTGTGCCGACCGTAGTTTCGGCCTCATTGGGAATTCCCTGGCAGGTAACAACATATTTGGGCGGCACAGGCTTGTTGATAGTTGTCAGCGTCTCGCTGGACCTGGTGCAGAAGATCGAGGCCAACCTGCTGATGCGCAGCTATGAGGGGTTCAGTCCAACCGGCAGGATAAAAGGAGCCTACGCATGAGGATAGTTCTGCTGGGCGCCCCCGGCGCAGGCAAAGGAACCCAGTGTAAGCGTATCGTACAGCGGTATGGACTGCTGCACCTATCCAGCGGAGATATATTGAGGCAGCAAAGAGCAGAAGGCACATCGCTGGGCAAGAAGGCACAGAGCTATATGGATGCAGGACAGCTTGTGCCGGACCAAGTTGTAGTACAGATGATGATTGACGCCATAAAAAAAGCCCCTGCCGCCGGTTTTATACTGGACGGCTTTCCCAGAACAGTAAATCAAGCTATCGAGCTTGATGATTCGCTGGCCGACAACGGCCAGGCTGTGGATGCGATCTTGAGCCTGCAGATAGACGACCGCGTGGTAGCTGAGCGAATGACAGGCAGGAGAAGCTGCCCGAAATGTGGCGCAGTCTATCATGTCAAGAACTTGCAGCCGAAAGCTGACGGAATATGCGACAAAGACGGCGCCAGATTAGTTCAAAGACATGATGACAGCCCTGAAGTGGTGGCCAAACGCCTCAAAACCTACCATCAGCAGACTGAGCCGGTTGTAGATTACTATAACAACAATGGCAGGGCCGTTTTTGATGTCGACGCTAACAACGGCGCCGACAAAGTAAGCGATTTGATATTTGAGGAGTTGGACGCCATCACCAAGGCGTGATGCGATACGCGAAATACTTGGTACGGAACAAAAGATACAAAGTTGAATGGCTATAACGCTTCGCAGCCAAAGAGAAATTGAGTTAATGCGTAGAGCAGGGGCTGTTGTAGCCGACGTTCTTTCAAAACTGCAGGAGGACGCAGAGCCTGGAGTAACGACCGCCAGATTGGATAAGATCGCTGCGGAAATGGCCGCGGATGCCGGCGCTCAAGCGCTGTTTAAGGGTGTGCATAGTCCGCACGCGAGGATGCCGTTTCCAGGGACGATTTGCGCGTCTATAAACGAGCAGGTCGTCCACGGGATTCCTTCGGAGAATACAAAACTCAAAGAAGGCGATATATTGAGTATTGATTTTGGAGTTAGACTCGAAGGCTATTGTGCAGATGCGGCGATCACCATTGGCATAGGCGAGGTTTCGCAGGATAACCGCAGGCTTATGGAGGTAACAAAGCAGGTTCTGTGTATGGCGATAGCAAAGGCTAAACCGGCTGTAAAGTGGAGTGAAATTGCCGGGCAAATGCAGCATTGCGCCGAATCAGCCGGGTTCTCGGTAGTAAAAGAATTCGTTGGGCATGGAATCGGTAGAAAAATGCACGAAGAACCGAGAGTGCCCAACTTCGTAAGCGACGAACTGTTGGCTAACGATATTGTCTTGACCGAAGGAATGGTTTTGGCTGTCGAGCCGATGATTAACGCCGGCAGCAGTGCGGTGCGAACGCTTAAGAACGGCTGGACTGTAGTAACAAAGGACGGTAAGTGCTCGGCTCATTTTGAACATACGATCGCAATAGTAGAAAATGGCTGCCAGGTGCTGACAGCAAAATAATCAGAAGCTGCAAAGTCGCAAGTCAGGAGCTTTGAGATTTGCAATTACTGCTTCAGAGATCTTTATGGTTAAGAAGGACGCAATTAGGTTGCAAGCCAAGGTAACCGAAGCTTTGCCAAACGCGATGTTTAGAGTTGAGCTGGAGAACGGCCATAAGGTGTTGACTCATGTTTCAGGCAAGATGCGCATGAATTTTATCCGAATTCTGCCGGGAGATACGGTGACCGTGGAAATGTCACCCTACGATTTGAGTAGAGGCCGAATCATTCTGAGACATTAGCGTCAGAACTGCATCTATGCAAGTTAGGCGAGAAAAATGAAAGTCAGAAGTTCTGTAAAACGTATCTGTGAAAATTGTAAGATTGTCCGTCGTAGGGGCGTTGTGAGAGTGATCTGCACAAACCCGCGACATAAGCAACGTCAAGGTTAGCCCACGATGGATCGCAAATGGCAGGTTATAATATGAAATATAAACAGGAGCTAACATGCCGAGAATAGTGGGTGTTGATATTCCCAATGAAAAGACAATATGGATTTCTTTGACCTACATTCCTGGCATAGGAAGATACACCTCCAGACAGGTCTTGAAGGAAGCCGGCATTCAAGAAGATACAAAGGCCGGCAAGCTCAGCGAAGACGAGCTGAGCCGGATAACTCAGATTATAGACCGCAATTATGTCGTGGGCGGCCAGCTTCGCAGACAGGTTGCGCAGAATATCGCCCGGCTGCGGGACATAAACTGCTACCGGGGCATTCGTCACAGAAAAGGCTTGCCCGTTCGTGGCCAGCACACCCAAAGCAATGCTCGGACACGGAAAGGCCCACGAAAGACGGTCGCAGGAAAAAAGGGTGTAAAGGAAAAACATGGATGACCAAACTGCTCGCCCTCGAAATGAGCCTGGTCACAGAGATACGAAAATCGTTATTCATGGTCGGTTATAATTTGCACGCAACAAGAGAAGAATAATGGCAAAAGGCACGAAAAGAAAAGTCAGAAAGAACATAGTTCGAGCTATTGTGCACATAAAGGCAACGTTTAACAACACGTTGATTACGATTACGGACCCGGACGGTGACACAATTTGTTCCAGCTCAGCGGGTTGTGTTGGCTTCAAGGGCTCTCGCAAAAGTACACCGTTCGCGGCCCAGCAGGCGGCACAAAGCTGTGCCAATGCGGCTATGCGTAACGGCGTGCGTGAGGTTGAAATCAAAGTCAAAGGCCCCGGGTCTGGCCGTGAGTCCGCCATATCAGCACTGCAGCAGGTAGGACTGCGCATCGCTTCCATAGAAGATGTCACGCCTATACCCCATAATGGCTGCAGAGCACCGAAGCGAAGACGAGTATAGAATGACGGTCAACCTGAAACTGTTTGGAGAAGAGTAAAAATGGGACGCTACCTCGGGCCATCCTGTAAAATTTGTCGCCGGGAAGGAGTGAAACTGCTTCTCAAGGGCCTCAAGTGTGAAACAGCCAAATGCCAGATCGAGAAGAGACAGCGAAATCTGGCTCCCGGTATGCATGGCTGGCGCAGGGGCAGAGGAAGTGAATACGCTGTTCGGCTGCGGGAAAAGCAGAAAGTCAAAAGATACTACGGGCTGCTGGAGCGACAGTTCATGAGGTGTTTCCATACAGCCCAGCGAACCAAAGGCAATACCGGCGCGACCCTGCTGCAACTGTTGGAAAGACGTTTGGATAACGTGGTATATAAATTGAATTTCGCACCATCCCGCAAGGCGGCGAGACAATTGATCACCCACGGTCACATATATGTCAATGGACGCAAGGTTAACGTAAGCGATTTTACCCTACAAGTCGGCGACAAAATCAGCGTGAAAAACTCCGAAAAGAGCGGCAAAAAAGTAAAGCAGCAGTTAGAGAGTAACCCAAACTTTACGACGCAGAACTGGTTACAACTGGACCGTGAAAAGTTGGAAGCTACCGTTGTCGCGCTACCCAGCAGAGATGACGTCCAGATTCCAGTGGAGGAACAGTTAGTCATAGAGTTGTGCTCGAGATAGCTCTGCGGCGCTGTGGTATGAAATACTAAAAGGGCAGAAAAAGGCAATAATTCGAGCCAAAAAAGAGTCTGCTTTGGGCCTGGCATTATGATATTTAGGTTTTGATCGGAGGCCGGTATGCGAATTACATGGCGTGGTATAGAACTGCCCGCCCGCGTTGAACGGGATAAGCAGGTATCAACCAACAAATACGGGCGATTTTTTATCGAGCCGTTTGAGCGAGGCTTCGGCACCACCATCGGCAACAGCCTCAGACGTGTATTGCTTTCCTCCTTGCAGGGCAGCGCCGTAACGTCAATCAAAATAGCAGGCGTTGACCACGAGTTTACTTCGATACACGGAGTAATGGAGGATGCCACCGATATCGTTTTGAATGTCAAGAGCCTTGTCATTCGGCTCCAGAACGGCGGCCCCAAGACGATGAAGGTCTCGACAAACAAAGCCGGCGTCGTAAGGGCCGCAGACATCGTCGCAGACCCTGCCATAGAAGTTATAAATAAAGACCTTGTCTTGGCCACCCTGACTGAAGACGTTAAGTTCGAAATGGAAATGGTAGTCGAAAACGGCCGCGGTTATGTGCCGGCCTCCGAACGAATTGCTGACGCGGACAGATTCGACCAGGAAATTGGAAGGATACTGCTCGACTCCGTCTACTCGCCGGTTACCAGAGTTCGCTACACAACTGAAAACACCCGGGTGGGCCAGCGAACCAACTACGATAAACTAATTTTGGAAATCTGGACCAACGGAACAATCACGCCTGAAATGGCCCTCGTAGAGGCTGCTAAGATATTGCGAAAACACATCACTCCGTTTGTGCAGTATTTTGAGATAGGCGAGCAGACTGTCGCTGTCCAGATTGCCGAACAAGCGCTGGAAGAAGAAGCGCTTGACGAAGAGCTGGAAAGAAAACTAAGTATGCCCGTTCAGGAGTTAGAGCTGTCGGTTAGAGCGAGCAACTGCCTTGAATCAGCAAAAATCGAAACTGTTCGTCAGCTAGTCCAAAAGACAGACGCCGACTTGCTTGCGATTCGCAGCTTAGGCAAAACAAGTTTACGAGAAATCAAAAGAAAACTTGCCGATATAGGTTTGTCTCTGGGGATGAGCGTGCCGGCAGAAAGTAGCCAATAGACCGGCGGTGAAACCGCCAAGAGACCGCTGAATATTTAGCCCCGCAATCCTTCGACCGGGATCAGGACAGGTTTATTGCGGGGTTGTGTTTCACATGGTTTTTTATTCGTTGAGCACCGATAGACGAGGAAATTGAACATATGCGTCACAGAGTAGCAGGACGTAACTTAAGTAGAACCAGCGGCCACCGAAAAGCTTTGCGGCGAAATCTAGTCTCTTCGCTGATTGAGCATGAAACGATTTCCACGACCATCGAAAAGGCCAAAGAGGTCAAGGCCTTTGCCGAAAAGCTGATTACACTGGCCAGGCAAGGTACATTGTCGGCCAGAAGGCGGGCCATCGCTCTGCTGGGCAATCGCGACATCATAAATTATGAAGATAACAAAGCGGTCAAGAAGGGCACCATAATTGGAAAGCTGTTTAGTGAGCTTGGTCCCCGATACCTTGATAGGCCCGGCGGGTACACCAGGATCATCCGGCTGGCGTTAAGAAGATTGGGTGATAATGGTCAACTCGTATTGCTGCAACTGATAGGTCCGGATGAGAAGCCCAAGAAGGAAACCAAGGGTGCTGCAAAAAAACGCGCCCGTAAGAGAGAAAAAAAGGCTGCCCGGGCTGAAGAAACGGCTCCGGCCGAGAAGCCTAACCAGCCGGAGCAGCCCGCTGAGTCCACAGACAAGGGCAAGCCGGATAAGTAAGCTGACCAGTCAAATCGACAAAAAGAACAATGAGTGTGAAGGACTGTGTTTTTTGTAAGATAGTAGCCGGACAAATTCCAGTTACAAAGGTCTTCGAGGATAGCATCATCCTTGCTTTTCTGGATATCGGCCCGGTAAGCGATGGTCACACTTTGCTGGTTCCGAAGCAGCACTTTGAGAAGCTGCACGATTGTCAGCCTGACCTCTTGAGCCAGGTTGGCTCACGCCTCGGCAAGATCGCCGGGGCGGTAGTTGCGGCGATGGATTGCGATGGCTATAATGTGCTATGCAATAATGGTAGAGCGGCTGGCCAGGTTGTTGAGCATCTGCATTTTCACATAATTCCGCGTAACCTGGGCGATGGCGTTTTTGACCGTTGGCCTGCATATAAGTATAAGGAAGGATTGATCGAGACAATTGCTGCCAAGATTCGCAAAAAATTGTAATCTTGAGTTGGCAGTCTTGATAAAAAGTAGTTTTTGGCTATATTATAGTTTAGTACGTTGATGATCGCGGGGTAGAGCAGCCTGGTAGCTCGTCGGGCCCATAACCCGGAGGTCGCAGGTTCGAATCCTGCCCCCGCTATGGAAACCTAGAGATAACTCCTTTATTAGCAAGGGGTTATCTCTTTTTTATATGCTCGATTTTGCCCGTTATGAACCTGCGACCACCGCGATATGAACTCTGTTTTCACGGGGTATAAAACGAGGCAGTCGGATGTTCGAAGCCACCCCCCGAATGGGAAGATATACGCTATCAGACGAGGAGAACCACCTCCGATCGTGGAGGAGCAGCACACGCCTCAATGTCTATGTCGGCGAGGCTGCGGGCTACCTGATAACTGACCAGGTGGAACTGCCATCTGGTTCTTGGGTATGGCCAAAATGGTGTACTGGCCCGGTGGTAGGCCTGTTATCTCATATCTTCCATCGGTCGCAGCAAGGGGCAGCTTGTAGCCGAATTGGTGTAAATATCCTGGCGAGTAATCATCCCAGTCGACTTTGCAACGGATGTCGATTGTGAATTCCTCGATCGGCTGGCCACCTTGCTCCAGCACGTGGCCACTCAAACTGCACGGGCCCTGCGGGAATTCCTCAAATTGAAAGTTGATTGTCTGGCTGCCTTGCCAGATCTGGTTACACCGCAGGTATTGGTGCCACGTCCTGTTGGTGCCGGGCGGTGTACGCTCCCAGAGAACGCCTACGGTATACGCCCAGCGTATATCCGCGTACACGTAACGGCCCTGTTCATCAGTTTCCACGTCCGGGGCAGTTATACTTCTGGCTCCTGGGTTATATTCTCGGATCTGGACCTCCGCATTGGCGCTCGGTTTACCATCCGGACCTGCACGCGACCCTGAACGACTCCCGGACACTCGATAATCAGACCGGAGATGGTCTTGCCTGATTCGGCCTGCACATCACGAGAGGGAAAATCTCCTCTTAGAAGATACTTGCCGCTGCGGAGCCATGGCAAAATGCCAGGCCGGCCCTGATGGGCTCGGCGGAGTTTTTACCCCTTCAACTGGGTTCAGGGCAGGCTCTGAGTGTAATCGAAGGGCCTCACTCGCAATGGCGTAAAACGGCCAGAATGAGACGCGGTAAAGGACCCGCCACAGAGAACACAGAGAAAAGAGAGAATTAAACCTGCCCTGAGCTTGCCGATGGGGCGGCGTCTGTGGAAAAAAAACAGAAGTCTGGATCGGAGCCGACCAGTTTTATGCCCGCCCAGTGACAGAAACTACAATGCCGCCGGAAGGGCGAGGGACGAGACTCTCTCACGGGGCTCGCCCGCCCCCGGTTCTGTCTTGGCCAGAAGACACGGGGGTGCTTGGTGTTGTGGTCGGTGGGCATAAATATCAGTTGGGAGAGTCTTTTTTAATCAACCAGACCCCGTAGCTTCTTGCGGAAGCAAGAACGGGGGTGGCATTTTCGAGCTGTCTTGCTGATAGATTCAGCTATGGGATGATGCTATCAGAGGACTATCTGGCTAAAAAATTTGGTGCATCCTAAAAATTTTTTTGAAACTTTTTCTTGAAAACGGAGCGGTTAATCTGGTATAAATAGAGTATTCAATAGTTACGGATATTGCCCACAACTTTTTTGAAGGAGGAGTACAATGCGCAGAAAATTGATTTATTCGATTTCTTTTGTTCTATTGTTCGGTTTGCTTGAAACGAGCACAGCCAAAGGCGCTGACCCCAACCTTGTTGGCTGGTGGAAGTTCGAGGAAGCGAGCGGGACACTATACGACCAGAGCGATTATCATAACGACGGCACACCTTTTAACGGTGTGCTTTATCAGCAGCCTGGCCGAGAGGGATATAGTTTAGGGTTTGATGGGATAGATGACTTAGTGGTGGTAGGAAGTACTGCAAGGCCGACTAACACGTTCAGTTTTGGAGGATGGATAAAAACATCGGCTACGCACGAAATAGACCCGGAGGTGAATTCTGGTTACGGCGGCGTGAATAATCAAAAGTATGTATTTGAACCGCAGCACGGAGGAGATTTGAATGCCGGAGCTGGACTATCCGTCGGAACGAACGGCATCGCGGTTTATGAGCACGGAAGTGACTATATGCCTGCGACTGCCGTCTACTCGGCCGCGATAGGAAGCGGCTGGAATCACATCATGGTGGTTTATAGTAACAGGCGACCGACAATCTACCTTAATGGCCAGGCAGTCCGTACAGGCCTTAGTGGCCCGCGAGCAACGGTATATGCGCCTATCCAGCTTGGCGGAATGGCCTACGGGTATTTTGCCGGTCTGATGGACGAAATGCGCATCTATAACAAGGCGCTTTCGGCAGCCGAGGTACAAGAGCTATCATATTGGCCGGAGGCCCACAATCCAGTGCCGGCTGATGGTAGCACAGGAGTGACCTCACCGTTACTGCAGTGGACGGTGGGAGATGGTGCCGCTCTTCATGATATTTACTTCGGCACTAATCCGACGCCCGGTCCCGCTGAGTTCATACTGCGCCAGACCTGGAACATGTACTGGCATGGGGCCGGCATTACCCCGGGCACGACTTACTACTGGCGTATCGATGAGGTCGAGGCCGACGGCCTGACCATCCACACCGGCGATGTCTGGAGCTTTACGGCTGCACCGTTAACTGCATACAGCCCCAACCCGGCTGACGGGGCCAAATGGGTCGACACTGAGGCGGACCTTGTCTGGTTTGCGGGTGCCACCGGCATTAAGCACGATGTGTACTTTGGCACCGACCAGGCCGCTGTCGCTAATGGTACGGGCGGCACTTTGAAAAGCAGCCAGCAGACAACAAGAACATACGACCCTGGAACCCTTGCAATGGATACCACTTACTACTGGAGGATCGATGAGTACGACTCCGGCGGCATCAAGTATCCGGGCACAGTTTGGAGCTTTACCACCATCAGCGCCAACGCCGGTATCAGAGGATACTACTTCAACAATATGAATCTCTCTGGTGCTGCTGCACTTGTCCGCGTAGACTCTACGATCAACTTCAACTGGGGCACTGGCACTCCGGGTGCTCCAATCACCGTCGATACCTTCTCGGTCAGATGGGCCGGCGTGGTGGAGGCGCTATACTCCGAGCCTTACGTGTTCACCTGCAATACCGACGACGGCTTCCGGATGTGGTTGAATGACGTACTGATCATTGACAGTTGGATAGATCAGGGGGCAACCATGCATCCCAGCTCGGCCGTCAACCTTGTTGCTGGGCAGCAATATGGTGTTCGAGTTGAATACTATGAAAACGGCGGCTCCGCAGTGGCGCAGCTGTACTGGCAGAGTTCCTCCACGCCCAGGCAGATGATTCCAGCAGGGGCATTGCAGCTTCCGCTAATGGCCCGCAACCCCAGTCCGTCTAATGGTGCTGTGGATGTCAAGCACACGCCTACTCTTCGCTGGACGGCGGGTGAGAAGGCTGCTAAGCACAACGTGTTCTTCGGCACAGACGCAACGACTGTGGCAAATGCTACTGCGGCTTCAGCAGGTATCTATCGAGGCCAGCAGGACCTTGCTGCTAACAGCTATGTGCCCAGCGAAGCACCATTGGCGTGGAACAGCACCTACTATTGGCGAATAGACGAGGTGAACGCCGCCGATGCCTGGAAGGGCAACGTCTGGAGCTTTACCACTGCCAATTTCATCGTGGTGGACGATTTTGAAGACTACACCGACGATGTGGGCAGCAGAATCTTCCAGACCTGGAAGGACGGCTGGGGATACTCCGAACCGTCACCAGGTTACCCTGGCAATGGCACCGGCTCAACGGTGGGTTACGCTCAGGCTCCCTTTGCTGAGCCGACTACAGTTCATGGCGGCAACCAGTCGATGCCTTTGGGTTACGACAATACCGGAGCGAGCGGCAAGGCCCGGTACTCAGAGACGGTGCGAGAGTGGACTTCCCCGCAGGACTGGACTGTAAACAATGTTAAGGCATTGACGCTGTACTTCTATGGTGCTCCTGCCAATGCCGCTGAGCAGCTCTATGTGGCGGTGGAAGACAATGCCGGCCACGTTAAGGTCGTGAACCATCCTGATCTGGAGGCGGCTCAGATAGGCGCCTGGCAGGAGTGGAACATCGAGCTGACGCAATTCAGCGGTGCGGGCGTGAACCTCAAGGCTATCAAGAAGATGTATATTGGCCTGGGCAACCGCACCAGCCCAAAGGCCGGCGGCACGGGCACAATATTCATTGATGACATCCGGGTGTATCCCAGCAGATGCGTTCCTTCGGTGGGTAAGCCCGCCGCGGACCTGAGCGGCAACTGCATCGTTGATCTGGCTGATGTGGAGATTCTGGCCAATCTGTGGCTGGATAGTGGATTCCAAATTACGCCTGTCAATCCCGGTACGGCTGGTTTGGTGGCGCAGTATCCATTCAACGGCAACGCCAACGACTCGGTTGGCGGCCATAACGGCACTGTCAATGGCAACCCACAGTGGGTGACCGGGTATCTCGAGGGTGCGCTGAAATTCGGCGGAAGCGGCGACTACGTCGAAATTGGCTACAGTCCTGACCTATCCCTTAATGAGTTTACGCTGTCGGCCTGGGTAAAGATCGCCGCCGATCCGGGCATTTTCGGAATACTTGGAACTCGTGCCGGCGGAGAGTACACCTTCGATCTCAAGGTCATGGCCGCCTACATCCACGGCGACATAGGCAACGGTACTGCCTGGATCAATACGGCCATAGATATTGGTTCAGGTGACACGGGAACTACCGGAACGGGAGGCGATTTGGTCGTGTACAGATGGCACATGATCGCGTATGTGATCGATAACACGCATCAGCAGGTTAGACTCTATTTGGATGGCGACCTCAAGCGAACCATAAGTATTTCCGGGACACCACTGCTGATGCAATCCGGCGAGTCCATGCGGATCGGCGATACCGGTTACTCGGAGTGGATGAACGGCCTGATTGACGAAGTCCGTATCTACAACCGAGCGCTGTCTGCTGCTGAGATTGCCTGGCTTGCCGGCTACACATCGCTTGTCTCGATACCGGCTGATTTACAGCGGGACAACGTGATTAACTTCAAGGATTTTGCCAAGTTAGCTGATTCCTGGCTTGAAGAGATTCTGTGGCCGTAATCGCAGGACGTCGGTTAGAAACCGGCGGTGGAATCGTGTCGCTCGATTCCCGGTGTCGCTCCGGAAACCGCTGGCTAAATATTTAGCCCCGTGTTCCTTCAAGCCGGCTCAGGCCCGCCCCGAGCAAGGCCGAGGCAACGGGTTTACACGGGGTAATGTCCGGTTTTGCACAATTTTGGGGCCTATGTCGCTTGGTTGCGCATGGGCCCCGTTTCATTTGCGCGGGCTGCCTTTGACTTGCAGTCTTGGTGCTGGAAGGTGTCATTGGGATTCTCAAAAAGACCTGAGACGCCGTCCACCCTCCGCAGTACTACGGAGGACGGGTCAAGATAGACGCTGATTAGGTTACCATTGTGCTTTTTGTGGTCGGTTTCCATCTGAAGGTAAAAATCAAAATTGCGTAGTGCGGCACTTGCGATTAAGTGCTGGATGACTTCCTCAATTTTGCATTTTAATCTTTGACTTTTGAATTGCCGGACCTGGACCGTTTTTCTGGCCAGCTCGGTGGTCATCGTCCCCCCGCGGCACAGCAGTCAGATGAAAAGTCACAAATCAAAAATCAGAATTGAGGACTTCTTTCATTTTTGCATGTTGATATTTGATTTGCCCACTCCGTCCTGTTGTGATCGTCCTATTATTTGATTTGCCTCGTTTTCTCGATCAACTCCCTCAGTGCTTGCATACGTTCATCCGAACCAAAAAAGAGTTCATCGGGAAACTCGTAATACTGGACGATCTCATCCAGAATCTCCCTGCCCAGATAGCAGTTCAGCGACATCCCCGCCAGGTATTGCAGCCGCAGGTTCCGGTCGGTATTGATTTGCGCGTCCGCCATCCATTCCTGCAACCGGCTCGCCTGCCCGGCGTAAGTTGCCAGCAGATCGATCGCCGAATGGAATCCCACATCCTCAAGCGACTGCGCCACGGAACCGTTGCCCGTGCTGTCCAGTCGCCGCTGCAATTCGTCAACGTTGATCCGCCCAGAGCTGGGCCTGGATGGATTCGCCGGTTCAGCCTGACCGAACAGGACGGCGTCATATCCTTCACCGTTGATATCATTGCTCCAGAGAATCCCGTTGGGGAAAACCTTAAAAAAGGTGGCGATAAAGCTCTTGGCCGTTTCCGGATTGCTCTCGTACAGGGGCATCCACAGCGTCATGATTCCCCCCGGATTCAGGTGCGCCTTGCACATTCTGTAATACTCCTGCGTGTTGAGTGCTGCACAGCCCTTGACCCACGGATCAATCGGGTCGGAGGTGATGATGTCGAATTTCTCCGATGTTGTGCGGATGAAATGCCGCCCGTCGTCGCAGATCACTTCTGTACGAGGGTCGTTCACCACGTCGTAGTTCTCCTTACTGAATTTCGGAGCCACATATTTCGGAACAAGCGGCTCAATGTCACAGATGACGATGCGGGCAATACTGGGGTACAGCACGAATGTGCCGGCTGTCACCCCCGCTCCACAGGCTACCACCAGCACCGACTGGGGATTCTCACAGGTCAGCCCCGCGATATGTCCCAGCATCCGCTGCAGCCGCATGTCCTGTGGATCGTTCGAGGCCTGCACCTTGCCGGCCCCGTGAAAACTCCGCACGCCCGCCGTTGATTCGGTCACGGCGATCGAGACGTTCATCCCTTCACGGGCATAGGTGCAAAACATGTCAGGCCGGCCGTCTCCGAAGGGGACGTCTTCTTCTTTGGTGATCCCAGAGGATAGGCGGTCGACCCACGTTGCCATGTGGCGTCCGTATGCAGTCAATCCCCATGGAACAGTCGGCACGCTCCAGATCAGCAGGGCCACCAGCACCGGCACGACGGCCAATCCGGCCCAGGCTGAACCTGCCGCGATTCCCCGCCGACTGGGCTTGCCGCCGGCCGAACCGGCTGCCCACCACGCCTGAACCAGCGACACAAAAATCAGTAGCGCACTGGCAGCCGACAGCCCAATCATCAATTGCTGACTACCCCGTGTGCCCAGCCAGGGGATCAGCACCATGCTAAAGGCCAGCGAGCCGATGATCGCGCCGACCGTGTTGGCCGCGTACACGCCTCCAACCAGCCGTCCCGGATCCTGCCTCTGTGACGCCACCGACGCCAGCGCCAAAGGAAAGCTCGCCCCCCATAGAATCGCTCCCGGCAGAACCGCCCAGATGCAACGCATCAAATCAAGCTGGAAGTTGAGCCAGGGACTTCTGGACAGTGTTGGATTTACCGGCCAATAGGGCAGAGATTCGGCAAGTATGTACGCCGCCCAGGCAATCGCCCCCGTCAGCAGCAGTTGACAACCGCCCAACGCCGCCCGCGGTCGTGGGCTCTGGCGTGAAATCACCGACCCAATGCTACTGCCGATGCCTAACCCCGCCAGAAACACCGCCAGAATGATGGAGAACGTATAAACCGTTCCTCCCAACAGCAGCGACAGAATCCGTGTCCAAACGACTTCCGCTCCCAGCGCGCACAGCCCGGATAGGCCGATTACGACGTAGACCGTCGCCGCCCTCGGTGCCCGGACCCCCGTACCTTCTGCCGAAGGCAGGAACGGGGGGCTGACCCGCGGCGCCTGGTAGACCGTTCGGCTGGCCAGAAGCAGGCCGATCACGGCTACGGTGAAGTTAAGTGTCGCCGCGACATAGGTGGCAAGGACCATGTCGTGGACTCTCAAGAGGTAGAATCCCGCCAAGAGACAGCCGAAGGTCGCCCCGGCGATATTGCCGCCGTAGAAGAATCCCAGCCAGGAGATGCCTTGCGGCGTGGCCTCCACCCAGCGGGCAACCGCCGGCAGAGTGGCGCCCATTAGCAGAGTGGGCAGCAGCAAACACATCGCGCAGACCGCCCCGCGCATTATGATGCTTGCCAGGCCGTGTCCGACATGCGTCGCGTACAGTTGATCGACGTAGGGCATCCCAAAGAGCACGGCGACGCCGATAATCCCGATGCCCACTTCCATGAGGGCGTACACGCGCAAAGGGTGCCGCCTGGGCGAGATCATACGCGGCAAGGTGAAGCTGCCCAGGCACATACCGCCCATAAATGTTCCCAGCAGGACGCCCAGCGACACGGCGGATGAGCCGATGACCAGTTGAAGCAACTGGAACCAGACGATCTCATAGATCAGGGCCGAGCATCCGCTGCCGACGAACAACACCAGCAGCACAGGAAGGAACCGGCGTGACGCGGGCAGACTCGTCGATTGGCTTGGATTGTGTTCGGTCATACTTCGTCCTTCGTCCATCGTCCATCGTCCTTGGGAGGTTTCCGTGCCTGTCTCGAGTGCAGCCGACTGAACAGACTGTAACACGAGCCCACTACTACTTTCAAGTCCCGGTCGCAAAAAAATTCAAGCTCATTTGGACGGCCCCCGCGTCTTGGCCCTTTCCTTTCTTACGAAGGAAGACAGGATTGTAGAAACGCAGCTCACCGCCCAGAAAATGGAAAGGTTCAATTCCCGTAATATCTCTGAACCTTAACTATAGCACACAGAGATTCTACTTCTTTCTGCAGGCATACCACAAGGTCCTTCATATTTCTTACGATGAACTAAACCGCTTCGCGGT
>Ga0299912_10001855_pt1 | contig 17128 bp, 15 predicted proteins | sample RVTome_2_FD_207667 | JGI IMG/M metagenome (GOLD analysis project Ga0299912, IMG submission 207667) | Soil microbial communities from uranium-contaminated site in the Upper Colorado River Basin, Wyoming, United States - RVT95D214 (version 2) ... | reverse complement strand
TCAACCTGCGTGCCCTCGCGATGCTCCAGCGGCTGCGCGATCACCTCGAGCACCCGGGTGGCCAAGGGCTCCCGGGCGACCAGGGTCAGGGGCCGCCGCCGGGTGGTCGGCCGTAGCCGAAACCTCGGGATTTGACACTCCCGAACCGGGGCGGGTACGTTACCCGCCCCGGTGTTTTTTGGCCTCTGCTCAGGGATTCACGATGAAGGAATACGCGAGTACACACATCCGGAATGTGGCTGTCGTTGGCCACGGAGGCAGCGGCAAGACCAGCCTGGTCGACGCCCTCGCCTTCGTGGCCGGAAGCAGCAAGCGACACGGCCGCGTGAAAGACGGAACCGCCCTCACCGACTATTCCACCGACGAAATCGAAAAAGGCTACAGCATCAGCCTCGCGCTCGCGTTCGCCGAGTGGGAGGACGTGAAGATCAACCTGATCGACACGCCGGGCTTTCTCGATTTCGCCGGCGACACCGAGGCGGGGATCTTCGCCGCCGATGCCGCGCTGATCGTCCTCGGCGCGACGAGCGGCGTCGAGGTCGGGACCGAGAAGGTGTGGGAGTACAGCCGGCAGTTCTGTCACCCGGCCATCTTCTACGTGTCGATGATGGACAAGGAGCACGGGAACTTCGAGAAGGTCTATCAGGACATCCGCGAGCACCTGACGCCGAAGGCGGTCCCCGTCGAGATCCCGATCGGCGAGGGGCCGAAGTTCCACGGCATCATCAACCTGATCACCAGGAGGGCGCACCTCTACAAGCACGGCACCAAGACCGGCGAGTACGAGGAGAAGCCGATCCCGGCGGAGCAGCAGGCCGACTACGAGCGGTACGAGAAGGACCTGATCGAGAAGGTCGTCGAAACGGACGATGCGCTGATGGAGCGCTACCTCGCCGAGGAGGAGATCGGGCACGACGAGCTGGTCCGGGCGATGCGCGCGGCGATGAAGCGCGGCGAGCTGTTCCCGATCCTCTGCGGCGCCGCGGAGCTGACCTACGGGATGCGCGCGCTGCTCTCGGAGATCGTCGAGCTGGTGCCGCCGCCTTCGGACAACGACCCGGTCGCGGCGGAGAAGTGGGGCAGCGCCGACAAGGTGGAGCTTGCGCCGGGCGACGACGCGCCGTTCGCGGCGCTCGTCTTCAAGGTCATCTCCGAGCCGCACGTCGGCGACGTGTCCGTCTTCCGCATCTACTCGGGGAGCGTGAGGAACGGCGCCGAGGTCTGGAACGCGGCGCGCAGCGGCCCGGAGAAGCTCAACCACCTCTCCATCGCGCAGGGCAAGGAGAAGATCGAGGTTCCGCTACTCCACGCCGGCGACATCGGCGTCATCGCCAAGCTGCGCGAGACGCACACCAACGACAGCCTTTCGACGCCGGCGATGCCGGTCGTGCTGCCGCGGGTGCCGTTCCCCGAGCCCGTCATCCACGTGGCCATCGAGGCGAAGGTGAAGGGCGAGGAGGACAAGATCTCGATGGGGCTCACCAAGCTCCGCGAGGAGGATCCGACCTTCCACTGGGAGTACAACCCCGACGTCCGGCAGACGTGGATCCGCGGCCTCGGCGAGCGCCACCTCGAGGTGATCCTCGGGCGGCTGTCGCGCAAGTTCGGCGTCCACGCCAACGTCATCAAGCCGAAGATCCCCTACCGCGAGACGATCAAGGGGCGCGCCGAGGGGGAGGGGAAGCACAAGAAGCAGACCGGCGGGCGCGGCCAGTTCGGTGACTGCTGGATCCGGATGATGCCGCTGCCGCGCGGCTCGGGGTACGTCTTCGACGACCAGATCGTCGGCGGAGCGATCCCGAACAAGTTCATCCCCGCGGTCGATCGTGGCGTCCAGGAGGCGGCGCAGCGAGGCGTGCTCTCCGGCTGCCCGATGGTGGACTTCAAGGTCGAGCTGTTCGACGGCAAGTACCACGACGTGGATTCGAACGAGATGTCGTTCAAGCTGGCGGGCCGGCTGGCGTTCCGTAACGTGGCCCCGAACTGCCGGCCGGTCCTGCTCGAGCCGCTGCAGGACGTCGAGGTGCTCACGCCGGAGGAGTACCTGGGTGCGGTGATGGGCGACCTCAGCTCACGCCGCGGCCAGATCCTGGGCTCCGAGCCCGACGGGCGTGTCATCAAGCTGAAGGCGATCGTTCCCGAGGCGGAGCTGTACAAGTACGCCACGCAGCTGCACTCGATCACCCACGGCCGCGCCACCTACCGCGCGCAATTCAGGATCTACGCCGAGGTGCCCCCGGACATCGCGGCGAAGATCGCCGAGGAGTACAAGAAGGAGCACAAGGAGGCTGAAGAGGAGTGACTATCGGATAGTCACTCCGCCGCTGCCGGTGTCGATCCGGATCCGGCCGCGCCCGTCACGGAACCGCAGCACCATCCCGTCCTCGCCGCGGCGCTCGAAGATCGCGCCGGTGCGCCCGATGTTGATGCCCCCGCTCCCGGTCCGCCTCCTGGGCGCTAACCGACGAAACGAGAGCGACGAGTGCGAGAGGCGCGACCAGGCTCGCGCGCGGGAATCGACGGCGCATGGTGAGTCCTCCAGGGAGATCGGTCTATCTACGGCCTTGGACCGCCGGGGGATTCCGAAGGTTGGAGAATCGGGAGCCGCGAGAACGGCATTCGGCCGGGTGTCCGGTTTCGGCACGCGCGGTCGCGCAGGCGGACACTCGCGGCGCCACTCTGGAGGGGCGAGCCACCAGCCGGACGCTCGCCTGCGCGCATCCCGGTCGCTGGCCCGGATGTTGCCTCTACAGACCGCCGTTGGACGCACCGTAGCGCGGAGCCCAGTCAATGCACGCACTGTACGCCGATCTGCGATTCGCCCTGCGGCAGCTGGCCAGGCGGCCCGGTTTCACTCTCGTCGCCCTGCTCACCCTTGCCCTCGGCACGGGCGCGAGCACCGCGATCTTCAGCGTCGTGGACGGGGTGCTCCTGCGCCCGCTGTCCTTCCCGGATGCGGACCGCCTGGTCGCCCTGTGCGAGACCCACCCGTCCATCGAGGGGTTCTGCGTCGCCTCGCCGCCCAACGTCGAGGACTGGTCGCGGGAGAGCCGGACGCTCGCCTCCGTGGGGCTCGGCCGCAGCTGGCCGTTCACAATGCAGGGCGAGGGTGGCGCCGAGGGTGTGAGCGGGGGCCTCGCGACGCCGGGGCTCTTCCGCACGCTCGAGGTCACGCCCGCGCTCGGCCGACTGTTCACGTCCGGGGACCTGGCGAGCGGCGGAAACCACGTCGCGGTCCTGAGCGACGAGCTGTGGCGCACCCGGTTCGGCGCCGACCGTGGCGTCCTGGGCCGGAGCTTGGTGCTCGACGGCGAGAGCTACGAGATCGTGGGCGTGCTGAGACCGCGGATGGACGTGCCGCACCTGGACGTCGTGCGGATCTGGGTGCCGCTCCCCTTCGAAACGCAGGGCGAGGAGAACCGGCGGTGGCGCGGGTTCGTCACGATCGGCCGCCTCGCGCCCGGCAGGATGGTCGCCGAGGCCCGGGCCGAGCTGGCTCTCATCCAGCGCGGCCTCGGCGAGCGCTACCCCGAGACGAACCGCGGCTGGGGCATCGCGATCGAGCCACTGCTCGACAACGTCGTCGGCCAGGTGCGGCCGACCCTGCTCGTGTTCATGGGGGCCGTGGCGATCCTCCTGCTGGTCGCGTGCGCGAACGTCGCGAACCTGCTCCTGGCACGCGGCGCGACGCGGCAGCGGGAGTTCGCGGTGCGGGCGGCCCTCGGCGCCCGCCCCGGCCGGCTGTTCAGGCTGGTCGCGGTCGAGAGCGTGCTGCTCGCGCTGCTGGGCGGTGCCGCCGGCGTGCTCGTGGCGCTGTGGGGGACCGATGCGCTGCTCGCGCTCATGCCGCGCGGCCTGCCGCGGCTCGAGGGGGTCGGTCTCGACGCCCGGGTCGTCGCGTTCGCGCTGCTGCTCACCGTGGCGACGGGCCTGGTGGCCGGTCTCGGCCCCGCGCTACGCGCCTCGCGGCTCGACCTCGCCGGGGTGATGAAGGAAGGGCACCAGCCGTCCGCGTGGCGCTCTGCGGTCGGGATGCGGGGCGGGCTCGTGATTGCCGAGGTCGCGATGGCGTTCGTGCTCGCGATCGGCGCGGGGCTCCTGACGCGGAGCTTCGCCGCGCTGCTGCGCTGGGACCCGGGCTTCGAGCAGTCGCATCTGCTCACGTTCTGGACGTTCGCCTCGTCGGGGAAGTACCCCGATCGGGCCAGGGTCTCGGCGCTGTTCGAGCGGATCGCCGCGGAGCTGCGCTCGATCCCCTCGGTCACCGCGGTCGGGATGACCTCGGCCGGGCCGCTGTTCGGCGGCGGCGACGGGGCTGCCGAGTTCCTGCCGGACGACGCCGGGGCGGAGCTGGAGCCTCCGATCGTGGCGAGCTGGTACGACATGAGCCCGGGCTACTTTCGCACGCTCGGCCTCGCGCTGCGGCGCGGCCGGCGCTTCACCGCGGCCGACCGGGCGGGCGCCCCGCCGGTCGCGATCGTGAACGAGGCGCTGGCGCGCCGCTACTTCGCCGCCGGCAATCCGGTGGGTCGGCGACTGCGGATGAAGAACCACCCCGAGGCGATGGAGATCGTCGGTGTGGTCGCGGACATCCCGCCGTTCACGCCGGGGACGCCGGCGGCGCCGGAGATCTACTGGCCGTACGCACAGTCGCCGCGCTGGGCGAGCTACTTCGTGCTGCGGACCAGCGGAGACCCGACGGCGATCGCGAAGGTGGCGGAGGCGCGGCTGCGCGCGGTGGACCCCGACATGAGCACGGCGCAGCTTCGCACCATGCAGGACCTGGTGAACGCCCAGCTCAAGCGGCCGCGCTTCAACATGCTCCTGATCGGCGTCTTCGCGGCCCTCGCGCTGGCGCTCGCCGCGGTGGGGGTGTACGGCGTGATGGCGGCGTCGGTGGTCGCGCGCAACCGCGAGATCGGCGTGCGCGTGGCGCTCGGGGCGACGGCGCGGCGAGTCCAGGTCATGGTCATGCGGGAAGGGATGGCGCTCGCCCTCGCCGGCCTGGCCATCGGCCTCGGCGCGGCGGCCGGGCTATCGCGGTTCGCGGCGAGCCTGCTCTACGGCGTGCGGCCCACCGACCCGGTCACCTACGCGGGGATCGCGCTGCTGCTCGCGGGAATCACCGCGCTCGCCTGCTTCGTGCCGGCGTGGCGCGCCGGCCGCGTGGACCCGATGGAGGCGCTGCGTGCCGAGTAGAGGGTGCTACACCTTGTGGTATTGGACCCGCGCTGCCTCGGCGCCGTCCACCGCCGTGTAGATCTCGAAGTCGCTGAAGAACCCCGCCGCCTCGGCCTGGAGCACCCGCAGCACCGCCACCGCCATCCGGCGGATCTCCTGCTCCGCGCCCTCGCCGCAGCGCAGCTCGAGCATCGTGCGCCAGGCGCGCGCGTTCGCGCTCACGACGATCTTGGTCTCCGTCGCGTTGGGGAGCACCGAGCGCGCCGCCTCGCGCGCCATCTTGCGGCGGTGGACCTTGTCCTCGATCCACTGGTAGCGCTTCATGAGCGCTTCGACACCGCCGACGTACGCCGCCTGGTCGGCCTCGACCTGGCGCTGCCACTCGGCCTCGAGCGTCGCTTCGCCGAGCATCGCCGGCGGCACCACGAAGGCGCAGTCCGACTCGTCCACGTAACGCTGGCTGAGCTGGCTGTACCCGAACCCCGCGCGGTGGCGCACCAGCTCGTGCGAGCAGGAGCGGCTGATCCCCTCGATGAGCAGCACGTACACCGCGTGCTCGAGCACCGAGCCGTGCCCCTGCTTCTTGATGTTGTCGAGGTAGTCGCGGGTCGCGCGTTTGGCCGGGTTACGCTGGCTCATGTAGCACAGCCGGCCGGCGAACTCGGCGAGGCGCTCGCCGTCGGTGGACTCGCCCATCCAGCCCACCGGCAGGTGCGCTGGCTCGAGGAACTGGGGCCGGGCGATCAGCGTGACCTTGGGCTCGCGGATGATCTGGATCAAGGGTGTCGGGTGTCAGGGGGTGAGGGCTCGGGCGCCGGCGCGAAATCTAGCTTGAAAGCGCCCCATGCGGCGTCCCGCTCGATCCGGCGGAGCAGCTGCGCTGCTTCCGCCGGGATCGCCGGCGCGGCGCTGCCGACCTTCAGCTGGTCCGCGAGGAGGGCGCGCGGCGCGCCCGCGCCGGGGACCTTGACGCCGGGGTTCAAGATGCCGTCGGGATCGAAGGCACGCTTCACCCGCTGGCACGCCTCGAGGAACACGTGGCCCACCAGGTCGCCGAGGAACGGCGCGCGCAGCCGGCCGTCGCCGTGCTCGCCGGCGAGCGTGCCCGCCAGCGCGACCTGGAGCGCCGACGCCTCGGCCAGCAGCGCGCTGAGTCGATCCACCACGTCGGGCTCGCCGACGTCCGCGAGCACGTTGGCGTGCACGTGAGCGTCCCCCGCGTGGCCGAAGATGACGACATCGAAGCCGTGCGCGGCGGCCAGCCGGCGCAGTCCGGCGATGTACTCGCCGAGCCGCTCGCGCGGCACGCAGCCGTCCTCGATCACCTGGAGCGAGCGCATCCCGTCGGGCAGCGCGGCGAGCATCGGGCTCGCGAGGTGCCGGATCTCCCACAGCTTGCCGATGGCGGCGGGATCCTCCGCCACGATCGTGCTGGTGGCGAGGCTGCGCACCGCGTCCTCCGCGGCGCGGCCCCCGTTCTCCATCTCGACCAGCAAGACCGCCTCGGTCCCCGCCGGGATCGGGCTGTGCGCCGCCGCGCGCACGAAGTCGAGGTAGGTGCGGTCGAGCAGCTCGATGGCGGCCGGCTCGAGCGGTGCGAGCGCCGTGACGACGGGGGCGACGTCGTCGAGCGACGCGAGGGTGACCAGGAGCGTCGAGCGGTCCTCGGGGAGCGGCGCGAGCCGCACCTCGACCGCGGTGATGACGACGAGCGTGCCCTCGGAGCCGATGACGAGGTGCCGGATCCAGCCGTTGTCGGGTTGCCAGGCGAGGAGATAGCCGCTCGAGTTCTTGCGCGTTCGCGGCTGGCGCTGCTCCAGCGTGAGCCGGTTCTGTACCAGGTACGGTCTGACCTGCAGGTGCACGCGGCGCTCGGCCGCGGTGAGAACGTCGGGCGGGAGATCCTCCTTCCCCGCGCGTCCCACCTCGCCGTCGGCGGTGACGAACTCGACCGCGTCCACCCAGGCGCGGATCGCGCCATACTTGAGCGAGCGCGCACCCGCGGCGTTGCAGGCCACCATCCCGCCCAGCGTGCAGAAGGCACCGCTCGAGGGATCCGGTGGCAGGCGGAGGCCGTGCCCGGCCGCGGCGCCGTTCACGTCACGCCAGGTGACGGCGGCGCCGCAGCGCGCCGTGCGCCGGTCCGGGTCGATCGCCGGGGCTTCGCGGAAGCCCTGCGTGAGGTCCACGACCACGCCGGGGCCGACGTTGCCGCCCGGCATCCCGCTCCCCGCGCCACGGGGCACGAGCGGCGTGCCGGTCTCGCGCGCCCACCGCACCAGGCGCACGAGGTCGTCGGTGCCGGTGGGCACGGCGACGGCGGCCGGGATGATGCGGAAGAGGCCGGCGCCCTCGGCGTAGAGGGCGCGCGCGGCGGTGTCGGTCCGGAAGGCGCCGCGAAAGCCGGCAGGATGCTGCACGGGCGCAAGCTAACGGCCGCCGCTTCGGCTTGACAAGCACGAAGCGGGCGGTGACGTTTTCGGTTTCCCATGGGAACCACGGGCACCACCGTTCGCAGCCAGAAGGCCGAGCTGATCCACATCGAGGTGGACCGCCGGCTCGGCCACGAATGGGACGAATGGGACGGCAAGCCGCTGCCGGGGCTCGGCGATTTCAGCGCGCCCCCGGGCCGGTTCTTCCGCTACGCCGCCCTCAGCCTCGCTGTCGGAACCGTCCTTACCCTCCCGCTGCTGTTCGTGCTCTGGCCGCGGCTGTCGGACCTCTGGGCGCCGCTGCCCGGCGCGCTCCTGCTCGGCGTCGCGGGCTTCGCCGCGCTCGTGTGGGTGTGGTACGGCCTGCTGCTCGGGTCGTTCTACGGGCCGTGGCTGCTGCTGCCCGAGCGCCTCGCCGAGCGGGGGCCGTTCCTCAGGCTGATGGCGTGGACGTCGCACGTCGCGCGGCGCTTCGGCGTGCGCGACTGGGTGGAGCACGCGGCGGTGGAGGTATACAACGGTCTCGCGGCGCGTCGCGGCCGCAAAGTGGGGAAGGGCGAGCTGCTCGTGCTGATCCCCCGTTGTCTCTCGAAGGCGACGCTCGACGGCGTGCTCGATGTGGCGGGGCGCTACGAGGTGCCGGTCTTCGTCGCCACGCGCGGCCAGCTGGCGCGGCGCGCGATCCGGGAGCGCCGCCCGCGCGCCGTGGTCGCCGTCGCGTGCGAGCGCGACATGGTGAGCGGCCTCCACGACGTCGCCGGGAGGATCCCGGTGCTCGGGCTCACCATGCGCCTGCCGCAGGGGCCGTGCAAGGACGCCGTGATCGACCTCGAGAAGTTCGAAGGCTGGGTGAAGGCGTTCGTCCGGTAGGAGCCGTTACCGCAACTCGTCCCGCACCCGCTCCAGCAGCTCCCTCACGGGGTGCTCCTCCCGCCGCCGATCCTGGTCAGCACCGAGTCCAGCAGCGCCCGCCCCGGATGCCCGTCCGGCACCATGCGCTCGAGCTCACGCTCGGGGAGGCTCGGGTCCACCATGATGCGATGCACGCACTCAGCAAGGAGCCGGGTCTTGCCCGCCACCGGGTCGGCGAAGAACCGCAGCTTCACTACGCGGTCCAGCCGGTGGGCGCGTGCCTGAGCCGTATCGCGGGTCGCGAGGTCGAGCCAGTCGCTCTCGAGGTAGCCCTCGCGCGGCGCCACCGTGCGGACCATGAAACCGCGGGCGCGCGTCGCGGAGGCGAGCGTGCGAATCACGGAGTCCGGCGGCGCTTCCAATTCGACCAGCACGCTGCCGGGGACGGCGCCGTAGCGCGGGCGGACGCCCGCGAAGCTCGCGCACCCCACGGCCTCCGCGGCGGCAAGCGCGAGCAGCACGGCCCGCGCCGCACGCGAGCCCCGGCGCACGCCGCTAGCGCCGATGGGACATGCTGTCGGTGTTCGCCGGCGGTGCGGCCTTCGCCGAGTCGCCGGCGGCCTTCGCCGTGTCGGGTTGGGGCGCGCCGTGCTCCCGCTCGTCGCCTTGCTCGTGCTCGTGGCCGGCGGGGCGCTCCTGCTGGACCGCCTGGAGAGTGGTGGTCCGGATCCCGAGCGCGTGGTCGAAGACGAGGTTCCCGCCGAGCTTCGCCGTGTAGACCATCAGGGCGACGCCGATCACCCCCGCCGTGAGCGCGACCGGCTGCTCCTTCTCGCTCCACACGCCCTTGCGCACGATCCGCCACAGCGCCAGCAAGCCGAAGATCGCGAGCACGATGAACGCCAGCGTTTCGTGCGTCTCCATGATCTCGTGTGAGCGCGCGCTGTGCTCGGTCGCGTCCTCGGCCATCAGTCCGGCCACCACGGCGGCGCCGGTGCCGAGCACGCCCACGATCAGCGTCCAGAAGCCCGCCGCCTTGAGCGAGTCGCGCTTGTTGATGGCGCCGAGCAGGTCGAACAGCACCGACACGAGGAGCAGCGCCGCGGGGAAGTCGTTCAGCGCGGCGTGCAGGCGCGGCCAGTCGTAGCCAAGCATCGTCAGATCCCCAGGTCGGTGATGGACGGCGGGCTCGCGGCGTAGTCGTAGAACCCCTTGCCCGACTTCTTGCCGTAGTAGCCCGCCAGCACCATCCGCTTGAGGAGCGGTGGCGGCGCGTAGCGCTGCTCGCGGTACTCGGCGAACATGATCTCCGCGATCTTGCATGTGGTGTCGAGCCCGACGAAATCGAGCAGCGCGAACGGCCCCATCGGGTAGCCGCAGCCGAGCTGCATCGCCTTGTCGATGTCGGGGACGCTCGCCACGCCGTGCTCGAGCTGCCGAATCGCGTCGAGCAGGTACGGCACGAGCAGCAGGTTGACGATGAAACCCGAGTTGTCCTTTGCACTCACCGGCTCCTTGCCCAGTTTCTTGGCGAAGCCGTAGGCCCGGTGGAACGTGTCGGTCGAGGTCGTGACCGTGCGCACCACCTCCACGAGCTTCATCAGCGGCACCGGGTTGAAGAAGTGGAGCCCGACGAACCGGTCGGCGCGCTGCGTGGCCGCCGCCATCGCGGCGATGGTAAGGCTCGAGGTGTTCGAGGCGAAGATCGTGTGGGGCGGGCAGAGCGCGTCCAGCTCCTTCCACAGGGCGTTCTTGAGCTCCAGGTCCTCGGTGACGGCCTCGATGACGATGTCGCGGTCCTTGAGGTCAGCGAGCTTGGTCGTAAAGCGCAGCCGGCCGAGCGTCGCGTCGCGCGCGCCCGCGTCCAGCTTGCCTTTCTCGACGAGCTTGGTGAGGGAGCCCGCGATCGCGGCCTTGCCCTTGTCGAGCAGCTGGTCGCTGATTTCGCGGACGACGGTGGTGAAGCCCGCGGCTGCCGCGGTCTGGGCGATGCCGCTGCCCATGAGGCCGCAGCCGAGGACGCCGACGGAAGTGATGTCTGGCATGAGAGTCGTTGGTCTTGGGTCTTAGGGTTTGGGGGCGGGAGGCAACCGCCGGGGCGGTTGCCGGGTGGATTCCGAGACTTCGGTAATGGCGCGCCGAACATCGCCGACGACTCTGGCGAAGAGCCAGTCCTGCGGCTCGGAGCGGTGCTTCGGCCGGATCTCGCCGTGCTCGAGGCGGTCGAGCACCTGCTCCAGAGCCAGCTGCGTGCGCTCCGCCTCGCGGCGGTGGGTGCGGGCGATGAGCCACCCGATGCCGGTGCCCGTGCCGGCCGACAGCGCCACAGCGATCAGACCGTAGGGCACGACGACCGAGGCGGCCAGCACCCCCAGGCCGACGAGCGCGCCGACGCCGGCGACCGACGCGCCGCCGGCCACGTGGCCGCTGCGCTGCGGCGCGATGTCGGCGATCAGCTCGACGTGACAGTAGCCCTGCTCGAGCTGGGTCACGACCACCGTCACGTCGCGCGCCTTCGCGAGCCGGTAGTCGCGCCCGCCGACGCCGAAACCGCGCTTCATCTCGGCGAAGAAGCCCTTCTGCCGTTCCCACACGGTGCGGTCGGAAAGGCGGCGCTTGACCGCCAGCGCCTCGCCCTCGGTCATCCAGTGGTTCACGGCCAGCTCGAGCGGGGCCTTCTCGCCGGGCACGACGCGGGCCGCGCTGACCCGTGCGGGCCCGAACCAGCGGGCCAGGACTCCGCGCTCGCCGGTCGCGCCGGCGTTCTGCTCGTACAGCGCCTGCCGCAGGAACCGCCCGTCGATGCCGACCTCGGCGCCAAGCTTGAGCAGCTCCTGCTCCGTCAACGCCTCGCCGGTGTCCATCTCCCCCGCCTGCAACTCCGCCGCGCGCTGGATGATCCGTTCCAACGCGTCGCGGTCGATCCGGCGGGCGGGGAGATCGCCGGCCACGGCGCGCTAGTCCCGCGGGTCGGCGTGCGCCGGCGCGCGGGCCGGCGGCAGCGCGGGTTCCGGCGCGGGCGCGCCAAGCTCCGGCGTGGCGTCCACCGAGGCGAGCGAGGGGCGCGGGCCGGTGTCCGCCACGGTGGGCGTCGCCACGCCCGGGATCGCCTGGGAGAACAACCCCGCGAAGGGCCGCAGGAAGTCGATCGGCAGCGGGAAGATCGTCGTGCTGTTCTTTTCCGATGCGATCTCCGTGACCGTCTGGAGGTAGCGCAGCTGGATTGCCGCGGGCTCGGCGCCGATGATGTGCGCCGCCTGCGCCAACTTGTGCGAGGCCTGGAGCTCGCCCTCGGCGTTGATGACCTTCGCGCGCCGCTCGCGCTCGGCCTCGGCCTGCCGCGCCATCGCGCGCTGCATGTCCTTCGGCAGATCCACGTCCTTCACCTCGACCGCCGAGACCGAGATCCCCCACTCGTCGGTGCGCGCGTCGATGATCGCTTTCAGCGTCTCGTTGATCTTCTCGCGCTCGGCGAGCAGCTCGTCGAGGTGGTGCTGCCCGAGCACCGCGCGCAGCGTCGTCTGCGCGAGCTGACTGGTCGCGTACAGGTAGTTCTCGATCTGGATGATCGCAGCGGCGGGGTCGGACACCTTCATGTACAGTACCGCGTTCACCTTGAGCGAGACGTTATCGCGGGTGATGACCTCCTGCGGCGGGATGTCGAGCGCGACGATGCGCAGCGACACCCGGTGCATGTGCGCCAAGAAGGTCGGCAGGAACTTGAGCCCCGGGCCCTTCGTGTTCCAGTAGCGCCCGAGGAAGAACGACACGCCCCGCTCGTACTGCTTGATGATCCGCAGGCTCGAGAGGGTGTAGAGCGCGGCCACCGCGCCCAGGATCTCCAGAACGCCGGGGGGCATCGCAACCTCCTTTTACTTCGGGAACGCCTCCACGAGGACGGCCATCCCCTGTCCGCCGCCGATGCAGGCGCTGCCGATCCCGTACTTCCCGCCCTTGAGCCGCAGCGCGTGCAGGAGATGGGCCGTGATCCGCGTGCCCGACGCGGCCAGGGGGTGGCCGATCGCGATCGCGCCGCCGTGCACGTTGGTCTTCTCGCGCGGCAGCCCGAGCTCCTTCTCCACGGCGACGTACTGCGGCGCGAACGCTTCGTTGACCTCGACGAGGTCCACCTGCTCGAAGGTCATGCCGGTCTTCTGCAGCAGCTTGCGGATCGCGGGCACGGGGCCGATCCCCATGTACTTCGGCTCGACACCGGCCACCGTCCACGCCACGAGCCGGCCGAGCGGCTTCAGGCCCTTCCGCGTCGCGACCTGCTCGGATGCGACGACGACCGCCGCGCCGCCGTCGCAGATCCCGCTCGCGTTGCCGGCGGTGACCAGCCCGTCCTTCTTGAAGTAGGGCTTGAGTTTCGCGAGCCCATCGAGCGTCGTCTCCGGCCGCATGTGCTCGTCGGCGCGGAAGTCCACCAGCTGGCGCGTCTTCGGGTCCTTGATCGGGATGCCGATCACCTCGTCCTGGAAGACACGGTCGTCCCACGCCTGCTTGGCCAGCCGCTGCGAGCGCTCGGCGTAGCCGTCAACTTCCTCGCGGGTGAGCTGGTACTGCTCGGCGAGGTTCTCCGCCGTCTCCGCCATCGAGAAGCCACACTGCGGGTCCGTGAGCGACGCCCACAGCAAGTCCTCGAGCGGCGCCGGCGGCCCGAGCCGGAGCCCCCAGCGCGCACCCCGCACGACGTGCGGCGCCTGGCTCATCGACTCGCCGCCGCCGCACAGCACGGCGTTCGACTCGCCGAGCAGGATCTGTTGCGCGCCCTGGGTGATTGCCTCAAAGCCGGAGCCGCAGAGGCGGTTCACCGTGAGCGCGGGCGTCTCGATCGGCAGCCCCGCCTTCAGCCCGACGTGGCGTGCGAAGTATATCGCGTCGGCCGAGGTCTGGAGCGCGTTGCCGAAGACGGCGTGGTCGATGTCCTGGGGCGTGAGGCCCGAGCGCTCCAGCGCGGCCTTCGCCGCCGCCGCCGCGAGGTCGATCGCCGTGAAGTCCTTGAGGGTGCCGCCGAAAGTCCCGAACGGGGTCCTCACGGCGCTCAGGAACACGACATCCACGTCCTTGGCCTGCGTCTTCATATGCTACAGGACTCCACCTCTTTCAGGGTTATCAGCCGCTTGGTCGCGGCCAGCAACCAATTATCACTCCAGTCGGAGGGGGCAGCAAGCGAACAGATGGAGAGGGCGGAGGACCGCGGACAATCAGTTGGCGGCGACGTGCTGTGCCACCCAACCAGCGGCTTCCCTGGTGCCGGTCGTGCCGCCGATGTCGGGGGTGCGCACGCCGGCGGCGAGCGCCGCGCGGACGGCGCGCTCGAGCGCGTCCGCCGCATCGCTCAGGCCCAGCTCCCGCAGCATCATGGCGCCGGCGAGGATCGCGGCGCAGGGGTTGGCGACATTCTTCCCGGCGAGCGGCGGCGCCGAGCCGTGCACCGGCTCGAACAGCCCGGCGCGGCCCGGGTGCAGGTTCGCGCTTGCCGCGAGACCGAGCCCGCCGACGAGTCCCGCGCCCAGGTCGGACAGGATGTCGCCGTAGAGGTTGTTGGTGACGATGACCTCGAAGCGCCAGGGCTCGAGTACCAGCTGCATCGCGAGCGCGTCCACGTAGCGGTGCTCGGCGCCGATGCCCGGGTAGTCGGCCGCGACGGCCTTGAACGTCTCCTGCCAGAGCCGGTGCGCTGGGACCGCGTTCGACTTGTCGCTCATGGTGACCCGCTTCCTGCCATGCGCGGCCGCGTGAGCGAACGCCGCGCGGATGATCCGCTCGACGCCCTTCACCGTGTTCGCCTCCTCCGCGATGTGCTCCTCCCCCTCCACCCGCCCGCGGCCGAGGTACATCCCTTCGGTGTTCTCGCGGAAGATCACGAAGTCGATCGGCTTGTCGGTCCGGAGCGGCGTGAGGTCGGGGTGGAGGAGCTGCACGGGTCGGAGATTAATGTACAGGTCGAGCCGGAAGCGCAGGCCGAGGAGGATGTCGCGCGCGTGCTCGTTGCCGGGCACGCGCGGGTCGCCGACGGCGCCAAGCAGGATCGCGTCCACGTCGGTCTGGAGATGCTCGAACGCGTGGTCGGACAGGGTCTCACCGGTGGCGAGGTAGTGGTCGGCACCGTAGGGCAGCCGCTCGAAGTCGAGCGCGAAGCCGAACTTCCGCGCGGCCACCTCGAGCACCGCAGTCGCGGCGTCGATGACCTCGGGCCCGATCCCGTCGCCGGGGATAGTGGCGATCCGGCAGCGCCTCATCCGAGGCCGGTGAACTTCTGGCCGCAGGAGATGCAGAAGCGCCAGCCGACGTCCAGCTCCGAATCGCAGGTGGGGCAATGCACGACGCCGACGTTCTGGCCGCAGTGCGGGCAGAAGAGGACGGCGCGTCCCACCGGCAGTTCCCCTCCGCAGTAGGGGCACGGCGCGGCGACGGATGCCTCGCGCGGTTGCGCGGCCGGTTGCGCCCCTTCCTCGTCCTCCGCCTCCTCGAGGACGAAGGGCAGCTGTGCCTCCTCGTACCCCGCCTCGTCTGGCTCCGCGGGTGAGGCCGCTGAAGCGGGCCTCGGCTCCTGGGTGGGCTGCTCCGCATCCGGCTCCGCGGCGGACGGCTCCTCACTCGCCGGCTGGGCGCCGCTGAGCGCCGCGTTCACGGCGTCCGGGTCGAGCCGCACGGTGGCGTCCCGGAACTTCCGGTACAGCCCCGTCTCCGGGTTCACGTTCGTCACCTCGCGCGCGAACGCCTCGCGCACGTCCTCGGGCTCGACGGTGGCGTAGCCGCGCTCGCCCGCGAGCAGGCGCAGCACCACCATCTCGTAGTCCTCGCCCGAATCGAGGCCGAGGGACGCGCGGTGCGTGCGGTAGGGGACGAGGCTCTCGTGCAGCTCGGCGACCGGAAACGGGCGGTGGAGCCGCGACGGATCGAGTTCCGCGAGGTTCGCGACCAGGCGGCGGAACAGCCGCTCGAGGTCGTCGGGGGAATGCGCGGTTGACGGCAAGGGCGCGCTCTCGCGGTGATGGCGCCGCACGTTAGATTGGCGCGCATGTCCTTGTCAACCAGAAGTCTCGGCGGCGCCCTCCTCCTGGTGGCGGCCGCCGGTGCTGCGCAGGCGCAGCGCCACGAGCTGGCCGCGGGCAACCCGCAGGCCCGGCTCATGGGCTTCTACGCGGCGGTCATGCAATTCACCCCCACCGGCCTCCCCGAGGCGGGCTCGCGGCTCGAGGTGGGCGGCGAACTGACCTTCATCCCCAGCCTCTCCGCGCGCGAGCAGCGGGTCGGCTTCGGGGGTCTGAAGGACGAAGATACCAACTTCTGCCCGGTGTTCCCGCGGCTGCGTGTCGCGCGGTCCTTCGGTGCGTTCGCGGTCGAGGCCGGCTACGTGCCGCCGCTGCGCGTCTGCGGGGTCAAGGCGCACATGTTCGCCGGCGCCGTGGCGCGGCGGTTCACGCTCGCGCCCGCGTGGGGCGCGGCGCTGCGGGCGAGCGCGCACGGGGGCGTCTTGGACGGCGCCATCACCTGCAGCGAGGGCGCCGTGAAGGACGCGGCCGACCTCACCTGCTTCGGCGGCAGCCCGTCGGACGACAAGGTGCGGCCCCTGGCGTTCGCGCTCGACGGCATCGTGACGTTCGCTGGATGGCGGAGCCGCCGCTTCGAGCCGTATCTGATGGTGGGCGTGCGACGCGAGCGGGTGGGCTTCGACGTCAACTACGTGCGGCTGCCGAGCCAGTCGGGCGGAAACTATCCCGCGCTGGACGACCACCAGCGTCTCCAGGCAACGCTCACGCGTGTCCACGGCGCGCTCGGCGCCGCGTGGGGTCTGACCGGGAGGATCCGGCTCGGGGGCGAGCTGTACTACGCGCCGGGGGCGGTCATGACCGCCCGCGGCCGCGCGGCCTACGGGTTCGGGAGGGGCTCATGAACCGCGCCCGCCTGCTGGTGCTTGCGGCCCTCGCGCTCGTGGCCGCGTGCAGCGACCTCACGATGCAGCCGGCGGCGAACCGTATCACCACGCCGATCGCGAGCCCGTCGTTCACGAACGACATCGAGCCGATCCTGGTGGAGACCTGCGCGTCGGCCAACGCCTGCCACTCGGGCGCCTCGTCGCAGAAGGGGCTGCGGCTCGATGCGGGCTTCGGGTACGCGAACCTGGTGAACGTCGCGTCCACGTTCGACCCGAACCTGATGCGGGTGATGCCGGCCTTCCCCGACTCGTCGTTTTTCTATCTGGTGATGAGCGAGGACCTGGTGACGCGGCGGGGCTACTACCGGATGCCGGTCACCGAGTACCCGATGCCCGCGGCGGTGCAGCAGACGATCCGCAACTGGATACTGAACGGCGCTCCGAACAACTAGGGCGAGAGGCGCCCCTTCTCGCGCTCCGCCGCGAGCCATACTGCGAAGCCGGACTTCACGAGGCCGCCCGAGTCGAGCTGTTCCCGGGCGGCCAGCTGCGCGAGGTGGTTCGCGTACTCGTTCTTCGGGTGGCCGGCGTGGCCGCGCACCCACTTCCAGGTCACGTCGTGCCGCTCCGCCAGCTCGACCAGCTCGTGCCACAGGTCGAGGTTCTCGATCTCGCCGCCCTTGCGGCGCCAGCCGCGTGCGCGCCAGGCGTGCACCCACTCGGACATCCCCTGCACGAGGTAGTTGGAGTCCGAGACGAACTCGATGTGCAGCGCCCG
>Ga0299912_10001854_pt1 | contig 17129 bp, 13 predicted proteins | sample RVTome_2_FD_207667 | JGI IMG/M metagenome (GOLD analysis project Ga0299912, IMG submission 207667) | Soil microbial communities from uranium-contaminated site in the Upper Colorado River Basin, Wyoming, United States - RVT95D214 (version 2) ... | reverse complement strand
TTACTGATTGAATCCAGTTCGTCGGATAAAAAGTCACATTCTGGTAATCGGACAGGGGTACGCGGAAAAGCATCCTGATGAGTAAATAATTAACCAGCGAAACAAACGCTTTTGATATTGTATCAGATCGCCGTGTGAGATGCTTAATGCCAAATAGTCTAACAAGGGCGACAAACGGCTTTAAAATTTTGATTCTTATATGTACCGGCTTTCGCCTCACCCCCTGAACAATGTCGCAGGTCTTTAAATATTCAAGATATCCCGGGAGGTTCTCAATATCATAACACCAGTCGATCGCCTGCCAGAACAGAAATTCCTTCGACGCCTGTTGGATAGCCCGGCGGCTGGAGATGCCGACATTTAGGTTGCATTCGTTCTGAAAGATCCTAACACGCGGATGTTTCTCCTGAAAAGCCCTTGCGAGCTCATAAGTTCGATCGGTGCTTCCATCGTCGATGAGAACGATTTCATAGTCCTCGACGGTTTCCTCCATCAGCCGCGTCGCCCGTTCGAGATAGGCGCCGATAGAAGCTTCTTCGTTGTAAGCCCAGCACAGGAGAGAAACACTGCGATCGAATTTTGGCAAAGGCATTTAGTGGAGTTCTTTCTTCCCGCTTCGGGTAATGATCGGCACCGCCCGCATCCAGAGCTGCTTTTCCCACCAGGGACGGTTGTCTTTGTACCAGGCGATGGTTCGTTCAAGGCCCTCTTCCCAAGACACATGCGGCCGCCATCCGAGACGTTTTTCTATTTTTGCAATATCCCCCGTATGACGGAAGACCTGCCCTGGCCGGTCACTGGTAAACCGGATCATCGACTCCTCTTTGCCCATTATTTTGACGATATCCTGAGCGATGGAAAGAATGGATCGGTGCACGCTGGAGGCCACATTGAACACCTCTCCCCGGACTTTACTCAGGTCAGCGTGAACGACCGCATCGATTGCCCGGCAGGTATCCTCGACAAAGACGAAGTCCCGGGCGGCGCTACCGTCTCCATGTACCCGGATCGGTTCATTGAGGATGCAGCTCGTGATGAACCGGGGCACCGCCTTTTCAAGATGCTGGTAGGGGCCGTAGTTATTGAAGGGGCGGATGATGCTGAACGGCAGTTCATAGGTTGCCCAGTAGGAATAGACCAGTCGGTCAGCGCCGGCCTTGGCCGCTGCATAGGGGCTCATGGGCATTAGCGGATGATCTTCATCCATCTTTTCTTTGATCGCAGTTCCATAGACTTCAGATGTGGAGATGTGAATAAATCTTTCCACATTATTTTTATATTTCAACACTGCATTGGCGACTGTCTGGGTCCCCAGAACATCTGTTTCAAAAAAGAGAAAGTTATCATAGATGGAACGGGTCACATGGGTTTCCGCGGCAAAATGAATCACCGCATCGGACTGAGAAACGAGAGTATCCACAAGCTCACCGTTTCTTACATTCCCGTACCAGAAGACAATTCTATCATCTTTAGGGTCATTGAGGTTTACAGGCAAGTTTTCAACATTTCCGGCATAAGTAAGCCCATCGAGAATAATAATCTTATAATCCGGGTAGTTGCGATAAATGTATCTAACAAAATTACTCCCTATAAAGCCAGCGCCGCCAGTCACTAAGATTGTTTTACTCATTAGGCTAACCCTCCTTTTTTCCCCCAACCAATATTTCAAGACTCTTTTCCCCATGGTTAAAGAGAAGATCCACAACAGAGAGATAGGGTATAAAATCACCATAAAGTTGGTTATATACGGGATGTTGGTAATTCTGAAATTCCACTTTAATCCCATGGTTTAAAAATTCATTTTCATCGATATAGCTCTTTCCCGACACCCCCTCATAGAAAGTATCCGCCCCGAAGTGTTTGCATAAGTTGATCAATCTTCCGATTCTATCTCCCTCGATATCAAGGGTGGAGGATCTTACGATCGTTTCGTTACAAATCCCCAAACGTGCCGCTAATTTCACAATAAAATAATTATCTAAGTCCACGAGAAATTCCCACTTTTTTGAATAGGCATCCTCGAAAATATCAATGTACTCTTTGAAAAAGGGAGCTTTCATATAGTTTTGTTTAATCGAGGCAAGATGCTTTTTCGGCCAATTGACCGTATTATCGATCCTTATGTCAACGATGAGAGGATGCTTTGCTAATTTCACATGGACAGGAACGGTGAGCCATTGAATACCATTAGCCGTTTTTATCCTATTTCTATTCCTCCAGCCTTCCTTATCATATTGGACGTCATCAAAGATGACAAATACGTCACTCTTGTACATTTGTTCAAAAAAACCAAGCCAGGGAAGATATCCAGGCTGAAGGATTCCTATGATCACGACCACTTCTCCTTTGAACTTAAATAGTCAAGAATAACAGGCTGATAAAAGTAATACCCCGCCCACGTACCTACATCACAGGGCTTACCTTTCAAAACTATTCCGTACAATGGAAATTTATTCTTCAATGCCTGAAAGGTTTTCAAAAGATCGACCTCGCCCGTCTCATCATTGATAAACTCTTCTGTCATATATTCAAGAGCTTCAGGCAAGAAAACGGTTCTACCAAATCCCCTGATTAGGGAGGTTTCATTCGCTGAGATATCTTCTATGAGATGGAAACCTCTCTTTGCCCTTCTGTATTTAAAGGCCCTTGAGCCTTCGAAAAAAACACATCTCTTCTCTGGCAATTCTTATCATAGAATTCCAGATTCCTTCACCATTTTTACACGCATCTAATAGCTGTTTGGTAGTCGGTTGCTCAGACAAGAGTATTTGATCTGGGATAGCCATAATGAAAGGGGCTCCTTTTATAAAATCTTTTGCCTTTCTAAGGGCATCCCCTAATCCAAGAGGGGCTTCTTGATAAGCAAAATGAAGTTCAATCTTTTTGTATAATGTCTTTCTCTTATTAAAATATTCCCGAATCACCTCTTTGCTTTTCCTGAAAACAATACATATTCTTTTTATGCCCGAGGATACAAGTTCTATTATTGTATGTTCGATGATGGGGAGACTCCCTAAAGGAAGCATTTCCTTTGGGATGGCCATGGTTAATGGTTTCATTCTTGAACCATGCCCGGCAGCTGGAACGACAGCGGATTCGATCAAAAATCGGTGATACACCCTTCTGTATCCTGTAAATTCAATTCACTAAACTTTTTTGTCCTTTTCATTTCTGCATTTTTTACAATCTTCCAGTAATTATGCTGCCATGAACGATATTTCCAATCAGGACAATCTCTGCAGAGCTCTATTTCCTGCCCTTTTCGTGAAAGATGAATCTGCCTGTAATATTCAAAACCTTCTCCATGCCATATCTCTTTTATGCTTTTTTCATGAACATTCCCCATATCTGTCTTCGCAGCGATATCAAAGCCACAGACCATCACCTTTCCTCTTGAATCTATGTTCAACCTCTCAAATAAAAAAGGACAGGGGATATATTGTTCTGGTGGTAGATAGGGTGTCGTATCAGCAGACTTTGAAGGATCGGTAATTCCCCATGTAAGGTATTTTCTTTTTTGAAAGTGATCCACCATAGGTGCCCAGAATTTCTCTACCACCTCAATATCCACATCCACCTGATTGACACCACTTGCAATAACCTTAGTTTTACTTCTAAGTTTATTTCTTAAGTCAACCATCTTCTTCACGTTCCTTAATAATGTATCCCAGCTCAACCCATTTCTGACCTTTCTATATGTTTCTGGATCGGCAGCGTCAATACTAAATTCTATCATATCGACCTGAGCTTTGAGCAGTCTTATGATATTTTTTTCATCGAATCTTGACCCATTCGTTATTAATCCAACTTTTGCACCCACTTTCTTCGCATACTCCATTAACTCAACAGCTTTGGGGTGAAGCATAGGTTCGCCGCCACCTGATAAGCGTATCCATGCGCCATATTCCCCACATTGATCAGCAATTATCTTATACGTATCTTCATTCATGAAAACTCTGTCTTTGTAATTAGCCCTTATCTGAGAGTTAGTATACGGGCAGTTAGGACATTTAGCATTACATACATAGACAAAGGAAAGGACACACATCATAGGGAATTCCTGTGCATCTGGCCTAATACCATAAGACTCCTGAACATGCTCTACGGGGGTTCTTTTTTCTATCAGGCTAATTCTCCTTTCTGACTTGAAATTTTACTGCCCCCTCCATCGTATTAACAACAATTTCTTCGTTCTCAATAACGTTGATGCCCATAGTACTTTTTCTATTTAGCAAAGTTGCGCCTGTGACCACATATCTACTCCCCCTGTAATCGAGGTAAGCCCCAGGATACGGAGACATTGCGCGAATTTTATTTAAAATCTCTTTAAATGGCTTTTGAATATCTATTCCCGCATCCTTTAAAGAACGCTTTGGGTAATATGTTGCTTTCGATTCATTCTGTTCGGGGAACAGTTCTTTATCCTTTGTAAGAATCCGATTCAAGGCTTCAATTAGTACTCCCTCTGATAGCACTGCGAGTTTCAATCTTAAAATTCCGTCATTGTCCATGGGATCAATTTTCAAGGATACCTGCGCAATAATTCTTCCTTCATCCGGCTTTTCATCTTCAATAAAATGGACAGTCACTCCCGTTTCCTCCTCGCCATTCATTAAAGCCCAGAAGGTAGGCGTAGCGCCTCTATATTTTGGCAGCAAAGATGGATGGATATTGATAACCCCAAGTTTGGAAAAGAAAATAATATTTTTTGGCACTATCTGATTAAATGTACTAACAACTATCAAGTCAGGAGAGAGTTTCCTGATTAATTCATATGTCTTATCATCCCTGAGCAGAAGACCCTCATAAAGAACAATCCTCCTCTTTATTGCCAGATCCTGAAGCTTTTCGCATTCATAATATGGAAAAGGCGCATCCTGTTCTAGTGGTGTAAATATCCCAATAAGGTTGACATGGGGACATTCTAATAATGCACTCAAAGCATTATTTCCAAATCCGGTCATCCCAAAGAGAATAACCCTAATTTTATCCAAAATATTTCTCCCACCATATCTGAAACATCATCAAGTTCCAGACCTTCCCAGCGTTACCTCTGTCGCCAGAATAATAGCTCTCCAAGATATCTCTCACTCCTTCCAAATTGAGTAAGTGGTGTTTTTTAAGCCTCTTCTCTGACAGCACATCCATGCTGTAATGTTTGAGTTTTTCAACCATCCAGCCGTAAATGGGAAGGACGAAGCCTTCTTTTGGTCTGTTTGTAATCCCATAAGGGATGAGAGGTTCTACAGTCTTTTTTAAAATATCCTTTACATTGCCGTTCCTTATCTTCAGGTGTCCTGGAATGGTGGCAACAAATTCTACAAGCCTATAATCCAGGAATGGAGAACGTATTTCCACAGAATGCGCCATTGAGAGAAAATCAACAAAGGCAAGCACCTGGTCAGGCAACTGCGTATTCCATTCCATTTCGAGCATCTTATTTAACGGATCCTTGGATGTTGTATTCCCAAAATATTCTTTAAAGAGACGTAAAGAACTTATATGGTCTAATTTTGTTTTAAATTCCTCAGTAAGAAGCTGGACTTTCTCTTCGTCAGTAAAGACACCTAATAGGTATCTCCATTTCACTTCATCGCCCCCTGATCTGCGATAAAGATCCTCAAGAAATCCAATATCGTAGGGTTTGAACAAATCTCTTTCTTCTTCGTTCAGAGCATTATCCTTCAGTTTCTCATAAAATCTTTTAAAGTGATACATAGGTTGCGCAGCTCGGTGAGAAAGATAGCTCCCAAAAAGCTCATCAGCAGCATCCCCTGAGAGTGCAACCTTCACATGTTTTGAAATCAGTTTTGTTAGGAAATAGGTAGATATTGTTCCTGAAAATGGTTGATCAAAGGCCGAAATGACATTTTCGATTTCATCAAGCAATTCTTTATAAGACATGATATATTCATAATGCTCCGTTTTATATGCCTCGGAAACCTTTCGGGCATAGTATAAATCTGCTTCTTTATTTTTTAATTCATCTTCATAGCCCAAGGAAAATGTCTTAACTGGTTTATCTGAAAACCTTGTCATCAATGCGACAACCGTGCTTGAGTCAACACCTCCACTCAGATAAGCGCCAAATGGCACATCGCTTCTCATCCGGAGCCTCGTTGCATTTTCTAATAATCCTAATATGGTTTTCTTAATATAGACTTCATCGTAATTTTCATTTTCATCAAATCGAATTTTCCACCATCTTTTTTTGTTTATCCAGCCATTTGAAAAAGTTAAGATTTCTCCAGGCAAAAGGGAATATATTCCTTTGAAAGCACTTAGAGGGGCAGGAATATTTTTAAAAGTAAAATAGTGATAAACTGCCTCATAGTTTATATCACGAGAATAATTTGGGTGATTCAATATAGCCTTGATTTCGGAACCAAAGATTAATTGGTTATTTATAATGGTATAAAATAAAGGTTTGACGCCCATCCGGTCTCTGATCAGTATGAGCATATCTTTATTTTTATCCCAGAGGGCGATGGCAAACATGCCATTCATTTTATGGACAAAGTTATTGTCATACTCCTCATAGAGATGAACGATTACCTCGGTATCGGAATGGTCGGTGTAAAATCGGTGTCCCTTTTCTTCCAATTCTCTTCTTAATTCCTTAAAGTTGTAGATCTCCCCATTAAAGACGGTCCAGATGTTTTGGTCTTCGTTACAAATGGGCTGATGACCGGTCTCGATATCAATGATGCTTAATCTCCTAATGCCGAGGTTCAACTTTCCATCAGAGTATAAACCATCCTCATCAGGACCACGATGAGCAATGGCCTTTGTCATCCTCTTTAGAATGACTTCATTAGAATTGCCTGTAAATCCACAAATGCCGCACATAATTATGAGTTCACCGAATAATAATCTGATCTTGCAGACTGCCAATCTCTGCAATCTCTGCAGTTATCAGGTAAACTTTCGAAGATTTTGGATATATGTAACCTTCTCAAATCTTTAAGTCTCCCATTCCATATTTCTTTTAGAGACTGCTCATTTACATCCCCTGCGATAAACTTTGCATCCAAATCCACAGCACATGTGACTACCTTGCCGGTGTCCGTAATGGACATTGTCTGCATCGCCCAGTGACATGGCCATCTATCTTTATCATCCAAGACCAGATTGGGAGCATCTATTTCGCCTGCCCAGCTCACTTTAGGTCGAATTTTAACGATTGCCCCCTGTTTTTTCCAGAAATCAATAAAGGCTTCCTTCTCCTTTGCGTTGGTATCCATCTCAACGAATTGAACGAACACTTCGGGTTTCTCTAAATTCATTAATTTTTTGAGTTGAATTAGATAGATGGTATTTTGCACTACTTTTTCATAATTTCCACCTATCCTGAGTTTTGCATAGGTCTCAGGTGTAGAGGCATCGATGCCTATATATATTGCATCAAGACCAGATTGTATCAGACCTTTAGCTGCATCATGATCTAATAGATTTGCATTAGAGTTTAAAACTACATCCATTAATCCTTTATTTTTAGCATAAGCAATCATGTCGAATATGGATGGCTTTCTTTTTCTCACCAGGAGGGCCTCTCCAAAAAAAACCATCCAGACCCTAACGTTCTTATCAGACTCTGCAATTTCGTCAATGATTTTTATAAAAAGTCCCCATGGCATTATACCCTTTTTTCTTTTCATCTCCTTATGTACACACATGGAGCACTTTAGGTTACAGTAACTTATGGTATCTATGAGAACTACCTTTGGAAAATCACCTGATTCTTCAAGCCTACCTTGGCTGAGCTGTTTTTCGAGAATCTCATTTATCATAAACTTTAAATTTACGAATCAATTTCTTCCAATACAACTTTAATAATATAATCAACCTCCTCATCCTTTAATGACGGATAGAGAGGTAAAGAAACCGTTCTCTTTCCTATTTCTTCTGCAATAAGAAAATCTCCTTCTTTATAGCCAATATTTTCTCTGTAGTATTTCAATAGGTGTATCGCTCTGTAATTCACCGCTACACCAATCCCTCTTTCCTGTAAAGCAAAAAGCATTGAATCTCTTTTACCTTCTGATACCTGGATAGTAAAAAGGTGTCTTGCATGTCTGGAATCAGGTACGGTTTTTATGAGCTTTATCTCTTTCACAAAACCAAAAGCATCTTCATACTTCCTGCATATTTCCTCTCTCCTTTTCCATAATTCTTCAATTCTTCTGAGTTGCCCTAATAAAAGGGCGGCCTTAATATTGTCCATATTATATTTCCAGCCTAACACAGTCATGTCCCAATGCTGGTATTTCTTTGTATATCTATCTACTGCCGTTTTATCTATCCCATGGAGTCTGAGCACTCTTAACAGTTCGGCTTTATCATGGTTGTTTGTAGCAATCGCTCCTCCTTCTCCGGACGTAATACTCTTAGTTGCATAAAAACTGAAGCATGCCGCATCCCCCATTTCGCCAACTCTGATACCATCTCGAATGCCCTCTATACAATGGGCCGCATCCTCGATAATAATGAGTTTATACTTATCGGCAATCTGTTTTATTCTTTTCATATCACACATCTGCCCGTAGAGATGGACAGGGATAATTGCTTTTGTTCTTTTCGTAATTTTAGATTCGATAAGCTCTGCGTTGATATTTCCAGTCTCTTCTTCGACATCCACAAAAACGGGCTTTGCGCCTGTATGAATTATTGCATTTGCGGTTGCGCAAAAGGTCATGGGGGTTGTAATCACCTCATCTTTACCACCCACATCCCACGATAGTAAAGAGAGATGTAAAGCCCCGGTACAGCTTGTCACACCAATGACATGCTTTATTCCAAGATATATGGCAAGTTTTTTCTCAAATTCCTCAACAGCTTCCCCAGTGGTTAAAAAGATTGACTTCAGCACTTCTGTTGCCCTTGCGATATCACTTTCATCGATGTTATGTTTAAAAAATTCCACTTTTCTGATTTCCTTGCTCACATTTCAACTCCTTTTAAACCTTCTTTCACTTTTAAACCATCCCACACAACAGAACATTAATCCTATAGCGATAACAATCCAGACCGTTCCACTAATTTTCCACCAATAATCCATGATAAGCTGATATTTGAAATATAGGGTTGTTTTGCTGAATTTTTCGGAAGACCCGGGATAGGCATTCATAAACCTATAAGCCATTACAGGCTTCAATAGTTCACTATCGGTTTTTAGATACCATTTAGAATGAAATGCTTCTGAAAATAATAACAAAACAGGTTTCTCCGCATTCAGGTCGATATTATAATGTGCGCCATTTTCTCGGGTATATTGCACGTCTAACTTCTTGGTTTCATGAAAGCTGAAGGCTCCGATATCCCCTATTGCTCCTAACGCCTCGCCCTTATAATAAGACATCAAGCCCTGCGCAGCATCCTCTATTATAAACAGATTATATTTTTGGGCTATATTGATAATAACATCCACCTCGCACCCTACACCGGCATAGTGAACTGGAATAATAGCCCTGGTTTTTTCCGTTATCGCCTGTTCAATGAGGTTTTCGTCAATATTCATAGTGTCGCGCCTTATGTCTACAAATACTACCTTGGCCCCTCTCAGGACAAAAGCGTTTGCAGTGGATGCAAAGGTATACGACGGCATAATAACCTCATCACCTTCTTTTATGTCTATCAAAAGCGCCGCCATTTCAAGGGCATGAGTACAGGATGTAGTTAAAAGAGCTTTTTTTGTTTTCGTTTTATCTTCAAGCCAGGCATTGCATTTTTTTTGTAAAATCATGGTCTCCTGACAGTTTTTTACTTAATAAAACATTCCTTATATATTTTACTGCATTATGCGGTATTACTGGCTTACTAAAAGGTACCATATTAAGGTTTGACGCCTTGTTCTTGCTTTTTTCCTTCTCTTTTCTTCTTTTCTACATTCTTCATAAAATTCCATTTTTATTTATAATAGTTCTTCTATCGGGTTAATTGTAATAGTATCAAAGAACGAAGTCCGGCTCTTAATAGAGGAAAGGTTGACTAATGTAATATAAGTTATCGGTGTAATAGCTCTGAATACCCCGCCATATTGCTTCCAATCAGCATTAGAAAGATTACCCGAATAATATAAATCTTCAACATCCATTTTAGTTCCCACCTTGATTTCCCCATTGCCAGCAGTTCCTCTTTTAAAATAGGCTGTAACTTTATACATCGCACCAACTTCGGTAGGGAAAGCATAATATACATAACCAATAGCATTATCAGATGTTATAATTTTAAGGCAATTGCCAGATTGACCGTCATCAACGCTATATAAATTAGCCTTATATGCTATCCATCCTCTCGTATTGCGTTCAAACCCACTATTAAAGGTCGGCTCTTGAAAATACTCAAAACCTTTTAATGCTAAAAACAATAAAGATATTCCAATCAATAATATCAACCATGCAGGTAATCTAATTATAGGTATTTCTATTTTTCTCGTTTCTATATCTCCGACAGATATCGCTATTCTTACGAGGTTGTAAATAATGATTATATTAAATGCAACAACAGCGCCCTGACCATGCACTGGAATAAGTATGCGTACAACAGAGGCAAAAAAGAAATATATAAGCATTCCCCATAGCAAATATATAGGCATTTTTTTTCCTAAAACTTCATCAACAGAAATGTTTGGATTGTTATTTTCCTTTAAGTTAATAAAAGATGTGTATATGGCCTCAACAAGAATAACATAAGCGCACACAAAATAAAGCCAGAAAAGCAGGCTTTTTTGTAAATATTTTAATTTTAGATTAAGAATCCAATTAAAAAATGTATCTTTAAAATCCGGCGCTAAGTCTTGTGGCTCTATTTCTACACTTTCGTTAATTTTAGGTAAATAAGCATGCGTTGATTTATTTCCTGTCGAACTATAATATGGCAAAAATAAAATATAATCATAAATACTTCTAATAATGTAAGTTAAAAAATGTTTTGGATTATTGAAAATAAATTCAAAATAAAGTTCTCTTATGGCCTTATTATATTCTTCTGAATTTGCCATCTCGACATAATTAGTATCGCCAGAAAACTTACTTTTAAGTTCTGGATATTTTTTATATACAGCGTCATAGCCAATTTTATCGCCATATCTATTAGGTATTTCATAACGGAATAAACTTACATAAAGGCTGTGAAAAGCAGGTTGACTTGAAAGCACCTCTTCTCCTGTTGGATGAAAGTTAAATTTCTTGTCTCTATGATATTCAAACATCTCTACACTTTTGTAATACCCCCAATAACCTACATATCCGGCTGCAAATATAATTGCAATGCTGATTAATACTTTTTTAAAATATTTTTTTTTAATTCTTAAATACTCCGCCAGCATTACAACAGCAAACAGGATTAGCGACATTATAGCAATTTGCCCTTCTGATGTTCTGCAATGTGCTATATAAGCCATGGCAAATCCGGATAAGATGAAACTTATCCAGAGTTTTCTGCTTTGATTCTTTAAGAATATAATTATAGAAATGACAATACAAAATGTCAGCAATGGGTTAAAAACAGCATAATTATGCCTTAGCGGAAGCCCATAAATTAATCCTTGAGAAATATTCCTAAATATCACAATCAGAAGAAATAAAATTATAGAAATATAACCATTTTTGAATATAAGATAACCTGCAAGGATTGAAAAAAGTATGGCAGATATACCAAACATAAAATTAATGTATCTAGCTATTGAGAATTCTGTTATCTTCCCTCCAAGCAAAGAGCGTAGCTGACTGGTAAAAATATCTCCGATATTAACCTTTTTATAATATTTTTCTGTTTTTTCTAAATTGTCAGGAGTTCCTGCAACAAATAACGCGCCTACTGAACGAGGCAAATTTAGTTCATATAGGAATGTTTTATACGGCCTACCTGCTATATCCCATAAACTTCCTCTATTTATTACTTTCTTATCTATGTATAGGAAATTACTTGCAAGGGAAAGGATAACTATCGTTAGCAGCGGGATGATGTAATAAAACTGTTTATGATATTTTTTAATAAATAAATGTATGGAATCTATATAGCTATTCATAGAGCATCCCTTGCTCTTCGGAATTATATTGAAAAAGAATTGGTTAGTGTTGTTTTACTGCTAATATACAATTCTTATATTAAAATATCTCGCAACAGACTCTATTACTGGCTTTAATTCATTCTCATCTTTTCCTTCTAAATTTGATAAATCAACCTTAACCTGCCCTATCTTCATTTCAGAACATTCATAATAATTGATCACCATGTCCGTTAAAAAACACTGCATGGCTTGGGGATTAGATTTTTCATATGTTCCGCTTATTTCAATTGCAGCATCATTGTCTTTAATTATTAGCGTGTTCTTAAATTTCTCTATATAGATAATTGAATCTACAAAATGTCTAAAAGGTTTCAGCCAGATGTATAATGCAGTCAATACACACAGACCAGCCCCTATGAAAAGGAATATTTTATTCCTGGATGCAAAGATAAAAATTATCCCGGGAGATAACGCGATAGAAAGGTCTTTTAAAAGAGTGTTAGGTTCCTTACCGGCTTTACCAACCAATTTCTTAGTCAGGTTGATAATCCCAACAGATATAAGCATTCCAATAATAAAACCTAATAAAAGTCGTGCTTCAATCTTGAGTTTAGTATACCGATGGATATGGTCCCTCATCCAGTTGAATTGGGTAAAAAGAATTAAACATATAAAGAAAATATAGATGCCCGTTCGCTCAATAAATTGCTTTGCCTCGGTATATATTATCTTTGTTGTTTGCTCAAGCTTTATTTGAGTCATATCCCTTCCTCCTTTTATTAACTTTTTCTTTATAATAGCTTCTGCCTAACAAACATATATATATCAAAACAATCGCAATAGAAAACAAAAATAACTCTTTAAAATATTTAAGTTCATAGGTTAGGTCTATCTTATTTAAACCAGGTTTTATTCTTATCCCCTTAAACATCTGAAATGATATTTGTAGTTTTTCATTCTTATCATTAATCTTTAATCCCCAGTTACGGTTCCAACTCTCAAAATCGATCAGAATAGCATTTCTTCTTGAATCAATTTCATAATATCTTTTATTATTTGAACTCTTGTTCTTCAATAACCGAAAATATGCAGTGTCATGGTCTAAAAAAACAAGTTTTGAACATAAGGTCTTTAGTACCTCAATATCTTTTGAATTCAACTGTTTTATCACCTCATCATAGTCTTGTTGATTAACCAAAGGCAGGATAGCCAGCTTTGTGTAGCTTTTATCTTTGGTTACTTCATATAGATTCAAATTTAATTTGGAATAGTTGCCAAGCAGTTTATAGTATTTATGATTGGTAAAGCCTTCCACAGCCTTAGAAAATTCAGGGCCTATGAGGAGATATTTTACCTGCATGATATCCCATAATAATTCAACATTCTGGTTTTTAATGTAATCTACATCCTTTGTTGGCGAGAATATAAAAAAATCACGATATTGTATATCCCGGTATTTCAGCCCTAATCCTGTATGGACATGTTTTGTAAATAAAAAATAGGGCATTACATCTTTTAGTTCCTTACTGCCGGATATATTCTTTCTTAATATAGTATAATCATAAAGATCCTGTAATTGCCTTGAGATACTGGATTCGTATATAACAGCCTCATGTATTTTGTGCTGCTGTAAATGTCCTGTTAAATACAGATAATTATTTTCAGCGTAAAAGATTCTATAAAAGTGTTTCGCCTCTTTATCCAATGCCAACAATCTATTATTCAACGAAATAATCTCTTTCCTTCCATCTAAAACCCATTTTTCCATGGGAGATTTGGCAATCTCTTGTTTATTTGGATAAATGTATCTGTGGGACGTTCCCCTATAGAATTTATTATAAGAATCATGTACCAATAACACCGAAATACAAGTAAGTAAACCATATTGAATATATCTAATATATTTAATAGATAAACTCCCTCTATTCTTAAAAAGATAAGAAACATCTGTGACCACATTTTTCAAGCCAAACATAAATAATACGGCAAAAAAGAAACTAAAAATAGAACCGTCTCTTGTCGCATACCAGACAATTCCTGTAAATCGCATGATGGGAATTGTAAGATGTGATCTTATGAGATATAAAATAATAGCCGATAGCACTAAAATCTTTACTATCTTTTTATTCTGATATTCTCGTACAGAAATTAATATAGAAAGGGTGAATATTACCTGAGAAACAATACTTAATTCCCTGAAGAGTTCATAATCATATCCGTTTACATCCCCAATTATATTCTCGGGGGAATGGAAATAATAAGATAGCAACAATATAATTACTATAAAAATAAAAACTCCATCAAATCTTATAAAGGAATAATATCTAAATTTATTAAAGATGAGATGAATTATAAAATAACAAAACATTGAAATCCGAAACACTGAAGAATTCAAAATAGGAATAAGATCCACTACAAGATTAGATTTTGAATTAAATTGCACATTACTTGCCGTGAGATAAAGGATTATGCCAGCCAATAATATAAGGGTCGCGGGGGTTATCTTAACCTCTATTCCCGAAAGGTTATATTTTGAAGATAACAATTTCATAATTATATAAATAATGATTAAAATTAATCCGACCCAAAAATATGATGAGGAATTAAATGAGGCTGCAAAATGTTTCCAGACAGTTAAATCAAAAGGACTGACTATCAATCCTTCTTTTAACCTGTTTGAAGCAGATACCACATCATAGATAAAGTAATACTGATATAAGACGGCCACAAAAGGAATAATAAACAAAATAAAATACAATGGTATAAACTTCCTTAAATTGACTAATTTGAATGCTCTAAATTCATAGAATGCAAATAGAGTAATCCAGAAAAAAAGAAAGAACATAGCCAAATGCATAGGCAACCAAGTTACATTGCCTCCACTTAACCAAAAGATGTACAATAGGTTGAAGATTAAGATATCCTTTGTCTTATTTTCATCTATAATTTTAACTGTGAGAATCATCAAGAGTGGATATAGAAGCAAGATATTACCTATTGTATCAAGGGGCATCAGAAATCTAGTTACAAAATTGACACTGAAGTAAGTAAGGGCGCCAATTAAGGCAATCAGGTAACTTAATTTGAGGTATTTGCAGGCAGATATGAAACTTAAAAGCAAGATAGTTAAATTTAAGAATTTTGTAAAATAGTATGTAAAATCGCTAAATCCAAACAGCATATAGAAAGCAGTATTTTGAGTAATGGGGTAGTGACCAAAATAAAGCGCTGGATGACCGCTCCCGACATATTCATTCCATTGTGGCAGTTCGCCTTTTCTAAGGGTGTCTATAAAATTAACCATGAATGACTTATACAATTCATACTCGGCAAAAGGATATAGATAATCCCCTGCCAGCAACGGATATATTATATAGAAGGCAATACCTATAGGTAATAGCACATATATAATATATTTAAACCAATCTCTTATTTTTTTAGACCTTTCCATATTTTTGACTGAGATGTATGTGGTATTCATAGATACAGACTATACTTTTACAAAATGATTCTATTTTTATAATCCATCAACCTCTAACTTCTTATTCCAAAAATAAAAAGTAGCAGCCGAGAATATTGCTATAAATATTAGCGAAATCAAAAAAGCCCCATTAGAATGGGGGACGCTGCAACAAAATTCAATTTTGTGCTTGCCTGGAGATATTTTTACAGCGCGAAAAGCGTGAAATGCAGGGATAATTTCTACTGCACTACCGTCAACACTGGCCGACCAATAGGGGTGAAAGACATCGCTTAAAACAAGATATCCTCCCGAATCAGACTCAATCTGCATAGCGACATATTCTGGCTCATACTTTACAAAATACGCAGGTTTGGCTATATAGGTACCTGATGTTGTACGAGCTCCACTACCTTCCATCTCAATATGTGGCCGCATATTTCTCTGAAAGTCCTGTAAATTTTCTGGATTAACATTTGTTACCAAAAAAGAACGCGGCAATGTATCCATTAGTTCGGCTACATTGAACTCACCATTTTTCACAACACTATCATGGTTTAGTTTTTGAACTAATGGAGATATTAGTCTTTCATCTCTTGTTATAATATGATTAATCCCAAGCAGCCTAAGCAAATCCAATTCAAGGGGAGGGGTTATCCAAACGGTTAAATAATAAATTAACCCGTTAGAAAACCCCTTGGTATTTAGTTTGGGTAATCTGGAGATCGTCTTTTCTGAATAGAAAGAAGGATAACCGGCCACTTTATCTTCCGGCTCGATACCATATCTGTGAAAGTTTATCAACTCCTGATACCGTATAGGTGTCATACTGCCATAGAAAGTAGCATTGCCGGTATGCTCTAAAAGAAAAGTCCCTTGATTTTGCGGAAGTTTATTTTCGATATCCGGGTCTATTGCCCTCTGGTAAGGCAAATAGCCCCATTTTTTTATAATCTCTCGTAGTTCCGGCACCCCTGTAAAGGGATCGTATGGAAGTTTAGAATTTAATAAAGCGTTCGCGATGCCAGGTATGGGTTGAGGAAAAGCTGAGTAATATAAATTTGGGTATGCAGCAAAGATAATGATAAGGGGCGCAAGTTTAATTAATAAGGGTTTCAATCTAAAATAGGTTATTGTTCCAAAAGCCGCTATAATAGCAAACGAAAAATCTATAAGATAATTATCTCTGCCCTGCACCCATAGATAGCCAAAAAGATAAGATAAAATAATCTGGCCCTGCGTCTCCAAAAGAAAAACCATAAGGATTGACAGATATGCTATCTGAGCTACCCTGTAACGATGCACCTGAAAGCATCCTATCAAAACCAGGAACCCCCAAATACCCTGAAACAAGACAGGCGATATGCGAAGCAAATATGTTACGTCATCTAAATTAACTAACGGCTTACACCAGTAATACGCCGGAAGCATAAATAGTATCCAGGCAGACAACAGATTTTTTTTCGATGTAGTGCGCGCTATCATTATAGAGGCAAATAAGGCGCCAAACATAATTGGGCTATGAATAAATAATTTGGAAAAGGAAAAGTCCCAAAACCTGAACAAAAAAGACGCAGCAATGCCTGCTGTAATGAAAAACCAACGATAAGAAGATTTATTATGCAAGCCAATAAAAAAAAGGACAGCAATCAAAGCAAG
>Ga0299912_10001853_pt1 | contig 17130 bp, 16 predicted proteins | sample RVTome_2_FD_207667 | JGI IMG/M metagenome (GOLD analysis project Ga0299912, IMG submission 207667) | Soil microbial communities from uranium-contaminated site in the Upper Colorado River Basin, Wyoming, United States - RVT95D214 (version 2) ... | reverse complement strand
TCTCCGTCCGGCACCGCGATCTACCGCGAAGTGCCCTCACTGCGGACGGGCAATGCCCCGGATCTCCGCCGTGCGCGCCACATAAGCCTCGCCGCGTCTTCGTGCGTCGGAAGCCACTATCGCACGCACTTCTCTCCGCAACTCTGCCCCCGCGCCCATTGTGCGGGGCTTTCCTTTTTCATCGAAGTTTCAGTATTATCCCCACCCGCTTCGATGAGCGGCGCACCTCGCGCGTACAATTGAGCGATGCGCTCCGCCGTCGTCGCCATCGCATTCACACTCACAGGCTTTTTCATCGGCGCCGTCTTCTTCGTCGCCGCAAGCCTGGTGCTTGCGTGGACCGGACCGACGTCAGCGCCACCCAACGGCAATGTTTCCGCACCCATCAACGTCGGCACGACGGATCAGATCAAGAATGCCGGCCTCGGCATCAATGCGCTCGCAGTCTTCGGCAACGCCATACTCTCCGGTACATCACGCTATCTCAACTTCGGCACAATTCCGGACGAGCAGCCTCCTTCAAGCGGCTACGGCATCCGCGACAACGCAGGGACGCTCGAGTTCAAGAACACCGGCGGCAGCTGGGGCAGTCTCACCAGCTTGGTCAGCAGTGCCATTCAGAACTTCTTCGCTTCAGGCTCAAGCAACGCCGTCTCGCAGATCAAATTCTCCGACGGCACGGTGCAGACCAGTGCGCCGAGTGGGGGCGGCATCAGCGCGGTAACGACGGCGACTTGCACCTTTTCCCACGGACTACCCTGCACAGCTTCCTGCCCCTCCGGCTACTTCCGCACCGGATGCGGCACAGGCGATAGTGATTCCGGCACACAACCATCAGGCAACGGCTGCAAATGCACGAACACCTATTCCCAATGCGGCATGTCGGGGTGCCCGGCGCTCACGTGTTACTCATACTGCGCGAAGTAGTAGCTCGATACTCGAACCACCTACACGCTCTCATGCACCGATGCAGGAGGCGCGACGCTCACCAAAACCGCCACCGTCAAAATCATCCCCACCTTCCAAGAACTCTAACCCGCCGCGCCCACGCGGCGGCCGTCTGCCATCACCACCCCGATCTTTTCAAACTTCAGCAGGCCGATATCCTCGTAACCGGCGCGGCCTTCGGCAGGGCTGTACCCGAACACTTCCATCGTGGTGACTTCGAATGCGATGCGGGTGCGACCCAGCGTGAACACCCCCTTGCTGTGATCGTCCGCGGCGTTGGTGTCGTCGAAGCTATCGTACGCCGCTGCCGCGTCCAATATCTTGCCGACGTACGCGACGCCTCTCCTATCGAGATCCGGATCGACGACTAGCCACGGGTGCCCCTGTCTAATCGCATCATTGAAATCACGCTTCTGCGTGATCGTCATCTTGCCTTTGCGCGGCTTCTTCTTGATCGTGACCGGCGGCCGCTTCCCTTCCGGCTTTCCTCCCCCATCCGCCAGCTTGTCTAACGCCGCGACCCACTGCTTCGCCGACACCTTCCCTCTCGCCATATCCCCACCTCGCTCCGCTCACGCCACTCACCAAGCCGCAAACCTTTCTCCCCCATCATGGCCGCACGGTGGAAAATGTCCGGGGCCGAAGGATACCATCTCCCGTCCACACGTCTTCCTAGACGGCGTCCCAACCGACGCCATCTCGATCGACACCAGCTCCCCGCCACGCACACCATCGACTACGTCGCGACCGACAGCGCGGGCAACACCGCCACGAGCACGCGCACTGTCGTCGTCTCTGCTCCGGCGAACTCACCCGCGCCCGCCAACGACAATCCCCCACCAGCGGAAGTGTCGGCCGCTACCTCCACCAGCCTCTAGTCGGTCAGGCTTCCGCTGTTCGGCTCGAACCAGACACGATTTGGCCGTTGGCCAACCCGCAACTTTGACCCGGAGCCGGTATGAGAATGATCGGGAAACAGCGCCGTAACGCTATCCTGTGTTGCCCATGGTGAACGCCAGTCCGATGCGCTAATCTTCAACGCCCAAGCATTGAGTTCAGCCTCGGAATCCATCAATGCGCCCCTTGTCTTTCGGTCTGACGGTCCTGGCGGCCATCCTCCCCTTACCATCTCTCGCGCTGGCACAGGCCTGTAACACTGCTGACAGATCGCTTCTCTTAGTCCTCGACGCCTCAGGCAGCATGAACGCTAAGCTGCCGAACGGCGAGACGCGCATCGACGTCGCCCGTCGTGCGGTCAAGGGTGTGGCCTCGTTCATCCCCCCCGAGGCGCGCTTGTCTCTGCGGCTCTATGGAGCGCAATCGCCGAGAGCCAAGAAGAATTGCCAGGACACGAACCTCGCCGTGCCGTTCAGTCCAGCTGGACAAAGCGGCAGCGCCATCACAGCGACCGTCGACGGCGTCACGGCTCAGGGTTATACGCCGATTGCTTTTTCGCTCGATCAGGCGATCAACGATTTTCCCCCCGACGCGAAGGAGCGGGTCATCGTCGTCGTGAGCGACGGCAAGGAAACTTGCCAGGGCGATCCCTGCGCAACTGCCAAGGCGCTCGCGGCCAAAGGTGTCGTCATTCATACGGTTGGCTTCGTCGTCGACACGGCTGCCCGCGCGCAACTCCAGTGCATCGCGCGGGCAACCGGCGGCTCCTATTTCGACGCGCCCGTCGGGCCGGAATTGCCGGATATGCTGAAATCCGCGTTCGGCGTCTGTAAAAAGACCGTCGTCACATTGCCGCCGAAGCCACAGCCAGGGAAACTGCGGACGACGTCCACGACTTGGCTTACGTCTCACGCCGTGCTCAACGCGGAGACGGGCCAGCAGGTCGGGACGCTCGACAGCTCCAAGAGAGAGCTGGCTCTTCCAGCGGGAATCTACGAGGTCAAGTTCGGACCGGCGAGCTGGAAGGGGATCGAGGTGCGCCCCGGCGAGACCACGACCATCGAGCCGGGGGTGTTGCAACTGTTGCCGAATGCGAACGCGGCGGTGGTCGACTCCGAAACCGCTGAGAAGCATGGAAGTTTCGACAACGTGTCGTCGTCAGTGACCCTGATGCCGGGCGTCTATGACCTGCGCTTCGCCAAGACCGAGTGGCGCTACATCAAGGTCGACGGCGGCAAGACTACCACGCTCAGGCCGGTCCAGGTCATCCTCGCTCCCGGCCTGAAGTGGCAGAAGGCGCGGGTCACGACGCAGGACGGCAAGGAGGTCGCCCGTTTCGACGCGGTCACCTCCAAGGCGGGGCTGCCGCCGGGCGACTACATCGTCGAGGTGGACGGCAACAAGCTGCCGTTCCCGGCGACCGAAGGCGAAGTTTTCGAGGTGAAGCCGCAGTGAATGCCACGCTGTACGCAGACTGGCGCTGATAATGCAGCGTTGAAGGACCGCGATGAAAGGTCCCACGCGCTTGCGAAGCCGCGGCCACCGCGCGGCGGCACTTGCCGCAACGCTCGCCGCGTTAACGGCCTCGCTGATGGCCGGCGGCGGACCTTTCTATGACTCCGTCGGCGTCGCCTTCGCGCAAAGCCCGCAGGCCTCGGGGACGGTCTCGCCTTCGACAATCACCGCCTGGCTGCACGAGTACAAGCAGCACTGTAGCTATCGCCGCTTGCGCGCCGCCGGCCTGGCTCGCTTCCCTGCCGAGCAGACCATCCGTTCCATAAAGCTGTATCACCGGCAGATCTATGCCTATGCCTACCACCGCCAAAGCTCGAATTGCTGCGCACGGGCAGGCTCGACGACAAGCGTGAAGGCAGCAGCGCGTCGACGGTGCGCTTCACGTCGCTGGCCAATTTCCTCGAGAACATTCCGGCCACCTGCCCACACGATCTCTTCCGCCGCGACGACGATCCGAAAGCCCGCGCGTCGCAAGCGCACCCTGCGTTCGCTGATGTCTCGCACGTCATCATCAACAGCAAGCACAACGCGGCGACTGATGCGGCGGGTCTCATCATTCCGGCCGTCGGCAACAACAAACTGCGGCACGAGACCCTGCAACGGTTCATGCTGGCGAACGACAGCGTGACCATCGCCATCGAGATACCGATCTGGCTCAGCGAAACCGATATCGCCGCGCTCGAGCGTCAGTACGCGATCGAACTTGCCCCCCGCGTGGATGAGCGGCCGCGCGCCATCACCGGGCACATCGACTTCCTGCAGGTCCGCAACGGTGCCGTGCACATCCTGGACTACAAGCCAGACGCTCGGACCAATAAGCCGATCGCGCAGCTCGCAATTTATGCGCTGGCGCTGACACGCTTGGTGCCCGGGCTCAAGCTCTTCGACATCAAGTGCGCCTGGTTCAACGAGGAGGAGTATTGTGAATTCTTCCCTCGCACATTGTTTGTTCAGCCCACATAGCATTTCGAGCTGATCACAAGCGAAGCCACCGCGCGGCAGAACTTCCGGACAGACTCCCGTAGCCAGTGTCACGCAAGCTTGGGTGCCTGCCTTCGCGGTAGGTCGCCATAAGCCGCGACACGTCGCGACTGCCCCGGACAGGCCGCGTCAGCCTACAATTTTTCTGTGGCTGCTCCTGACGGGAGAGCAGACTAAGTCTGCGCATCTTCGGCACGGACGGTCATGGCCCGGAGCGGCCGTTGGCGCCTCGCAATCGCGCTCTATTGGACTCGGCCGCACATATACAGGTGCGGACACCCGTCGAACTGCCGTCGGCGATGTGGTCCGCCCCGTCCATGAGGTCCGCTGTTGGAAGATTTCCGGTCAGACTCCACGTGCCTTAGCGGCAGGGTACGTTTGAGCCAGACGTGACATCGCAACAGAATGGTCCTAAGAGCAATCATCCTTAACTGATTAGTGGGCCGGCCGAGACTTAATGACCATTGTTGCCCATTACCGATCGTTCGGTGTGCCCACCCTGATCGGCGACTTTCTAATCTCGGGACGAACCGACCCCGGTCGGCCGGTCCATATTCCGGCCTCGCGCTCGATCAACGAACGCATTCTTCTTCCGGCGAACACTTTCATAGTCGGGCTCAATCAGAAAGTCGTTCTTTTCGGTGATAAGCTTGCCGTGGCTTGGTCAGGCAGCCAGCCTCAGGCTGCGAACGTCTTCGACGCCTGGCAGCCTTTGCGCTATTTGGTCGACATCGATCCGCAGATGGTGGAATCGCTGGTCGATGGCATTGACGAGTCACTCAAGAACGAATTGCACTTGATCATCACCGTCGCCACTTCGGCTGGTGTTCATTTGATTACGTGGCGCGTTGAACAGCCATGCTCCTACGCGGACATCACTGACGTCGTCACCGCCGGCAGTGGCAAGGCGGTGTTTCATCAGCTAATAAGGCAGCAGGCCTCAACCGTGCGCCAATACAATCCGGGCGCCAGCGACGAAGAACTTCGCCTCGGCTTCGATGCAAACCTTGTCAGCTCTCTATTCGGCGAGGAATTCCGGACGACGATCCCTCTCCTCCGCGGCTGGGGTGGCGGATTTGAGATTGCACGTTTCCTCAATGGGGCATTCGTTAAAGTTGGCCGCCAGCTTTGCCTCAATTTCTTCGCCGAAAGGATCGTCGGGTCCTGGACGCTATGGTTCGTTCCTAATTTTCGCCATGTCGACTATTGGCACGCACAGACCATTGTCCAGGCCATTGAGCACGAGATCGATGCGAATGGGATTATTTTGCCGGGCCGTCGGGACGTCTTTGTGGTGCCGCCCCCCGATTTTTCTGATCCCGATCTCTCGGGCTTCGCCCCGCCGGAGCTGGAAAACCAGGATGTTGTTCAATCCTGTCTTCTGTTCCCTGAGCTCGACTCTTCCGCGCTTTACGCGGCGTCCTATGAACAGCCGGTCCTAAGGTATGAGGCACCGGTAAATTCGTCCCGCGTGCGATTCAGCTTTGACGAGATGTACATGACTCACTTGATCGAGTGCCTGCAACGGAAGCTCGACGCGCCAGTTCGATTCGCAGGCGCACGCAACAGGTCCGGATAGGGCCGGCGGCTAATGTTGCGTGAGTAACAACCTGGGTGATCTGACCCGGGTTTGTGTCCCACTCACAATGATAGGTCCATGGCCCGCAACGGCTACCGTCGGCGAAGGGGCCGCCCCCTTTTTTGACGACCGCAAGTGGCCCATAACCGCCGATCGGCCAATGTCGGCTTCCCGGCGTCTAGCTGACCCGAGCATTCGAGGATCGGCCGGCGGTAGAGGTTTGTCGTCGATGTCCGCTTCCTCTGCAATTCCGACATTGCCGCGTGCACACTAATTAGAGCGACCCAGAGTCACTATTGGCCCTTATAGAGACTAGTCAACACCACATCGACACTTCCGGTTCGAGAGGATATGCCGCTGTCATAATGGCGCTTCCCCATCATGGGGATAAGCGACCCGTCCGACAGACTGCGACTGCTATCATGCGACCATGCCCGACGAGCAACGACAGGCCCCGACAAACCGCGACACCAAGTATTCCATCACGATCGACGACGCGGCCGAGCTCTATGTGCGGGCCGGCCATCCCCGCACGCTGCGCAGTATTCAGCGCTACGCATCATCCGGGCATCTCGACAGCATGAAAGTCGCCACCGCGCTCGGCGACAAATATTTCATCGATCCCACCTCTGTCGCGCGGCACCTTTCGCAAATTGAAGAGATGAGCCGCCTCGATCTGCGCCCGACTGGTCGCGACGTGTCGCGACGTGTCGCGACAGACGATGCGCCGCATTTGCCGGACGACATAGCGCGACAACAGTCATCGACAAGTGACGACGTGTCGTCGCCCGTCGCGCCGATTACGCCGCTGATTCCTTCGGTAGTTGCAAGCGACACGCCGCGACATGTTGCGACAGAACCCATACCCGTGTCGTCGCCGGTCGCGACGAGGACCGACGTGTCGCGCTATGTCGCGCGCTTGGAAAGGGAAGTCGAGCAGACGAAAGAGCAACTCGAATTTACGCGCGAGCAGGGGAAGGACGAACGCGAGTTTCTGCGCGAGCAGATCGATCGCAAGGACAAAACGATCGACGCCCTCATCGAGCGTGACCGCGAGACCAACTTCCTCGTGCGTGGTCTGCAGGAAATGCTCACACCCTTGCTTGGAACGCCACGCCGAAGGGGACCGGAGGAAGACGTCCGTCAGCACGCAGTGGACTAGCTTGGCGTGTTGATAACCGCGAAAGTCTTCGCTTGCGGCGCTATACTGCGAGCAAGGTATGGATCACATCCAGAGCGCTGTCGCTAACATCCGCCGCAACATTGAGCTCGTCGGCGCCGATCCGGTCACGCGGCACGGATTTACGCAAGTTCCCAACTTCATTCTCACGAACAAGAATCTCTCGGTCGGTGCCAAACTCGCCTATGCGATGCTGCTGAAATACGCTTGGCAGGACGACTTCTGCTTTCCCGGCCAGCTTGCGCTGGCGAGCGATATGGGGGCAGGGGAGCGCAGCGTCCGCACCTATCTCAACGAACTAGAGACGGCTGGATTTCTAGAGGTGAAGCAGCAGGGCCTCGGGAGGACGAACCTCTATCGCTTGCACCTAACCGTGAAGGGGAAATGATCGCCGGAGCTGACCGGCAAATTTTGCCGGTCTGGACCGGCAGGATCGGCCACTCAGCAGCGGCAGGATTTGCCGGTCACTCTATATAAGAATACGCATCTACTAATACCCATGAGAAAAATATTCAGCCAGGAAATGCGATTTATAGAAATAGGAAAACGAAAGCCAAAGAAGTCAAGGGGCGGCTCTATTCTAGGGCTTTGTTGAGCCATATCCTAAAGAGCATTTCGCAAAACAGATATTGTGCGAAATGCCCCGCACCCCTTCCCCCGTGTAGGCCCGCTTCATTGACAGTCCACGGCCATGCCGTACGATGAAGCGCACGTATGAGAAGGCATATCGCAGTGGATCAAACACGCACCTATTCGGTCGTGCTGCGCCCCGAGCCCGAGGGTGGCTTCACGGTGCGCGTGCCGGCGCTGCCGGAGATCGTCAGCTTCGGTAGCGACGAGGAAGAGGCGCTGGCCATGGCCAAGGAAGCCATCGAGCTCGTGCTCGAAGATATGGCCGCCCGCGGCGAGGACGTCCCCGACGCCGATCCGCCGCGCTATCACAAGGTGACGGTTAGCGTCGCCGCATGACGCCCTCCCGGCAGTAAAGCCGCGTGAGGTGATCCGCGCGCTCGAACGCGCCGGATTTGTCGTTACCCGCACCAAGGGCAGTCATTGCCGTCTCGTGCATCGCGAGGACCCGGCGCGGCGAACGACCGTTGCCATGCACGCCTCGAGGGACCTGCCGCGCGGCACGCTGCGCGATATCATCGAGCAAGCCGGTCTCACCGTCGAAGAATTTATCCGACTGCTTTGAGGTAGGAACACCCTCGGCAGTCATCGGCTCGCTGTCCCCTAATCAAGTTGCACCTCGCTTGCACCTAATCTGCACCTAATCGGCGCATGCACGTCCGCCACGAAGATGGCTAACACATTGAAATGCTTGGAGCGGGCGATCGGGATCGAACCGACGACATTCAGCTTGGGAAGCTGACGTTCTACCACTGAACTACGCCCGCGCTCCCCCCGCATGTAACATACCCCGGGCGCCGCCGAAAAGCGGGGAGGCACCATGCGCCATGCCATACCACATTCGCAGGCATCCTCGACCCGGTTTGCCCTAAGGAGCTCGACCTTGTCGCTCGCAACGAAATCGCCGGCAGCGGCGCCGCGCGCCAAGTTCATCGACCCCGACTGGACGACCAAGGGCGAGGCCCGCGCCGTCGTCGCGCTCGACAGGCTGGCGACGCTGTGGATCAACACGGGTACGCTGTGCAACATCACCTGCCGCAACTGCTACATCGAATCGAGCCCGTCGAACGATCGGCTCGCCTATCTCTCCGCTGCGGAGGCGGCGCCGTTTCTGGATGAGGGCCGCCGCCTCGGCACGCGCGAGGTCGGATTCACGGGCGGCGAGCCGTTCATGAACCCCGACATCCTGGAGATGCTCGTCGATGCGCTGGCGCGTGGGTTCGACGTGCTCGTCCTCACCAACGCCATGCAGCCGATGCGGCGGCCGGCAATCGAGAGCGGGCTCGTCGCGCTCAATCGCGACTACGGGGCTAAGCTCGTCGTGCGCGTCAGTCTCGACCACTACACTGCCGACTTGCACGAGGTCGAGCGGGGCGTCGGTACGTGGGAGAAAACGATCGCCGGCCTCGACTGGCTGGCGGCCAACGGATTGCGCATCGCGCTTGCGGGGCGCACGTGCTGGGGTGAGACCGAGACGGCGGCGCGCGCCGGGTATGCCGCGCTGATCGCAGGCCGCGGCTGGAAGGTCGACGCTTACGATCCCGCGCAGCTGACGCTGTTTCCCGAGATGGACGCCGCCGACGACGTGCCGGAGATCACCACGACCTGTTGGAGCATCCTGCACAAAAGCCCCAGCGACGTGATGTGCGCCTCCTCGCGCATGGTCGTGAAGCGCAGGGGCGCCGCTCGGCCCGTGGTGCTCCCGTGCACGCTGCTGCCCTACGACCGCGCCTTCGAAATGGGCCACTCGCTCGCCGATGCCGCCTCTGTCGATGGGGGCATGTTCGCCGATGGCGCCGTCAAGCTGTGCCACGCGAACTGCGCCAAGTTCTGCGTGCTGGGCGGCGGCAGCTGCTCTTAGGCATTTCCATAGCACTCGAGACCGAGCTGCAATGCAACTTTAGATTGCACACAAACCGGCATGCCCTTAGAGTTGCAGCTCTATTAGGTCGGGAGGACGATCATGCGTTTTGCCATTGCAACCCTCGTTTTTTCTGCGGTTTTTGCTTCCGCTTCTGCAGCCCTTGCTTGTGATGCCGGCCGTATGAATGCCGACATGGACTGGTGTTTGAAGGATGGTGCAAAAAACATGGGAGGCATCATCAATCTCAACAACTTTCACGGTGGCGCGTGTTCAAACGACGCCAGCAAATTGGATAGCGGATTTGAAGGCTGTCAAAAGGATCAGCAGATACAGGACAACTACCATAGCTGTACGCCCGGTCAGCGGATCGACCATGCGAAGGCAGCATTAGCGAGGCACGGTCGCGCTTGCGGCTAGGTATCGGGCGGCGGCGGCTCCTTAGGCGGTCGCCCCTTTACCTTTGACCAGGGCATCGCGGATCTCCTTCAGGTAGATCTCGGACTTGGTCGGCGCGGGCTCGGCGGCCGGCGCGGGACGCCGCACGATGTTGATGCCCTTGATGAGGAAGAACAGGGCGATGGCGGTGAGGAAGAACTGCACCACGGCGTTGAGGAACAGCCCGTACTTGATTTCCACCGCCGCGATGGGGTGCACCACGAGGGTGGAGAAGTCGATGCCCGTCGTCACGTAGCCGATCACCGGCATCAGGATACCCGCGACGAGCGTCGACACGATGGGCGTGAACGCGGCACCGATGATTACGCCGATGGCAAGATCGAGGGCACTGCCCTTCATCGCAAAGTTCTTGAATTCCTCCCACATGCGCATCATTGAAGGCTCCCCTGGCTGCAGCGTGGCGCACCGGCTCAGGTGCGCCCGCCGGGAAGCTTAAGCGAAGAAAAGCAGCCGCAAAACCGCACGTATGGTGAAGAGGCGCGCCATTGCGCCATATATGCGTCGCACTGTTGGCGGTACGTGATTTGGGCGGCCGGGCCGAAGTCCGGCCCACGGGGACGAGCGGAGGGGCACGACATAATGGAGCGCAAGGAACGCAAGCCGTACTGGCGGCACACCAAGTGGCAAATGCTGGCCAGCGTCGTTCCGTTCCTCATCATGATCATCGTGCTGCCGCTCTATGCCGAAAGCCTCAACACGGAAAAGTTTCTCGGCTTCCCGCTCGGCTACTTCCTGAGCGCGCACGGCATCGCCGTGGTGGCGATTTTCACCGTGGCGAGCTTCGTCAACCGCCAGGATGCGATCGATCACTGGCACGGCGCTCACGAGGATACCTGAGCGCGGCCGGGTCCCATCGCATGTCCATCGCTTCGCGCACCCGCTTCGTAAATCCGCGCCTTGGCACGTATTTCGGCATCTTTGCGAGCTCGCTCACCGGGCTCGTGCTGCTGCTGTTGATCTTCGAGCAGCTCGGCACCTCGGATACGGTGCTGCGCTGGGCGATGCTGCTCGGGCCCTTAGTGCTCTACGCCATCGTCGGCTTCAGCGTGCCCACGCGCGAGCCGTTGGAGTTCTTCGCCGCGGGGCGCCGCGTACCGGCCGGCTACACGGGCCTCGGCATGGCGATTGCGGCGCTGGGCGCTACCGGCATCGTCGCCATGACCGGCGTCTTCTTCCTCATCGGCTTTGACGCATTGTGCCTGGTCATCGGCGGGCTCGCCGGGTTCGTGATCATGGCCGTGGTGCTGGCGCCGTTCTTTCGCAAATTCGGCACCTTCACGGTGCCGAGCTATCTCGGACGGCGTTTTGAAAGCCGCACGGTGCGCATCCTTTCCGCCACGCTGATTGCCGTCCCCGGCCTGTTGATGCTCGCGGCCGAGCTGCGCATGGGGGCTTTCGCCGCTTCCTGGCTCGCCGGGCAGCCGCAGGGCCTGATGATCGCGGTGCTGGTTCTGGCCTTCATCGCCACCACGGCGCTCGGCGGCATGCGCTCGCTCACCTGGTCGGGAAGCGCCGAGGCGATCGCGACAATCCTAGCGCTGCTCGTGCCGGTCGCCATCGTCGCCGTGATGGTCACCAACTTTCCGCTGCCGCAGCTCACGCACGGGCCGCTGTTGCGGGCGCTCGTCTATAACGAGGCGGCGCAGGGCCTGCCCATCGTCGATGCGCCGGGCCTCGCCTTCATGCTGCCGGGCGACGGCGCTGCCCACATCGCCAAGCGCTTCACCGCACCGTTCGGTGCCATCGGCCCCACCGCCTTCGTCGTAGCGATGCTGACGGTGATGGCGGGCGTCGCCTCCTCGCCATGGCTCTTGCCGCGGGTGACGATGACGCCCGGCGTGTACGAGACGCGCATGTCGCTCGGCTGGGCGACGGTTTACTTCTCCCTCGTCATGCTCACGGCGGCCTCGATCTCGGTCTATGTGCGCGACTTCGTCATGGACCTGGTCAAGGGAGGTGCGCCGGCTTCGCTTCCCGAATGGATGCGCCATCTCGTCGAGCTGGGCTTCGTGCAGGTCGATCCTGCGGCAACGCCGATCACGTTCTCGAGCTTCGCGTTCGTGCGCGACACGGTGCTCTTGAGCCTGCCGGTCGCCGCCGAGCTGCCGAGCGTGTTCGTCTATTTCGCGGCCGCCGGCATCGTCGCGGCGGCGCTCGTCGGCGCCGGCGCCACGGCGAGTGCGCTAGGCAACGTGCTGGCCGAGGACGTGGTCAACGGCCTGTCGTGGGAGCCGCTTCCGAAGGACGGGCGCGTGACGCTCGGGCGCCTTGCCATCATGGGGATTGCGGTGCTCGGCGGCCTTATCGCGCTGCTGGCGCCGACCGATCCCTTGCGGCTCTTGCTCTGGTCGCTCGCGCTCACCGGCTCGACGCTGTTTCCCGTGCTCGTCCTGTCGATCTGGTGGAAGCGCATGAACGACTTCGGCGCGATTGCCGGCCTTGCCTGCGGGTTCTCGGTCGCCGTGCTGACGATCCTTGCGGGTGAGGCAAGGGTGATCGGGCTCGATGGGGCGCTGGCCGGAATCCTCGGGCTGCCGGCGGGAGCGCTGGGCGCCTTGCTGGCGAGCCTTGCCACCCCCGGCCCCAGCCGCAGCGTGCTGGAGCTCGTTCGCGAAATCCGCATTCCCGGCGGCGAGGTCATCTACGACCGGGAGATGCGCCTATTGCGTCTCAAAAGCCGCGAGCGCACCTGAGCCGGTACGCAGCCAGCTTGCCCCGCCCCTTTCGCTCTGCTTAAGCGTCATCACATTGGCCATCGGAAATTGGTCACCGGGATCAGCGCATGCCGCGTCACAGCCTCTACCCCGTCATAGAGCCCAATCGCAGCGGCATGCTCGACGTTGGCGATGGCCATCGCGTGTACTTCGAGGAATGCGGCAACCCGCTGGGCCAGCCGGTCCTCGTCGTCCACGGCGGACCGGGGGGTGGCTGCAATCCCTCCATGCGTCGCTTTCATGATCCTCAGCAATACCGCATCGTGCTGTTCGACCAGCGCGGCTGCGGCCGCTCGATTCCCAACGCCTCCCTTGACGCCAACACGACCTGGCATCTCGTTGCCGATATGGAGCTGTTGCGCGAGGGGCTCGGCATCGAGCGGTGGCAGCTGTTCGGCGGCTCGTGGGGATCGACGCTCGCTCTGGCCTACGCCGAGACGCACCCCGAGCGGGTCGAGGCCCTTATCTTGCGCGGCATTTTCCTGCTGCGCCGCGCCGAGCTCGAATGGTTCTATCAGGAAGGCTGCAGCTGGATCTTCCCCGACGAGTTTGCCGCGTATCAGAGCCACATCCCGCCGGCCGAGCGCGGCGACATGATCGCCGCCTACTACAAGCGTGTGACTCACGCCGATCCTCAGATCCGGCTTGCGGCGGCCAAGGCGTGGAGCATCTGGGAGGGTTCGACGCTGGCGCTGCTACAGGATGAGGAGCGGATTCGTCACTTCGGCGCCGGCGCCTACGCGCTGGCCTTCGCACGCATCGAATGCCACTACTTCGTCAACGCCGGCTTTTTCGCCACCGATGACCAGCTGCTGGCGCACGCAGGTCGCATCGGCAACATTCCCGGCACGATCGTTCATGGCCGCTACGACGTCATCACCCCGGCCAAGAACGCCTGGGATCTGAAGCGCGCCTGGCCGATCGCCGAGCTGCGCATCGTGCCCGATGCGGGCCACGCTATGAGCGAGCCGGGAATTACACACGAATTGATCACGGCCACGCGCCGCTACAGCCGCACCCCGGCGGAGACTTAGGCGCCCGCGAAGGTGCCGAGGTAGTGCAGCGCGACCTCGCGGCGGTGCGGCCGGTCGCGATGCTCAGCCACGTAGATCCCTTGCCACGTTCCGAGTTGAATCACGCCGGCACGGACCGGGATCGACAGCGAGGTGGCGGTCAGCGCCGATTTGATGTGCGCCGGCATGTCGTCGGGGCCCTCGGTGTCGTGGACGTAGGACCGGTCTCGCGGCGCCAGCCGCTCCAGCGCCTCGATGAGATCGACATGCACGTCCGGATCGGCATTCTCCTGGATGAGCAGGGAGGCCGACGTGTGCCGGATGAAGAGCGTCAGGAGCCCGTCGGCGGCGCCTACCTCGCCGAGCCACGTGCGGATCTCGCCAGTCACCTCGGTGAGCGCCGGACCCCGGGTCTCGACGCCGAGGGTGTGAAAAGCTTGCGCGAGTGGGGCGGCGGGGTCGGGCCGGATCGGTTTCATAGCCGTCAGATAGGCGTCCGATTGGCCGGCGTCACCGGCATCCAACTGAGAGCGCAGCGCTAATTCTTGCCTCAGCAATGCAATTTTTGAGCGCCGCTTAACCTGGCGTTTACCGCGACTCGCAAACCCTGGCAGCGAGCGGACTTGCATCTAGGCGGCCGTCGAGCCTTGGCCGTCGCAAGCCGGACACGAGCGGGTTGGCCGCCCGTCTCGAGTGTTCATCCCTGTTCCAGCGCGCGCAAGGAAAATAGATGTCTACACAAGCTCAAACCGAAACCTATGGCGCGCGAGCCGATGCTCCGGCCATGTCCGCCGACGATCAGACGACGAAATTGCACCAGATGCGCGACCGGCTCGCTTCCCTCAGCGACGAGGCCCGCTCGATCCGCTCCCAGATGCCGCATGAGTTCGAGCCCGATGTCGAGCACATCCAGCAGCAGATGCAGCGGCTGGGCGAGCGCCTTGCAGATCTGAGCCGCGGGGCTCTCGTTCATTACCCGCCGGCCGGCATTCTGTCCGACAACCGGGCCGAGCGCCCCCGCTCCATGAGCGAGGAGGAAGCCAAGGTCGCACGTGCCGCGCCCGACGAGGTGATCATGCTTGGTGGTCCCGTCGACATGCGCATGCAGGAACCGCTCGAGCCTTGGGACGAAGCCTCCGCTAACGCACTGGTACAACTCTACGAGTCGGGCGAGGCCTTCTCCACGTCCCGGCAACCGGCCTATGGGGCGACGAGCGTCCAGGCCAATCGGCGCGCTGCGGTGCGCGCGACAACGGTTGAGTCCGACGAGCGCTCGTGCGCCTGCACGCCCTCCAGCTCGATGCGGGGCCATGGCCAGGAGAGTGCGTCCGGTTGCGCTGTCGATCCTTCGTGGCTCGATCGCCGTTTTGCGGAGATCGCCCAGCGGATCGAGCAGTCGCTTGCTGAGATCCGACCCGAAAGCTCGCTGCTGAGCCTCGGCAAGCGTTTCGACGAGCTCGAGGCGCAGATGAACTCGGCGTTCAATCAGGTTGCGACCCGCGCCGATGTCGATGAGCTGCGCATCGCGGAAGCGCAAATCGAAGATATCGGCACGCAGCTCAACCAGCTTCGCCGCCAGCTCGTTCGCCTCGACACCATCGACGGGCACCTCGGCACGCTGACCGCGCAGCTTTCCGATGACCGGCTGACGCGGCTGTTCCGCGAGGGCGCCCCGATCGGTGCCGACGCTGGCCGCCTCGATGCCATCGACTCCCAGCTGCGCATGATCGCCTTGCAACTTTCGGACGAGCGCCTCTCCGGTCTCGTCAGTCGCAATGCGACGCCGGATGTGAACTACGAGGGATTGGCGACGGCCGCCGCCCAGAAGATCGCGGCAAGTTTCGTCGATCACAAGTTCAGCGAGGCGCAAACGCGCGACCTGGGCGAGATGCGCGGCATGCTCGAGAGCCTCATCCACGAGCGCCGCCACAGCGACGAGAACAACGCCAGCATGCTGGAGACGATGCAGCAGGCCATCATCCGCGTTCTCGACCGCATCGACGCTTTGGAGATCGCCCAGCAGAACGCCGTCGCATCGCGGGATATGCCTGCAGCCACGACGCCGATGATGCATGCGGCCCACGAGATGGAGGCCGATCAGGCCGACTTCCTCCCCATGCAGGGCGATGACATTGCGGGGGCTCCCTACATTCATCCCTTCGCCCAGGAGGGCGACACGGCTCCATATGCGGCACCTGCTGCTGCTCCTATCGCCGCCGCCCACATGGCCCACACGCCCCGCGCGGCGGCACCACAAGAAGCACCCCCGCCGGCGTTCTCGGCGGCGCCCTTCGATCTCGACGCGGCCTTCTCGCGGTCACGCGACGCCGAGGCCTTCGGCGAAATTCCGCTCGCCCCGCGCTCGATGGACGTTCTGCGCCACGACTTCATTGCCGATGCGCACCGCGCCAAGATCAAGGCCGCGAGCCGGCCCGAGCGGTCAGCCGATCAGGCCGATATGCGCGCCGGCGAGCTTTCGGTGAAAGGCGTCCCGGCCGCTCCCGAAAAACGCGGCCGGCGGTCGATCTTCAGCTTCCGCTCGCAGCGGGTGGCGATGGTCGTCCTCGTGCTGCTCGCCGCGATCCCGGCGGCGCTATTCTTTATGCCGCGCAATTCCTCAGAGGTGAGCGTGGTTCCGGCGGCCGAGAGGGTGCTGCCGATGTCCGACGAGACGCGGTCGGCTCCGACGCCTGCCATCGAGGGTGCCGCTCCGGCAGCGCCCGCCACGGACGGGGACAAAGCGCCGATCGACAACCCGTCGTCGAAGCAATCGCAGCAAATCCGTCCGCAGGCGCCGCAGGGCGCCGGTGAATTCGATGATGCTGCACAGCCGGTGAAGGATATCTCCTATGCTCCCGTTGACACGGCCTCGCTGCCCGACGGCATCGCCGTGCAGTCGAATGACGCCACGACCGCGCAGATCGTGCAGCACCAGCAGCAGGCGCGCATGGCCTATCTCTCCGGTCAGCTTGGTGTTGCCGCAGCCAAGGCAACCCCCGCTTCGCTGATGGAGGAGCAGGTGCTGCGCATGAACGGTGCGCCCGCTAGAACCGACGATCTCGCGGCCGGAGCCAATTCCTCACGCCTCCCGCCTCCGACCGTTGGCCCGTTCTCGCTGCGCATGGCCGCCGCCCAGGGCGATGCCTCGGCGCAGTTCGAGGTTGCCTCCCGGCTCGCCGAAGGCAAGGGCCTCGACCAGGATCTGAAAGAGGCCGCCCAGTGGTACCAGCGGTCGGCTTCCAACGGCTTCGCCATGGCTCAGTTCCGGCTCGGAACGCTCTATGAGCGTGGGCTCGGTGTGCCGACCGATCAGGCCCGCGCCCAGGTTTGGTACCAGCGCGCTGCCGAGCAGG
>Ga0299912_10001852_pt1 | contig 17136 bp, 13 predicted proteins | sample RVTome_2_FD_207667 | JGI IMG/M metagenome (GOLD analysis project Ga0299912, IMG submission 207667) | Soil microbial communities from uranium-contaminated site in the Upper Colorado River Basin, Wyoming, United States - RVT95D214 (version 2) ... | reverse complement strand
AATTTTCTCCCGGTATCGACATGCTAAGAATAAGCCGCTTCAGATATGCCGTTGGTGTACGGGGACTGCACGAATTCATTTCAGACCGTACGTTGGTACTTATCAATGGACGTTCCGCCGAAAGCCCGTTGTTTGGAGGCTCAGAATACTACACACTGCCAATTCTTATGGAAGATATCGAACGAATAGAAGTTGTGCGAGGTCCCGGCGGAGCGGCCTGGGGCGCAAACGCCTTTTCAGGTGTAATCAATATCATAACAAAAAAGCCCGAAGATGTCCCCGGCGTTTTTAGCTCAACGACAATGACTGAATTCGGGGACAGCTACACCCATATTCGCGTAGCGGACAAAAAAGACAAATGGAAATGGCGAGTGTCTGCAGGGTATGAAGACCTTAAAAATTCCGACGATGCCGGGGCGGGCAGATATGTATCCAATACCACCGCTGGAGTGAATGCTCTAATGGGTTTCAGCAGTTTTACGGCGAATGATTTTATGCGTAACTGTCGATTTGACAGCGAAGCCTTTTATGATTATTCCGACCAGACCAGGATATCATTTGGAACCGGTTATTCCCACGCCCAAGTAGGTGACTGGGAGTTCGGAGGATATTATCCGGGGGGAAACGGCTGGTACGAAACGGTCCGGTCATATACAAAGTTGGAGCACGAATTTGAGAATGGCAGTACCGGGTATCTACAGTGGTTCGGTAATTTCGGCAGTTCAAAGGTACCGACCCTTATGAAATGGAACTGGATGCAGAATGATATCGAGGGACAATTGAATTTCAAGGCTGCAGATGCCCACAACGTTACGATAGGCGGAAATTTGCGGTTTATACAGCTTGATACCAATACCAAAATAGAGAACCCTCAGCAGCTTACATACCCAGGTAGTCCATTCGGCGAACAATTTGCAGGGGCATTCTTAATCGACCGCTGGTTGCTGAGTGACCGGATTACCCTTGAGGGACAGATTCGTGGAGACTGGTATTCTGAAACGCAAACTGATTGGGCAACTCGGTTAACTGCCCTTTACGCAATGGATGAACAAAAGGACCACATGCTTCGCTTCAGCTTCGCAAAGGCTTTTCGCACCCCTTTCACGTCACCTCGCAATACTTGGACCAGTCGCGTTCCGGTAGGTGGTGGTTTATATGCGTTCAATGTTAGACCGGCTGATGAATTGGAAAACGAGGAGACCTACTCTCTCGAAGCAGGCTATACGGGCAAACTTGCCAAAAACCTGACACTATGTGCGAATACGTATTACCAGCGTTTTGACAAGCTCATCGGATATACCAAGACATACGTTGGTCCGCTACCTTACCATAAGACTGAAAATATTGACGGAGCCGACTCCTGGGGCGCTGAAGTGGAATTGGCCCTCGGCGGCAACCCGGGAAAAATCTCGGCCTGGTACGCTTATAATGCCTTCCAGGAGGATATATCCCAGCAGGGTATTCGCGCCTATGTTCCTGCTGAACACAAGGCCGGATTAACCGGGCGTCTTTTTTTGTCGGACGGATGGACATTTAATGCAAACTATAAGTATATGGATACAACCCGTAAGCTTGACCTTGACACAACCCTTTTAGAAGTTGGCTCATCGCACCGCCTCGACCTGGGTCTGGCAAAAGAGTTCGCCAAAGGCAAAGGCGAATTTATGATTGGCGTAAGTGACTTGTTAAACAAAACAGATGGTCCCAATTTTGCGATAGGTCAATTAACTGCCCATGACATGCCGGGCCGGATGTTCTTTGCCCGGCTGCAATTGAAGTTCTGAATATGTGTGGAGGCAAAATTGTGTTTGTTAAGAAAGAAACCATTCTTTTCGATAAGTGCTGAGGAATGAAAATTAGAGCTTCCAACTTGATAGTTTTGGTTCCGGTCTTACTTGTGGCGCCTTGCGTAGTGCAAGGCGCGGATGATAACGCAGCCGAGCGAGAGTATCAGATCAAAGCCGCCTTTATATATAACTTTATCAAATTTGTGGACTGGCCTAAAGAAAAGGTTGCCGAAAGCAATGAGCCAGCAATCATAGGCATCGTTGGCAAAGACCCATTTGGAAACGCCTTTGCTCCAGTAAAAGACAAGGAGGACAAGGACAGAAAGGTTCTTATAAAGCGGTTCAAGCCTATCGAGGAACTTAAAAAATCGGGCGAAAAAGATAAGTCTTTGCTGGAGCGAGAGATTGATTCTCTGAGGAAGTGTCACTTATTGTTTATTTGTTCATCGGAAGAAAAAAGCATCAACGAGATTATAAATTTAGTGAAAGATTACAGCGTCCTGACAATTGGAGATATGCAAGGTTTTCTCGAATCGGGCGGGATTATCAATTTCATTACGGAGGAGAAAAAAGTTCGTTTTGAAATAAATGTGACTGCCGCTAAGCGTGCCAAACTTAAAATCAGGTCTCAGCTTCTACGGCTGGCAAAAAGAGTGGTTGGTGATGACGGTGGCAAGAGCAATAAAGATGGATAGAGGAAAGATAGAGAAGAAACATTTGGGATTGAGGCAAATGATCATGCTTGTTTTGCAGAATATGACCATAAAACATAAGCTGATATCCATCATCATGGCAACCTGCATAGTAGCACTGCTGTTAGCAGCGATCGTACTCATTTTATGGGAGTGGAGCACCCTTCGCCATACTATGGCGCGGAGTCTCTCGACACAGGCGGAGATGATAGCAGACAACTGCAAGGCATCTCTGACTTTCAACGATCCCGATGACACAAAGGCGACGTTAAGTGCTCTTCATGTGGAATCATCCATTATATTCGGCGGTGTCTATAACAAGAAAGGTGAACTTTTTGCAGGTTATTATCGTTCTGACGTAGGCAGAAAGGTCCAGCCGTCCGAAATTCAAAAAAGCGGCTATACTTTTGGTGAGGGCTTCCTGACAGTATTCAAAACCATTATTCTCGATGGTGAAATAATTGGGACGGTGTGCGTGCGCTCCGATTTGCGTCCTATGTATGCGATGCTCATACGTAATATCAGAATAATCTCCGTCGTTCTGTTGCTTGCCTCTTTAACTGCTTATGCTGTGTCATCAAAACTTCAAAACATAATCTCAGCACCAATTCTAAGTCTGGCTGAAAGTGCCACAAGAATAGGTAAAGGTCATTTTGATCATAGAGTGGAGGTTCACTCGAAAGATGAATTAGGTTATCTCGCCCAGTCCTTCAACAACATGGCTGAGGATTTACAGACGACCACTACATCGATAGACAATCTCAACCGAGAAATCTTGCAGCGCAACCAGGCAGAGCAAAAACAAGCCGAACTTCTGAAGAAGGTGGAAAGTGCCAATAAGGAATTGACGGATTTTGCGTATGTAGTATCCCACGATTTGAAGGCCCCTCTGCGGGGTATAAAAACGCTGGCAAGTTGGATATCGACAGATTACGCGGATAAGCTCGACCAGAACGGCAAAGAGCAGATGAATTTGCTTTTGAGCCGGGTGGATCGAATGCACAACCTGATTGATGGAATCCTGCAGTACTCGAGAATCGGGCGTGTAGAAGAGAAAAAGGTTCAAGTGAATCTAAATGAACTTGTTGCGGAAGTCGTTGATATGGTTGCTCCGCCCCAGAATATTGCGATTACTGTCGAGAATGAGCTGCCGGTGATTGAATTTGAAAGAACGCGAATCATGCAGGTTTTCCAGAATCTGCTGAGCAACGCCATAAAGTTTATGGATAAGCTGGAAGGGCACGTAAGAATCGGCTGCGTTGAAGAGGACGGCTTCTGGAAGTTTACTGTTGCCGACAACGGCCCCGGCATCGAAGAAAAATACTTCGAAAAGATCTTCGAGATGTTCCAAACATTAGCACCGCGAGATGACGTTGAGAGCACGGGCGTTGGCCTTACGGTGGCAAAAAAAATCGTCGAACTATATGGCGGCAGAATTTGGCTGCAATCAAAAGTGGGCGAAGGAAGCACATTCCTCTTTACATTACCAAAGCAGGAAACGGAGGTTAAAGATGCGCAGCTCCAAGCCAGTATTGTTGGTTGAGGATGACTCTGTAGATGCAATGACAGTTACCCGGGCATTTAAAGACCTGAAGATTCTGAATCCGTTAGCCCACTCAGCTAATGGCGAAGAAGCGCTGGCGTATTTGGCAGATCCGAGTAATGAGAAACCTTGCGTTATCTTGTTGGATCTGAATATGCCGAAGATGAATGGCGCCGAATTTCTAAAAGTGGTCAAAGCCGATGCCGATTTGAGGAAGATTCCTGTCATGGTGCTGACCACCTCCAGAGAAGAATCCGATATAGTGCAAAGCTTTCAACTGAGCGTTGCCGGCTATATTGTCAAGCCGGTTGATTACAGAAACTTCGTGGAGGCAATCAGAACCATCGACTTATACTGGATGCTGAGCGAATTGCCGGAGCAAGAAGTGGGGGTTAAAGATGCGAACTTCAAAGCCAGTATTGTTGGTTGAAGATGATGATGTGGATGCCATGATGGTTAGAAAGGCAGTTGACGATCTGGAAATCGCAGGGCCATTGATCCGCGTGAGCAACGGCGAGGAAGCCCTAAAGCACTTGAAAAACCAAGACAATGAAAGGCCGTGCATTATCTTTCTGGACTTGAACATGCCCCGGATGAACGGCACCGAATTTCTCAAGGTGGTGAAAGCCGACGATGCATTGAGGAACATTCCTATCATTGTGCTGACTACCTCTAAAGAACAATGCGACATAGTTGGCAGCTTTGATCTCTGTGTTGCCGGCTACATGGTCAAGCCTGTGGATTATGAAAGATTCGTGCAGGCACTGAAAACAATTGACCTCTACTGGACATTGAGTGAATTGCCAAATGGGAGGTGGTAGAGGTATGGAAAAGGCAAGACACCGAATCCTGCTGGTAGAAGATGACAAAGTTGACCAAACTGCCTTTGAGCGGTTAGTGCAGACCGAAGAGCTGCAGTATGATTACGTGATAGCCGGCTCTCTCTCGCAGGCCCGCAGCCTTTTGGGCTCTGAGCAGTTTGATGCTGTAATTTGCGACTACATGCTCGGGGATGGCACGGCATTCGATGTCCTGGGGATGATCAAGAATGTCCCTTTTATCGTTGTCACGGGAATTGGCAACGAAGAAATAGCTGTCAAAGCCTGGCGGGCAGGCGCCTATGACTACCTTGTCAAGGACACCGAACGAAGGTATCTCAAGGCCCTGCCCATAACGGTTGAAAATGCCCTCAGGCACAAGGATACGGAGGAAAAGCTGCGGTTGCTGTCTGGCGCCATCATGAGCACAGATGATAGCGTCCACATTACCGACCTACAAGGTAAGATCATCTTCGTCAATAGGGCGTTCTGCGAGACTTACGGATATAAGAAAGAAGAGATTCTCGGAAAAGATGGCAGCCTGCTTTGGATAGGAACACATCAGAGAATCAATACACGAAGTGTCTTCCAGACTCAAATTATGGGAGGCACCTGGACAGTTGGGTTTTATCACAGGCGGAAAGACGGCAGCATATTTCCAGTCTCTCTTTCCAGATCAATTATTAAAGACTCGAACGGAAACAAAGTCGCAGTGGTCGCAACCGCTCGAGATATTACCCAACACATCCTCGTGGAGCATGAACTCAGACGGGCAAATCGAGAACTGCAGCAGCAGAACCAACTGCAAAGCAAATTAGCGGTGATGGTTGCAGGGGCGTTAAAAAGACTACTGGCGGGCGAAAATATCGACAATGACCAGCAGACCAGCCAGGACATCCGCCCACGCCTTGGCCGGGCCAGAAAAATTGTCGCTGACTTTCTTGACATTGCGGAAATTGATGCCGGCCGAATGAAATTGGAGTCCACCGAATTTGACCTGCAGTCAGTGATTTCGGAGGTTGTGCAAGCGTTGTCACAACAGGCAGCGGAAAAAGGTATTGAACTAAAAACCTTGATACCTGAGTCCAGGCTTGCAATCGACGGAGATCGCCGCAGAATAGGGCAGGCGCTGGCTAACCTGATTAGCCATTCGATAAGTTCTGCCCCGGCTAATGGTCACATCGAGGTGTCGGTAAAAGACAACGACCATGAGGTTGCAATAGAGATGCACCACGATGGCCCCAGCATTGGGCACACCAAGATGGATAACATTTTCGACCGATTCCAGTGGATGGAAGACCAGGTTCATTTGGAACAGGAAGAGGGTGTGGATCTGAGCTTGCTCGCAGCCAGAGAGTTGATTGAACTGCACGGAGGAAAGATATGGAGCGAGCATGGAGATGGAGGAGAAAGCAACCTGTGCATTAGCTTGCCGAATCCAACTGAGCAGCCGAAAGTTGCTGCGGCAGCGAAAGAGCCAGCAATATAGTAGAAAAGCAACTCTCCTGTTTCTTTTTCACTACCAGCCGACGAAGCAGACCCCGACTCCGGCAAAAACGCCCCAGTGGGGCCTTTTTGCATTGTTCAAATATCTTCGTAACTTGCTTGACGTTTGCCGGTCTTTGCCTATAATGCGGCACTCTGCTTTGTCGGTCTGCCGTCTCGCAGCGCAAAGTCGATTTCACTCACCTGGCAGGCGTAAGGGTACAGAGCTATGAAAAGATTTTTGCTGGTTGGGGCAACGTTGTTATCTGTGGTGGGCCCAGTCCAGGCTGAGCAAGATAAGCTCGGCGTCACTCTGGAGCTTAGCTACCTGAGCAGGTGGCTGAGCAAGGGCGTTAAGGCCTATGGCCAGCAGGGCGCATTATTTAAGACAATCGATATTGACCTGTACGGCACCGGCTTCGGATTGAACGTCACTCACCGCAATGCCACAGCGAGCGGTTATGTTGATAAGCAGAGGTTTGATTACAGACCGTACTACAAAGGCCAGCTTTTTGATGGGACGACTTACGCAATGAACTATAACCTCAGTGCCGGCTACGAGCACTATCCGGGCCTGGAACGCAGCTCAGCTAACACCACGTGGGAGTGGATATACGCCTTTTCCTGGCCCAACATCATGCCTGAGGGATTCGTGCCCGGTTACATTGCTCACTATGAGTACCCGGCGGGCAGCGGTCATATTAACCGCTATGTCACCGGCTGGGTCCACCGTTTCCGGCTCTGTTACGATCTACACATCCAGGAAATTGATAAACCGATTCAGCTATCTTCGGAGGTCGCCTATACGGACGGGCTTGGCGGCGCGGCTCACGACTGGTCATACGCCACTTTTGGCGCATCGACGCAATTGCAGATTAATGAGCGTCTATCTTTCTTGCCCGGCGTTTACTATCAAATATCAATGGAGGACACGGTCTGCACGGACGACCTGACATACTGCATCCTGAGCATAAAGTATGTGTTTTAGGAACTTTTTGTTTGAAATTTTCGATAGGCCAGCGTATCATCTCGATTTTTATTCTTGCTAGGCGGGCAGTGTAGACTAAACCTTGCCCTGGTTGCATTATAAGGAGAGCACAATGGCAGAAGCGAAGAAAGCTATCGATTCACTTATGATTGAGAAGAGGACCTTTCCGCCGTCGCGAGCGATCAAGGCCAACGCATACGTGTCGAGTCTCGAGCAGTACCAGCAGATGTGGGAGCGTTCGCTTAGTGACCCCGACGGCTTTTGGCTGGAGCAGGCAAAAAGCATCAGTTGGTTCAAGGAACCGACCGAGAGTCTTCGCTATAACTGGGACGTCAAAAACCGTATAATTGAGCACACCTGGTTCGCTGACGGCCAGTTGAACGTGTCGTATAACTGCCTGGATCGGCATCTGGGCACCCCAACTGCAAAGAAAACCGCGATCCTCTGGCAGGGCGAAGCAGAGGACGCTGTCAGGAAGCTTACTTACGAAGAATTGCACCAGGAAGTCTGCAAATTCGCTAATGTCCTCAAGTCGAAAGGCATCAGAAAAGGTGATCGAGTAGCCATTTATCTGCCGATGGTGCCCGAGCTTCCGATCGTCATGCTTGCCTGCGCCCGCATTGGCGCGATCCACTCTGTCGTTTTTGGAGGGTTCAGCGCAGAATCACTCCAGGGACGTATTAACGACTCCGATTGCAGAATGCTGGTCACTTCCAATATTTCATTACGTGCAGGAAAGCATATTCCGCTGAAGAACATCGCGGATGAGGCGCTGGAAAATACGCCGAGTATTGAGAAGGTTATCGTTATTAAGGTCAATGGCGACCCCTGCAATATGAAGCAGGGCAGGGACACATGGTATCATGACGAGATGGCTAAGGCAGCCAAAAAGTGTGAGCCGCAGCGTATGAACGCTGACGATCCGCTTTTTATTCTTTATACATCGGGCTCAACGGGCAAACCAAAAGGCGTGGTCCATACTACAGGCGGATACCTGGTGCAGGTCAGCTTTAGTCACAAAGTCATCTTCAACATTCACGACGACGATATTTACTGGTGTACTGCCGACATCGGCTGGGTGACCGGGCACAGCTACATCGTCTACGGCCCGCTGGCAAACGGCGCAACCTCGTTGATGTTTGAGGGCGTTCCGACCTATCCAGACGCCGGGCGTTTCTGGCATATATGCGATAAATTCGCCGTTACGGTTTTCTATACAGCGCCGACCGCTATTCGGGCGTTGATGCGGCTTGGCGACGAATGGCCCGCCAAGTATAAGCTGAATTCGCTGCGTGTGCTGGGGACGGTAGGCGAGCCGATAAATCCCGAAGCATGGATATGGTATTATGAGAAAATTGGGCGCAGCCAGCGCCCGATTGTCGATACCTGGTGGCAAACGGAGACGGGCGGTATTTTGATCACGCCGCTTCCAGGTGCCCATACGTTAAAACCCGGTAGTGCCTCCCGGCCCTTCTTCGGCGTCGACCCCGTTGTCCTGCGCGACGACGGGACTGAATGCGCGGTAAACGAAGGAGGAAAGCTGTGCATACGCAGACCTTGGCCGGGAATAATGCGCACAATGTGGGGGGACCATGATAGGTTCATTGATATGTACTTCACTATGTTCGAGAACCTTTATTTTACGGGCGATGGTTGTCGGGTCGATGACGATGGCGACTACTGGCTAATGGGCAGAATCGACGATGTAGTTAACGTTTCCGGTCACCGTATCGGCACGGCGGAAGTCGAGAGTGCCTTGGTCAGCCACAGAAAAGTTGCCGAGGCCGCAGTTGTGCCGATACCTCACGAGATTAAGGGCCAGGCGCTGTACGCATTTGTTACAGTCAAAGGCGGTGTCCAGGAAAGCGACGAGTTGAAAGGCGAGCTGGTTAAACACGTTCGCAAGGAGATTGGCGCGATAGCCGTACCGGAGGCAATTCAGTTTGCTCCGGGACTTCCCAAGACCCGCTCAGGCAAGATTATGCGCCGAATCCTGCGTAAGATAGCTGAGAAAAAAACGGGTGATTTGGGCGACATTACTACCCTGGCCGACCCGGACGTAGTTCAGTCCTTAGTCAAAGGCAGGGGCTGAAACGTTGCTCGGCTCACGGACCACTGAATCAGGAGCATGAATATGGACAAAGAGACAATTGCCGCCGTAACCCAGATTAAAGACACCACAGCTAATCCTGCGCCTCTTGGGTTGATGGGTTTTGGCATGACCACCGTACTACTGAACCTGCACAATGCGGGACTGTATAAATTGGGGGCAATGATTCTGGGGATGGGCATTTGCTATGGGGGCATCGCGCAGATAATTGCAGGGGTAATGGAGTGGAAGAAAAACAACACCTTCGGCACGACGGCATTCTGCTCTTACGGCCTTTTCTGGCTGTCCTTGGTGTTTCTGTGGGTCGCGCCGAAGGTCGGATGGGCCGATGCGACCGAGTCCTCTGCGATGGCGGCATACCTTTTTATGTGGGGGCTGTTCACACTGGTTATGTTCTTGGGAACGCTGAGGCTTAACCGTGCGCTGCAGATAGTATTTGCCTCATTGGCGTTGCTATTCTTTCTGCTGGCGCTTGGTGACATCACCGGCAGCGCCGCCGTGACGCGACTTGCAGGTTACGAAGGGATTTTCTGCGGCTTCTCTGCCATATATACGGCCTTAGCTCAGGTATTAAATGAAGTTTACGGCAGAACCATAGCCCCTCTGGGCCCCGTCAAATAAACGTGTTTCTGACCAGGATTAGGAACAGGTTCCTCTGTTGTTTAGCCGTCGCCGGCACGGCGACGGTTCGTCTTTGGCGTAGTTGATGAAATTACAGGCCGTGGATCGGAAATAGCTTTGCTTTTAGCGTCTGGATCGTGGCCTCAATCGCAGGCATTACAGTATTACGCTGCTGGCTGCTTACAGCCAGTGCCCTATCTCGCAGGCCTCCTTGCCACTCTGTGTTTTCAAGCATCACGCCAGCGACCGTGGGGTTTGCATCCTGACCTGTCTGCACGCCGCACAAGGCGGCCCAGTCAAGAGCCCAGGCTCTGACCGTATTGTCCACATTGTATCCGCCGCCGCCAGTTGCGAGAATGGGTTTATTAAAGCGTAAAACGTGATTGATAATGTCGGCATAGACATCGTTGGATAGATGCAGATGTGCCAGAGGGTCGCCCGCCAGGGCATCGGCTCCCAATTGCAGGACAAACACGTCGCCGTTGAAAACGCTAATTAGCGGCAGCGCAATCTCTTCAAACGCCTTCATATATGCCTGGTCGTAAGTGCCGACCGGCAGAGGGATGTTCACACAGTAGCCCTTGCCCTGCCCGGTTCCGATCTGGTCCTCGAAGCCCGTTCCGGGAAACAAGACCTTTGGCGTCTCGTGCAGCGATACGGTCATCACATCGCAGCGGTCGTAGAATGCCTCCGCGACTCCATCGCCGTAGTGGACGTCCACATCGAGGTAGAGGACCCGTTTCTTTTGCTCTGCCAGGATGATGCAGGCAAGAGCCACGTCGTTGATATAGCAGAAGCCGGACGCTCTTTCCGGTCCTGCGTGATGAAAGCCGCCGGAAGGATTGAACGCCACATCGGCTGAGCCTGCAAGAATGAGCTTTGCGCCGGTAAGCGTTGCCCCGCAGGCCAGTGCTGAATATTCATACATTCCTTTGAAAACCGGACAGTCACCCGTGCCTATTCCCATTTCAAGTGCCTCGGCATCCCATCGGCCCGTGGCACGGCCATCTTGGCCGTGTTTCACGGGCTGGAAGCCCGTGCCACAGGCGGTTTGAAGGGCGTGCAGGTAGCGAGCCGAATGAAATTTTTTCAGGACTATTCTCTTGGCTGGCGTTGGCGCTACTTCAGCCCGTCCATCCCCCGATAAAAGCCGCATGGACGCCAGAACCTGGCGTACTTTCCTGGCCCGGTCAACATTAAACGGATGATCAGGCGGATAATTATACTTCTCAAGCGCCTGGGAATAAATAAATGCAGCCTTTCTCATTGATGCGTGCAGACCCCGTTTCCACTACTTTGTCAGTTCGTATGTTATGTTATAAACCTCGCCGTCGAATTCGGTGTTTACCTTGTAGCCGGAGTTGTAAAAAACAGCCAGCATCGGCTTATTGTTCGGCAGCACTTTCGCGCAAAAGCTCTTTACGCCCCGCTGCCTGGCGACTTTGGTGATGTACTCTAAAAGCAGAGTCCCCATTCCCTTTTGCTGCCACTCATCCTGCACGAGAAAGGCAACTTCAGCGACCTGCGTCTTTGGGTCAAGAAAATACTGCCCGATGGCCACGATCTGGTCGCCGGATACTCCTGGAACCACGCCCACGATGGCCAGGTCTTTGCGGTAGTCGATATTGGTCAACTGTTGGACGTCTCGGTGGGCAAAGGCTCTTGTACGGGTCATATAGCGCTTTTGAACGGATTCTTCGCTGAGCGAATAGAGCATATCCGAAAGCGCCGGCTCATCGCTGGGCTTGATCGGACGCAAGAAAATTTGAGTGCCGTCCCGCAAAGTATCAGCCGTCTCCAGCTCCTCCGGATAGCGCAACTGGTCCCAGGCCAGCTCTATTTGATCCTCGTAAATATAGTTATGCGTTTTGGCAGCCTGAGTCAGCTCTTTTCTGAATTTCGGATGGGCGATATTGATCAGCTCCAAAGCCCTTTCTCTGATGCTTTTGCCGTGCAGATACGCCGTTCCGTACTCGGTGACAACGTAATGGACGTCGCCGCGGGTGGTGACAACTCCTGCGCCCTCGGTTAGGTGGGGAACGATCCTGCTTACCTGGCCGTTCCTGGCAGTGGAGGGCATGGCGATAATTGCCTTGCCGCCCCTGCTTCGGGCGGCGCCGCGGATAAAATCCACCTGTCCGCCGATGCCGCTGTAGAACTTATAGCCCAGAGAATCGGCGCAGACCTGGCCGGTCAAATCTATTTCCAGCCCAACATTGATCCCCACCATTTTCTCGTGCTGGCTGATAATATTCGGGTCGTTGACGTATTCGGTGGGATAAAATTCAAAAAATGGGTTATTGTCGATATAGTGGTAGAGCCTTTCTGAGCCCATGCAAAAGCTGGCGACGACTTTTCCGCGGTTGAGCGTCTTCTTGGCGCACGTTATGGCGCCGCACTCGATCAGGTCAATGATCCAGTCGCTGAACATCTCGGTGTGCACTCCGAGGTCCTTTTTGTCCTTGAGGAATTCCGCCAACGCCTGCGGTACGCGGCCTATGCCGCACTCAATTGTGCTTCCATCCTCAATCAGCCTGGCGATATTCTGCCCAATACGACGCAAAACATCATCGGACTGCGGCACAGGAAGCTCGACTATGTCCTCGTCGAAGGGCACCAGCATATCGAGGCGGTTAGCGTGGACAAAGCTATCGCCGAAGGTTCGAGGCATTCGGCTGTTGACCTGAACTATAACATAGCGGGCGTTGGCGACGGCGGACTTAACGATGTCCACGGACACGCCGAGACTGCACAGGCCATTGGCATCCGGCGTCGTTACGCTGATTAAGGCTACATCGACCGGGATTCTGCCGCTGTCGAACTCGCCCGGTATCTCGGATAGAAATATGGGCGTATAATCTCCGATGCCTTTGTTCAAAGCCTCGCGCACGTTGTCGCTCACGAAGAAGCAGTTCATCTTGAATTTGTCGCGGAACTTTTCTTCTGCGTAAGGAGCCTCGCCCATAGTCAACAACTGAATGATATGTGCCTCGTAGATATGGCCGGCGTGCTCGACCAAAGCTCTGACCAGATGCTGGGGCTGGGCGCAGCCGGTGCCGATGAAAATGGTATCGCCCGACTTGATGGTCTTCATTGCCGCCGCAGCGGTTCCGATCTTGTCTTTATATTTTTCTTTCCAGTCAAAATCGGGCATAGGACCTCTATATCTTCTCCACGCTCATTCGGGCGTCAACTGCGATGGGAGTCGTGCCTGGTGGGCCAGCCACGTACGGGTTTATGTCCATCTCCTGAATCTGCGGAAACTCGGTGACTAATTGTGAAAGTCTCTGCAAGCCTTCTGCTATGGCGTCGATGTCAACTCCCTCTTGCCCTCGCATACCGGTGAGTATTTTATATGTTTTTGTGCTCGTCAGCATTTGCTTGGCCTCATCCTCCGTCAGCGGCGCCAGGTAGAAAGACACGTCTTTTAGAGCTTCGACCATTATCCCACCCATGCCAAACATCATCAGCGGGCCAAAACTGGGATCACGATTCATTCCAAGAATAACTTCTTTGCCAATCTTATACATTTTTTCGACCAGGACGCCGAGTACCTGCGCGTCCGGGCGTTTTTTGGGTATTCGATACATCATCAAGTCGAAGGCGTCCTTTACCTCCTGTTCGCTGTTCAGGCCCAGCCTAACGCCGCCCACGTCCGATTTGTGCACGATTTCCGACGACCAGATTTTAAGCACCACCGGATAGCCGATCTGCTGGGCTATGTTCGCCGCCTGCTCAGGCGTAGTTGCGATAGCACCTTGCGGCGTCTTGAAACCATACGCCTCAAGAATTTCCTTTGAGTCAGTCTCGCCTATCTCGCGGTCGCCGCGGCGAAGATGCCTTTCGATGATGTTTTCCACCTTTCTTCGATTGACGGGAAAGAGTTTTACGACCCTTTTTGGCCTGTTTCTCCAACGGACATAATCGGCCGCAACCTTGATGGCAGCGACAGCGCTTTCGGGCGTATCGTATTGCGGGATTTTGCCATTACGCAGAATCCTGATTCCTTCTTCGACCCTGGCGGCTCCCAGGAAGCAGGCCAGCACCGGCTTTGCCGGTTTTTGGCGACATATTTTGACCACGGTCTGGGCAGTGCCTGTGGGGTCGGTCATCGCCTGCGGCGTCAAAAGTAGCAGTATGACGTCCACATTTGGGTCATCCAGAACAATGTCCAGGGCAAATTCATATCGGTCGGCAAGGGCATCTCCCAGGATGTCGATAGGATTATGCAGATTCGCAGCCGGCGGCAATTTGCTGGCTAACCTGGCGACCGTCTGCTCTGCAAGTTTGGCAAAAGTAAGCCCTCTTCGTTCGATGGCGTCAGCCGCCATTATTCCAGGTCCGCCGGCATTTGTAATAACAGCAACGCACGGACCGGCAGGCAGCGGCTGGTCGGCCAAGGCCCGGGCGTAGTCAAACTGCTCCTTTATGGAATTGCAGCGGATAATTCCTGCTCGGGCAAACGCAGATTCGTAAGCCACTTCACCGCCGGCAAGACTTCCGGTGTGTGAGGAGGCTGCTTTTGCGCCTGCTGAGGTGCCGCCGGATTTTATCAACAATATCGGTTTGTGCTGGGAGATTCGCTCAGCCTGTCTTACAAAGTCGTCGCCGTCGGCAATACTTTCCAGGTAGCCGGCGATAACCGCCGTTTCGGGGTCTTCTCCGAAGGCTTTTATGACATCCAATTCATTTATGTCGGCTTTGTTGCCGATGCTGACAAGCTTGCTGAAGCCGATGCCGTTTGCGTTGGCCATGTCCAGTATCGCTGCAAGCAGCGCCCCCGACTGGGAAACGTAGCCTGTTACTCCTTCTGCGGGTAGTTCTGTCCCGAAACTGGCGTTGAGCATATTCTTCGGCGCTATTACTCCCAGACAATTTGGGCCGATGACCCTGATGGCGGCCCGCTTTGCGATCTGGACGACCTGCTCTTCGAGCTGCTTTCCTTCCTTGCCGACCTCTTTGAAGCCGGCGGTAATAATGATGACGGACTTAGCCTTGATCTTTGCGCACTGCTGCATAACCGCGGGAACAATCTTCGCCGGCACAATTATGATAACGAGGTCTGGCACTTGCCCGATGGATTCGATGTCGGAGTAGCATTTGAGCCCTTCAATCGTATCCGCCTGGGGATTGACAGGGAATATTTTGCCCTGGTATCCCGCCGAAATCATATTGGCCAGGATTTCGTAGCCGACCTTTCCTTTCTGCCGGGAAGCGCCGACAATGGCCACCGATTTAGGATTAAAGAAGCTCTCAAGGCCCATAATTTGCAATTGTAAATTGAAAATTGACAATTGTAAATTGACAACTGGAAGGTGGCACGGTCTTTCAGACCGTGAAAACACGGCCAAGATGGCCGTGCCACGGCGTGGTGATTGAATCAGCGTGATCGGCTGGTCAACAAAGAACCAGGAGTACGCGATTGAATTGGCTAAGAGCGCATTGTGGCACGGGCTTCCAGCCCGTGAACACACGGCCAAGATGGCCGTGCCACGGCCTGGTAGTCAGTCTTATAGTCGTGGCTATTCCGTCGGTCCTCCTTGATGAGCCAGGGCGAGACTTCTTAGATTGGCCCATTCATTACACGCTGATTATTATCGTGATATTGGCTCCGATATTTGAGACGCTGCTTTTGCAGGCCCTGCCTGTGGCGATTGGCAGGCTTGTTCCGAGCGAAGTCGAGGAATCTGGCGGCGAATTATTGGCGCGTTTCTTTCGCGGGCAGACCCCTCGACCGGGCTCGGGGCACACCTGCCCGAAGGTGTTGCAGTCGGAATCGGCGCCGGGCTGATAGGAGGGTTTTAGATTAACCCCCGCGCTCGCGCGGGGGGTTAGCCCCCGCCGTCAACGGCGGGGCTAAACACTACGTACATTGGCGGGAAAAATCAATGTGGACAGCGTTGTGGACCACCACAGTCGCCCACGCAATAAGAAATGGTGTCCCGGGATTACTATTAGTTTTGGCCTGGGCGTTAGTGGCACGGGCTTCCAGCCCGTGAAAACACGGCCAAGATGGCCGTGCCACGAATTTTCAACTGTCAATTGTCAATTGCTATTTTCGCAGCGCGGGTATGTCCGGCTCGATGTGAACAGTAATATTGATCGGGCGGGTAAGCTGTTCATCCAGCGTATCTTCCAGATTTTGAGCAATCTGGTGGGCGGCGGCCACGTTCAAATTCCGGTCAACCAAGATATGAAGATCAAGAAAAACCTCTCTTCCTACGGTGCGAGTACGGAGACGATGGTACTGACGGATTTGGCCGTTGGCCTTGATTATGCCTTCAATCTGGTCGATCATCGCATGGTCAACGGCACGTTCGGTTAGCTCACCGAAGGCATCTGCAATAATTCTGGCGGCAACCACCACAACCATAATGCCGACGGCAATAGCGGCAACCTGGTCGCCGTGGTTGAATCCAAATTTGTGCGCAACGACCCCGGCGACGACGGCCAAGGAGCTTAGGGCGTCGGCTCGATCGTGCCAGGCGTTTGCGAGTGCCGCCGGACAGTGATATTTCATTGCCACTATCTTTGTAACGCGATAAACCACTTCCTTAACGGCAATGGCCCCGATTGCCGCGACCAGCACCAGGTTGCGTGGACGCGAGACTTCGTCTTTGGCAATGGCAAGGGCTGCGTAGTATATCATTCCCAGGCCAACGCCAAATAAGCTCAGTGCAATCGCAACAGCCGCGAGCGTCTCCAGCTTGCCGTGTCCGTATTGGTGACTCGAATCGGGCTTTTTTGAGCCTAAATAGAGACCCAATAGGACCGCCAAATCAGTCAGCATATCCGATACCGAGTGAACGCCATCCGCCAGCAGGGATAGCGAGCTGGTGATATACCCTACCACGAACTTGACGGCAATCAAAAATACGTTGGCACCGATGCTGAGATATGTAACAAGCCTAAGCTGCCTTGCGGCTGTTTCTTGTTTGTTCTGGCTCATTAGTGTATCAACGCTTTTGTCTGGATTATCTTTTCTTGGGCGGTGGGCTGGTCTTTTGCCTCAACGATTACCCTCACCACCGGCTCGGTGTTACTGGCTCTGATGTGCACCCAGCTATCCTTAAAATCGAATCGATACCCATC
>Ga0299912_10001851_pt1 | contig 17142 bp, 34 predicted proteins | sample RVTome_2_FD_207667 | JGI IMG/M metagenome (GOLD analysis project Ga0299912, IMG submission 207667) | Soil microbial communities from uranium-contaminated site in the Upper Colorado River Basin, Wyoming, United States - RVT95D214 (version 2) ... | reverse complement strand
CGCCTATCCCAGTCGCCATCTTCAGGGCCAGTCTGATTTTCGTCAAACCTAGGGCAACCCTTGGCGTGGACGAAACGCACACAGTCTATCGGCGTGCCATTATAAAACTGCCTCTCCCAGTTGCGGATATAGGCAAACAATCCTTTAGTCATTATCTTTTCTGGGATATAGAGTGCGCCGAACACCTGCGCCAGTTGCACACACTCTTTAAGTAACCCGGGCGAAAGATATTGGTCGGAGTCAAGGATGAGCAAGTATTTCCCCTTCGCCCGGTCAATGCCTATATTCCTTTGCGCCGAACGTTCAAGTCCTAAGTTGACAACAATAATCTCAAAATTCTGGTAAGTAGACTTCTTGATGGATTCTATCAACTCACTTATATCTTCGTCTCTTTTGGTCGGGATTATGATTGAGACCAAAGGGTTCATATAAATTCCAGATGTTCTTTTTTGGCGTTCAAGTATTCTATGATATTCTTATTCGCAGTATCGCACATACAATGATGGTTGCAGTCTTTAGCCGGGTCTATGGCGAAAAACTTTTCCTTACCGTTATACCAGAATTCCCTAAATGAAATATCCTTAATGCTTCCCATAATGCCCTTATCCAAATTGTATGCCTTATCGTGGCAATAATAGACATTGCAATCCGCGCCTATTATCGGAGTAATCTGCCCGTAAGGACACCAAAGATATGCTTTCTCAAAAGTTTCCATTTGGGAATGATAGGAGTCGTTTATCTCAAAAAAATCCGCCTCAAAATATTTCTTCGCTCGAGCAATCTGCGCGTTGACAACATCCTTTAAATCCTTATGGTAAGTATTCATCTTGCCTATATCACCACTCATAATCACCGGCGCCACCTTGACACTCTTAGCCCCTAATTCATAGAATAACTTAATCATATCGTAAAGATGAGAGTAGTTCTTCTTATCTACCACGATTGCCACTCCAAGATATTTGCCTTTATAATTTGCCATATTACTGATTACCCGGAAGAATTCATCTTTATCCACCCCCCTGTATTGGCTATAGCTTTCGTTATCCCAACCATCAATAGACACACGCACCCAGGAAGCTTTAGTAGCGAGTAAGCTTGCAATTTTACCTGTAAGCAACGCGCCATTGGTCAGGACCGCAACCTTAGTATCTAACCTATCAATAAACTCATAGATATGTTTATAACAGAGTGGCTCGCCACCGCCGGAAAAAGTAACTGCCTCTACTCTCATTATTTTTAAGTCATTGACTATCTGCAACATCTTCTCATAAGGCAAACTGTCAGTTCCTACCATATCTTTGCCTATCTGTTCGCCTTTGAGCCGGAAGGCGCAGTACCAGCACTTGTGATTGCATAGGTTTGTCGGCTTTATCCTGATATGCACAGGGGCGTAGGTAACCTCGCTTAATAGAGAATTTAACTTTTGAGTATGATAGAATATTTTTAAGTGATTATATGCTTTACCCATTTATCAGTTTTAGTATAGTTTGCGTTACTTTCTCTAAGTCTGCCTCGTTTGTGATTTTTCCCAGGCGCAGTATCTCTGCCTTAAACTTCCTGCCCTGCATAAGCAGCTCGCCGAGGTATTTTGTGGTGCTATAACCAGGCCATTTGTAATCATCAGGATGTGCGGCGACATCGGTAGATAGATAAAACACCTTTTTTGTCCCGCCTGCCTCGGCATACTTGATAATCAGCCGGGTATAGTTTACATTGCCATTGATATAATCTTCGATTGTCACTCCTGGCTTAGGGCGGCATCCGGCGCAATGCACAATATACTCAACACTTCCGGTAAGCCAGAGTCGTCTATTGCCATAGATAACCAGATAACCCTCTTGCTCCAGGCGTTTTGCCACATAGCGTCCAATCATTCCCGAAGAACCCGTAACAAGAACTTTTTCCATCTCAAGTAAAATAGATAAACTCATAGTCCCCCATATAGCCCCACTCCCTGAACAAAAACCGCCACTCTTCCGGTCGGAAAAAACATTCGCCCGTCAAATTCCAGCATTGCAGATTATGCAATTCCTGGACATTGCGGTAGCTCTCCACTACGATATAGGCATTGTTAGCGCTTTTGTTAATCTGGCATATCGCTTGCTTTAACTCAGGGAGTATTAAATTATGTAAGGTGTTGATTGAGATTATCAAGTCGTATTCGTGCAGGAGTATATCCTTGCCAGCCTCAAAACTGAATATCCTTAATAGCGGAGAATGAAAGATTGCATAAGTAGAAATATCACAACCCCAGACCTCGGCATAGCAAGCCTTAGCTATCTCATCAGCCAAATAACCCTTGCCGCAACCGATATCTAAAACTCTGGATTTATTAGTCAAACAATATTTTTCTATGAGTTTCTTGGCAATCGGTTCCCACCTACCGTCATCCGTGTACCCACCGTAACCATACTTTCTATCGCCATCCCAAAAGTCAAAGCCAAACTTCCTGGCTATCTTGGCACAGGCAACTTTGTTATCGTTCATCCTTGCCATATAATCACGAGGGGTGCTTTTGTGTATTTTCTGGATTAGTTTCAGTTCCATCTTAATCTTAATCTCCACCAGATTTTAAGGGTATCTAATAACGCCGCCCATAAAATCCTAATTGATTTACTTCTTACTACTGTTGCCTTAATAGGAATTTCTATTATTTTAAATCCCTTCCTTTTTGCTTTAACCAAAAATTCTACATCAAACATAAACCGCTTTGACCCCCAAGCAGATATGGCTTCTTTTTTCATTGCCTTCAGCCCACTTTGGCTATCGACATCTAACCAAAAAATGAGTTTTATATATATTCGAGCTAATAAAGTAATCAATTTTCTGCTCAAACGCATCCCATCGAAGGTCTTAGTCCCCACAACTATATCGTAATCCTCCAAGAATGGAAGCAGGCGCTTTATCATCCTCGGGTGGATATCCATATCACCGTCAATGAAGATTATTATATCCCCACGAGCAGCCGCTACTCCCTTAAAAACAGCCCAACCTTTACCCTGCCCTTTATCATCCGGACTGATTATCACTTCGGCATCGGGAAATAAGTCCCTGATAACACGTAAGGTTTCATAGACACGCGGCTCTTTATAGGATGGAAGAATTATGCTAATCATTAATAGACGTTTTGTTTTTTTGCTATAAAAGCTACGCATCTTGCGATATCAACTAATGTTGCACAATCGCAACAAATTACACCATCAAAATCTTTACCTTTTTCTTCTAAATCTGTATTGCATTTTTTACATTTTGCCATACTAGACCTCCTTTATCTCCACACTACAATGCCCGCCTATTTGCAGACGATTAGTCTTTAATTTAATATCGCAGGGGTTACATTCGCCGAAGTAATCACAAGCCATAAAATCTGGAAAGGATATCTCCTCACTTAAAATATGCCCGATAGGATTTCTACCCGAATATAAATCCGCATGACAGCGGTAGATTGTCCCATTAGGGCTTATCAGCAACTCGCTTGGTTTGCACATTACGGATTTACGCTCTCCACTCAACGCCTCTGGGTATTTATAAGTGCCGTGATTTCTGTCCAGATATTCCTTCAGCCGGAAGTCTATGTTGGCACCTTTGCAGAATTTCTCCATATCGGAATTGTCCACATTATCTAATCCCCAAACGCCGATACTGTAACCCTGACCCTGAAGTATTTCTAATTTATCATACAGATATTCCTCATTCAAACCTTTATGGTATGAAAAACGAATACTGGCATAAGGGGCCTTACGCCAGAATACCCTGTTGTGAATGTTACCCATAAACTCCTGGCGGTTAAACTTACCATTGGTCAAGAGGTCAAGTTTTTTATCAGGCAGGCCCTTAGCTATTTTATAAAATTCTCGGTGAATAGTAGGTTCGCCACCTTGCAGGGTTATCGGCAAGTCCTCTCTGGTTTCTATTCTACTTAACGCCTCTATCCATTGGTCTCCGGTCATCTCTGTTGATACATCAAACTTTCCCTGGCGATTGATACAGTAAACACAGTTGACATTACAACGCAGGGTTAAAAAGACCCCGATATAATTATAATGCTTTGGAAGAATAATCGCTTTCATAAAGCTCCTTTCGTTCTACAATACAAATGGAACGGTTAATATTCATAGCGAATTCATAAACGCCATGGTGAAAATGAGTAACTTGAATTTCGGTATGATTGCGGATTATGTCGGTATAATCGCCTAAGTGCTGTATGCCAGGGTCAAGGGGTTTGTTCGTGGGGATGACTACCCGTAATACTACCCGAAAGTTAAACTCGCCTGACATCTTAGGCAGGGCGTATAAGTGATTGATGATAGCGTCAGCCATTGGTAATAGAAAACTTGCACGTTCAATGCAAACTATAGGCCTATATCCTTCAAGACTTAGCCCCATAGCTAAACCGCACATCAGGTTTTCTGCAACAGGAGTTTCTATGCAAGATTTCTCACAACCCTTTAGCGTTCCATACATCTGGTGACCTAACTTGGTATTGTAACCTATAAACCTGACCTGCTTATTCTTGGAAAGCCAGAGCATTTCTTTGTGTATTTTTTCTTTGTAGGTCATAAAGGAATGAACTCCCCCACGCCTGCGTGCGGCCATTTTGCCTTATAGCAGTAACGCTGTATTTTACTTGAACAGACACTTCTGTCATTATCCTCGATGATATAATTTATCGGCAGCTCATTAGCCTGGGCGTAATGTTTAGCCTCCCAATAGAAGCCCTCGTCAGTTGCGCCATCGCCCAAAAAGCACCAGACCTTCTGTTTTGAGCCTTTCATCTCCAGTGCCAAGGCCACCCCTGCCGCAATCGCCGCTGTGCCTGCGACAATCGCTGACGAATAAAATTGTAACTTCGGGTCAATAGTGTGCATACTACCCATAGCAGAGTGCAAAATGTTATCAATAAGCTTATCAGGGTCGCCCCCGCTAAGAAGGTAGTGGTAATGGTTACGATGAGTAGAAAACACGTAATCACCTCTCTTGATTTTCTTAAAGATTGCAATAAGCTCATCTTCGTTCCCTCCATTTAAATGGATAGGCACTCTGATTTTTTTCTGCTTGAACATTTTCGCAATTCTATTCTCAAACTTTATCAGGTCTTTTTTGGTAATATTTGTCATAGATTTCCTCGCTCAAGTGCCGAAGCTTTTCCATTACTTGGGTATCGCCGCAAGCCTTGTTCAGTTCATTCATATAGCGCACCCTGGTCTTGTTATGCTCCCTTATCTGCTCGGCTATCCTGCCGGCTATGTTCTCAGGAAATTCTCCTACTACGGCATTTCTCAACTCGTGTTCTTTGCTCCAGATAATCGCATTGGCTTGAGTTATCCTAATTATAGACAATATGATATAAGCATCCACGCCTATATCGTTCAACCAACCCATTATCAAGTCTAGTTCCTGGCGCGCACCTTCCAGCTTGTATAAATCTTTCTCGGACAAGATTGACAATTTATCTATTAACTCGGCGAATGAATAAGTAAAAGGCAACCTTGGCATATTTCCTCCGTTAGATGAAATTCAAATGTTCCGGTGGATGTAGATATTCCCATAAAAATGTATTTATCGCATCATGCCTACAACACCCCGTGCAATCCTTATGCACATTAAACTCCTCACGCATGTATTTGATTATTTCCCAATAATGCTCGCTATCAAGTATCTCTTTTAATGACTGCTTCTTTAAATCCCCGTAACAATACTTTTCATTACCAAATAAGAACCCGCAAGGATAACACTTGCTTGTTCCGCTTATCTGGAATAATAAGGCGCAATCAACGCAATGGTCGTATTGCCTAATTCCCTTACTATGTATCATATTATATTTCGGCACAATTTTCGTGGTTTCATTGCTTAAACTTTCGGCTTCTTTGAGTATCTCTAAAACATCCGGCCTATCATACCAGTCTAAAGAAAAACGGCTTAATTCATCACAGCCAGGGTCGCTGAATTGCTTAATAACAAAATAATCCAATCCCAAGGCAACCGCCAATTTTGCTTCGGGTATTACCTCGTCTATCGCTTGCGGTATCAAAACCATCTGAAGCCCTAGGGTACATTTACTTTTTGTGATTGATTTTATCTGAACCGCCAATTCAATATTACGCATTACCCTATCCCAAACATCAACACCGTGAATATCCTTATATGATTGACGATGAACAGCGCTTAAGTTAAAACGTACCCAAGTACAGGAGTCAAGAAGCACCTTGATTTTATTCATATTTAAGGCGATACCATTAGTAGCAAACCCTATATCAAGACCTTTCGACTTGCCTAATACTAACGCCTCATATATTGTCGGATTTAATGTCGGCTCGCCATCCCCGGTAACCGTAATGGACTTAATCCCTAAGCCAGCGGCGGTATCAAAAATATTTAATAACGGCTCTCTTGGGATTATCTCGCCATTCATCTTTTGAAAAGTCCCATAGCAATAGACACATTTTGCGTTGCAGGCTTTCGTAGCGCCTATATCCACATGAAGAGGATAAATCCGCTTGCCATCGCGGAAATGTTCATATATCCTGTCCATGTGGTAAATACATTTATGCGAATCAAAAAGATATTTCATTTACACACTCCCAATATCCTCTCAATCTCTTTATCCTCCACCTTCTTCATCATCTCAATACAGGCCGCACACAACTGCCGTTACCCTTATCGTTGCTGTACACGTAGCCGTTGTAGAAGTACACGATGCGCGCGAGGCCTGCATTCCAAGGGCAAGTATCTTGCGTCCAGTAGTAATCATCGGTTTTGGTGTCTGGAAAGATTTCTTTATCTATGGCCGGTTCGTATTTATTGACATCTGCCAGGCTGAACAATTCGTGCGTTGTAGGTAACCGGCAACTGAGCTTCTCGCATTCCTTCTTTGCCTCTTTCCAGGTCATTTTTTTAGGAAGTGTGGGATACCAGGTAAGGTTAAGCTGCTTATCGGTTACGGTACCATCGGCGTTGCGGATAAAGCGACCACCTTTGCTACATACCGGCTCGGTTGTTGCGATAACTCTGGGGAGATTCTTAATTGTCTCCTTGAACAAATGTCTCAACTCCTGTACTACGCTTAAAACAGTTTCCTTCTTTGCCATACTTTCCTCCTTTTCAATCACTCCGCTTTTTGTTTTACTCAAGTTATTTCTCCTTTACTTTTGCTGGTCTGAATTTTCTGTATCTCCCCAATCTTCTTCTGCTTACTCATTTTGCTCCTCTTTTTTCTAATTCTTCTATCCTTTCTCTATAATGGTGTTCGGCTTCTTCAAATCTTTTAGCCATAATAGTCAATAGATTTAAAGCAGAATGTAAGGATTGTTTATAATAATCCCGACTAACTGCTATGTCTATTTTTCTCATTCCAACCTCCCCTTTAATTCATCAGTCGGTGGTTTTTCCCAAGGCATTCGCATACCTGCCCCCATTGCTAACATCGCCACCAATAGTGGACTAATTTTACTTTCATTGTTTAGACTCCTTCTGTAAATATAACCATAGTTTAGCGAGAGCGTTGGATAATCCTATTCCTGTAACCAATATTCTTGAACCGTAGTGAACATTATAATAATTCTCTACATCTTTTGTGATAGTAAGATAATGTTCATTGATTTTATATGGCAACTCCTCTAAAATCTCCGTGGCTAGAGGGGCGGGGATAATATCACTTTCTAAAGACAACGCAACAGGATGACCATATTCTAATTTATATGGATAATCTTTATTACGATAAACCCACCAAAACTCCATCTCCTTTTTCCACCCTGCAACTTTAATCTGCTTACTAATTTCTAATGATGTGCAATGTTCAGCGTTCATCCTTACTTAACCCCTTTCATCTTTTGTGCTGTCTTATGAACAAGGTCAATTACTTTTGGGTCAAACCGTTCCCTCTCCTTAACAATCCTCTTTATGTCTTTATCCTTATCCTTGTCCTTGTCTTTAACTCTATCCTTGAGGTCTAATAGACCTCTAATTGAGGTCAATTTAACGCCGTTTGTTTCTAAAACCTTTATTATAGACAAATGCACTCGGTTATTAGGGTTAAGGTGATTACCATATTGAAAAGAAATAAAGTCCGGTATAAGCCACCGGCCATTTTCCAAAACTACTATCCGTGCTTTCCCATTATTTAGTAATTCAAGAGCTTTTTTGCTTTCTATTTGGTAGTCATAAATCTTATTAAAAATAGATATATTTGGCCGCCAAATTCCAGCATGGTCGCATTTATCTTTGATATAAAGCCAGAAAGCCCTGTAATCCTTTGGGATTGCTATAAACCAATCCTCATTCCAAATCTCTGTATCGTGAAAACGTTTTGCGATTTTTCTACCTCAAATAAAAAAGCCCCACGCGGGAAATGATTTAACATTTTTGAGCTTGGGAGCAACCGCGCAGGACATAAAAAAACCGACTTGCTTTTTTTGCTCGTCGGTGTTTTGGTTTTTTATTTGCTCTTTCATTTTACGCTCCCATTAACCTTTATTATAAAACTTTTTTTTCATTTGTCAAGCATTTTCTAATTTTAAGGTATCCCCGCCATCTCAAGCTGTGTTTCTTTCCACCAAATATTTATACAATCCTCTTTTAGTGTCCACCGGCACACAGCGCAGTTTACCCCCTTCTTCAGCCAATTCCTTCCTTACATCAGAAAGCCGCGTGCGCCAGGAGAGTTGCCCTGTCCGCTTGTCCATATAATCGTCAATCTCCGCATTGGTAAATTCCTTACGGCTCAAAATAAAATCCCTGACTATGGATAGAGAGGTTACTTTTTTAGAAGGGGTAAATAGGTCTTGCTGTATCATCTGAATAACTCCGCTTGTATATCCCGCTTACTTTCGTTGAGGATGAATAAGCCGAGTGGTGGATATACGCAATTACGCAAAATCATATCCTTACGAAATGGTAATTTATATTTTGTCAAATAAATATCGTGGAATTTTTCAAGAGCGTGTAAGCTATCCTTAACTTTGGAAAAATCAGGTTGTTTAAATAGGTGAATATAAAAATTAGCCCAGAATAAATGCCGCCCTGCTTCTTGAGCGGGAATAAGTGGTCTGTAATAAGGTTTAACATTCTCAACAACCCACTTGCCCTTAAAATGATATTTAAGCAACAAAATTTCTTCGTATAATCCCATGTCTGGGTAAACCTTTTCCTTGTTAGCCCAAAACTTTGCCTGGGAATGAGAAAAACAAGGACGGCTACTCCATATAAACCCAAACTCCTTGAAATGGTCTAATAAATACTGATGTGCGTCTGCCACAATAACCTTATCCTGTGGAAAGAAATCCTGGTATATCTTGGCTATCTCCGGCACAATTTCAACGGCCGTAACCTCAACATCCGTCCATAGTTTTCTATTACCGCCTATACCTGCATATAGATTTAAGACTCTCATCTTACCTTTTTAATCCTCCCCGCCCTGATTAATAATTTCAGGTATCTTTGGAAGCGCTGGCGGGATTGTTTGGATGGTTTCATTACAATTCCCATCTTATTTTTTCTTTCCAAAAAATTTCTTGGTTTTCTCTTGGGCGATTTTTTCTATCCCAATTCCCTGGTTTACTGGCTTCAATGGGTTTCGCCCCCACAGCTCGCAAAGATGCACCGCTTTCTTCTTTGAGGGTATACGTGATTATGTGTTCATATCCCATTAACCTTGCTATTTGAGCAACCTTACCATATAAAAAACTATTGGCGTTTTTTTCGCCATTTGTGCATACTCGCAAAATCTCTAAAGTTAAACCATTGTCAAGTAATCTTGCGATAGGTCGCCCAGTTATGCCAACACCTATAAGTTGATTGTTTTTATATAAACCTAAAGACCACTTATGCCCCTGAACAGGTTTATTGTGGCGATGATTATCTAAGACAAATTCATTCGCTAACTTAAGAGAAATAGGTTTAATCTCCATTCATACGGGATTGTTTAGTGGATTTAGGCATTATCTACTAAATCCTTGTTTGATAATTTGTCCGATTAAATCATTGGCAATTTTAACCTTAAAAGCGTCATCAGATAAAATCTTTGCTATCATTTCACTAACGAATTTCTTTATTTCTCCTTCTTGAGATTTAATTTCTTCTTCTATCGCTTTTTTAAGTGGGTTATCATAAGAAGAAGTAAATATGTCCTTTAATACTTTTGGCAATGCTTCTTGCAAGATTTTTTCTACTTCTGTTTGTCCCAAAATTAAATCTTCCATATTTCTCCTTTTCTCTCACCCCCACCCATCGTCATACCCAGGGCCCCTTGCGAGGTAATCGGATGAGCGGATGAGGAGTGGTGTGTTATTAAAATGGACTTTCCTCTTGTCCTTCTTGCGCTATTTCTTCGCCAAGAATATATTCTGCTACTATCGCCCTTGGGAATTTGTGATAAGTATTAGGTTCTTCGTGAACCAAGCGAACCTTGCACCGTTTCCAAACCCATTTATCACTATCCCAGTGGGTTTCTTCTTCTTCGTATGGTTCACCGATACAATGCAAGAAATGCTTTGTCCGGCCCAAGATTTTAGCGGCTGGGCTGTCCAAGGAAGGAATTAGGATATTATCCCAAACCCATGCTTCGTCCTGATATTCGCCGGCGCAAATCATTAACTTTATGCTAATCATTGGGTCGTCATTAGAAGATTGACCGTCTTTTTTCTCCGCAATCTCAACTTCATAAATTCCCTCTGGCGGTAAAGTAAATTTTCCTTGTTCCCTAACACCGGAAAAATTAGTTGTTCCGTTCACTTTTTCGCTCCTTTCTTTTTTTCAACTTCTGCGTGGTTTTGTTTTTGCATAGCTTCATCGTTTTGTTCTACGATAGAGGCGACTTTTTTGTCTAGAAAGTCAATCACCTTTTGGATTTGTTCACCTGACATATCATCAAAACTATCTACATCAGCCTTGGCGAGCCATTTATTAACCGTGTCCTCGTCTACTTTAACAACACCGATGAGTTTATTAGCGCGGGCAATCTGTTCTTTGGTTGCCATAACAATAGGCGTTACTTCCTTCTCAATAATCTCCTTGCCATAGAATTTGCAAAAGTTTTCGTAAGACCAGACAAAATCAGCAGGGAATTTATTTTTGTCTATTTCCGCGCGTTCTTTGATAGTTTTAGCGATTAATTCACCGTTTTTGCGTTCTACTTGAAAAACCAAATCAAAGAGATAATCATCGCCGCGCATACTATCAAAAGTTACGCCTATCTTGCTAAAACCCGAACCATAGACATCCTTTTGGTGCGAGGTTACGATTACATTCATATCCAGGGCAAGCATTAAGCGCTGTAAGCCCTTAAAGTCGCCTTTTACTTTGCCCCAATAGCGCATACCAAAATCCTGGACTTCGCCTTCTTTATCAGACTTGGCATATTTCTCAAATACCCGCGTCCACTTCTCTTGGGTATTGTTGTAAATCTGCGTAATGGGGTCAATGATGAGGGTTTTATAGGTGTGTTTTGTTATCGCCAATTCCTTCAATTCCTCTTTGACCTCATCAACATTGAGCGTCTGCAATACCGCCGATTTATTTTTATTAATAGTAGTACTATAAAACGATGTCCCCTTTTCGGTGTCGATAATGTACGCATTGGGAAACTGAATAACCCCAGTGGTTTTTCCAACTCCAGCTGGTCCGTAGACTAACATTTTTAAACGTTTTTCAACTTTTATTGGTGCAGTTCCCTTTAACATAATATTCCTCCTTTATAGTTTCTTCCGTTTCTTTTAGGATTTTTTGACATTCTTCTATTTGTTCCTTTAAAAACTCCGCTATTTCAGCGATGTGTTTCAAGGGATTTATCCATTTATTTTCACCACAGTAAACACAGATACACTCGCTGATTTCATAATCTGGACAATCAGCTAAATAACCATTGCAACTTTCTTCATGGATATGACAAACTATTTCATCCCTGCAATGTTTGCATTGAGTATTTTTTTTACTCATTATTCACCTCCTTCTTGTGTTTCCATTTTTTGAAAATCCTGCCTCTCATCAAATTTTGTTACCCTTTCGTGATAAATTAAATCTTCCCTCTCCTTCAATATCTCCAATGCCCTTGGCAACCATTCGGGTTTATTCGCTGCTACCCATAATAGATTTTGGAGTTCAAGAGGGGTCATTCTGCACCTTTCTTTTTGATAACCAATTTTCCTTCAAGATAAATAGGCGGGGAATATTTTTCTCTTTTAGCTTTGATAGAAAAACATTTAATTGATTGATAGACGCAACAAAATGCATAATATAAAATGTCCCTTGCGTTGATGTCCCTTGCGTTGATGTCCCCTGCGCTGATGTCCCCTGCGTTGATGTCCTTTGCGTTGATGTCCCTTGCGTTGATGTTCCATGCGTTGATGTCCCTTGCGTTGATGTCCCATGCGTTGATGTCCTTTGCGCTGATGTTCCATGCGTTGATGTCCTTTGCGCTGATGTTCCCTGCAATTTTTAATGAAATACCCATAGAAAAAGAAAACTCAAAAGTTACACTATCATCAACAACTAAAACATCATCTTTAACATCTTTTAACATCTCTTCTTGTGTCTTGTAAATTCTCATCTGCTCATCTCCTTGTATTCTTTGATATACCTTACTGTCTCTCTCGGCTTAATTCCCTTAACTAAATTTCCAATTCCAGAATTATAAGCCCATAAGATATGGTCAGTAGTTACTGCCTTTTTAAAATGCCTCAATAACTGCGGTATCCTTTCCGTAAGCATCCAATAGCTTATGCGCATATTCCTTTGTGGGTCTTTTAGGTCAGCCATTGTATAGTGTGTGCCATTAAGGTTATTGAAATCTTTTAAGGCGATAGCCGTGATTTGTCCAAGCCCCGTAGCACCGCTATTCGGATTGATTACTTCTGCCCGCCAGGCACTCTCAATTTGAATGACAGTGTCAAGGTCAACTTCCTGGGCGTGTGCTTTGCCGATGAAAAATGCGAGAAAACATAATGCAATTACTATCACAAGCACAATAGCCATAGCCCATATTTCGGTATGGGGTGGTTCTGGATTGTAGTTCATTTGTCCCTCCAAATTAAACCCCCAGCCTGGCGAGGCAACAAAAATCCCGATTGCGTTTTCACATAACACCTCCAACACTTTCGGGTCTTTGTTTTTTATGGGGGCTTAAGGTTAAAAGGTTATCCGCACTCGCCAGGACTTTCATATCGTTTACTCCTTGATTATTTTTTTGCTCTTAAAAAAATTCCTTAATGCTTGTTCTAAAATAACAGTTTGAGTTCGTCTTTCTTTTTTAGCAAGATAAACTAACTTTTCTTTTAAATCCCCTTCTATTACTAATCCTATAAATCCTATTTTTGCCATACTCAGATTATAAAGAAATAATCTTTATCTGTCAAGATAAATCTTTGATGTTATTTAGAATTTTCTTACCCTTAATTTTCTCCGACGGGAAAGGTCATTTTAGGGGTAGGGATAATCTATGACTAAGGTAAAAATAATTCAACCTGGGCTTCCTGTGGCCTGTTTTTTGCGGATTTTATTTTATCACTTCCCGGACATCCGATAAATCGTAGGCCAGTATATAGGTAATACCGGATTTATTGCAGAGTTCTTGGAATGATTTCTGGTAAGGGGTCTGGCGGTTTCCTTTCTTCTTGACCTCAACGAAGAAAATCTTGTTATCCTTAAATCCGCAGATGTCCGGGAAGCCCAAAAATAAATAGGGGTCGCGGCACCATTGATTATTGCGCCTGACCCCCATGGTTTTAACTTTTCCTACGGCTTGGCAAACCCGCTTAAGGTAACCCAAAATCTGCCTTACTATTATCTTCTCGGGCAGATTCATCTTTTCTCAAGTTTCTTCATTTCCTGCTCTACATACGCCTTGGCTGCTGCAATAGCGATTTGCTTGATAATAGGAGCAAGCTCTTTTACAATCTGCCTAATTTCCGGTCTTAACTTCTTAATCAGCGGTCTTATTACATTCGGTTTTTTCAGTTTCATCGGACATTTCTCCTTCCCACGCCACTTCAAACCATTTTGGATTTAAAAAATCAGCTGGCACACACTTTTCAGGCACTTTATCCAAGGCACAAGGGTATTCTTTCTGTAATGCCCAGGCTGCGTTCTCGGAACAGAACCAGAAAGAAGCGTGCTGCTTAATCTTCTTCCAGATAAAGGCGAATATGCCCCGCCAATCATAAGGAAGATTGCAATGGGTGGCCGCCCAAAAAGCAACCTTATGGCGTTTCACATCGTATTCCGGGCCCGTATAGCGGACAATCTTTAGGTAGCGCCCCTTATATCTCTGGGTAATATCTACTATCTGTGTCCGAGGCGGAGCCACGCAAACCGACCATTGACCACCACCAGATACCTCAACGTGGGTAAACTTTGCGTCCTGGGGGCTGAAACCGGCCTTTAACTGCCTTTTTTCAATGCCCCGGCCAAATATATCGCCATTGTGCCTGACAAGGATAAAATAACCCATTCTGGGGATATTAAGGTTAAATTTCACTTTTTTCCTTTCACTTACCAATCTTTTTTCGCTTCCCTAATAATTTCATTTTCAGCCTCTAACCAATCATCTTGCTTTGTAATTTCCCTCAATTCACCCTTCTCAAAAATAAGATATTGCCCTGTTGCCTCTCTACCTTCATACTTCTCATAAGCCCTTGCCCTTATCCTATCCTCTAATGATTGAGGTATCATTTACTTTTTAAGTATATAGGTGCTGACTAATCCCGAAATAAATCCCGCTACCATACCAAAGACTGTCGTTTTACCCCTGATATTCGCTATATCGGTCTCCACCTTATTCAGGCGTTTGGATGTTTCATTGCAAGGCAGGGCATTTAATCTATCAGTTATCGCCTCAAGTTTAGCCACCACATAACCATCAAACGCGCCTTTTGGTTTATACTGTTCAGCTCCATTCGGCATTATTTTTTCCCCTCAATAGCTGCCTTCAACATCTTACAGAGTAATTTTCTCTTGCCACGATTTTTCAATAGCGTCAATAAAAACTTGGCGTTTCCTAAAGACATTATGACCGTTCCGATTTCCGGTGCGTGCATCCAAACCTTGCCCTGTTCGTCGTCCCATAAAACCTGAATACCTTCGTCTGTTACCTTCCAGGGGAACATTTATTATGTTTTTCCGCATACTCCATCCCTAATACAAACCCTGCGCTAAATATCAATATCACCGCTACAATGCCGGTTAAAATCTCGGAGATGTCCATTTATCTTTCATGCTGATGAAGAATACTTGGCTGTCGTCTACGGCACCGCCTTCTTCTAGCTTAAACCAGTCTAACAACGAAGGTCTTTTTATGAAACAATAAGGGTCTATATAAAGTTGCTGGATTTCGGAGGGAGTTAAGGCACGTTCATATACCAACATATTTGACATTTGACCGTCAAACCTATTTGCTCCCCCTGGATTTCTACCTATTGCCATACTTCCATCAAGAGCATCTGCTCTTCCGCTTATTAAATCACTCCCGATTTTTATGCCATTTTTATATACTGTGCAATTAAAGCTACTATTGACAACCCAAGTAATCATCTGCCAAACACCCAAATCTGCCGCTACTCCACACTCATACCAAGCCGCACCATCACTCCAAGCAATAGTATCTATCGGGTCTGCGTCTCTTAAAACAAAAATATAATCATTTTGAGCAGCAAGTATCCATGCCGAAGCGGCTAAACTTTCTGGACAAACCCAACAGGAAACGGTTTTAGTTTTTGCGGCTGGTATATCTTTTTGTAAACCCGTAATTAATAAACTATGAGCGACATCTGCCTCAAAATCTAACCCTATTCCTTGTTTCCCGCTTCTCCAAGGTAGAAGAGTTAGGGTAGCCCGCTTACCATTGATTAAATTGGCAGTCTTCGCTCCGCCCCCCTCATTCATCAACCAACAACCAACAAGACCCCGTATTAAAGGATGCCCCCATTTGATTTGTGAACCAAGGGGAGGTTTGTTTCTTTCTGCATAACAAGGAGAACAGAGAAGAAAAAAGATTAAGAATAGGGAAAGTATTTTACGCATAAACTAATCCCCTGATTGTGAAACAAGAAACGCTATTTCACACTGCGCTATGGTTACCGTATCTTCAAGGAAGATAAACTTGCCAACGTGGTCAAGTTTGCCCGTCGCTGGGTTGGTAACAGATAAAATAGTCTGTGCCGCCGCTTCTTCTGCTGCAAAGTCTGATACAAATGCTGTCCCTGTCGGCCCTGTAAATCTTGTCAAATCCGTCCACTCATCAAGACTTGCCTCACTTCTTATTTGAACAATAATCTCAACCCCTGCTGTGCAAGCTGTAACATCGGTAAGCACACAATCAATATGTAGTGTGTTTTGATAACCGCCAGAGACATCAATAGCACCTGTCTCTAATACTTCAGGGGGCGTTACCAATGACCATTCTAACGCCTGGGTATTCTCTGTTTTAGCTAAAGTGCTTATACCTGAAAGTTGCGTCAATTTAACCCTGACATGAAATCTAGTCGCTGCGGTAGTTTCCGCCGAATTAAAAATTACCCTTGCCCCTGAAATATCTGGAGGCAAAGCTACGGCATAAGTTGCTACTACCGTTAATGCTGCCGTATCCTCTGTCCAGACATCCGCTGTATCTGGTTTAGTAAACTGTATCCCGTCAAGAACTGTGATTGTATCAGCGGCAAAAGATAGGGAATAACAAAGCAAAAATCCTAAAAGTAATGCACCTATGCGTTTCATAGTATTAATCCTCCTTGAATTGTGGTAACGGCACTATCCAACTGCACATTATCGAATATAACCTGTGAAGCCTTATAGTTATCTATTACAAACTGCATCTTATCTTTTACCTCATCTACCTTGCTTGCAATAGATTCCCCTGGTCTGTATTCACAAGAAAAATCTTGGTTGATAACTATTACAGTCTCCTCATTGACCGATAAATTGAACACAATAATAAATACCTTGGGTTGCGGATTTGTAACCGACCTTTTCGTAACTATCGCTGTCAACATATTACCCTCCTCCTTTTAAAATCAATATGGCAAGTTTAGTTTTCATCATCCTAATCCGTTATGGTTAACCGTTTTCTTTCCACCGACGGTGGGGGTGTATAATATATCTCCAGAGTTACATAATCCACAAAAACATCGCTATCCTTCACGGGAGTTGCCAGAAAAC
>Ga0299912_10001850_pt1 | contig 17142 bp, 15 predicted proteins | sample RVTome_2_FD_207667 | JGI IMG/M metagenome (GOLD analysis project Ga0299912, IMG submission 207667) | Soil microbial communities from uranium-contaminated site in the Upper Colorado River Basin, Wyoming, United States - RVT95D214 (version 2) ... | reverse complement strand
ATAGACTCCTGTGATGTCTGCCATCTGGATAAAGGGGAGATTGAGATATTGCGAATAGCCCAAGTTCGCCCAGGGGAACCCTGTTAGGAGGAAAGAACGGAGATATTCTAAGGCCACCCAGAGAAGAGGGGCAAACAGAATGGTTTCGAGCCCGGAGCGTATCTGGATGAGTCGGGTGAGGTATGTGAAAGCGCCGACATAAAGGCTCAGGTAAACCACCAGGAGCAAAAGAATGAAGCCACTCAGGATCAACGGGACGTTCCCATAAGTGTGGACCGCCACAATGATCCAATAAAGAATTCCAAGAAAGGAGATGATGCCGGTTAAAAACCCGAGTATAAAACTATGATATAATCCTTTCCCCTCGATGGAATAGAAAAGAGGAACCAAAGCAAGCCAGGCCAAGAATTCAAGATCAAAATCAGGGAAGGAGAGGATCAGGAGAATACCTGAAAGAAGACTCAAAAGGATATCCCTTTTTTTCATGGTTTTCATCTTAAGCAATCAGAAGGCAATTTTCAAGAAGGATTTGAATTCCTGAAGGGATTTGTTAGAATAAAATCCAATGAGGATTTTATTGGTCGAAGACGACAAAGGCATCGTTCGATTCGTCAGGAAAGGACTTTCAGAAAATTCATTCTCTGTGGATGTGGCATCCAACGGGGAAGAAGGACTGGAGTGGGCTCTCCATAAGGGTTATCACCTGATCGTCCTCGATATCATGCTTCCGAAAATGGACGGGAGAGAGGTATTAAAAAGACTCAGAGAAAAGGAGATTCAAATCCCGGTCATCTTCTTGACTGCTAAAGATTCGGAGAGTGACATAGTTAAGGGCCTCAATTTAGGGGCGGATGATTATTTGACCAAGCCCTTCTCTTTCAATGAATTGCTGGCCAGAATACAGGCCCTCCTCAGAAGGGGCAAAGCAGTTCCCTTCCCTTCAAGATTACAAGTGACCAACCTCATCTTAGAACCCGATGGGCATCGGGTTTTCCGGGAAAAGAACAAGATCGAACTCACCCCAAAAGAGTATGCCCTTCTTGAATTCTTCATGAGACACCCCGGCCAGATCATCACGCGGACGATGATCTCTGAGAAGGTCTTTGACTACCATTTCGACACAGCAACCAATGTCATTGATGTCCACGTTTCCCACCTGAGGAATAAAATTGATAGAGATTTCGAACCGAAGCTTCTCCATACGGTGAAAGGGGTTGGATATGTCCTTGAAGATAAGGGGTAAGTTTTATCGAAGAACCGATGTGAAGATGACCCTCTGGTATATCTTCACCTTTCTGATTTCTGTCGTAGTTGTCTTTGGGTTTCTTTATCTGCGTCTGGGACATCAACTGATCAAGGAGGTCGACCAGTTTCTTCTTGACGAGACAGAAGAGATGGAAAGGGTGTTGTCCCGGGAATCGGAAGAGACATATTTTCTTATGAGATTTGAAGATGATGTAATGAGCAGGAAGTATTATCCCTTCTTTTTCCAGATCTTGGACCCCAACGGAACCCCCTTTTTCATTTCAAGAGGCTTTCGGGAGATCGGGTGTGAATCCAAAGATCGGGTGTTGGTCAATGCCAAGAAGGGTAAAGAGACCCGCGAGAAAATCTATTCCCCGACGAGGAGGACACCCTATCGTATCATCAGCACTCCCGTTTATAGGAATGGGAAACTCACTGAAATTATTCAACTGGGAACCCATCTGCGTTTTCCGAGGAAGAACTTAGTTCATTTCAGAAATAATATATTGGTAGCCATTCCTATCATATTGGTATTGGGGGCAATAGGAGGGTGGATTTTGGCCAGAAAGTCCCTTTCTCCTATCGGTTACATTGCTTCGAAAGCTCAAAGCATTACCTCCGAGAGTCTCAGCGAGAGACTTACTCTGAGAGGAACGGATGATGAGATGGACGACCTGATCCGGACCATCAATGAAATGATTGCCAGGTTAGAGAGTTCTTTTAAACGAATGGCCGAATTTACTGCGGATGCCTCTCATGAGTTGAAGACCCCTATTTGTGCCATGAGAGGAGAAGCTGAGGTTCTTCTCTCGAAGGGAAGGCCGGCCGAGGAGTATCAGGAAGGGTTGGCCCATTTCATGGAACAATTTGACCATCTTAATCATATGATCAATGACTTAATCCTCCTTTCTAAGTTCGACGCCACACAAGTGGAGTTGAAGATGGCTCCCCTTCGCCTGGACCTTCTGATCAAAGACCTGTGTCATGTTTTCCAAATTCTTGCCGAACAGAAAAATATCGGTTTTGAAACAGGCACGACCGAAGAGGTTACCCTGGTGGGGGATAAGGCGCGTCTTCAGCAACTATTTACCAACCTGATTGACAACGCGATTAAATACACCTTCCAAGGCTCCATTCAAATTAGTTTAGAAAAAAATGATGAAATGGCAATGGTTAAAGTAAGGGATACTGGGATTGGAATTCCTCAAGAAGAGCAGAAAAAGATTTTTAAAAGATTTTATCGAGTAGATAAGTCCCGATCGAAGGAAACCGGTGGGGTAGGTCTTGGTTTGAGTATTGCTGAATGGATTGCACATGCCCACCACGGAAAGATCAAGGTCAATAGTGAGCTGAATCAAGGCTCTACCTTTACCGTCTATTTACCCCTCCAAAAGATAACAAGCCCTCCTCATCAAAATTAAGGAATCTTCATTTACATTTAACCCCTGTTTAATCTTTGTTTTGTAAGATTTCTCCTGGATTTACATAGAGAGATTGCGCCTTAAGTCTCAGGAGGGCAAATTTGATTAAGGTTCAAAGGGGAAATTGGACGAAGGACAAAATCTTATTTCTTTTTATCATACCCCTTTTTCTTTATATCTCCCTCTTACCTATAATGCCCTTAATGGAGCCAGATGAAGCCCGTTATAGTGATATTGCAAGTCTCATGAACCGTACAGGGGATTACATCACTCCACATCTAAATCATGTGGTTTACCTTGAAAAACCTCCCCTGTGCTACTGGGCAACGGCACTGTCATTTAAGATATTCGGGGAAAATGAATTCTCATCAAGGTTATTTGCTGCTCTTTGTGCCTGGGGATGTATCCTCCTTGTTTATCGTATGGGGGTCTTTTTTCATGACGAAAAGACCGGGCTCTTTTCAGCTGGTGTGTTGAGTACGTCTCTATACCATTCTTTCCTTGGGAAAATAAATATACTTGATATACCACTCACTTTCTTCGTATGTCTTGCCACCTGGGCAGGATACCGATACTTTGCCGGAGACTGCCAGAGGAAAGGCTGGCTTTACCTTCTTTATGTCGGTAGTGGGCTGGCTTTTTTAACGAAAGGATTGATTGGGGTCGTCTTCCCCTTTGCCATTACGATCTTATGGCTTTCCATTTCCAAGAGATGGGGTGACATTTTAAGACTTTTTTCGCCGGTTGGGATGATACTCTTTCTCCTTATTTCATGTCCATGGATCATTCTGGTTCAAAAGGCCAATAAAGATTTCTTGTGGTTTTTCTTCGTCAGGGAGCATTTTCTGAGATATACCACAGAACTCCATCATCGAAATCACATATTTTTATTTTATGTCCCTGTTGTCCTAATCGGAACCTTGCCATGGTCTGCTTTTTTATTAAAAGCACTAAAGGAAGGTGTCGGGAAAAGAGAGCCATTCTTCAAGGCCGCAGAGAGACAGTTCCTGTTGATATGGACCTTCTTCATCCTTATTTTCTTCTCCGTTTCTTCGTCCAAACTAATCCCTTACATAGCTCCCATCTTTTTGCCCATTGCCATTTTTATGGGTCATCTTTTTAGATCGTATGAAGACCAGACGATCAGCCCGGAAAAAGGTAAAGGCAGAAGGTTTCTTTGCGGTCTACCGATTATTTTACAGTCCTTAATGTTCATCACTTTAATCTCTTTGCTACTCTTTATAAAGAATGCCGAACTAAGTAAATATGTAGAAAACTCCCATATCGAAAAATGGTGGTGGTTGCTGATCTTGCCTATTTTATTTCAGGGCATGATGATCTTTCTTCCCACCCTGGTTAAACGGAAATGGAGAAAAGGTTGGTTTCTGACGATCGTCATCCTTTCTACCCTTTTTTTGATATCCATACATTTTTCTATTACCTATCTCCTCACTCCCTACCGATCTGCCTACCCTGTTTCGAAAGCCGTCCGTGCCTTGCTCCCTCCGAATCGGGAATTATTTCAATATAGGACATCTCTTTATGGAATTGATTTCTATAATAAGATCAGGACGCCCCTGGTTGATGCCATTGGAGAACTAGGATTTGGGTTTAAACAACTTCTCCCTGATGAGAGATCCCGATATTATTTATCCCCTGAAAAATTTTTCAGCCGTTGCGAAGAAAATGGAGATATTTACTGTGTCACTCGATATAAAGAGAATGTGGAGGCGCTGAAAAGTAAAGTGTCTACTTTGGATGTCCTTTGGGATAATGGAGTGTTTTATCTTCTGCGATTACGATGTTGTCCCCACATTAAGAGCGGGATGATGTCTTACGGAGATCAGGAAAGAGTTTTTTACTATATGAGTCATCATTGAATAAAACAAGGGAAAAGATAAATCGTGCTGAAGTATAAAATATGGTTGCAGTCGTTTTTCGAAGATCTTAGGAAGAATCCCTCTGGGGCATGGTTAGTCCTCCTCATCTTCACCCTAACCTTACAGATCCTTTCCATTTGGAACCTTGAGCTTTCAGGGAGCGATTCGCCGAGGGTAGCTGGGATTGCCCGAGAGATGGCAGTCACCTCGGACTACTTGATTCCCCGACTCAATGGAGAGAACTTTCTCGAATACCCTCCATTAGGATACTGGCCTGTTGCCCTCACCCTTTCAATAAGTAAAAACCTGCCGGATTTTTTTGCTTTTCTTCCCATGGTACTTTTAGGAACAGGAACAGTCCTCATCACGTATCTCATTGGAAAAAAACTGGCCGGAGAGCGAATCGGGCTGATGGCGGGATTCATCCTGTCGACGATGCCGGCTTTCATCACCTACCACCGGCATTGTCGGGTAGATCCAGCGCTTCTCTTCTTTATAGCACTTAGTTTATACGGCTTTGTGGCAGGTTACCAGGCATCGAGGAAAAAGTTCCTCTTTATTGTACTCTTCTACCTGGGAATGGCCGGGGCTTTCCTTTCTAAAGGGATCATCGGGGTGGCTATACCCGCTGCAACCGCTGTGGTATTTTTAATCACCCAAAAGGATTTTGTGGCTATCAGGAAACTCCTTCTGGGTCCCGGAATCCTTTTTTTTCTGGTCCCGATCTTCCTCTGGGTCGGCAGCGTTTGGTGGTTTGAAGGACCAGACATTATTAAAGAGGTGATTCGACAAAGTCTCTGGCGTTTTCTTTCTCCTTCGGCTGATCATGCAAAGCCCTTCTACTATTATTTCACTCGCGTCTTCATTGCTCCTATGCCTTGGACTCTTCTGTTTCTTGTTTTATTGTGGTATCGATGGGGACCTACCCACTCGAGAGAACCACTTCTCCATGGCTCTCTTCTCAGATTTGCCCTCGTTTGGTCCTTGATCGTCTTTATCGGACTCTCGCTTTCCTCTGCGAAGCGGACCCTCTACCTCGGGCCGATCTATCCTCCCTTTGCACTCCTGGCTACTCTTGGATGGGACCTTATTCGAGAGAAATTCCCTAAGGTGAAACGCTCAGAGGCCTACGGCCTGATCGTCATATTCTTATTATACATTGGAATCTACCTGTTATTTATTTCTCCTTCGGAAAGTAAGCAGAGCCTTCGGCCAGTATTCGAGGCAGTATCAAGTCAACGGACCAATGGCTCGATCTATTTAGTCGACCCTTCCGAGGCAACCCGAGGTGCATCCTTCTTCTACCTTGGGAAAAGGATACCCGTCCTGAAAGGCCAGGATCTGTTATTGGGACGGTTTCAAGATTGGCCGGGAACAACCTTAGTGATTGACTCCTATCGTGAAGACAGCCAACTTTCTTCCAGTCTCCTATCAAAAGGATACCGTGTGATTTTACAGAAGAAGTTTGGAAAGGACAAGATTTGTGCTTACTCGAATAACCCCTGAGGAGGCTGTGGCGATCAGTGCACAATCAAGTGTGAGACCTTTGAACCAGTCTCAAAGGTAACATTTGTACTCGTTAAGTGGACAGATAATTTGAAAGTCTCTGGCAGAGCAAGTATCGTTCAGAACAATTTTATGCTATGAAGCTCCCCGCCCACAGGGCAGGGCTTCTCGGTAAGAATAGAGATCCGCCTACAGAAAAATGGGTAGGTTCATGGGGAAAAATTAGCAGTATTGGCCAAAGATACAATGGAGGCACGATTGGATATGGAGCGGTTTTCGATAAGTTTCTCTTTAAAATTATTTTTTATCGCCTTTCTATGCTTTCTTCTGACAAGTTCCTCATGGGCTAACCAAGAGGGGCCTTCTCAATCCGAGAAAGAAGAGTTGCCTGCTTGGGAACAGAAGACTCAACCCGAGAGAGAGGAGTTTCTCACTCGTGGGCAGAAGACGCTGCTGTTGAATGCAGGGTCGATGGTGGTGATTTCTATTTATGGCCTTACGAAATGGGAATACGGGAGGTCGAGCTTCAATTTTAAAAATGAGGGTTGGTTTGGACGAGACACAAAATATGGAGGTGCAGACAAATTGGGCCATTTTTGGTCTTCCTATGCGCTGAGTCACCTTTATTCTTACACATATCGTAAATGGGGATATACAGACAAAGAAGCAAATCTATATGGAGCGCTGTCCAGTCTGGGCGCAAATATATTTATGGAGGTAGCCGATGGTTTCAGCCCATCACAAGGATTTTCTTATGAGGATGTGATCATGGATATTGTAGGGTGTGGAGTCGGCTATATTTGGGGAAAGTCCCCGAGTCTGGCGAGTAAGATTGATTTCAGAATGGAGTATACACCAAAATTTGATTCCCATGATTTCGGGTTCTCCACCAATTATGAAAGACAGAAGTTTCTAATAGCCCTCAAAGCCGATGGATTTAATTTCGTCAAGAATCCTTATCTGCAATATTTGGAGTTCCATATGGGATATTACGCTCGCGGCTACAGGGGTCATGAGGAAGGTGGCCCGGACGATCGGCGACGCCACATCTACGTCGGTCTTGGCTTCAATGTAAGCAAGCTGGCTCAGAAATTTGTCAATAATAGAGTCCTCGATTATATTCAAATCCCTTACACTTCGGTCAATAGGGGCTCCAAATTGGATTGAGAGGCAAACATGGGATAAATGCAAATTCAAAAATGATAGAGGTCTTTATTCTTTACTAAATTGAAATTGCATTCTTCTTTTTCCAATGACCAAGGTAACAAGATTAAGAATAAGGATTTGTCCTATTTTCCATCTATCAATCAATGCCAGGCCGTTCCCAAATGAACTTGTCAAACCCGTTAAGGATGGCGACGAAATTCACCTTGAAGTTAAGAAATCTTAATCTTCGTTTAATCTTGAATTAATCTCTACCTTATAAAATTGAGGGATGGCTAAGTATATCCCTTTGATTTTGGCAGGTGTACTGTTAAATGCCTTGGCCCAGGTGCTTCTAAAGAAGGGTATGCTCAGTATCGGGTATTTCGAGTTTCATTTTCAAAACTTCTTTCCCATCATCAAAAAAGTAACGATTAATTCATACATTTTGTCAGGTCTGGCTTCCTATGTGATCAGTGTCGCGGTCTGGTTGCTGGTGCTCGCTCGTGTGGAGGTCAGCTATGCCTATCCCTTTTTAAGTGTCGGCTATGTTGTGGTTACATTAATGGGTTACTTCATCTTTCAAGAAAGCCTATCTTGGATGCGGGTCGTTGGGATTGCAGTCATCATTGTTGGAGTGCTTCTGCTGTCTCGAAGCTAAGGGGGTGTCATTTATGGAACCTTCCATGATCTCGGTCGTGATTCCTGTCTTCAATGAAGAGAAGAACCTGTCTGAACTCATCCGGCGCTGTCTTGAGGCCTGCCACAGCCTGGGTCTTCCTTTTGAGATCATCCTTGTGGACGACGGGAGCCGTGATGGGTCGGCGGAGCTGATCAGTGAAGCGGCAGAGCATTATGAGGACGAAGTTATCGGTGTTTTCCTTAACCGCAACTACGGCCAACATGGTGCTGTCCTGGCGGGCTTTTCATGTTCCAGGGGGGATATTGTGATTACCCTCGATGCGGACTTGCAAAATCCCCCAGAGGCAATCCCTCTTCTGGTAGGGAAAGCTCGGGAAGGCTACGATGTCGTCGGTACGGTGCGAGTCAACCGGAAAGATACGGGTTTCAGGAAGCTGAGCTCATGGATCATCAACAAGCTCGTTCAAAAGACGACAGGGGTCATGATGCATGACTACGGTTGCATGCTCCGCGCTTATCGCAAGGAGATCGTGAGAGCCATGTTGAACAGCCGTGGGCACAGTACGTTTATTCCGGTTCTGGCGAATAGTTTTGCCCGGAACGCGACCGAAATCGAGGTCCCACATCAGGAGCGTACGAATGGGGAATCGAAATACACGTTATGGAAATTAATCAGTCTCCAGTTTGATTTGTTAACCAGCATGAGCACATTTCCATTACGCGCGCTCAGTGTCATCGGAGTGATTTTGTCCGGCTTTGGTTTTGGTCTGGGGATTTATATTTTGGTCATGCGGTTGATGCATGGACCCGAATGGGCTGCAGGCGGAGTCTTTACCCTTTTTGCCTTGCTCTTCATTTTTGTTGGTGCCCAGTTCTTAGGGATGGGGCTGCTCGGTGAATACGTTGGCCGGATTTACTATGATGTGAGGGACCGCCCTCGCTATGTCATCTCGGATATCACCGGCAAGAGCCGCTTAACTCATAAGGATATCCAAAAGGATTGCGTAGTGGGTGTAAATTGATGAGAGCTGTAGTACTGGCCTATGGTAACATCGGGTGCGTGGGCCTCAAAGCTCTTCTGAAACATGGCCTTGAGATTGTCGCAGTGTTTACGCATCGAGATAATCCGCAAGAGACGATCTGGTTCGATTCAGTGGCCGAGCTTGCTTCCGAACAACGTATACCGGTTTTCGCGCCGATGGACATCAATCATCCACTCTGGGTGGAGAAGATTAAGGAGTTGAGTCCTGACATCCTTTTCTCGTTCTATTACCGCAACCTCATACAGCGGCAAATCCTTGACATCCCAAAAGCTGAGTGCCTCAACCTGCATGGCTCACTTCTTCCCAAATACCGCGGCCGGGCTCCGATCAATTGGGCATTGGTGAACGGAGAGAAGGAAACAGGAGTAACTCTCCATTACATGACTCCTCGCCCGGATGATGGGGATATCGTGGCTCAGGAAAAGATCGCGATCAGCGATGACGACACCGCCCTCACATTACACCGGAAGGCAACCCAGGCAGCGGAAAAGTTGTTCGATGAGATTCTTCCCTATATCCAAAATGGAACTGTGCCTCGAATCCCACAGGATCATGGGAAGGCCACTTATTTCGGGGGCCGTCGGCCCGCGGACGGTGAAATCGAATGGGTCAAAACGGCCCAGGAAGTAAGAAACCTTATTCGGGCAGTCACGAAGCCATTTCCCGGGGCCTTTAGCTTCATTGGTGAAAGGAAATGTTTTTTTTGGGAGGCCCGAGAGGTCGGTCTCGAAGCGGGGAAGTATTTGCCAGGAACGGTGATCTCGGCCAAGCCCCTGACGATTACAACGGGGCAGAATGCCATTGTGGTCAGCTATGGTCAGGCCGAGGGTAGTATTTATATGACAGGAGAGCAGCTTGCGACGGATTTGTCTCTCGTGCCAGGAATGAAGTTTGGAGCCTCGATCCATGAGCAGGTAAAAGAAAAAAGAAAGAAAGAGGTCTTAATCCTCGGTGTCAATGGTTTCATTGGCAGTGCGTTGAGTGAGAGGCTGCTGGAGAGCGGCAAATATGGAGTCCATGGCATGGACCTCCAATCAAACTACTGCCATCATCTTTTGGGCAAGCCAAACTTCCATTTTTCGGAAGGAGATATTTCTATTCACCGCGAATGGATCGAGTACCACATCCGAAAATGTGATATCGTCATCCCCCTCGTCGCCATTGCCACTCCCATTGAATATGTCCGAAATCCTCTTAAAGTGTTCGAGCTTGATTTTGAAGAGAACTTGAGAGTGGTGCGCTACTGCGTCAAATACGGGAAACGTGTGATCTTTCCCTCTACCTCCGAAGTCTATGGGATGTGTGATGAAAAAGAATTTGACGAAGATCACTCCAAGCTGGTGCTCGGTCCCATTCGTATGCAGCGATGGATTTATTCCTGCAGCAAGCAGCTTCTCGATAGAGTGATCTGGGCCTATGGCCAAAATGGAGGGATGAAATTCACGCTGTTTCGACCATTCAATTGGATAGGTCCCCGGTTGGACAGTCTCACCTCGGCGAGGATCGGCAGCTCGCGAGCCATCACCCAGCTCATCCTGAATCTTGTTGAAGGAAGCCCTATTCAGTTGATCGATGGTGGAAGGCAGAAACGCTGCTTTACGGATATCCGCGACGGGGTTGAGGGCCTCTTCCGCATCATTGAAAACGAGGGGGAGAAATGCGATGGCCAGATCATCAACCTTGGCAATCCGAGCAATGAGGCGAGTATCCGTGAGCTGGGGGAGATGTTGGTGAGGATGTTTGACACGCATCCGCTGCGCGACAGATTCCCTTCCTTTGCCGGGTTCCGGGAGACTGAGAGCAGTGTTTACTACGGCGCGGGCTACCAGGATCTTCAACATCGCCGCCCCAGTATTCGGAATGCGAAGCGGCTGCTCCGCTGGGAGCCGAAGGTGGATCTGGAGACGGCCGTGTCCAACACACTTGATTTCTTTCTCCGCCAGGCGGTTGAAACAGGGGAATTCGAGGCGAGAGAGTAAGGCTGAGAATTGGGGGAGGACTTGTTTCGAGTCGGTTTGCGCATTGATGTCGACACCTTTCGGGGAACCCAGGAGGGTATGCCCAACCTCCTTAAGGTGTTGGCCGAGCACCGGATGAAGGGAACTTTCTTTTTCTCGGTAGGTCCGGATAACATGGGACGGAATATTTGGCGCCTGTTCCGGCCTGAATTTCTCCGTAAGATGTGGCGTACGAAAGCCACGAGACTCTATGGCTGGGACATTCTGTTAAAAGGGACCTTCTGGCGTGGCCCGCTGATCGGTAAAAACCTCGGTCACTTATTCAAGGCCGCCGCTTTAGAAGGCCATGAATTAGGTCTGCATGCCTGGGACCATTACCGATGGCAGACGCATATCGGGAGGATGGCTGGTGAGGCAATTTATCGCGACCTCCTTCAAGGATTTGAGGCGATTTGTGATTCTGCAGGAGTCTCCCCAGTTTGTTCGGCTGCTCCTGCATGGCGCATTACAGAACAGGCCCTCCTTGAAAAAGCTAAATTTCCTTTTCGCTACAATAGCGACTGTCGAGGGACTTCCATTTTCTATCCGGTGGTAAAGGGCAAGACGTTGTCTCAGCCTCAGATTCCGACCACCCTTCCGACCTTCGATGAGGTGCTCGGAAGAGAGGGGGTTAAACGGGGGAATTACAATGCATACCTCATCTCCCTCATGAGAGAGGAGTCGCTCAATGTGTTAACCATCCATGCAGAGGTGGAGGGGATGTCCTACCTTAGTCTGTTTCAAGAGTTCTTACGGCAACTCCGGGTCCGTGGGGGACGCCTGGTGGCCCTTAGAAAACTTCTTCCCCCTGCAGGCCAAATTACCGGAGCAGTCATCGGGAGGCAAAGAGTGGAGGGGCGCGAGGGATGGCTTTCGGTTCAACAAGGCGATGGGGAAGTGAGAGGAGATTAGGCATGGGAGGTTCTAAGTCCATCATAGAAAAATCCGAAGGAGTTGAACCATGAGAAACTCTTTTCTTCCGTTCACGCGGCCAAGCATCACAGAAGCTGAAGTCCTGGAAGTGAGTGAGGCGTTGCGGTCAGGCTGGATCACCTCTGGACCGCGCGTGGCGGCTTTCGAAAAAGAGTTTTCAGCCTATGTAGGTGCTCCCTTCGGAATCACTGTCACATCTGCCACAGCGGGTTTTCATATTCTCCTTCATGCTTTGGGGATCGGTCCCGGAGACGATGTGATCACCCCATCCCTCACATGGCCCTCGCCCATAAACATGGTGGTGAACGTGGGAGCGCGGCCTGTGTTTGCCGACATTGATCGCCGCACGTTCCAGCTCGATCCAGCCAGCGTTGAAAAGGTTCTCACGCCACAAACGAAGGCTATTATCCCGGTTCACTTTGCCGGCCAGCCCTGTGATCTGGACGCCCTTCGGGCTCTCTGCGAAAGGCACGGACTTATCTTAATCGAGGATGCAGCCCATGCGATCGGCACGGAGTACCGGGGCAAGCGGATCGGATCGGGGAGAAACCCGGCTGTGTTCAGCTTCCACGCCATCAAAAATCTCACCACGGGCGAGGGGGGATTCATTACCGTTTCGGACGAGAAATTGCGGGACCGCCTCGTCTCACTTCGCTTTCATGGCGTTGATCAGGATGCCTGGAAACGTTATGCCCGCGAAGCCACCAGGAACTACGACCTCTTCGAGCCGGGTTGGAAATACAACCTGACAGACCTTCAGGCCGCCTTGGGTCTTGCCCAACTGAAGCGGATCAAAGAGATGAATGCAAGGAGGACAAAGCTTGCCGAACTCTATGATCGATTCCTCGATGATATTTTCGAGATCATCCGGCCAGGGAGGGTACTTTATCCTTCTCGCCACTCATGGCACCTCTATACGATTCTTATAGACCCGGAAACGACAGGCTTCACTCGGGACGAATTTCGAGAGGAGATGAGAACGAGGAACATCGGCACGGGTCTGCACTTCCTGGCGGTCCATGAGTTATCGTTCTATCGGGAGCGTTATCATCCGGTATCGGACCTCCTCAAGAATTCAGAATACGTGGCCGCGCGCATTGTCTCGTTGCCTCTTTTCCCGGATATGCAAGAAGAAGATGTGGTGAAGGTGGTTGAAGAGATCCGCGATGTTCTTTCCAGCCGGATGCGCTGAATTGAGAAACAGAACAATCATTCTATTTTCCGCAGTTTTATTCCTGACCTTGCTCCCGGGAATTCAACACGGACTGTGGAAACCGGACGAGCCTCAGAGGGGAAGGGATATCATCCGTTTCGTGATGGTGGTGTGTCTATCTTTATCTGCCGCCACGACCCTCTATTACAATGTCAAGAAGGAGAAAAGGGATTATTTGGGGTTTACGAGGGAGGCACTTAATCAGGCGATGGGATCAGAGATTATCATCCTGATGCCGGATGAGATATTCGAAGGGACATTGCTCATGATAACAGGAAGGACACACAGGGTTCTTGGAACACATGCGGATATCAGCGAGGACGGACTCTACCTATGGGCAGACAAACATGATCAAGGCATTCAGGAAGCAAAAAAAATGGGGAAAGTGAATATAGTGCTCGAGAAGAAAATTGGGGAGCGGTATGCCAGGCTCGCCTTCATAAAGCCCTGAGAATGATCATAGAACGCCTCATGGATTGTATCCCCGCTCGTTACCCCGTTTCCGCTGCCTCTTGTCATTAAGGTTGCCTCGATTTCCGATCAATAGCCATCCTCCTCTCAAGAAGCTAACGAGATCATTGCACCAAGACAGATGGCATTACCAATGTACGAAAAACTGTGTTAAAATGTAATTCAATTTTTTGCGAACCAGAAACGAGGGGGCTTGTCGTTTCAATGAAGATATCGATTATCGGGGCGGGTAGAACGAGAAATGGGATCGGCGAGTATATAGGAAAGTATTTCCATCAGCAGGGGGAAAAAGTAACCTCTGTGCTGGGAACGACGGAAAAGACAAGCATGCAGGCTTGTTCAGCTCTCCGGAAATATGGGATAGAAGTCCATCCCTACACGACCTTCGATGAGATGTTAAACGCTGAAAAACCTGATGTCGTGGTCATCGCTTCCCCTTCTTCAACCCATTATGAATATCTGTTAAAATGTCTGGATTCGGGAGTCCATATTTTCTGCGAAAAACCCTTTCTCTGGGGCGATCACACGGATATTCGAAAGAGGGTTGAAGATATTTTTGAGAAGGCCCGGGGAAAAAAATTAACCATTGCCATGAATTCTCAGTGGCCTTTTTCCTTAGACTCTTACGAGGAGATCTGTGGAAAGATCGAGATTCAGGAAGCCAGCCATTTTTTTATGCGGATGTCGCCTTTTTCTCCCGGAAAAGTGATGATTCCGGAATCCGTTCCTCATCCCTTAAGCATTCTTTATTGCCGATTCGGCGCCGGGGAGATAAAACATTTGAATTTTGAATCGGGTGGGGAGGGGAAATTGGACATTCGATTCACCTATCTGTTTGGAACCCGTGCGTGTGATGTGTTAATAAAGTTAGTACACCAAAAAACTCAACCTCGTGAGTTTTCTTATGGATTTAACGGTAGGATTGTTTCTCGAAGTTTGGATCTGGAAAATTATGAAATCTATTTTCATTACGGGAATAAAAAAATGAGGATTGTGGACCCCCTTGAACTCTCCGTCAAAAATTTTATGGAAGCCCTTGAAAAGAAAACCGAGCCCTTCATCGCGGCTCCTCATATTCTCCACAATATGTCACTGCTGAAAGAGATTGATGACGGCTTTGGTGAATTTGAAAAGAGAGCCCCATGGAAAAGCTAAAAGAAAGAGAGCATGACTTTAACTCCAAATTGAGACAGGATGCCACCCTTCAAAGGCTGAAAGACTATATTCAATGGCAGAGAGGGGGCGACATCGATACCCAGGACCGAGGACTGCCGATTTTCAGCCCGACCTCCATCAATTTAGATCTGACCTCTGCCTGTAATTTCTCATGCCCTTTTTGTGTTGATTCGAAGCTGATCAATGCAGGGAAAAGCCTGACCCTGGAGGAGGTTAAGAAAACGATCCACACACTCCATTCCCATGGTCTGCTCTCGGTCATCCTGATCGGAGGGGGAGAGCCCACGCTTCATAAAGATTTTGGAGAGATCGTCCGTTATATCAAAAGCAAAAAATTACAACTTGGGATCGTGACCAACGGTTCCAGACTCGAAAAAATTGAAGCGGTCGCCGGAGAACTCAGAGAGAAAGACTGGGTCAGGATTTCCATCGATGCAGCAGGGGAAGGAGTCTTTAAGGCGTTGCACCTGCCCAAAACGCAGGTGACGCTGGGTCGGATATTAGAAAAAGCAAAAAAGGTTAAGAAAAAGAATCCCGTGCTTTCGCTGGGATATTCGTTTGTGATCGTCTGGGATGGCGTGGAGATTAACGGGCAGAGACTCCGTCCCAATTTAGATGAGATGACCAAATCGGTGGAACTGGCCAGAGAATTCTCATTTGATTATGTTTCATTTAAACCCTGTCTGGTGCGATGGAATGAGTCTCAGAGGGAGACGTTGTTGAAAAACGTTGGGAAGACGAAAGAAGAAGAGATTATCGATCAAATCAAAATCCATCTTCAAGAAGCAAGGCCTGTCGCGGGGGATCAAGTTAAGATTCTTGAAAGCTCCAACCTGAAGGCCATGTTGAATCGGGAGACCGATCAAATCAAGAGACAGCCCAAGAGATGCCACATGCAATTTTTCAGGACCGTGGTGACGCCGTTCGGAATCTTTCACTGTCCGGCGTTTCGAGGCGTGGAAGAAGCCAGAATCGGAGAGCCGGATGGATACCTCTCGGAAACAAAATTCAAAGAAAGTCTCAAAAGGGCGGCCCAATCAATCCTCACCTTTGATGCCGAAGAGGAATGCAAGGATGTCGGCTGTTTTTATAATCGCACCAACTGGTGGTTGGAAGAGTTCATCCATTCCAAAGAAGGCGTCCATGACCTTGAAAAAGTTGAGAACGACAACTTTTTCCTTTAGTCCCAGGCCTTCTACAGATTGGATACTTAAGTAGGCTCTCAATCGAATGAAGATTCTTCATCTTTTCAGCAACTGGAAGTGGACAGGTCCTGCTGATCCGACCATGAACCTCTGTAAAGGGTTGGAGAAGCGGGGGCATGACGTCACCTTTGCCTATCGGAGACCTCCTCTTCCGGTCGTGGATAGTATTGAGAAAAGGGTCCTTCAGGCAGGAATCAAAGCCACCGATCGATTTCAACTGGACCATTCCGTGAAGTTTTATCAACCCTCCTTTCTACCGACCCATCTGCGTGACATTTCAGACCTCACCTACTATCTTCGTCAGGAAAAGTTCGATATTCTCAACGTCCACCATTCCCATGGCCATCTCTTAGGCGGGATCGCTGCGAGGAGGTCAGGCCATCCGGTGATCGTCATTCGCACCGACCACAAGCGGGACCCCTTGAAGCCCAGCTGGGGAAATCGCATTCTCATCTCTCAGTTTACGGACGGCATGATTGCTTTTTCTGAAAGGGCGAGGAGGGAGGATGCGGAACATTTCGGGCTCTCTCTGGAGAGGGTCCAGAAGATCTCGCCGGCCTTGGATCTTGATCGGTATGAACCGGAGAGGAAATTTAAGGAGATGAGGACTTTTTTTGGAATTGGGTCGAAGGATATCGTGATCGGAATGATCGCCCGATATCAAAAGTATCGAAGGACAGCTGTTTTTTTGGAGGCGGTGAAAACGATTACTGGAGAATTTCCAAACGCGAAGGTTCTCTTGGTTGGCCGGTCGGGTCAGATGGAGCAGAGTGTTATCCAACCCATGAAACAGCTCGGCGTTGAAAAGTGGGTCGTTCTCGCAGGGTATCGGACAAATGACTATCTTGACACCTTAGCCTGCATGGATATCTTTGTCTTCTTAATGGCGGGCTCTGATGGAACAGCCCGGGCCCTGAGAGAGGCTATGGCCATGGGCAAACCGGTCATCGTGGCCAATCGGGGGATGCTCCCCGAGTTGGTGGAAGATGGCATTTCGGGTTTGGTGGTCAACGATACCCCGGAAGAGTTGGCCAATGCGGTCCTTCGGCTGCTTCGTCATCCGGGAATGAGGGAGGCCTTGGGAAAGGCGGCTTATCAGAAGGCCCACCAGGATTTCCAGTTGGATCGACAAGTGGAGGCCGTTGAGGGATTTTATCAGGAGATGATTAGGTTGGGGAAGAGAAAGTAGATGGAGACTTCGAATCTTAAAAGAGTGTCGAGAGGCGAGATCAAGGGTTGGGTGAGAGGGGAAGTGTTGGATGATTTT
>Ga0299912_10001849_pt1 | contig 17149 bp, 15 predicted proteins | sample RVTome_2_FD_207667 | JGI IMG/M metagenome (GOLD analysis project Ga0299912, IMG submission 207667) | Soil microbial communities from uranium-contaminated site in the Upper Colorado River Basin, Wyoming, United States - RVT95D214 (version 2) ... | reverse complement strand
CTTGCTATTACGTCTTTAATCATATTAAGAGCCACCGGTTTTAAATTCTCTTCTTCTAAAATATTTTTTCTTCTAGTATAAATCACTTCTCTCTGTTTATTCATGACATCATCATATTCAAGAACATGCTTCCTTATTTCAAAATTTCTTCCTTCTACCTGTCTCTGTGCATTTTCAATAGCTCTATTTATCATAGTATGCTGTATTGGCAAATCGTCCGGAAAATTAAACGTCTCCATTACTCTGTAAATTCTTTCCGATCCAAAAAGCCTTAGTAAATCATCTTCTGTACTCAGATAAAACTGGCTTGAGCCAATATCTCCCTGACGGCCGCTTCTACCTCTGAGCTGATTATCAATTCTTCTACTCTCATGCCTTTCTGTTCCCAGCACATGAAGACCTCCAAGCTCTACCACTCCTTCACCAAGAACTATATCCGTACCTCTTCCTGCCATATTTGTTGCAATAGTAACTGCATTATTTTGGCCGGCTTTGGCAATAATTTCTGCCTCTTTTTCATGATACCTCGCGTTTAAAACCTGGTGTTGTATGCCTCTTCTTTTCAGCATACTGCTTAACCTCTCAGATTTTTCGATGGATATGGTTCCCACCAGCACCGGCTGACCTTTTGTGTTTCTGGAAACTATATCTTCTACAACGTTATTAAATTTAACCTGTTCGGTCTTATAAATTAAATCAGGAAGATCCTTTCTTATCATTGGTTCGTTAGTGGGTATAACCACAGTTTCAAGCTCATAAATATGTCTGAATTCAGCTGCTTCAGTAAGCGCAGTACCGGTCATACCTGCCAATTTATCGTACATTCTAAAATAATTTTGAATGGTGATGGTGGCAAGTGTCTGATTTTCATCCCTGACTTTTACCCTTTCTTTAGCTTCTATGGCCTGATGCAGGCCTTCACTATACCTTCTGCCGGGCATCAGTCTTCCTGTAAACTCATCAACAATAATGATCTCGCCATCCTTCAGCATATAATCCACATCTTTTTTAAACAGATGATAGGCTTTAAGAGCCTGATTTAAGCCATGTATATATAAATAATTGGAAGGATCATATAAATTTTCTATGCCCAGTATTTTTTCAACTCTTTCAACGCCTTCCTCCATAACTGCTGCTGTTTTTGCTTTTTCGTCTATTTCAAAATCCTCATCTATTTTAAGCTGAGGTACTATCTGGGCAAACTTTCTATAAATTTCAGTAGTTCCATAAGCGACTCCGGAAATGATAAGCGGGGTTCTGGCTTCATCTATAAGAATGCTGTCAACTTCATCAACAATGGCATAATAGTGACCGTCCTGTACCATGTTTTCCTTACTCATTACCATATTATCTCTCAAGTAATCAAACCCAAACTCATTATTGGTGCCATGTATTACATCAGACTGGTACTGATATTTTTTTTCAGCAGTAGGCATGTCATGCTGGAGAAGACCAACCTTTAGTCCCAGAAACTTATAAACTACTCCCATCCATTCACTGTCTCTCTTTGCCAGATAATCATTTACCGTCACCAGATGGGTACTCCTGCCGGTAAAGGAATTTAAGTATACGGGAAGCGTTGCAACCAGTGTCTTTCCTTCACCGGTTTTCATTTCAGCAATTTTCCCTTCGAAAAGAACAACACCCCCCAGTATTTGAACATCGAAATGGCGCATATTTAGAGTCCTTTTTGCTACTTCCCTCACCGCAGCAAAAGCTTCCGGCATTAAATCATCAAGTTTTTGCCCCTTTTCATATCTCTGTTTAAAATCTATAGTCTTTGCAGCCAGCTGGCTGTCAGTAAGAACACTTATATCCTTTTCAAGATCATTTACAGCTTTGACTGTCTCTTCATATTTCTTTAATTTTTTACCTGCGCCAAATTTAAGAACGTTTCCGATTTTTTTAAACATTTACAGTCACCTTCATTATAATAATTTAATCATAGAGTAGGTTCTATCAAACCATAATTTTTATCTTTTCTGCGGTATACTACCGCAGTTCTTTCAGTCTCTGAATTAATAAAAACAAAAAAATCATGCCCCAGCAGCTCCATTTGCAATATCGCTTCTTCCGGAGATGTTGGTTTTAAAGCAAAAGTTTTTGTCTTTACTATTGTTTTTCTAATTTTACTATCAATACTTCTAGTTTTTTGCTCATTATTTTCAGGTTCACCGGCCTTCTTCCGGTTATTATCCTTTCTTCCCTTACTTATTAACTTTTCCCTGTATTTTTTTACCTGCCTTTCCAATTTACTAATAACTTTATCTACAGCTTCAAAAACATCCGTCCCGGAATCAGTTGCCCTAATAACCGCACCCGCTGTAAAAATAGTGACTTCTATAAGATTATTTAAATTAATCCTTGGATTTTTTTCAAAGATAAATTTTATTTCCAATTTTATTACTTTATCTAAAATCTTAACTATTTTATTTTTAATTTTTCTCTCAGCATAGTTCCTTATTTTTTCATCTAATTCAATATTCCTGCTTTTAATAATAAACTCCACTCCGCTTCCTCCTTGGTTTTTATGTTTATTTGAAAATTAATACAAAAATATTTTAAGTATAGTTATAAAAAAATTACTTTATTACTATCACTCTCCTTGCTATATTACCCCTCTCATCTTTTTCAAGTTCAAATTCCACCTTCTGGCCTCTTTCCAGTGTTTTAAATCCATCTGTCTGTATGGAAGAATAATCTACAAAAATATTTCCGGCTTCTTTTGATTCTGATTCTATAAAACCAAATCCATTTTCCGGGCTGAACCATTTCACAATTCCTTTTAATCTTGCCACTCTGACTATACCCCCCTTGCCAGTGTTAATAAATAAATTCTATCCGCACCTGCCCTTTTTAAAACACCGGCAATTTCAGTCAATGTGCTCCCGGTGGTCCAGACATCATCTACCAGAAGCAGATTCTCCCCGGGATAAAGAAGACAATTCTTTGCTTTGAATGCCCCTTTTATATTGTTTTTTCTTTGCATAATATCAAGACCCTGCTGCTTTATAATTTTTTTTACTCTTAATATATTACCAGCAAATGGAATTTTAATTAATCTTGATAACGCTCTGCATAGCATTTCCATATTTTTACCCGGAACCGTTTCTATATAATCTATTTTTTCATATTTATAGTTTTTAATATAAGCCTGCTTTAAAAACCCGGCGAGGATCTCTTTTAAATCATATATCCTGTTATATTTGTATTTTCTTATTATTTTTTTTATCTTACCTCTATATATGGTAAAACTCCTGTGTCTATAAAATTTGAAATCCTCATTTCTGCAAAAACTACACCTTTTATCAACCGGAAAAGTCCCGGATAACGGCCTGCCGCAGTAACTGCATATTTTATTACCGATCTCTTTAATTTTAGATTTACATTGCCGGCAGACTAATTCAGTGCTAATTTTTCCACAAACAGCACATAGGGGTGGGATGACAATATCTTTAAAAATATTTATATAATTTTTATTATTTTTCTGTGGTATTCTCTGTATCAATATCAATTACTTCATCGGACATAATTTTTACACTTGGATGGATTTTTATTCCATCTTTTATGATACTTCTGGAACCTATAACTGCTTTTTCCAGGATGGAAGCTTTATCTTTTATTTTTGCATCATATCCTATAATTGCGCCAATCAGCGAAGCATCTTTTCCTATATAACCACTACCCCATTTTATGCCTCTATATAAAACCGCCCTCTCATCCACAATAGTATTATCACCCAGAATTATTGGACCAAAAAGCTTTGCATCTTTTTTTATAGTACAATTGTCACCGATACATACCGGGGGAATTATTATTACTCCTTCCTCAATTTTACAATTCTTCCCTACCCAGACCCCTTCTTTAATTTTTTTTCCGGGAATGCTGACCTTAACCTTGCCTTCAAGCGCATCAAAGTTACCCTGCTGGTACTGGTCCAGATTTCCTACATCATTCCAGTATTGATGGTGACGGTAACCATAATATAAAACATTTTTACCCAGCAGACCAGGGAAAAGATCCTTGCCAAAATCACAAAACTTCCCTCTTGGAGGTAAATAATTAAATATTTCCTGCTGAAAAAAATATATTCCGCTGTTTGCTAGATTTGATTTGGCCTCGCCACTTAAAGGTTTTTCCTGGAAGCCTTTTATCCTATCATCTATATCCAATAACACCACACCATACTGGGGTGTATCCTCGACTTCTGTTAAAATGAGCGTAGCCACACCGCCTTTTTTCTTATGAAATCTTGCTGCATCAGTTAAATCAATATCTGTGAGGGCATCACCGCTAATAACCAAAAAAGTATTGTCTTCAAAAAAATTCTCTACATTCTTTACTCCTCCTGCAGTTCCAAGCAATTTTTTTTCATATGAATAAACAATACTTGCCCCCCATTTTGATCCATCACCGAAATAATTTCTTATTTCATCCGGATACCAGTGAAGATTGCAAACAATGTCGGTAAAATTATGTTCTACCAGAAGTCTTATTATATGCTCCATAACCGGTCTATTAACTATGGGAGCCATTGGCTTGGAAATTAAGTCAGTCAGTGGTCTTAGCCTTGTTCCAAGGCCAGCCGCCAGTACCATAGCTTTATATTTACTCATTACAGCTCTACACCACTTCCATTATCTATCTCTTGCTTTTAAAAATTTTACCAATATTCCTTTTGTAAGGAGGGTAGATTATACCGTCCTCGGTTATAATTGCAGTAATATTTCCGGCCTGTGTAACATCAAAAGCCGGATTTTCCACTGCCATAAATTCCGGTATAATAGTTTTACCCAGAACTACTCTCACTTCTTTTTTATTCCTGTATTCTATAGGAATATTATCCCCACTTCCTATTTTTATATCAACAGTTGAGATCGGAGCAGCAATATAAAACGGTATCCTGTAATATCTTGCAAGTATGGATAAGCTTAAGGTCCCTATCTTATTTGCCACATCACCGTTTGAAGCTATTCTGTCTGCACCAACCAGTACTGCATCGACGTCTCCCCTTGACATAAAATATCCTGCCATATTATCAGCTATGATAAAAAAGGGAATTTTCTCCTGGTGAAGCTCCCAGGCAGTAAGTCTTGCTCCCTGCAGCAATGGTCTGGTTTCGTCAACTATCACATTTGCCACTTTTCCCTCTGCATTTAGACTTCTTATTACCGCGAGTGCAGTACCGTAACCTGAAGTTGCCAGTGCTCCTGCATTGCAATGTGTAAGAATTTTAATTTTACTTTTTTCTTTCTCAAAGATTTTCTTCCCATTCTGGCCGATTTTCCAGTTAATCTCCAGATCCTGTCTTTCAATTTCTCTGGCTTCTTCGATTAACTTATCTTTAATTTTCCCGATTTCCAGATTACTGCTTGTGACTAGAACTTTTTTCATTCTGTTCAGCGCCCAGAACAAATTTACAGCTGTTGGTCGGGCTCCGGAAAGTAATTTTATATTTTCATTTATATGACCGGTAAATTTTTCCTTATCTTTCCCTTTAAATTCCAATGCTGCCAGTGCAACGCCGTAACCGGCAGCGACTCCAATTGCAGGTGCTCCTCTTACTACCATATCTTTTATAGCATTAGCTACACCAGCTGCCGACTTGCAGTTTACATATGTTTCTTTAAAAGGAAGTTTCCTCTGATCTATTAATTTTAAAACATGTCTTTCCCATTTGAGAGTGCGTACCCTGCTCTCTAACGGGCAATTAGGGTTTATGTTCCCATTTCCCATGAACTAAGATATTCCTCCTGCTCATGTGTTAATTTATCTATTTTAACTCCCATGCTCCGCAGTTTGAGTTCTGCTATCTTCCTGTCAATATCTTCGGGAACTGCATAGACTTTTTTTGAAAGACTGCTGCTGTTTTCAAAGATATATTTTGCACTTAAAGCCTGGTTTGCAAAACTCATATCCATGACACTGGCCGGATGGCCTTCCGCAGCGCTCAGATTCACCAGTCTTCCCTCAGCAAGAACATATATTCTCCTGCCGTCTTTCATAAGATATTCTTCAACAAAAGGTCTGATTTTTCTTATCGATTTGCTATTTTTCTTAAGATAGTTTAAATCAATCTCGGCATCAAAATGACCTGAGTTGGCTAAAATTGAATTATCTCTGCAACTGGCTAAAATTACCTCACCTATTACATTTTTATTACCGGTAACCGATAAAAAAATATCTCCTATCTCTGATGCTTCCCGGGAATTCATTACATCGAAACCGTCTAGTTTGGCTTCCAACGCTTTCAGAGGATCCACCTCCAGTATTATAACTGAAGCACCCATCCCTTTCGCTCTTATAGCCACCCCTCTTCCACACCAGCCATAACCGGCTATCACAAACTTCTTACCTGCAAGCAAAATATTGGTTGCCCTCAAGATTCCATCAATCGTGCTCTGTCCGGTTCCATACCTGTTATCAAAAAAATGCTTGGTCTTGGCATCATTGACAGCAACAATCGGATAGAAGAGAACGCCTTTTTTTTCCATACTCCTAAGCCTTATTACTCCAGTTGTCGTCTCTTCTGTACCCCCATATACGCCCTTGAGTAACTCTTTTCTACTGCTGTGAATTGTTGAAATCAAGTCTGCCCCGTCATCCATTGTAACCTGGGGTCTGGTATCAAGAACACTATTTATATGCTTGTAATAGGTTTTATTATCCTCGCCTTTTATGGCAAATACATTAATTTTAAAATCTTTTACCAGTGAAGCTGCTACATCATCCTGGGTGCTTAAGGGATTGGACGCGCATAAAGCCACGTTAGCCCCTCCCTCTTTTAAAGTAATCATAAGATTTGCCGTTTCTGAAGTAACATGCAGGCAGGCTCCTATTATCAGGTTTTTAAAAGGTTTATTTTTTGAAAAATCTTTTCTTATTCCCTCCAGCACCGGCATTTCTTTCGCAGCCCATTCTATCTTATTTTTACCTTCTCCGGCCAAATTGATATTTTTTAAATCAAAATTCATTAAAACTTTCCTTTCTAAACTCTTTTATTTCGCTTACTTTTAATTTAATTTTGCAAGTTCGGCTTTTAGTGTTTGAATTTTTTTCACCGGGCTGGGATCAATACCTGCTAAAAGTGCCAGATATACACTGACCATATCTCCAAGATACATCGCAGACAATGCTTTTGCCAGTTTCGATTTTCCTTCTACCGGTATTTCTACAACCTCACCTATATTTTCTTTAATGAGGTTTAAAGTCACCTCAATACGCGTCTTTATCCTTAATCCTTCGTCCTTATCCCTGAAAACCAGAAGTATAAATTTTTTGGTAATTTCTTTTAGCCTTTCCCAGCCAACAGTTTCATTATGGTTCAATTCCGGAAATTCATTACACCAGCAGGGAGTTTTTGAATTTTCATTGAATTCACATTTCAATCTATAGGCAACTACAGCTAACAGTCCTTCTGTTCCGTATATTATAGGCAGTTTATTTAAAATTTTTAAAGCCAGCTTTTTTGCAGGATTTTTATCACTCTCGACTTCCCTCCTGTAAAGGCCTGCTTTTTCCTTTATTAAATCTAAAGCCTCTTCTATATCCATGGAAGGGATTTTCGCTACATCAATATAATCCAGTGCAAGATAAGCGGGGAAAAACAAATAACCGATAGCACCTCTGGGCTGCAGTCCTGACGGTATTTTTATTATAGTTTTATTGTTGCTTCTGGCAATGCTTTCCAGTTTACCACCCGAACAAATAATAAGAATCTCACATCCCCTCTCCAACGCCTGACCGGTTGCAGAAATCGTCTCTTCGGTATTTCCGGAGTAACTTATCGAGACTACCAGCCAGCCAACTTTTACAAAAGAAGGCAGATTATATCCTTTTACAATCTCAACCGGTATATCAATATCATCTTTTATTAAAGCCTTGATAATATCACTGGCAAATCCTGACCCGCCCATACCTAAAAAAGCAATCCCGCCAAATTTACTGCCTTTTATTTTTTCTAATTTGGATTTCTTTGCAATTTCCCTTGCTTCCAGCAGCTGCGAGTAAAATTTTTCTTCAACTTCCAGCATACCCTCCTTATCAATATCTTTTATTCTGTCCAGATCATCCAAAATATTCATAACTGAAATCCTTTCTTCAAGCTTCTTTAAATTCTATTTTCCGGCAATATCCTTGCTTTCTAAAAAACATTACTAATGACTTCCTTTCCCAGTTTCTGGAGATGATTTACCACTTTGTCACTTTCACCTTCTGTATATACTCTTACCACTCCTTCCGTTCCGGATGGTCTTATCATTATCCAGCTGCCGTCTCCCATAATATATTTGAAACCGTCTATATTAATAACATTTCTGGCACCAGCTTTCTTTAAAATACCAGGAATACCTTTCTCAAGAATAGACTTTAAACTTTCTTTCTGCCGCAAATCAATTTCATAGTCAATCCGATCAAAGACAAAATATCCAAATTCGTTATAAATCTCTTCGAGAATCTGGTTCACAGTCATTTTCATACTGCATATTATTTCTAAAAGTTTTAGGCCCATTAGCATCCCATCTCTTTCCGGCAATTCACCTCCTGCCCATAAACCCCCGCTTTCTTCACCACCCATAATAACTCCGCCTTTTAGAATTTCTTCCGCTATATGTTTAAATCCTACGGGAGTCGTAATGAGCTCCAGATTATATTTAGCACATATTTTATCCACTATAGAGGAAAGATTTACAGATTTTACTACTTTGCCTTTTATTTTCTTTATCCGGGCCAAATACCATAACACTATAGCATAAAGATGATGTGAGCTGATATAGTTACCATCCTCTCCCAGAGCGGCGATCCTGTCACCATCACCGTCCAAACAAATAGCTATCTTACATTTTTTACTTCTCAGGATACTCCTGGCTTCATCAAGATTATCTCCAATGGGTTCAGGGTTTATGCCCCCAAAAGCCGGATTTAAAACCGAATGTATTTCTGTAAGATTTTTGGGATTGAATGTATCGAGAATATCTTTAAATATGCCCTGGGTCGCACCATACATTGGTTCCAGCAGTAGTCCAAAGTTAAAACCTTTTATGATATCCTTATTTACCTGACCGAGAATATTTTGACGGTAGCTGGATAAAAAATCAACTTTTTTAATACCATTATTGTTTCTGCTCCTGGAACATAAAAATTTCTCGTAGTTAGCAGTATTTTTTGATACTTCACTGACTTCCTTTTCAACTTCTCCTATTATATCCATAGCAGCCGAACCGCCAAAGGAGCCTTTGATTTTATAACCATTGTAGTAATAAGGATTATGGCTTGCAGTAACCATAATTCCCAGATCTGCCTTCTTTTCAAGTACGGCATAAGAAAGAATTGGCGTAGAGATAATCCTGTCAGAAAGGTAAATATTTATACCATTCAGCCCAAAGACTTCTGCTGCAGCTTGAGCAAATCTCTCTGAAAGGAATCTGGTATCATATCCTATTACTATACATGGTTTTCGGCTGACTCCAATATTTTTTAGGAGATAATTGCTAACCGCCTGGGTAACAATTTTTACTCTCTCGAAAGTGAACTGGTCGGCTATTATACCCCTCCAGCCATCGGTTCCGAATTTTATCATTATTTCTTCCATTAAATATAACTTCCTCCGGCAGTTAAATATTACATTTGTTTTTTTAAATAATCATAATCATATTCAATCATAATCTTTACCAGCTGTTTAAATCCAACCTTTGGTTTCCAGCCCAGCTGTTTTTCAGCTTTGGAGTAGTCTCCCACAAGAAGATCTACATCAGCAGGCCGGATAAATCTTTTATCAATTTTTACATATTTCTCCCAGTCAAGATCCAAACACTGAAAAGAAGATTCAACCCATTCCTTTACTGAATGTGTCTCTCCTGTACTTATGACATAATCTTCCGCTTTGTCCTGCTGAAGCATCAGCCACATTGCTTCAATATAATCTTTTGCATATCCCCAATCCCTTTTCGTATCTAAATTACCCAGACAGAGATTGTCAGCCAGACCTAACTTTATCTTTGCAGCTCCATAGGTAACCTTCTTTGTAACAAACTCCAGGCCGCGCCTTGGAGATTCGTGATTAAAAAGTATACCACTGCAGGTAAACATATCATAACTCTCCCTGTAATTTACAGTCATATAATGACCATAAACCTTTGCTACTCCGTAAGGACTGCGGGGATGAAAAGGGGTCTGCTCATTCTGGGGAATCTCTCTTACCTTCCCAAACATTTCTGAACTGGAAGCCTGGTAAAATTTTACATCCTTATTCATGTGTTTCGCTGCTTCCAGCATCCTGGTCACTCCCAGTCCTGTAAACTCACCGGTCAGTACAGGTTGTTTCCAGGATGTAGGCACAAATGACATTGCACCAAGATTATATATCTCATCAGGTTTTGATTCTTTTATGGCGTCTATTATTGATAACTGGTCCAGTAGATCAGCCTGGATAAACTTTAGCTTGTTCCTTATATGTTCTATTCTATAAAAATTTTCTACCGATGACCGTCTCACCATTCCATACACATCATAACCTTTGTCCAATAAAAACTCAGCCAGATAGGACCCGTCCTGACCGGTAATTCCGGTTATCAGTGCTCTCACTGTTGTCTCCCCTCTTAACTTTTAAAAAAATCTTATTATATAATTTTAAGTTTAAAAAGTAATCTGTCCCGCCGGAATATTGGAATTTATGCCAATTTTAATCCCATTCTTAAGTATATTATTTTTCTCAACCTTACTGTTATCCCCGATAACAGAGTATTCTTCTATAATCACATTCTCACATGTCTCTACATTATTTGAAATTATGGATTTTTTTATAAGGCAGTGATTCCCTATTTTACAATTATTAAAAATTATGCTTTCAGAAATCTCTGCTCCCCTGGATATAAAACAGTCATTTCCAATCACTGTAAGTGGCATTATTTTAGCCCCTTTTTCTATTTCAGTTCTCTTACCGATAACAACCGGTCCGGAAGTAAAACTGCTTTCTAGATATTTTGAATCCTCTCCTATATATATATTTTCCAGCACTTCTTTGTATGGGAATTTAAAACTTATTCTCTTATTTAAAATATCATGATGAGCCTGCAGATACTTCTTAGGAGTCCCTACATCCAGCCAGTAGGAGTTTGAAACATATCCATAAATCTTAAGTCCTCTACTTAAGGCACTTGGGAAAAGCCCTCTCTCAAAGGAATAATTTTTACTTTCCGGTGCTAATTCCATTACATTTGGTTCTATAATATATGTCCCGGCATTAATTAAATTAGTGGTGATTTCTTCATGGCTTGGTTTCTCCAGAAACTGCTTTACCCTTCCTTCATTATCGATAGGTACCAGACCATAAATGGTGGGATCCTCAACAGGAGTCAGGGATATGGTTATATCCGCTTTTTTCATCTCATGAAAAGCAATCATACTAGTCAAATCCATTGAAGAAAGAATATCACCATTGAACACCATAAATCGGCTGCCACCTAAATACTTCTCTACATTTTTTACTCCACCGCAGGTACCCAGTGGTTCTTCCTCCATAACATAAGTAAGATTCAATCCAAGCTTGCTTCCATCCCCAAAATAATTTTCAAAAATTTCCGGAAGATAGCCAGTAGAAAAAATTATATCTTTAATTTTGTGAGATTTTAGCCAGAAAACAAAATTTTCTATAAAAGGCCTGTTTATCAGCGGCAGCATTGGTTTTGGATTTAAAAAAGTAATTGGACGTAATCTTGTTCCTTCCCCGCCAACTAATATTACTGCTTTCAATTTAACTCCTTTTCTTTTTAACTTATATTTTTAACTGATATTCTGTTTCCAGTAATTCAACGTATCATTAAGCGATGTTTTAATAGAATAATCAGGAATCCAGCCAGTATGGGCTTTTAATTTACTATTATCCCCGTATACTATTTTGACATCAATTGCTCTGAACTTGCTCCTGTCAATCTTAACTTTAATATCCGATCTTGTACTTAGCGATATAAGTATGTCAAGCAAATCTGAAATTTTTCGCTTTTTCCCTGAACAAACATTATAAATCTGGCCAACACTGCCCTTATTCATTATACAATTGTATGCTTTTACTGCATCTCTCACATCTAAAAAGTCCCTCTGAGACTGAATATTCCCAACCCTTATTGCCGGATCCTGTTTACCGCTATCTATTAATGCTATCTGCCTGGCAAAGTCCGAACATACGAATCTTTCTGATTGACCCGGACCAATATGATTAAAAGATCTGCTGATTAATACCGGAAGCCTGTATGCACTATAATAAACGGAAGAAAAAAAATCCAGAGCTGATTTGCTAATAGCGTACGGATTTTGAGGATAAATCCTAAAATTTTCATCAATGGCTTTATTTTCACCGCTGGTCTCTCCATATTCTTCGGCAGTGCATACCATAAGAACCCTGCAACGTGGACAAAAAGCCTTAAGGCTTTCTAAAATATTTATTCCCCCAAAAACATTAATTTTAAAGGTTTCCACAGGTTTCTCCCAGGAATAGCTAACCGAACTCTGGGCTGCAAGATGATAAATCTGATGTGGCTTAAATCTCTTAACAATACTAAAAATTTTCTGCTTATCAGTTAAGTCCATTTCTAAAAGCTCTATTTTTCGGGAAAAATTAGCTGAACTGAAATTTTTAAAATTCAAGTCAATTCCAAGAATTTTATGACTTCCTTCTCGAGTCAAATATGTAGTGAGATGTTTTCCGACGAATCCTGCAATACCTGTTATTATAATTCTCAAAAGTTTATTCTCCTATACAACTATTTCTAATTTAGTGATTATTTTAATATAAAATCTTAAATAAAAAAAATCTAAAACCATCAAATCCCTTAAAAATATCCATAAAGATGCATTATCTTTTCTTAAGAAAAGGGACTTTTTATAATGGTAAGAAATAATCTAAATCCAAGAATCGGCACCAGCAGCGGTATTAAAATAATTCTCCAGTCTTTCCTATAATTTTTCCAGAAAAAATAAAATACACTTTTTTGCATTCTAAAACTTGATTTGATTTTCCCGCCATCGCTGCTTCCTGCAACATGATGCATTATTTTAGCTTGAGGATAGTAATACACTTCCCAATTTTTTTGCCACATTCTATAACAAATATCCAGATCCTCGACATACATAAAATAGTTTTCATCAAGAAATCCGGTATCTTCCACTAAAGCTTTCTTTCTTATAACCATACAGGATCCCGAAACCCAGTCTACTTTAAGAGGATTATCCCTGCGGATGCCGGCAAGTTTATATTTTTTTGAAAAGGGGTTGTGGGGAAAGATATCCCCCAGTATAGTATGAGCTGCAGCATTAAATATTGAAGGAAACCTCCTGCAGGATAACTGAATGGTTCCATCACTATTTACAATTTTTGGTCCCACTATTCCAGCCCTGGGATTTTTTTCCATGAAATCTACTAAACCGTCAATTGATTTTTCGTAAACTCTGCAATCACTATTTATCAGAAGTAAATACTTTGAATTAGATTTTTTTATGGCTTTGTTGTTTGCTGCAGCAAATCCAATATTTCTGCTATTTGATATCAGGGTTACTTCCGGATAATTTTTCCTTATAAATTCAGCAGTACCGTCACCGGAGGCATTATCGACAACTATAATTTCATATTCCACTCCAGGAGGATTTTTTAATATAGAGTGCAGGCATTCCTTTAAAAAATTTAAACTATTGTGAGTTACAATACTTACTACTAAATCTTTAATTTCTTTTTCTTTATCATAATCTGACATTACTTTTACTTAAATAAGCTTTAATAACTTATAGATTTTTATAATTAATTTTAAACCCCAGTGCAAAAAGAATTGCACAGCGTAATTCTAACATTTTTTCCGGACTAAGTGTGCATATCAATAATAAAAATTATTTTTTATATATTTTTTAATTGAAGAAGAAATATTTTTTTCAGATTGATATCATATTGAAGGTATTTGTGCATATCCATATTGCAAATATTCATCAAATCACCTTTAATTTTGATTTTTTCCATTTAATTCTTCTCTAAAGTTTGCATCCACAATGAAAACAAATCATATAAAGTTTTCATTGTAAATGAAATTAATTATACAAACTTTTTACGAGTGATTATTGTCCATGGGAAATTTCACTGAGCTAATATTATATATTTATATTACTAGCAATATAGAGAAGAAGATTCTTGATGTATTTAAATTTGACTTTGGTATTAAGAAAATAGCTTAGAAGAAATTTAACTGGTTTTATAAACCAAGGACATATTCTTTGGTTATTTTAGCTATGTTTACACCATCCGTTCAGAGATTTTACCTTTGGTTTAAAACACTCACCCCATATTTTTTATAATTGTCCAAAATATTGCATACAACGTTCCGCGGATAGGCGAAGCTACAAAGCCAAAGGCTAAGCAATTTAGATAAACCCTAAAGGGTGAGCCGCCTACCTGCTATTATGTGTCATATCACCACCTAAATATCCAGGCTCCTTATAATATATTAATTCCCACTTTTCATCATATCGCATATGATTTGAAATTTTAGGGATTTCAATAGAAGCAATATGAGACATCTGAATTAAACAACGATAAATGTGAGATCTTAACAATTCAAGAGCCCCTAAATATATTTCCCTTTTCTCGAATATCCGATCAAAACCTGATTTGATTTTGTTTCTTTCCACATATGTAAAAAACTGTCTTATTGATTCCAAAATAAGCTCTATCAAAATATAAAGAGCAGAGTCAGTGTAATCCATTAATTCAACTTGTTCATCTACTAAAAGGTTTCTAATCTCTTGTAACGATGATAGAGCTTTTTTTATACAATCATCGCAGCATTCAAAAGCATTTAGAACTCTTTTATCTGCAAGTCGAATAACAATTTCCCTTGCTGCGAGTTTTTCTTTGTTTTCGGGTTTTATTGAAAAGCTTAAAAATGGCAGATTAATAGTAATACTACCTAAGGAATCCTTAGCTTGTTTTATCTTTTTAGATAATATTGATTGGAAATTAAATTTTAAATCAGTTTTTCTGTTTTTCATATTTTTTACCTATGGCACCGCGAAACAAAACGTTTTGCGTGTATCTTAAGTCGCCGAAGGCGATTTAGGTGGGGGCGTGAGCCCAAACCAGATACACGCTATTATATGGTGCTGCGGTGTAGAGACGAACGCCTTCTAACCAGCTGTAAAGCCTCCCACTTGGTAAACAAAATTGTTTCGTCTGAAATCAAAATACCATAAATGTTCAGGATATCTTCCAACTTTCCCCTCTTCATCCTCCCACTCAACCTTGAGAGATAGTCGAAATTGTCGAGTCACATTCTCGTCATCCGCTTCGACAACCATTGTCTCGAAGTTTTTGCCGACCTGCTAGAGTGGTTTCTCAAGTGGAAAATGGCCATTGATACCAAACTGAGGAGTCAAGTGCCAGATGGTTTGGCCAGAATAGTCAGGTCCCAAGTCGGTATTCTGTCCGTACACCTTCGGTTAGACCCACACACGAGTCTTTGCATAGCGGTTAGTTGGGTTGTTTATAAGAATACGAACATCCTTGGCCTCGGGGGTGTAATGGATTGTCGCCACTACCACGGGCTGCTCTTTTTTCATGACCAGTTGATAGGTGAAGTAAGTGTACCAAGTCACTGCCACGAGAGTAAGCGATAGCACAATTAATGTACCCTGTTGAAACCAAGAAGCCAACAGCGAGATTATAACGATAAGGACGACGAGTCCTGTTGCGATACAAGATACAAGCAAGGATTTTTCTGGCTTCTTCATAATACCCATCTCCCTCCTTCAGCAGCATTTGACTCTTGGAAAGTCCTAGTTTCCAGCAGTTGCATATAACGTTCCGAGCGTTTATGACGTTTTCACCGTAGTGAGTACTCGAACGGAGGTGAAAATGTGGCGAAGCCCGGAGCGAAGCGGAGCATAAACGCTCTGTTATAGGAAGTTACGCCGAATGAGAATACACACCATGCTTTAAAAAGAGTAGCCATTCTCCTTTTTCCATTTTCTAATTCTATTCCTTGCATTTCTATATGGCGATGCAGTATTAAGCCTTATCATTTGTCCCATACTACATTTTCTATACCAGTTTTTTCCATATAATCGATCATTATTTTTTGAATTCACTAAATTTATTATATCTATTACTACAGAATCTAGTTTTTTTATGAGAGTTTTATAGTTATTATTTTTGTAATCAGAATAAAATTTCTCTGCAAGTAATCCAAGTTCTGTCCATTTAAAGCCTGTTTCAGGAAAATCTACTTCTTCATTTTTATCCATCTTGTCATGCCACTTCAATACTAAATTTCCCCAACCTATTAAGTATGCAATAAGATTACAAACACTCATCTTTGATCCTTTTCTGTGACCGATCAAAGTTTTTGTTTGTGTAAAATTATCAGGAATATCAATTAGATCATTCATAAGTTTCTTATAATTTTCTTTAATATCTTTTAATAAATCATCTTTGTTATTTGCTATACCCATATTGATCTCCTAATTATTTCGAAAAAAAAGTGCGCAATTTCCTATAACTCTTTATTATACGAAGTGTTTTTATAAAATCTATTTAAACCCATATATTGTGCGAAACATTATTAAACTTTAAATAACTCTAATCCAATTTAATTTTAGCAAATATCGCTAAATATACAAAACTTATCTGAACCTAGGGAAAGAGAAATATTTATAAGATTAATTGTTGTTTAGACTACATTATGTTGGTATTTATATACCTATTATGGTAATTATTAAAGGAATGGAAATATACAGAGAAGAGTCTTAATTTTTTTAAGATTTAAAAACATTATTTCATCTTTAAGTTAATTAATATAAAAACAAAGTACTTTTTATTGATTTTATAATAGATGATATTGCATATCAATTGGAATCTTAATATATTTAAAGACCCAAGAATAAATGACTGGAATCCCATTACCAGGAGTTTATTATATAGATACCAGGACAATATAAATATTTATATACTTTGACAAAAAGATTATGACATCCTTAAAATGGCTATGATACTTAAATACAACTACCTATCATTTATGACTACCGGTCTGGCGGGTAACTTTGTAGTCATATTTTTTTAATGATTGAATTATATTATCACTACTAATGTCTCTGGGAATTTTCATATGGTGATAAGTTC
>Ga0299912_10001848_pt1 | contig 17150 bp, 14 predicted proteins | sample RVTome_2_FD_207667 | JGI IMG/M metagenome (GOLD analysis project Ga0299912, IMG submission 207667) | Soil microbial communities from uranium-contaminated site in the Upper Colorado River Basin, Wyoming, United States - RVT95D214 (version 2) ... | reverse complement strand
ATTTCATACGGACCACTTGTATATGACCTCGAAAAGATAGAAATCGCAATGCAAAAGGTAGGAAAATTTCTACACGGCTAACTCAATTTAAGAATATGTAACAACCGAACTAATATATTCACTAAAATCTATCTTGGAGAAAGAAATATTGAACGACAATATTGAAGAACTCAAAGAGCTGGCCCGCCTGATTAGAATCGACATTGTTACAATGATATATAAAGCAGGTGATGGACATCCTGCTCCTGCTTTATCGGTGGCAGATTTAATTACTGCACTGTATTTCAATATTATGAGAATCGACCCCCAAAAGCCCAATTGGGAAGAGCGGGACCGATTTATCTTATCAAAGGGGCATGCCTGTCCTGCGCTTTATGCAGCTCTTGCAAGAAAAGGTTATTTCCCCCACTCCGATTTAACAGGCCTTCGTTCATTAGAATCTCATTTGCAAGGGCACCCGGATATGAACAAAACACCCGGAGTCGATGCCACAGCCGGGTCATTAGGCAATGGAGTCTCTATCGGTTTAGGGATGATTTTAGCCAGCCGTTTATTGGGCAAAGACTTTTTTACATACGTCATTACAGGAGATGGTGAAATCGAGGAAGGTGTGGTTTGGGAAGCTGCTATGTCAGCAAAAAAATATAAGGCAAACAAATTAATCGTTTTTGTTGACAACAACGGATTTCAAAGTAGCGGACCTATTGAGAAAGTCAGCGGTTTGTATCCAATTTTACCAAAATGGCAGGCTTTTGGCTGGCACTGCCAGGAAATAGACGGACATAATTTTGCCGAAATCATCCAGGCCGCAAACAATGCAAAAGCAAATATTGAACAGCCATCTTTAATTCTGGCACATACTGTCAAAGGCCAGGGTGTCCCCTTTATGATTGGAGATAACTCCTGGCACAAGCGAGTTCCGACAAAAGAGCAATTTAAGCAAGCAATGATTGCCCTGGGAGGAGAATACAATGAATAAAATCGGCAATACACGAATTGCTTTTACGCAAAGTTTGATGGAAATCGCTGAATATGACCCAAAAACAGTCCTGGTTTGCGCCGACTCAGTATTAGTAGTGAAGGGAAATCCTTATATTGATAAATATCCTGACCGATTCTTTGATTTTGGTATTGCTGAACAAAACGCTGTTAACTGTGCAGCCGGTATGGCTGCCTGTGGTTTAATACCGTTTGTGGCTACCTATGCCGGTTTTATAACGATGAGAGCTTGCGAGCAGGTTCGAACATTCGTCGCTTATCCCGGATTGAATGTTAAATTTGTTGGTGCAAACGGCGGTATTTCAGCGGGAGAAAGAGAGGGCGTAACCCATCAGTTTTTCGAAGATATCGGCATTATGCGAACGATTCCCGGCATTACTGTGGTAGTTCCAGCCGACCCATCACAGGTCAGCCAGGCAACCAAGGCAATCCATAAAGTTTATGGCCCTGCATATCTCAGAATAGGCAGCGGCCGTGACCCTATCGTCGATATTGATATACCATTTGAATTGGGGAAAGTCAGGGTCTTAAAAGAAAATGGATACGATGTTGCCCTGTTTACGAACGGCTTTGTTATTAATCGAACTTTGAAGGCCGCTGACGTTCTAAAACAAGAAGGTATTAATGCGATAGTCATCGACGTGCATACATTAAAACCGTTAGACAAAGAAGCTATCACAAAAATACTACAGCGAACGGAAGCTGCTGTTACTGTCGAAGACCACAATATCATTGGCGGCCTCGGCAGCGCCATTACAGAGCTTAGCGCAGAAGAGCTACCAACGCCGATTATCCGCATAGGCCTTAAAGATACTTATCCTCGCTCCGGAAAGCCCGACCCGTTATTAGACTATTATGAAATAGGGGTGGCCGATATTATCAAAGCAGCTAAAAAGGTAATGCAGAAAAGAGAGCAACGACATCAAAAGTAAGAAAATGAAAGGATAACTACAATGCCTAAAAAGCGGTTAACTCTTATTCACACCTCAGCGGTAATGATTCCTATCTTCACAGAATTGTGTAAAGAATTGTTGCCTGATGTTGAAGTATTGCATTTCGTTGACGACAGCATATTGAAAGATATTATACACGACCAAAAACTCCTCAAACCAACGGCACGAAGGGTGGTCGGACATATTATTTCCGCAGCACAAGCCGATGCTGATTTTATTATGGTAACATGTTCCTCCATCGGTGCTGCCGCAGAACTGGGACGCGAGTTAGTAGATGTGCCCGTTTTACGAGTTGACCAGCCGATGGCCAATCTGGCAATCAAAAAAGGATCTCGAATAGGTGTCGTCGCAACATTGCCCTCAACCTTAAATCCCACAGTAAAACTAATCAATGCAGAAGCAAAAAGAGAAAAACGAGAAGTCGAAGTGGTCGCTAAACTTTGTGAAGGTGCATTTGAAGCTGTAATTTCCGGTGACGGTAAAACGCACGATAGAATCGTCGGCGCTGCAATTAGAGAATTAAGTCAGCAGGTAGATGTTATCGTTCTCGCTCAGGCATCGATGGCGCGAGTTGTAAATAATCTGCCGGATGAAAACAAAAAAATCCCTATTCTTTCGAGTCCAAGACTTGCTGTAGAGCATCTTGCAACTCTAATTTAAGCATGTTTTGTAATAAATATTTTTGTCAGAAACGCAACTTCTCACGGAGAAAAGAATGCTTAAAAAAGTATTGAACACGATATATAGAACCTGTTTGTATTTATCCGGAGCATGCTTTATCTGTTTTATTGGCTGCTGGATAGCGGGATATGTGGCAGAATTTAGATTCTTACCGGTATGGGGGACTATTCTATTGGTGATTGGATTATCGAGCGTTCCTTCATTGAAAGGGTATCGCTTTACAGTTTGTATCTTAGCCGCTGTAACGACCGCTATGATATATCCCAACTACTTTTCTGAAATTGGTGGTGTAAACTTAAAAAGCCCTCAATTAATTCTATTTGTAGTCCAGCTGGTTATGTTTGGTATGGGCACGCAAATGAGCATCAACGACTTTATCGGTGTTGTTAAGATGCCAAAAGCTGTAATTATAGGAATCGCATGCCAGTATACAATTATGCCTTTAGTCGGATACGCCATTGCAAAAACGATTGGCTTCCCACCGGAAATTGCTGCAGGAATAATATTGATTGGTTCCTGTTCGAGCGGCCTTGCATCCAACGTAATGGTTTATCTTGCTGGAGCCAATCTTGCCTTGTCAGTAACTTTGGTAGCGCTGGCCCAATTGCTTGCACCGGTCGTAACGCCTCTCTGGATGAAAATATTAGCCGGTGAGTTTGTTCAAATAGTTTTTTTTCAAATGATGATGGATATTATTTATATGGTTATTTTACCAATCTTTGCCGCACTACTTTACAATAAGCTCAGGAAAGACCGATTAAAGCTATTGCATAGCTTCATGCCGGTTTTCTCTATGTCTGGCATTATTTATTTTACTGCTATTACTACAGCCGCAGGTAGAGACAATCTGCTTCAAGTAGGAACAATGCTTGTCTTGGCAGCAATTATACACAACTCAGCCGGATATTTCTTAGGTTACTGGGGCGGTCGTTTGTTTGGTCTGGATAAAAAATCCTGCAGAACGATAGCCATTGAAGTCGGACTGCAAAATGGGGGAATGGCATCCGGCCTTGCCGGCAGAATGGGCAAACTGGCGACAGTCGGTCTTGCAGCAGCTATTTTTAGCCCCTGGATGAATATCTCCGGCTCAGTATTGGCTAACTTTTGGCGAAAACGACCAGTTGTAAATCAAAAAACTGCGACCCCCTCTGCAGAAGTGGGACAAACTGGTTAAGAGAGAGGTTCAAGCGGTTTCTGAAGGGTAGGAAACTGCTTGATTTTTATATTCTTCCAAAAATTTCAGCCACTTTGTCCAGGCGTCTTTGTAAACCTCGCTTGATACCAGAAAGCCATCATTATGGCTGCCGAATATCTCAACAAACTTTTTCGGCTCGTTCGCCGTCTCATACAGCTCCAGACCAAAATCAAATGGCACAACCTCATCATTCCTGCTGTAAATCAGCATCACCGGACAAAAAACATCCTTTATATAATCGATAGTCCTGTAGCTGAATCTCGCAAACCATCGCACAGGCATATAAGGATAAAACCTCTCACCAATGTCAACGTATGAAGTAAAAGTGCTCTCGATAACCAAGCCCCCAACTCTGACTCTACTGGCCAATTGTGCTGCAATACTTCCGCCAAGAGACCTGCCAAAGGCAATAATTTTATCCGGCTGTATCTTCTTTTCAACAATCAGCCATTTGTATGCAGCCGAAACGTCCAGATATGTCCCTTCTTCGCTGGGTTTGCCTTTGCTATTGCCATATCCGCGATAATCAAAAATAAAACAATTTAACCCCAGATTACGAAAGATATTTATGCTGTCCAAACAGTGCATCATATTGCCCCCATTGCCGTGGCAGAACAGAACTGTGAACTTTGATTTCCCTGCAGGCCTGGTTACAAGCGAACCGCTTAACTGGACTGACGCACCTTCGGCCAGGCCCTCCAATGGTGCCGGAATATACCAGCCGCTCAACTGCAGCCCATTATCGCTTTTGAAAACTACATCTTCAAAATCAAGCCCCAGGTCACCTGGTGTATAGAAAACCTCTCGAACGGGACTATACAGAAACTTCGGCTGCATAATGTAAAGCACTACCCCCCAACCCCAATAGGCCACAAACAGCACCACAAAGATATATATCAGCATCGAACCCATTTTTATAACCGGTAGAAAAGTTCGTTATTCCAACACGCCGACCACAACCACTTTGCCTAAGTATCTGGCCTGCGAGCAGAAACAATCAACCGTGCGGGCCGTATTTTAATTTGCCCAACAGAATAAAACAAGCTACAATCTTGATGTGATTAAAAGAAGAAAAACGAAAACTGTAAGGGTTGGCCCGATAAAAATCGGTTCTTATGCCCCTATTGTTATCCAGTCGATGACAAAGGTGCCGACTGTCGATATTGCCCGTTGTGTAAAGCAGATAAGTCAGCTTGCCCAGGCCGGCTGTCAACTGGTGAGAATCGCTGTTCCCAGACGAGCCGACACCATCGCTTTTGCAAAAATTGTCCAAAAAGTAAAAATCCCCCTAATCGCCGACGTTCACTTCAGCTCGGACCGAGCCATTGAAGCGATAGAAGCCGGCGCAGCTAAAATCCGGCTCAATCCCGGCAACATAAAAAATCGAAAAAGCATCCATCGAATAATAGACGCAGCCAGGATGCACAAAGTCGCCATCCGCATCGGCGTCAACGAAGCAAGTATCAGAGACCTAAAAAAACAAGATGTTCCTTTTGACAAACGCATCGCTTTGATGTTAAGGGAAATGAAAAAATATGTTCGCATCTTTGAAAATCGCAACTTCAACCAATTAGTTCTAAGTGCAAAAAGCTGTGACCCCTTAAGAACCATCGAAATCAACCGCAGCATCGCCGAAACTTTCGACTATCCTATTCATCTTGGCCTGACTCACACAGGCCTGCCTGAAGACGCCCAAATAACATCAGCTATTGCAATAGGAACGCTCCTCGCAGAAGGTATCGGCGACACCATCAGAGTAAGTGCCGCAGGCGACCCCCTTGTGGAAACTGAAATTGCAAAACAGATTTTAACGGCACTTCGACTTTACGATCGCAGGTGCCCTGAACTGATAGTTTGCCCGACTTGCGCACGAGCGGAGATTGACGTAATCAAGCTGGCACGACGTGTCAAAAAAGCCATCAACACTATCAATAAGCCGTTGCGAATAGCTGTGATGGGTTGTATCGTCAACGGCCCCGGCGAAGCAGCCGATGCGGACCTCGCCGTCTGCACGGCAAAGAACAAAGGTTATATCTACCGCTATGGTCAAAAAATCGCCATCGTCCCGGAAAGCAAAATCATACCTGCGATATTGAAAGAACTACAAAAGCTATAACACCCCGGATATGAACAACATACTTATAGACACGTCAGAGCAACCGTTGAAAACAACAATAAAGCGATTCTGTATCATTGTTATCTTCAGCATCGCCTTTGCATACATCGAATCTGCTGTAGTTGTTTATCTGCGAACAATCTTTCATCCGGAGGGTTTTGCCTTCCCATTCTCTGATATTCCCATCAGGCATCATTGGAGAACTTTTGTAACTGAGATCGGCAGAGAAGCTGCCACTTTGGTTTTAATCCTTACCGGTGCCTGGTTGTTCGGCAAAAACCGTCGCCAGAGGTTTGCTTATTTCGCTACCATTTTCGCAGTCTGGGATATCTTCTATTACATCTGGCTCAAAATCCTCAGTTCCTGCCTTAAACCAATCCCTGATTGGCCTGTGTCAACTATGGATTGGGACATATTATTTCTACTACCAACCACATGGGCGGGTCCGCTGCTGGCTCCTGTCCTCATTTCGCTTACATTGCTACTTTTTGCCGTAATAATACTTTACAAAGATTCATACGGCAAAACCCTTAATGTAAATCGATGGGACTGGCTCGGTTTTATCTTTGCCGGCCTTGTTGTGGTTGCCTCTTTTTGTATTGCCGGCTTGCACATTACCATGCCCGACTACAAAGACCATTTCTACTGGTCACTATTCGCACTTGGTAATATATCTGCAATAGCAATATTTTTGAAATGCCTCTTGAAATCAAAATAGAAAGTGCTCCGTAGAAAACAGTTTTGAGCGTCATTTCGAGCGAGCCGAAGGCGAGTCGAGAAATCTGTTTTTTAATAGATTTCTCCGCTCCGCCCCGTTTATCGGGGCTTCGGTCGAAATGACATAGGTTCTCTTCTACATAGCAAATAGAAAGCACAAATTGTCTGTCGCTTGTCGCTACCGGTAATCTGTAATACCAATTGTATTTAATAATAGCGCTTCAGATAGCAAATATGCAAATTATGAATACCTAAACCGTGAGATTGCCACGCCAGCCTTCGGCTGGCTCGCAATGACATCCGTCAGCGCAGTAAATAAGTACAATTCGTATAATTTACGATTTGCAACTTTAGAAACTATCTCAAAACTGTCACCCTGAGCGAAGCGAAGGGTCTGGCCTATCAAAGAGAGATTCTTCGCTGCGCTCAGAATGACACCCTATATTTTGAGATAGTTTCTTAGTCCTTGTTATTCTCTGATATATTCGTTTCAGCCGGCTTTTTATATGACATTCGCCGATAATCTCGCTCCGTATCCTGCACATACCCCTCGAATTTGCCGAAAATCATTTTCCCTGCCGAGGTCTGAAGTGAGCTGGTTATGCTAATGACCAATTCCTGCCCTATCTTATTACGAGCACCTTCAACAACAACCATCGTTCCGTCGGCCAGATAACCTATACCCTGCTCCGCCTCCTCACCCGGCTTTATGATTTTAACTTCCATAGTCTCCCCAGGAAGAGCAACTACCTTCAGCGAACTAGCCAAATCGTTTATATTCACGACGTCAATCCCGCGCACTTGAGCCACCTTTGTGAGGTTGTAGTCCGTTGTCGCCAGACGCCCGTTGCGGCTTCTGGTAAACATCACCAATTTCTGGTCAACACCTTTGACTTCCTCGACCTCTGGAACTGTAGTTTCATCAATCTCTACGTCAATAGTAGAAATCATCTGCATCTTATTAAGCATATCAAGTCCGCGCCTGCCACGGTTACGTTTGAGCTTGTCAGCCGAATCGGCTATCAATTGCAGCTCATTGAGAACAAAACGTGGAACGACAAGTGGTGCATCAAACATCTTACTCTGGCACAGGTCCGAAATCCGCCCGTCAATGATAACAGACGTATCCAAAATTAATGGCCGGGCACCCTTGGTCTGCTTGGCAAACTCAACATAAGGAACCACAAAACGAACATCGTCTTTCGTTCGCATCACAACACTAATTGCGAGATAACATATACATATTCCTAACATCCATTTGATTGCCGCACGCGCCTCCGGAATTATATTAATTTGATACGAATCAGCTACCATATCTACCGCAGGCGCCAGCGCCCCACTGACAAGCAGCCCAACCAACAGGCCGAAAAACACACCCGCCAGAGCTGAGAGTTTTCTCTTCGGCGTAAGAATATCTAACGCAAAAACAAACACAGCCATCCCGAAACCGCTCCAGATTATCGCCCAGAAGCTCGTCGAATTCACCTCCCTCGAAATCGTCGCAGAACTTGCGCTAAATAGAAGAATCCCCACAACAATCGTAAAAAAAATGCCTCTGAAAACCCAAAGTAACATATCTATTAACCTCCAAATTATGACATAATCTCGTTATTTACAATTGCAACCATTATACCCTGCATCAAAAACAATATCAATAATAACAACTTTACCAAATTTTTTTACCCCTACGAGTGATCAGTCACATACCAAATGATGGGTGTCATTTTGAGCGAAACGAAGTGCAGCGAAAAATCTGGCTAACAAAGGTAAAATCGCATTTGTTGCCCAGATGCTTCACGGAGTTTACCCTCGAGCGAAGCGAAGGGTTCAGCATGACAACCCCTCAAATCATATGTTAAAAAAACCGCGATTGTAAAATAGGGCGTTACTATCAAGCACATATACTTTTTATAATTAGCATAACAGAATATCAGGCAAAGCAATCCCCGCTCACAATTAGAAATCGAAACTTGTCCGCCGCTTGTCCGCCATCTGTGTGGCGGGCTTGTGGCTTGTCTAGCGGAATCGGAAATCGAAAATCGGAATGATCTGTAGAAAAGATCCAGTGTCATTTCGACCGAAGCGTCCCCAAGGGACGCGAAGTGGAGAAATCTGTTCAAAAAAAGATTTCTCGACTCTTTTCTACAAAGCAAAATCGGAAATAAACTTTCTTCCCCCACAATAGCGGCATCAGGTCTTGTTGCCAAAGAGAAGATTGCTTCGTCGTCCGCCTGCGGCGGATTCCTCACAATGACATAAAACCTTATTTCTTAGTCATTGCGAGGCCCTGAGCTTTCCGAAGGGCCGTGGCAATCTCAATTGCCAAAAGAACCGAGATTGCTTCGCTCCGCTCGCAATGACATCCATCAATTGAGCTGTCAAAGAACAATACGTATGTAAAAACAACCGGGGCCTACACCGAACTAATCAGTGTAGGCCCCGAAATGATGCAAACTCATTAGTTAATCGATAAATTTCTTGAGGTATCAGCGTTTCTTACGAAGCAAAGCCAATCCGCCAAGACCGAGCAGCGCAATCGTTGCCGGCTCAGGAATCTTCGCAGCAATTATCTGCGTAAACAGGTCTTTATACGTATCGGTCAGGAACCCGCCCCATAAATAGTTCGGGGCGATTATCGTGCCACCTGCGTTATGTGTTGCCATGCCATCGTAATTCCAGATACCAAAGTAAACGCGATTATCACCGGCGTAGCCATAAAAACCTGCAGCCGTTCCACAGAGGGCGTCAAAATCTGTGCCTTCGGGGATATCGACCAGAATCGGCTTATCACGCCTTGCCGGAACAGCAGCAATCTCAGCAGCGGTCCAGGTATCATCATAATAGCCGATCAGTTGGTCCACAGCAGACCAATCGCCAACGGGTAGAGCCGGTCTATCATTAGCAGGACATACACCGCCATTGGCCGTCCAGTCAAAAAGCTGCGTATTCATATCCAACTTGAGCGGAGACCACAGCATCTCGGTTCCCGAACAAGGATTGTCACAATGGTCTCTATTGTTTCCAGCGTTGGTCCAACCCCATCTCTTAGTAGGATTTGGCATGGTGCCGCCTGTGCCGTCTGCTAAGTGACCGCTTAGCGAAATCATCGGTTTCTCCAGTGTATTCCACATGTATCGGTCCTGCTGAATAAGGGTCTCGTCGCCATCATATCTATTGCTGGCGGCAAGTTTACTGACGATTATCAGGGCAGCATCATCTATATGCTGCAATTTCTCAGCGTCGTTATACCATTTAGTAGCTGTGTTATCCCAGTATTTCCCATTCATTCCGAAGATATCCACGTCATAGCCAAGGCCCGTAAGCCAATCCACCAGCGTGGTGTCATTGTATTTATTGGCTGCTACTGTGGCAGTAACGATCGGCGTAGGAGACCAGCTCGGCCAGTATCCGCTATCGCTGATCAGCAGTATCCGTCCCTCAAGGGCAGCAGAGCACACCGATGACATCAGGCAAAGTGCTAATACCAACATTAACAATCTTTTACACATAATACTCCTCCTATTTTACAAAACAAACTACATACATATCTCTTGCTCCGGCCACAAGCCAAAACAAGCGTTGCTTTCGACAGATACACTTCCCATACATGGTTGTGCCTGTCTCAAACAACCTTCAACAAACAAGCACTAAAGCTCTTCACCAACCCTGTGCCTGTAGAGTAACTTTTTTAGGACTTGTCTTTGCTCCTCCTCCTTGGGGAAGCTCAAGTCTGAGCTTTTTGGTGGAAATGCCAGTAATCTATGGCTCACCACCCTCACTCCGAAACCATCCCTCACTCAACTTTCACTTGCCTATTTATACCAAATTAGCCATATTCTTGTCAAGGAAAATATTATGAGATTTTAGATGATTTCCGATTAAATTGATGTTAAGTGCATAACTTATTTATTTGCAATAGCTTACAACAATTCATTAGTCAAAACTTATCTAAAAACCTCTCGCAGCAATTATCCTTCCTATCTTCACTATTTAGTTTCTGCTTTTGTGCTGCGCTTTCTATTGCACTATTACCACTGTTGTCTCATCTCTATGCTTCTGCATGTTCTTTAGGTCGCTTGACCTGAACTTATTCAGATTCCTTTTTCTCTTCCGCCTCGCCAATATCCACGTTTTCGGCTTCAGCCACTTCACCTTCCTGCTCACCTTGCTCGCTTATTTTGGCCTCGGCCTTGTTGCCTTCGTCGGCTTTGTCCTGTGCTTTCGCAACTTCGTCCGCATCTTCACCGGAAATAATAGTGTGAGGATCTGCTGATGCTGCCCGTTGGGCCGGCTCAGTTTCCTGTCCTTCTGCAGCCCACTTAACCCTGCGCAAACTCAACCCGATCTTACGGGCTTCAGAATCAACCTTCAGAATCTTAACTTCAACTTCATCTCCAACATTGACAACATCCGTTGGCTTTGAAATCTTGTGGTCGGCAAGTTCTGATATATGCAGCAGCCCCTCCAAATCCGGCTCAAGCTCAACAAACGCACCAAAATTGGTAAGCTTTGCCACCTTGCCTTTAATAATGTGGCCCGGTATATACTTTTCCGGAATAGCATGCAGCCAGGGGTCTTCGGTCATCTGCTTTATGCCCAGCGACACCCGTCGCTTCTCCTCGTTGACTTCTAAAACAACGCATTTAACCTCATCGCCCTTTTTCAGCATCTCACTGGGATGGTTATATTTTCTCGTCCAGCTCAAATCCGAAATATGTATCATACCATCTATACCCGGCTCTATCTCCACAAAGGCACCAAAATTCGTTACGCTACGAACCTTCGTTGTAACAACAGTTCCAACCGGATACTTTTGAGAAGCTATTGCCCAGGGATTCACCTCGGTCTGCTTTAATCCGAGCGAGATTTCCTGCTTTTCCTTATTAACACTCAATACAACTACTTCTATTTCATCGCCCAGATTGACCATTTCACCTGGATGTGAAAGACGCTTTGTCCAGCTCATTTCGCTAATATGCACCAGCCCTTCAATCCCATCTTCAAGCCGAACAAATACACCATAGCCCATCACATTGACAACCTTGCCTTTTACCTTCGCTCCCATCGGATAGCGCTTTTCAACATCATCCCATGGACTGGATGTCTTCTGTTTCAAGCCCAGCGAAATCTTTTCGTTCTCTCTATCCACGTCAATAACAACACACTCTATTTCCTGGTCCAGTTGAATTATTTCAGATGGATGGGCTATCCTGCCCCAGCTCATATCTGATATATGCAGAAGTCCATCAAGACCCCCCAAATCCACAAACACACCAAAGTCAGCGATATTTTTCACAACACCTTTTCGCAATTGACCAACTTTTATCTCCGACAGAATCTTTTCCTTCCCTGTTTTGCGTTCTTCCTCGATGACTTTGCGTCTCGAGACGACAATGTTTCGCCCTTCAATATCAATCTTAAGAATCTTGCAGTCCACTTCCTTGCCGATGAATCTGCTGATGTCACCCGGCTTTCTGATATCAACCTGAGAGGCTGGCAAAAAAACCGGCACACCGATATCAATAAGTAAACCACCCTTGATGCGCCTTATAACCTTTCCCTTAACAACATCTCCCTCTTTCCTGGTGTTGACAATAGTATTCCAGCCCCTGATGGCGTCGGCTTTGCGTTTGCTCAACAGCACAAGACCGCCTTCAGAGTCAATATCTTCAAGAAGAACCTCGATTTCTTTTCCCGGCTCTATCTCCTCAGAACTGTCAAATTCACTTGCATCGACGACCCCCTCGCCTTTCAGGCCCACTTCGACTATAACTTCATTGCCTATTCGCGCTACGACCGTCCCTTTAAGAATAGTCCCAGGCAAACGTGCATCCACCTTTTTCTGTAGAACTTCTTCCAAAAGTGCGCTTTCTTTCTCACCGAACATCTCTCGGACTTGCTCTTCAAAATTCTCATCCGATAAACCTAATTTGTTAACTATATTTCTATCTACCATAAACCTAAATTCCACTGTGGAGTCTGTTCTTTTTGGCCGACTGGCGCCCCACATTTACGCCAATCTCTTACCAACACAAACCGTTCAGTAAACTATTTAAAAACGCATTGGCCCACGCAGCCAATACATATTCCAAACCCTAAAGATTTTGCCGACAGCTTATCCTCTGTCATCATCAAAGGCCTCTAAATTCTTCATAAATTCGGCAATTATCCAATCAGGGGTCGATGCCCCTGCTGTAACACCTGCTGTATTTTTACCAAAAAGTATCTTCTTGTCAAGCTCATTCCAATTTTGCAAATGATACGTCTGGCTATTATGCTTTTTGCAAAGTTCTGCGAGTCTTCGCGTGTTGGCACTTTTCAGACCGCCGAGCACAAACATCACATCCACCTGCTTACACAATTGCACAGCCGAAGTCTGTCTTTTTATTGCCTCTTTACACAGAGTATTGATTACTTTCAATTCACCAAAGTTACACCGCCCTATGGCACCAAGCATCCTGCCAAAGCAGTCCGGGCTTTGGGTAGTCTGACAAACAATCCCCAACTTGGTGTTCTCAGGAATCTTATACAAATCTGACTCGTCGGCAAGAACAACGACATCCTCGACGCAGCCCATAACCGCACGCACCTCAGGATGATTTTCGTCCCCAATAATTACTACTTTATAACCATCACTTTCAAGCTCCTCGGCTATGTATTGGACTCTCTTAACCAATACACAAGTGGCATCAACAATATCAATGCCTTTTTCCCTCAGCCTTGCCAGCTGCTCCGGAGCAGCTCCATGAGAACGAATAATAACCGTCCCTGACTCCCGCCGCCCCGCCTCGCGTCGGGAGACGCGGGGGCAGGGAATTTCTTCCACACTTTCTACAGTTTTTAATCCGGCTTTTGCCAGCCGTTCAACCTCATCACTATTATGGATAATCGGCCCAAGACTATAAACATCATTCTTTCGTGCTAATATTTTTTCAGCCGTATCGATGGCGTTTTTAACACCGTGACAAAACCCACACTTTTCAGCAACCAAAACCTTCATAATGGATTCGACTCCACTCACCATCTTAACATCCCGAGCATTGTCGAGGGAGTGCCAATTCTATACGAAAATGCCGACACATTCCACCAAAACTTCCCTAAGTCGCGTGAATAGGATTTGTGGGGCCCAATCGCAGAGCCTCTGACCCGTTTATACAACAATGCTTTTTTCAACAATGCAAATAGGATACCACGTGCCCTTGTACTATACGGTACAGGGCGTGGGCAGCAGTGGCATACGCCACGCCGTGTGCCAGTATCCCACCGTGGGACGAAATCAGTGTTAAAGCTCACTCGCTTACCACTTCCAGCCACTGTGAAGCCATAAACGCCAGCTCCTCAATATCAAACTCACAGCCGTCGTCTGTATGAACCGCAACTATGGTTTCATTGTTCGTATCGCCAAAGCTTTGCTCACTCACCTTAAATCCGAAGTTATTAGTATTCATTGACGAATCTGTAGCTTTAGCCAGCTGCCGGGTGGCTGTATCACATAGATCTACATTATGACCGTATCTCTTTATTGCATCCTCTTTGATATAGTCCATAATTGCAGAAAAATGAACAGCAGGTTCTATCCGTTCCTTTTCCTCTGCGCCGTCGGAATAAACAATGCTCAGGATTTTTCCCCCTTCCAGCACTCTGGGTTCAATTTCAAATTTCACCGAAAATCCATATTCGCCAAGAAAATCAAGACGGGGAACAGGATATGATTGAGCTTCTGCTCCTTCGCAACCAGCAACAGACGGAACTATCGAAGGCGTAACGAAACCATCATCCAGCCCTATGTCAAAATGCCTCTTTTTCATATTAATAAAAAATATAAAATCACCTGAAAACCATTGTCCTCTTACTTTCTTAGCTGCACGTTTTGCCGTTCGAGCCGGCTGAACACCCAGGTATTCCAGCTCTCGCTCAAAAGCCAATGTTGCCGCTTCATTATATTCGTGTTCCGTATCTCGAAGGGCCTCTGCCGCAATATGAGTGCCAAGAAGATTTGAAAACGTATCTTCCCAGGTAAACGAAGAGGCAAACTCGGAATATAAAATCCCTGTGCACTTGTAGCCGAACCACGTAATGATTTCGTGCCAGGTAGTTGCAGTGTAAACGAAGTATTCTCCAAGACGAACGGAAACATCAAATGCAATATCCTCTCTCTGCTCTTCTGACAAATCTTTCCAGTTTTCCGGATATGTAATCCTCACGTGATACAACGATGGCTCCATCAATCTGAATGAAAACTCGGTTTCGTTTTCCTTTATTTTTTCAAAAGTTTTTGCAGCAATAAACGCCATCCAATCGGCTGCCTTACGCACGTGAGCAGTATCAATATGTCCTCCTTTACAGGTATATAATATCCCGTTTTTCTCTGACAAACTAAACCTGTATGTGTGCTGTCCCAATTCTTCAAAATCTAAAAAATTCGTGCCTAATGTTGAGCTTGGATAGGACCCCATCCGTGTGCGAGGTGATGTTCCAGCAAGCTCTGAATTAAAGAACTGCGCCTCGGAAATATCCGCCACCAAAAGGAGCATAAAAAGCCAGAAAAATAAACCTTTTACAAACTCTTCTGGTAATAATTTATAAACCCTCTTCATCTATATCACCCTCTGCCTCAAACACTATTTTACAGGTAATCCATTCAGTCCTTTCAACAATATGTCTTGTTTTTATCTATAAAAACAATTGCTAACAAAAACCTATGAGCGATTTATTTCCTCCGTTGCTTTGTTTCCCCACGTTAAGGAATATGCTTATAACCTTCCCTGTCGAAAATACTATTATAACAATTTTATGTCGTTTAATCAACCTTAATAATAACCAAATTGTATGAGATCCGCCTTTTTTGTAATCAACCCCCGCTTCTCATCTATGATTTTAAGATATGATTATAGGACTTCGACGGAAATCTGAAAAAAATGCAGCAGGTTACTCAAGCGGCTCAATATAGACATTTCGAAACTCAATTGGCGTCCCTTCGCTCTGCACGCAGATTTTGCCCGCTCTCTCTGAGCACTTGGTACCTACATTCTGCAAGATGCCATTTACCAGCACTACCACCCAGTCGTCTTTACAAATGATATCGTATGCATTCCATTGGCCAAGTGGCTTTTCGCTGCTTGCTTTTAGTTTTATAACCCTTCGACCTTCAACGCGGCCGTCACCCCTGGCGTGCTCAGCAATCTCAACACCGCCAATAACCCAGAAGTCACCCGCGTTACCCGACATTAACTGACATTCGAGACTCTTAGGCCAGACCTTGTCCTCACCGCTCATATGAACAAGGACACCGCTGTTGCCGCCATTTTCGACCCATCGCCATTCTATATGAAACAGGTAATCGGCGTAGTCTTCTTGCTCGGTTCGCATATATCCAGCCGGCTGCCCTTCACAGCATATCACGCTGTCTTTGACCGACCATGTCTTTGTTACATCGTAACCAGCATAGGGCACGAAAAGCTTCCAGCCGGTAAAGTCTTTGCCGTTCCACAAGATAATTTTCTCCTTCGGCACAATCGGCTTCTTCTGTTCTTCCTGGGCGCATGTAATCGAGACTAAAAATGCTGCCATCACTACCAACAATAGGATACCACGTGGGCAGCAGTGGCATACGCCACGCCGTGTGCCAGTATCCCACCGTGGCACGATTACAATTTTATAGCGTTTCACAAAACTCTCCTTTCCGGCTACGGCTTGGCACCTATCAGTCTCGGCAAAGCCGAGCCTTGACAGACACCAAGACAAGTAATCTTTAGTAAACTGTTTTCATTTCACACCAGCTTTGTTGTCCCGGGCATAGCCACCGGCTCCACAGGCAAATCTCCAAACTCATACTTGGCAGGACTGAGGTCCAGCTTAGACGCATTCATCACCCAGTCCCACTTCAGTGCTCGCCCTGTATATGCGCTCATCCTGCCCATAATCGCTGTCATCGTGCTTTCTGCAACGTTTCGGCCTTCATTCAGGGGCTTACCCTCACGTATGCTCTTAATCAGGTCGGTGTGTTCGGTCACATACGGATTCGGGGTGGGACCATCGTATTTGTAGGCGTTCGGCCCTTCAATACGCCCAACAGCACTATGGGTATATGCCGACCCCTTTGTTCCTATTACTCTCTCCGATACCCTGTCGGTGCACCCTTCCATCTGCCGACACATGCTCAACATCCGCACTCCGTTTGGATACTCAAATTCAACCGCGAAATGGTCGAAAATATTACCGAGTTTTCGCACCTGACGTCCTCCGGTACCCAATGCCTGAACAGGATGCGTGCCAATCGCCCAGTTCATTATGTCTATATTGTGCACGTGTTGTTCTACGATATGGTCTCCAGAGAGCCACATGAACCAGGGCCAGTTTCGGCACTGCCACTCCATTCCGTATAAACTATCTGTTTTCTCAAAGTACTTCCAGTAGCCCTCTACCTCTCCGCCATTCCAGTAGCACTGCCCGCTAACAATTTCGCCGATATCTCCGTTATGAACACGCT
>Ga0299912_10001847_pt1 | contig 17153 bp, 17 predicted proteins | sample RVTome_2_FD_207667 | JGI IMG/M metagenome (GOLD analysis project Ga0299912, IMG submission 207667) | Soil microbial communities from uranium-contaminated site in the Upper Colorado River Basin, Wyoming, United States - RVT95D214 (version 2) ... | reverse complement strand
ACGCGTTACTCACCCGTGCGCCGCTTTACTCTCCCGCCGAAGCGGAATTTCTCGCTCGACTTGCATGTGTTAGGCACGCCGCCAGCGTTCATTCTGAGCCAGGATCAAACCCTCCAGTTTGATCTCTCTAAAACTCAGGAGTTTGACGTATAACTCGCTATTCAGTTTTCAAAGATCAATTTATGGACAAATTGGACAAACAGACATTCTATATCTTCCCTCGATTTTGTCAAGGGAAAACATGGCCAAATCGTTAGGGAACTATATTATCAAAGACGTTAAACCAAAGTATACGTCTCTTGCCTTTCCCTGTCAAGGTAAATCGCCCGGTTATCTTATCGCCCACCCAAAAAGATCATAATGTAATCTTTTATAATACACATGGCCGTTGCCATCAACGGCGTTTGCCCTATATTCTATATTCTGTCTCCTGTGTCGCCTTGCGACATCCCGTCATTTATATTTTTATACAAAATGGGAGGGGATATTCTGTGTTCTGGCTTCTGCCACTTTCCAAAACCCCCCTTTTCTGGTATCGTGCTCTACTTAGGGCCGTTAACTCAGGTGGCAGAGTATCTGCCTTTTAAGCAGAGAGTCGCTGGTTCGAATCCAGCACGGCCCACCATAGGAAATGCCGAGGCGTCATTTCACCAGTAGCTTGTAGCTAGTGGCCTGTAGCTGAGGAAATGATGAAGCCTCATTTCATGAGTAGCTTATAACTAATGGCTTTTAGCTAAGAGCTACAAGCTATCAGCCAACGGTAAAAGCGCAGCTTTTCTCGGGCATTTTTACGGGTAGCTAGTAGCCAATAGCCTGTGGCTAAAAAATAGATTCCTCATAGCTACTAGCTATAAGCTATGAGCTAACGGTAAAAGCGGCGCTTTTCCGGCGCAGCTTTTCTCGTCCCCATCGTCTAGCTGGCCTAGGACACCGGCCTTTCACGCCGGCAACAGGGGTTCGAATCCCCTTGGGGACGCCAGGGATAAATAAGGGTTAATCTCGCTCCGTGCGAATTAACCCTTTATTTATACCTATACACCAGCAACTTTTAACAAGGCAACTGGCCCAGGACATCCCACCAGGCGGGACAACAGGGGTGTGCCTTGTCCCGAGCCTCGTCGAGGGACTGGTCCCGAGCAAAGTCGAGGGACTGGTCCCGAGCAAAGTCGAGGGAAACTTGTCCTAGACGCATAGCGGCTGAGCCTAGGCTTGTGGCGAGGTTTAAGGCGGCTTTTCAATTGATCCTCGGATAAACATCAATTTTTTTGTTTATTACAAGACAATTGATCTACGCAGCCTCAGAAAAAGCCGAAATATATCAAAAAAAAGGCAAGATAGGTCAAGACATTTAGGGCCGAATATGATCCTATCTTTAGCCGAGCGTATCTGAATCTGGGTCTGAAAGGCGTGTGCAAGTGACGCGTTTATTCTGTCGGTTAACAGTGTCATCACAACACTCGAAACGTATTGTCGTGTGCTAACCCGAAGGAGCGAACTATGCGTATACTAAAGAAAAATCCCCAAGACACATTCCGAGTGAAGGCTTACGCAGGCACCAATGGGGTGCTGTTGGCATTTGATCTCGACAAGGCACGCAGGCCGGGCTTTTTGGGCTTCGCCGTCGAGCAGAAAGAAGCCGATAAACCTTGGCAGTGGCTGTTGAACAGTCTGACGTTTCCGGGCAAGGCGCACACGATCCCAAAATGGGGGGCCACACCAAGCAATCTTGCCCCCATCCAGAAATTTCGCTGGGCCGACTACAGTATCGACCCCGGTACTACTTGCAAGTACCGCGTACATCTGGCCTATGCTGGTCAGCCGGCTCTTGGTGAAGCGCTGGAAATAGAGGTCACAACAGACGATGGCAAGCCCAAGGATCATCGGGTGTACTTCAATCGCGCGGTAGCCGCCAGCCAGTCATTCGGGCGCAAATTTTCCGATGTGGACAAGCTGCTAAGCAAAAATAAGACCCTTCCTATAGAAAAGTGGCCCGCTGCGGCGTGTGATTGGCTTGAAAACGGCTTGCTGGACAGCATCCTCCGTTTCATCAGCCGCGCCAAGGACGCACAGTGGGCCCTTGACGTGGCGATTTACGAATACGAACTTAAGGCAATCGTTGATGCGGTCAACGAGGCCCACAAGCGTCACGTCGAAGTACGTGTGATCTATCACGCGAAGAAGGGCGACGAGCAAACGACCGCAAACGAGACTAGTTTGAAGAAGATCCCCGCCGCCAAGAAGCGCGGCAGGGTCACCACGAAGATCTTCCACGACAAGTTTATCGTCCTCAGCAAGATCAACGCTGCAGGGGAACGCGTGCCGCAAGCGGTTCTCTGCGGGAGTACGAATTTCACGGAGAATGGCGTCTATCGGCAGGCGAATGTCGTTCATGAGACTGATGATAAGGCCGTCGCGAAGCGCTACTTGGAGCTGTTCGAGGTCATATGGAGCAATCCCGAGGACGTTTCCTCCACACGCAACTGGATCAATAAAAACAACCCGATCGACCCTAACCAGAAACTGTTTGTGGGCTTCTCGCCGCGCACCGGAAAGGTCGACCTGGCCGAATTCATCAAGATCATTAAAGCAGCCAACACAGACTTGTTGTTCGCGACGGCTTTCAAGCTGCCTGATGACATTCTGGATGCCCTGCTGGGCGCCCCCAACGACCCCGTGCTTCGATATGGAATTCAAAATACCGTCAGCAGGATCACCGGTTTTCACGCGGATCGAACTGCTGAGTTTGTCGCTCCCGCTCTGCTATCCGAGGGCCTCGAAGGTTGGGTGAAGGAGGGACTCAGGGGGCAGAAGGGCAATCTACTGGTGCATACAAAGGTCATTGTTACCAACTTCACTACCGACCATCCCGTCGTCCTCAGTGGCAGCCACAACTTGAGCGTACCGGCGAGCAACGGCAATGATGAGAACTACCTGATCATGAGCGATGATACCGATTTGGCCGATCGCTATGGTTTGGAAATCTTACGCTTTTATGAGCACTATCGGTTCAGGTACTACGCGAAGAAGCTGAAGCTGAAAGAGGCGAAGCCATTGGCGATTGACGATTCGTGGGCCGACGATTACTACAGGCCGGGGCACCTCAAGGAATCGGCCCGTCTCCGCTTCGCCGGCGGATGAAAGCAAAGAAACTGCCGAATGTGTTTCTGATTCAAGCGGTTTACGCTTTCACACCGGCAACAGGGGTCTGCCTGTCCTGAGCCTCGTCGAAGGACTGGTCCCGAGCAAAGTCGAGGGAAATCCCCTTGGGGACGCCAATGACTGCAAGGAGTTAGCTGATTTGCTAACTCCTTTTTTCTTTAAGCCTCGATGTCTCTTTAACTATTTTTTAGTATATATTGACACTAAATGAGTATTGTGCTAATATTATATTGGGGTTTTAAAAGAATCAATGAGTCAACGAAAAATAATATCCGATTATATTGAATCGCTATTAAAAGCCGAAATAATTAATAGATGCCCGCTTTGTGGTAGATTCGAAGGCACTTCAGATAAATTTACGAATCACCATATCAATTTTGATAATTCAATCTCAGAATACTGGAATTTGATCAGAATATGCCGGAAATGTCATGACGATATTACAAAGAACAAAGAAGATGGGAAAAGGTTAAGAAAAATAAAACAAATCAAAAAAGATCTGTTTCGTCGATTTATTGGTGATGCTTCTTTTCAAGTATTGTTAATGGCAAATCATCATAAAGTTACAAGTACATTACCATGTCTCGCTATGAGTTTATTAAAATTAGAATTAGTTCAAATTAATTATAATAACCCTTTGACTGTTGGCAGCGCAAAACATCCAACAATTACTGATTTGAAAATAACATCAAAAGGAAAAGAATTTATTAAAGAATTAAATATTAGTGAAGATATTATTGATATTCCTTTAATATAATAAACGAGCTCTAACCACTAAGAGTAAACAGGAATGTCGTATATTAAATGTTGGGCTTTAAAATTGACATGAACATTCAAAATTTGAGGGTCATAAATTGATAACTGCTATTCCAACTTTTTCGCAACAACTTCAGACTTACCTAGAATCTATTAAAAGCAAGACAGGCCGTGAGATACGAATTGATCTTGTTAACACAGTCAGTTTACTAGGCATGAATTTTGCCTTTACTCCAGATCCGACCTTTATTCGTATCAAAGTTGTTCTTCCCTCCCAGGACTCCATGGCGCAATTTGAACAGTCTTTTGCGCATGAAGCGACCCACGGACTTCTCCTGTATGGTTTAGGCTATTCTACCTTAACCACCCACCAACAGCTCAATACAACTGAATCTTTTTCGCGTAACCTCATTGCAACTATGATCGATGATGTAGTTGTAAATGACCTTCTTCAGAAAAGCGGATTTAAGCCTTTCGGGGAACGATATAAAGGCATGGTCAACAGGGAAACCAAAGCTGCTAAAGGCAGGGATAAAAATTTTTATAATGATCTAGGAAGAGACGAATTATCGCGCGATCGCTATATGGTCTATAGATACACCTTGGCATGGACTTTTCTGAAATACTTTAAAGTTGATTTAATCATGCGGGGGTCCCTTCAAAAATTCAGAAAAGCCTTTCATCGCGCTTATCCTCAATTATCAAAAGAAGGCACAATAATTAAACAACTGTTTGAAAAAAATAATGTTTTTAATAGAGAAGGTCATGGATATTTGATGAGAGAAGTATTAGCTTTATGGGGGCTATCGGGTAAAGTTACTTTAACAAATTAAGTTGCCCAACTTGGTGCTGCAGTGCACAGATAAGCTTGCAGCCTATCTGCCATTGAACTTTGTCGTTGGGCGGCAAGAAACTTGGCGGAGCAACCTTGAGCAACAAGACCGAACTTGAAGAGATCGCCCATACCGGCGGCAAAGTCACATTCAACGTCAAGGTTGACGCCCAAGGCGGGATCTCCTACAACATTAAATGGACCCATTCCAGGCCAACGCCGGCAGGGGTGTTTGCTGTCTATGCCATCCCTCAAGGTGTAGCCGTCGGTGATATTAAGCTAGGCGGAATCGGCGCCCCTTGGAATCCGCCTCCATTGCCCGACTGCTACCCCGTGTTCATTTCATCGGACAGCACTGGGATGTTCGGTCACCAATGCCCATCCTGCAAAGGCTACTGGCGAGCAAACCATGGAATAATTTGCCCATACTGTGCTTACAAAGCCGAAGAGCACTATCACTTCCTGACCGAAGCACAACAACGGTACGTGAAGGAATACTGCGACTTACTCGACGCTGTTCTTTGTTCTGGTCAACCCGACGAGTACACCATTGACATGGATGCAGTAGCTGAGGCTGCCGGCAAGAACTACGCAAAGCCGGCATTCTACTATGCAGAAGAGCGTCAGCAAAACTTTTTCAGGTGCATGGCCTGCGGCCAAGCTAACGACGTGCTCGGAACGTATGCTTATTGTGCTTCATGTGGAACACGAAATGATTTGCAGGAGCTCGAAAAAACAATCCAGAGGATCAGAGACAGGATCAACGCTGGAGGACCGTATGAGACGTGTGTCAAAGAGGCGGTAGCAGCCTTCGATTCGTTCGCAGGTCAGTATGCGAAGCAATTGCTCGCGCGCGTCCCATTAACACCTGCTCGCAAATCGCGACTCGAGCGAGCGCACTATCACAACCTTGCGACGGTATCCGACATGTTCCGCGCTATGTTCGACATAGACGTCCTCAGCGGAATCAGTGTTGAGGATGCTTCCTTTGCAACGTTAATGTTCCATCGACGGCACGTCTATGAACACAAGGGCGGCGAAGCAGATGAGAAGTACATCGCGGATAGTGGAGACCAAGTGCGTTTGAAACAGGCGCTACGAGAGAGCCAGGAGTCCGCTCACCGGACTGCCAGTCTCGTGATGAAGCTTGCTGCGAATCTTCACAAGGGATTTCACGAGATATTCCCGCCTCTTGAAGAGCCAATCCAGTGGCACGAACGCGGGAAACGTCACGGCTAAGCAGTTTCGCCGATGTCATGCGCCGAGGAGCAGGAGTTAAAGGGGAACTTTGGGGGCGTTGATTCTCAGAAAGCTTTTCTCTCGTGTTCTTTTCTCCATTTTGCAGGAGGATCAGCTATGAAAAAGATTCTGTTTGCGGCACTACTTTTATTATCCCTGATGGTTTGTGTGACCTCTCCGGTATGGGCGGTAGTGACAGGCGGTTTGGACGATGTCAAAGCCGGCCTTGCGGCAGGCAAAGAGGGTGACTATGACAAGGCCATCCGACTTTTCACCAAGGCCATCGAATCTGGCAATCTTTCCCAGGAAGACCTAAGTATAGTCTACTACAACCGCGGACTCACTTGGGCGAAAAAGGGCGCTTATGACAAGGCCATTAGTGACTTCAACAAGGCCATAGAGATCGACCCGAAGTTCGCCAATGCCTACAACAACCGCGGCAACGCCTGGAGGAAGAAGGGCGACTATGACAAGGCCATTGCCGATTTCACCAAGGCCATTGAAATCAACCCGAATGACGCCGATGCCTACCAATTTCGCGGCTACTGCTGGAAATTCATAGGTAACGACGACAAGGCGAATGCTGATTATGAAAAGGCGAAAAAGCTCGACCCCAGCATACACTGCTGTCATTGACTGAAACAGACATTCGATGAGGGGGACAGGGGGACGTTGTTCACTTTGTTCACTTCACAGATGAGTTAATTTTAGAGCAAACCGGAAATTCGTTTATTAAATGTTAGGCGTTCACGAAATAATAGAGGAATTGCTACGAATAAGACACGAATAGTCCTTGGACCTATATTGCTTGTGTATCTTCTTTTTCCGCAATTTGCACTGGCAAATTGTTCTAATGCGTATTCGTGTGCGGACGATGCGTATTCATATGCCAAGAAGGTATATAACTCGAAAAACCTTCATGATGTTCATTACTACGCTGCAAAGACTACGGCTGCTGCCGAAGACGCAATGTCCGAAGCAAAGAAATGCGGTTGCGATGACGCCTATAGTTCTGCAAAAGATGCATACAGTTATGCCCGCGAAGCATATCAATCGGACTATTTATATGAAGCGATTTATTATATGAGGAAGGCAATGTCCACAGCAGACGATGCAATGTATGCTGCGGCGGAGTGCGGAATCTAGTTGCAACCTACGCCTCACAACAGCGTTAACTCGGACGCCTATCTTCGTTGCACTTCGGTGGACGCCGGTTACGCGAGGCGTTACTTAAAGAGTATAACTGAGGCTGGGAATCTGGTCGGGACTGTATCTTCTTAAATGGACTCTTTCTCCTGTTTTGCAGTTTCCGTGTTGATCCGTGGTAGAAAGAAATGCGCTGCCTACTGAAAACCTTTTTTACGATAGTATCGATATCGATACTGTGCCTTCCATGTACGTCATTAAGCCAGAGCTGTTACGATTATAATAACACAACGGACAAACTAAAGGCCGGTTTATCGTTCGATAGCACTATGGATTCCGCATTCTTCAGATCTTATAAGGCTTCCTATCCATGGTATATTATAAGAAACGATGATGGAACATTTGAAAACATTATTGGAGACGAGGTCTCTGAGGAGGATAAAATCCTAAGAGAGCACACCTCTAACTGCGTTTCCACTCATCAAGGCAAACACATCATGGATTTTTCTGATGCAACATATGATGCAGGCACACTCAGGCTGGAGATTCATGGTGGTATGCCTGCATATGCAAGCTCATTGATGATTACCATCAAAGACTCGGAGTTTTTCTGTCGTTTTAGGGCATCTTATCCAGCGCTGGTATCTAACTGTAAGTGGAATATACTGTCGAAAAAGCTAATATTCAGAGACAAGAATATTGAAAAAGGGCGAAGAATATATGCTTGGTTATCTGTCGGATTCGAGGAGATATCCACGTATCAAGGCAAGACCACGACCATGAAGCACAAGATCGAGGGTTACATAAAACCTATAGTAAAATGATAAAACCGAAGATAAAATCGTAGTTACTGCAAAACCATCAAAGGGGAGGTGGATGCTGTTCAATTTGCTCACTTTACAGATGAGCTGAGTTTCGATAATTTTGGTCACCGTCCTTAGTGCTTTCCTTCAAATATAGGAGGTCTCTTATGAAACGTATAAGCATATTATTAGTCCTCCTTGCCTGCTTGATGACTTTTTCTGCATCTGCGGCGCTGGCAGATGGTGTAGCCGTTAGTGAGGTGTCTGGCAAGACAATCATTCCAGTTCAAGAGAATAACATCAGAATGGTCAATGAGACCGTATGGGTGAAGGACGAGAAAGTAACCGCCACTTTTACCTTTGAAAACGTAACTGACAAGCCGGTTGGCATAAAGATGGGGTTCCCCTTCAGAAAGGGCGAGGACCCACTGGACCCAGGCACATTCGAATTTATAAATGACAAAAATATTAAATTTATAGTAAGGGTCAACAAGTCCGATGTTCCTGTGACCAAGATGGCGGTTGCCGATACATATAAAAAGAAAACCGGCGAAGAGTATGATTTTATGTACACATGGCCCATTTTTTTTCAACCGAAAGAAAAGAAGGTCGTGGAATGTTCTTATAATGTTCAATGGGGAGATGATCTGGGCCTCAATGGAGGCTTTACCTACATAGCAAAAACAGGCGCACTCTGGAAGAGCACCCTCGATTACGCCGATTTCTTTATCGCGCTTGACAGTGGAACATATCGCTATTTCAAATCAGGCGACTACGATTTCAAGATATCGCCGCCAGGATACAAACTTAACGGGAAAGTTATTGAGTGGCATTTTACGAACTGGAAACCTACTGTTGACTTCACCGTGTCGTACGATCGAATATTGCACAATGAAGATTCAGCTGTTGTTTGGCGCATGCTGGAACTTTTTCAGTTTAAGAAGACATACGACGGTGATAAAAAATATTACACGATGGATGACCTTCGCGCAAACCATGCCCCACAGGACGACTTTTATGGCAGGTTCTATATAAAAATTCTCCGCAACGAAATATACGCGCGGCATGGTAAGATATTTAAGTCTGAAAACTTACAGACAGTATTTACAAATCAGAGCTGGTATAAGCCCAATCCAAATTTCTCGGAAAGCATGCTCAACGAATACGAGAAATCCAATGTGAACTTTATCCTCAATTATGAGAAAAAGCGCGGCTGGCAATAACCGCGAATATGGATGCGAGAGGATTAGACAAAAATGCCCGCCCCCTTAGGAAAAGGGTAATAATCTTTAGTCGGGAATCTGGTCGGGACTTAACACTTCTAGATGGGTTTTAACGGGGTTAAAGAGGGTTAAATCTGGCGGAATAAGGCTTTTTCCCCAGTAACCTTTTCTCTGCAGCCTCCTCGGTCTGCGCCTGAGCAACTGCCAAACCACCTTTGACGGTCTGGCTCAAGGGGTAAAAGGTAACATAGATACCATAAGCCAAGATCATCATGATTAATATGGCCCCTACTATAGCCAGTATTAATGCAGCCATCGCCTCTAACATTTTTCATTCCTCCTAAGGCAAAACATACTGAGCCGTTGTGGGGGCGGGTATCTTTCCCCCGACCCCCAAGCAGCCTTCTCTATTTTGCCTCTTCGACATGTGCCTTCATGGCCTCAATACCACCTTTGACGGTCTTGCTTAAGGGGTAAAAGGTGATATAGATGCCATAGACCATAACGGACAGGAAGAGCACCGCCCCGACTATCGCCAGTATTAATGTTGCCATTGCCTCTAACATTGTCTTATCCTCCTTTCGGGCTAAACATTATTGCCCTTTGTGGGTTCGAGCACCTATTTCCCCACCAACCTTTGCTCTTCTACCTCCTTGGCCTGTGCCTTCATGGCATCAATGCCGCCTTGGACGGTCTTGCTCAAGGGGTAAACGGTGACATAGACGCCATAGACCATAACAGACACAAGGAGCACGGCCCCTACTATAACCAGTATTAATGTTGCCATCGCTTCTAACATTTTCTCATCCTCCTAGTTTCTTTGTTTGTTCGTTCATCGTTCATACCCTATTTCTTCCTCTGTAATTAGTAATACAAAGATCATGCCAAATGGCCCCAAAACAACTTTTATTTATAATTTCAAATAGTTAGACATTTTCAGGAGATTGGCGGAGAGGGTAAAAACTGCCCCTTTTTCTTGCACGACAATAAAAGTTCTCGTTTAGTAAGAACTTTTCTTATGTTACAAGATTACCGAGACGGTATGATTGTGGCTAAGGACTCGACGGGGGACGGTGTTCACACCGCTTTTTTTATTTTGAGCCTTCCGTGCCGATCCGTGGTCGGAACTTTTTAGGGGAGGTCATGAACCTTGGTAGAGAAACGGCACGATGAAGGTCCAGACCAGGACAGCAAGCGAACCCAGGTACGGGATGGCCACGTGAAAGACCTGAAACGGCCCCGGCATCGTATATACCCAGATGACAAAGGAGACTGTCGAGACGGCAACCGCGCCCCACTGGGGAGAAATGCTGTTGGCCCGGTCTCCCGTCGTTTTTGCCCGGACGAGAATCACGAGACCCAGGCATACGATTGACCATACGACAATGGCGACTTTCTCAGCCGGAGGGATGATCCCCTGCCCGACCAGATAGAGGCCGACGACCTCTGCGGGGATCAGCTTCACCAGCCGCTCCATATAACTCTGTATTGGCGTCGGCTTCTCCTGGGCGGTACCTCCCTTTCGCATGGCCGCCTTGACCATAGGCGGCCTCGTAATTCTCAATGGTGCTGCCATAATTCCTCCTTATTCTTTTGCCTTACTTGTAGGAGCAGACAGGGACATTGTTCAACTTTTATATCCTACCTTGAACAACGTCCCAAGTGCCCCCACCATATTACTGGAGAGAGAATTGTCTTGTGGATACCTCATTTCTGGTATTCGATATTTTGAGCTTTCCGTGCTGATCCGCGGTCGAAATTCTTTAGAGGAGACAGGGACGTCGTTCAATGTCTTCACCTTACCTTGAACAATGTCCCTGTCGCTGTCCCCCTTCCCCCCCTAAAACACCCGTTCCAAGCCCTCGAAGGAGCCCTCGTCTTTGTTAAATTTAAGGCGGTAAAGACCAGGTTCGAGCGCGATGGCCTTGGGCGGTGCTCCCTTTGTTAAAACAGAAACGCCTGCTGCCTTTAACAGGTCAGCCACAGCCGAGATGGTTTCCGGGATCTTGGTATCAACGATCGCCCCGAATTCCGTCATGCGCCAGCCATCGGCAAGCTTCACGCTGCCATTCGCCGTGCCCAAGCCAGGCGTCGTCTTCACGGCATAGCCCAAGTTGTAGTTGGGCAGCCAGACAAGCTGGATGGTGTCCTTGGCTATCAAGAGGTATGGCTCGGATTCATAGTACCGCACCCCCGGCGTCTTCCGGTCTTCTTTCGTCACGGGTGTTATGGTCACGCTGGCGCAAGCCCCAAGCCCTGCCACAAGTACCAGCGCGCACACCAAAACAGCCCATCTTCGTGTCATAGATCCCTCCTCCTTATTGATTTTGTCAGTTTCTACCCTATTTTCTGCCTGCCGTCTTGACCTATATCGTCTTTTTTTTGACATATTTCGGCTTTTTTTAGCGGGAGACAGGCAGGCAGGGTGTTATTGCGTCATCACGCAATCATTTATCGAACATTTGCTACTATATAATCGCTTGAAAATGGCCTAAGGATGCTTAACCTGACTCTATACGGGTAGATTTAGTTACATGAGATTAACCTTAAACTAGGAGGGAACAATGAAGAAAGTATTACTGGTATTGGTAGTCTTTGCGGCGATCGTGGCAGTTGGCGCCCTGGCGATCGGCCAGGGGAAGGCGGAGATGTATAAGGGTTATCTAGCTGATGTCGCCTGTGCAACCAGCGCCAGCGGCAAGGCTGCCGATGGAGCTGACATGAAGACACAGCCGGAAAAACATACCGTTGGCTGTATGCTGGCGGCACCCTGTGCGGCTTCCGGTTACGGTCTTGAGATCAATGAGGGGACGGCTTCAGCAAAAAAATATGTCTTTTACAAATTCGACAAAAAAGGCAATGACCTGGCGGCAAAACTTCTCAAGAACACCAAGAAGAAAGACAATTACTCCGTTGAAGTCAAAGGCATGAAAGAGAAAGGCATGATCAAGGTCATTTCCATTAAAGAAATAACCATGAAATGATCACAGCGTAGCTTCAATAAAAAAGGCAGGGCTGATTGATCGGCCCTGCCTTTTTTATTTCTTGGCGTTGGTGGAGGCAGTGTAAATACTGCTTCTTTCTTTTATTGTGAGCCTTCCGTGCTGATCCGTAATCGGAACTTTAAAAAAACCCCGCTGCTATTTGGATGTCTTCACCTTGAAGCTCTTTTCCGCATACATTTTATCGTTGTAGAATAGTTGAATGATGTAGGTTCCCGGTACCATCTCCCATTTTTCCCTAAATCCCCACCAGTAAAGGAATGGCTCCTCTATCTTTGCCGTATAATTTGTACTATGGTCGTACACCGTCTTCTTGCCCGGCGGTGTTATACCGGGCGTTTTAAGTACGACTTTTACAGTAACAGCTTCTCCGGAAGGAGAGCCATGGACCTTAAAACGCACCCCTATGGCATTCGTATGCGTGGCAAGAATATTTTGTGTTTGTTGCATGAAGGTCACGCTTGTCGTCTTTGATACCAGGGTGCCCGTTTCCGTTTTGGTAGCCTCCCCAACTCTTTGCACCGCATATTTTCCATATTCTATTATTTCGATGCTGGTAACATCAGCTGCCCGGGCTATCGGGACATAGATCAAAACAATCAAGAGTATCGCTAATAATCCGAATCTTTTATGTCTCATACTATCCTCCTTTATTTTTAAGCCTTTCCTCCTGATGAATGAATTCTATGGGGTAAAAGGGGGGTTGTCAAGGATCGCCCATTGGAAAAAGGAGAGATTAACGGGCTTCATTCCTCATAATCCTGGTCAAGGATCCGGTCCAAACTTAACCTTTCTAAATGGGTTTTAGATGGGTTAAGGGCCTTAAAAATTCGGCGGAACCGGGCTTTCCGATAGCAAACATTTTTTAAGGGGCCGTGCAAATTTTACTTGACAAAAAATGCGCTTAAATCTATATAGAGGGCCTGGATTGCCAACAATCAGTGCAACGCAGTCGGGCATCAAACAAGATTCAAACAAAAAAAGGAGGGGATTACCATGAGAAGGTTGACAGTGCTATGTTCGATCTTTGTCCTTTTGTGCGCGGGATTTGCGCTCACGACCGCCCCTGCCTACGGGCAGGCGAAGCCGATTGAGCTCACCTATTCCATCTTCTTCCCTGCCCCTGCCCCGCAAACCCAGGTGGCGATGGATTGGGCAAAGGAGATCGAAAAGAGGACGAACGGGAGGGTCAAGATCACCATCTTCCCAGGCGGAACCCTCACTGCCGCCGACAAGTGCTATGACGGCGTCGCCAAAGGGATTTCCGATATCGGGATGTCGGTCTTTGCCTATACCAGGGGGAGGTTCCCCTTGACCGAGGTGGCTGATCTACCCCTGGGGATCAAGAGCGGTCTGGTAGCCACAAAATTGATCAATGCCTATTACAAAAAATTCAACCCCAAAGAATTGAAAGACGTCAAGGTGATGTACCTTCACGGACACGGGCCGGGGTTCCTCCATACCAAGACGGCGGTGGAGAAGCTCGAAGATTTGAAGGGTATGAAGATCCGGTGCACCGGTCTTGCGGCAAAGATCGTGGAAAAACTCGGCGCCGTCCCTGTTGCCATGCCGATGCCGGATACCTACGACTCCCTAAAGCGGGGAGTGGTGGAGGGCTCAATGGCGCCGCAGGAGTCTCTTAAGACCTGGAAGTGGGGAGAGGTGGTAAAATTTACCACGGAGAGCTGGGGCTCGGCATACAGCACCGGCTTCTTCGTGGTCATGAACAAGGGAAAGTGGAATGGCCTGCCGAAGGACGCCAAGCGGATCATCGAACAGGTGAACAAGGAATGGATCGAGCGACAGGGCAAGAACTGGGATGATATCGACAAGGCAGGAAGAGAGGCCACCCTTGCTGCCGGCAATAAGATCATCACCCTCTCCAAAGAGGAAAATATGCGGTGGGCAGAGGCAGTTAAGCCTATCCTTGACGGCTATGTCAAGAATATAAAGGAGAAGGGTCTGCCCGGCGACAAGGCGTTGAAATTCTATAGGGATGAGCTGAAAAAGCTCCAGTAAGGTACAACGAACAGGGCAAGGGAGGTTATCTCAGCCTCCCTTGCCCTCTTTTTTATCTCGCCGAGCGGAGATGAGGATGAAGAAAAAGCAAAAGCGCTCAAAGAACCTATTCCTAACGGCGATTGAAAAAGTCAGTCGCTTTCTCAATCGCATCGCCGGCATGAGCCTCACCTTGCTCATGGTGCTCACGGTCGCGGATGTTTTGCTCAGGGCCATACTTTCGCTCGGGAGATGGTTGCTCGGACAGGGGGTGCTGCTACCCTTGGGAAATATTATTGTAGGGCATGTTCGGCCCATCGTCGGCACGTACGAGCTCGTGGCCCTTTTGGGAGCGGTAGTGATCGGATTCTCCGTCCCCTTGACCTCCTGGCTCAGGGGGCATATCTATGTTGATTTCTTCATATTCAGGTTCCCCCCCAAGATAAGGAATGCCTTCAATATCGCTACGAGATGCCTGGGCATATTCCTCTTCCTCATGATCGGCATAAACCTGTTCAAATACGGCATGGATATGCAACAAGCGGGGGAGGTCTCCCTCACCTTGCAGCTGCCATTCTATCCTATCGTGTATGGAGTCGGGGTCTGCTGTTTTGCCCAGTGCCTTGTTCTGATCGGTGATTTTGTGAAGATCCTCGGAGGCAGCTACGATGAATGAGGTGATGTTCGGCATTATCGGGCTGGCAGCTGTCCTGGTCTTTTTCCTCACGGGGATCGAGCTCGGCTTTGCCATGGCCCTGGTCGGCTTCCTGGGCTTCTGCTACATCAGATCGTTCGAAGCCGGGCTGAATCTCTTGGCCAAGGATATCTTTGAGGTCTTCTCCAGCTATGGATTTACCGTTATCCCCCTCTTTGTCCTCATGGGCCAGATTGCCTTGAATGCGGGGATTGCGAAACGATTGTTCAATGCCGCTCATAAGTTCATCGGCCATATCCCCGGCGGATTGGCCATGGCCACGGTGGCCGGCGCAACGGCCTTCAAGGCCATCTGCGGCTCGTCGCCGGCGACAGCCGCGACCTTTGCGAGCGTGGCGGTCCCCGAGATGGACCGCTATGGCTATGACAAGAAGCTATCTACGGGGATAGTCGCCACCGTGGGGACCCTCGGGATCCTCATCCCGCCAAGCGTCACCCTGATTGTATTCGGCATGATTACCGGGGAATCCATCGGGAAATTATTCCTGGCCGGGATCATCCCGGGCCTGATCATCGCCCTCTTGTTTATCTTCATTATCTACGGCTGGTGCAAGATCAACCCGTCTTTGGGGCCGAAAGGCGAGCGATCGACATGGAAGGCGAGGATTGCCTCCCTGCCGGACGTGGGATGGATAGTCCTGATCTTCTTGCTGGTGGTGGGGGGTCTGATGAAGGGGTTTTTCACGCCGACCGAAGCCGGGAGTGTGGGGACCTTTGCCGTCCTCCTTTTGTCCGTCCTTAAAAAGGACCTCACGCTTAAGGGATTCTTCAAATCGGTTGCGGAATCCTTGCGCACGGCCTGTATGGTGCTCATGCTCATCGCCGGTTCCACCATCCTGGGGCACTTTCTCACGGTAACGAAGATCCCCATGATTGCATCAGATTGGGTGGCTGCGCTGCCCCTCAACAAATTCCTCATCATGATCCTCATCAGCCTCATCTATCAGCTCGGGGGATCGTTTATCGACGACCTGGCCTTTATGATCCTTGCCACGCCGATCTTCTATCCCGTTATCATCACGCTGGGCTTCGACCCGATATGGTTCGGGATGATCATTGCCATTACGGTGATGATCGGCGTCGTGATACCGCCGGTGGCGATCAACGTCTTTGTCGTCAAGAACATCACCAAGGTGCCCTTTAGCGTCATCTATCGCGGCGTCTACCCCTTCCTGCTCGGCCTCGTAGCCTGCGGGGCGCTCTTGTTCCTCTTCCCGCAGCTGGCCCTTTGGCTTCCTAATCTCTTGATGAAATAAACTAGTATCGCCTAAAGGCGATAGCTTTAGGGGTCAAGGATGCAAGGATTCGGGGGTTCGAGTGAAAAGCATCCAAATGACAGAGGGTCACCTCTGGTAGGTTTGTAGAAACCTCCCACTTTGCGGGATCCCACTTCCGTAAATCCATATTGCGGGGTGGGACTGACCCCTCCCGTTTTACGGCCCCCTACCATTTCGGATATCTGTACTGATGGGGTGTCGCAGTCCGACAGATCTGGCCAAAGGGCCACCTACGGCCGCATCCTATAAAATCTAAATAAGTCCCGCCCTACTTTATATAACAATCTGAATGGCGGGATGTCGCATAGCGACAGAGTGGGATTGGGCATCTGCTCTTAGCATCCTCCCCTTGGGACCCCGCCTTGTGGGGCGCCCTGTGGGACGCCTGGTCCTTCTGTCCGATAGAAAAAAGCATGGAAATTCAGCCCCTTACCCGTCGCAAAAAAGAACTTGACATATATCTAAGGGCTGGCTAATATTGGGCGTAGATGCTACCGAACGATCGGTAAAGTCCCTTACAAGAACAAAAAGTAGCGTATAATAAGTAGTTGAGGGTCCATCAATCAGGTCCACAGGTCAAAGGCGGAAGCGATCGTAAAGGCCGCAACCAGGTTCGTCGGCGGTCCAGGGTATTAACACAAGAGGGGACGAGAGAGCCCCCTCGTAGCCGTTAAGCTCCTTACTATTTGAAATCCCCCGGAGGTGCATCATGAAAATGAACTACAAGTTTTTGAAGGTTGATGTCAAAGACGGTATCGCCCTTATAACCATGAACAACCCGCCCGTGAACCAGTTTTCTGCTAATTTCACTGCGGAATTGGTTGAGGCTGTCAATGGTGCCTTTGAGGATGAGAAGATCAAGGCCCTGGTGCTTACGGGAACGGGGAAGAATTTTATTGCAGGCGCGGATATCACCGAGGTCCAGCATGTGAAGAAAAAAGAAGAGGCATTTAAGGCGGTCCTGACCTTGGCCCAATTTCTCAACAAGATCGAGATGGGTCCCA
>Ga0299912_10001846_pt1 | contig 17157 bp, 13 predicted proteins | sample RVTome_2_FD_207667 | JGI IMG/M metagenome (GOLD analysis project Ga0299912, IMG submission 207667) | Soil microbial communities from uranium-contaminated site in the Upper Colorado River Basin, Wyoming, United States - RVT95D214 (version 2) ... | reverse complement strand
TGGGTCACGGCCCAGAACGAGGTGACCTTCGGCTACCTGCAGAAGATCCCCTTCCGGGAAGCGCTCAAGAAGCGGCTGTCGGATATCTATAACTATCCGCGCTACTCGTCCCCGTTCCGGGTCGGCGAATACTACTTTTTCTACAAGAACTCCGGACTTCAGAACCAGTCCGTCATCTACGTCCAGAAAGGGCTGGATGGTCAGCCCGAGGTCTTCATCGACCCCAACGCCCTCTCGCCCGATGGAACGGTCCGGGTCAGGCTGAACAATTCCTCCGGCGGCAAGAAATACATCGCCGTGTCCCGGAGCGAAGCCGGGTCGGACTGGTCCGAGATCCGGGTCATGGATATCGTCTCCAAAACGGAGCTGCCCGACCGCATCCAGTGGAACAAGTTCTCGGACGCGGCCTGGTTCAAGAACGGATTCTTCTACAGCGGCTACGACGCGCCGGCGCCCGGCCGGGAGCTGACGGCCAAGAACGAGTTCCAGAAGGTCTTCTACCACAAGCTCGGCGATCCCCAGGAGAAGGACCAGCTCGTGTACGAGGACAAGGTCCACCCCCTGCGCTATTTCGGGGTCGGCGTCAGCGAGGACGAGAAATACGCCTTCCTGACCGTAAGCGAGGGAACGTCCGGGACGGAAATTTACTGGAAGGACCTGGCCAAGCCCCGGATGCCGTTCCAGCTGCTCATCAAGGGCTTCGACAACGACAGCGGGGTCATCGACAACATCGGCCGCAAATTCCTGGTCCAGACCAACCTCGACGCGCCCAACGGCCAGGTCGTGCTCATCGACCCGGCCAAGCCCGACAAGGCCAACTGGACGGCCATCATCCCCGAGAAGCCCGTAGTGCTGGACGGGGCCAACACCGCCGGCGGTCAGCTGTTCTGCGCCTACCTCAAGGACGCCAACACCAAGGCCTATCAGTACGGCCTGGACGGGGTTCTCGTCCGGGAGATCGCCTTCCCGGCCTTAGGGACGGCCGGCGGCTTCGGCGGCTGGCGCGACGACACCAATATCTTCTATACTTTCACCTCCTACACCTTCCCCTCGACGATCTACAAGTACGAGATCGCTACGGGTGCGTCCGAAGTGTTCCGCGCGCCCGAGGTCAAGTTCAATCCCGCCGATTACGTGACCCAGCAGGTCTTTTACGAAAGCAAGGACAAGACCCAGGTTCCGATGTTCATCGTCCACAAGAAGGGATTGGCGCTCAACGGGAAGAATCCCTGCTACCTGACGGCCTACGGCGGCTTCAATATCAGCGAGACGCCCTATTTCAACCCCCTGCTCATCGCCCTTCTCGAGCAAGGCGTCGTCTTCGCCGAGCCTAATCTCAGGGGCGGCGGCGAGTACGGAGAAACGTGGCACAAGGCCGGCATGCTGGACAAGAAACAGAACGTCTTTGACGACTTCATCGCCGCGGCCGAGTACCTCATCGCCCGGAAGTACACGTCCAGCGCCAAGCTCGGCATCGAAGGCGGGTCGAACGGCGGCCTGCTCGTGGGCGCGGTCATGACCCAGCGGCCCGACCTCGTCCGGGTGGCTTTGCCGGCCGTGGGCGTCATGGACATGCTTCGCTTCCACAAGTTCACCGTGGGCTGGGGCTGGGCCGTGGAATACGGCTCGAGCGACAAGGAACTGGATTTCAAATGGCTCTACGCCTATTCCCCCCTCCACAACCTGAAGGCCGGAGTCGCCTATCCCGCGACGCTGGTGACCACGGCCGACCATGACGACCGGGTCGTGCCGGCCCATTCCTTCAAGTTCCTTTCCACTCTGCAGGAAATGCACACCGGGACGAATCCGGTCCTGATCCGGGTCGAGGTGCGTTCGGGCCACGGTTCGAGCAACGTGACCAAGGCCATCGAAACGGCGACGGACGCCTACGCCTTCTTCCTGTACAACGTGGGGGCTAAGCCGAAATTCGAATGACGGCTTGGTGATGATATTAAAAGGGGGACGCCGGTCGCCGGCGCCCCCCTTTTTTGTTTGCGCCGGGCCGCCGGGGGCGGCCCTAGATCAGACTGAGGTCAGCCTCAGGGAATGAGGCTGACCGGGTTGAGGGCGCGTTACTTCGGAAGGTGGAACGTAACGCCGATGGTCGCGCCGTAGCTTCCCCAGTTTCCCAGGCCCCAGCCGAACTTCACCATCCCGGCGATCGTCGGAGTGAAGTAATAGCGGGCCGCGACAAAGGGCTGGACGAAGATGCCGGAGCCGCCCGTCGAACCGAGGCCATCCCCTCCGTCCTTCCACTTCCAGGAGTAGATGGCGAAGCCCACACCCGCGCCGGCGTACAAGTCCAGCTTGTCCACGTTGAGCTTGGTGAAGTGATACGCGCCTTCGATCATGGGGGAGATGACGCTCTCGGACCACAGCCCCTCGCTCCACAGCCAGACCATGACCGTCGCGCCCAGGCCGATGTTGGGGGTGAGGCCGTATTCCACGTTGACGCCGAACGGGATCGTCCATTCGTTGAGGCCGATCTGGGGCGTGATGAAGATCGAACCCTTGTTGAATTCCGATGTCCCGGCCGTCGCCGATACCGTGAGAAGGGCGAAAACCAGGGCCAGACCTAAGACAACCTTGCTTTTCATGAAATCTCCTTTAAAAATGAGTTAGGAATTATTATAAGGCTTCCGTAGAAACAAGTTCAATACCTTGGCGATCGTCTTGTATTTCCCGTGTTCGGTCACGTCCCGATTCCTTTAGTTATTAAGTATATCGGATTTATAGGAATATGTCAACAACTTCAACGCCTCCGGGTCGGAGATATTCAAGACATCCGGTCCGACTTCTTTGAAGGGTAGGATGATGCCCGTCTCAATCGCAATATTAACTCAAATGAACTTTATATTGACTTTGTTAATTTCCGGTCGTAAGATAGTTTCAGGATGAAAGAGCCCAAAGCCACTCTGGCTGTTAAGGTGAATTACGGCGTCATCGAGCAGGTCAAGCGATTCTGCCGGGAAAGGGGCATGAAGTACGGCTTTTTTGTCGAGAAGGCCGTTCTTGAACTGCTCGCCCGGGAAGAGCTCAAAGAGGACCTGGTGGACCTCAAGAACCTGCGGGAGCTCGAACGCCAGGCTGTCGCCCTGGACGATTACCTGAAAAAGCGCCGTGTATGAACTCTTCCTCCTTCCTCCGGCACAAAAGGATATGGATGGACTTGAAGCGGTGGTTTTTAAACGTATCCTCAAGAAGCTGCGAGCCCTCTCTCAAGAAGCCCGGCCGGTCGGATGTCTCAAGCTGGCCGGAAATGACGGTTATCGCCTGCGGGTCGGAGATTATCGCCTTCTCTATCGAGTCGATGACGCGGCGAAGCGGATCTACGTCTACAGGATCAAGCATCGAAAAGACGCCTATTCCTAACCCTTGGAGGATGGGGAATACGGCCGCGCTATGTTCTTAGCTTCAATTCAATATTTCTATTCTTGGCCGAGGATTCCATCAGCCCTATCACTGTTTTTATCATGGTCTTCCGGTCACCGCCAAAGTCCTGAATTTTGCCTTCAATTCCTCTCATGATTCCCTGTAGATCAGGCAAACTCAGGAGGTTGACCGCCAGGCAATAGAAGTTTTTTCTTCTGCCGTCATTATAGTCAGCAATGAGAAACTCAAGGATTTTCACCTTCTGATCCAGCTCGGACTGATAACGGCCCAGGCCCGCCTTCTTAGCTTTGGCGAAATCCGAAGCGACATTCTTATAGGTGATGAAAGAATCGGCTTGGTTGGACCGACTGTATCTCTCGCAGGGATATTGAGAGCATTGATAGCAATGCTCGATGCGATCATGTTTGAGATTGCAGCTGATGACGGCGCAAGTCGGGTGCTTCAGATGAAAATCGGGCCCCCCGCACCCAGGGCATTTTGAGGCACCGGCCGTTTGATAGCGCGGACAAAGCCCGCAATTCAGGCCGCATAATGAGAACAATGGGTATTTCCTTTTGTATGCCTTCATTCTCAATCCTCTCCCCGCGAGGATATATTATCATGTCCATGATCCATAGGCTAAGGCGATGGAGTTGCCGTACTCCCCTCCCCGGCGAAGCGGTCGTGACCAAGCGCGAGGTCAATGCCTTCCGCGGGACGAACCTGCTCGACCTGCTCAAGGGGCTGAGCGTCAAGAACCTGGTCGTCATCGGCATGCAAACGCACATGTGCCTGGAGGCGGCGGTCCGGGCCGCGGCCGACTACGGATTTAACGTGACAGTCGCCGAGGACGCGTGCGCTACGCGCGACCTGGAGTTCAACGGCGTGAAAATCCCGGCCGAGGCGGTGCACCTCTCCACCCTGGCCACCTTGAAGGGAAACTACGCCCGGATCGTCACCACGGACGAGCTGCTGAGCTTAAAGACGAATTAAGGAAACACGATGTCTGTCACCGATCTCCTACAGGAGCTTCAGGGAGAACATGAATTCATCGGTCCAGGGGAGGCCTTGTTCCTGGGCCCTGGCGTAGCCGAAAGAAAACGTCGTATTGAGCAGGGAAAAGAGGACGACCCTGAAGTCCAGCTGGGCCCCGAAATTGACCGCCCGGCGGCTGAAGGCCGAATCGTCGAAATTGGTGACGATGCCCGAGGCGAAGACGGCCAGCCTGGCCCAGTTGCAGTACATGCTCAGGAAACCGAACCGCCGGAACGTCAGGGGCGGCAGGGTCCATTCCAGCACGGCCTTGGCGAAATTCCGCCCCCCGACGGCATTGAGGTCCAATCCCGGGAAGCTGTAGTACTCGCGGTAGCGCTTCTCCCCCAGGGTGTCGATCCAGTTGTTCCCGAACCCGCCGAAGTAGAAGTTGACGAAATTATTGGCCCGGTCGCCGAAGGACTGGCCGGCGGACGTCCGGAGCCAGACCGAGGAATGGTTGAGCGGCAGGGCCAAGCCGTAGTCGAAATTGGCGTGCAACCGGGGGTAGAACCTCCCGTTGACGTAGTTGGCCTTGGCGAAGGCGTGGAGGCGGAAGCCCTTCTCCTCGTCCACGGCCCCCAGGGAGCGCCGGACGAAATTGTAGCGCAACCCAACCCGGCCCGAGAGGAACTTGTCGTAAGTCGCGTCGATGTTCTGGTAATCGGGCAACTTTTCCAGGCCCCAGTAGCCGGCGATATTGAAATCCAGCTCCAAGGTCCGGGGCGAGTCGTAGACCAGGAACTTGCTGTAGCCCAAGCCCAGGGAATACCCCTTCCGGCTGACCTTGGTCGGACCGAACATGTCGTAGAAGCTGGCCCCGTTCATCGTGGCGCTGAGCGTCCAGTTCCAGTACTGGTAGTTCAACCCGACGTGGAGGCGTTCCTTGGCCGGCAGGTTCGGGGAGGGCGAGTAGGAGACGGTCAAGTCGAAGCCGTTGAACCTGAGGGGATTGCGGAAATCCAGGCGAAAACCGACCGCCAGGAGGTCCTTGTACCCTTCCACGACGGGATAGATGGAATTCAGCCTGATGTCGCCCCAGGAGTTGTAGGTTCCGACGACGGGCTTGAGGGCTTCCAGGTCGACGTCGGCCGGCGAGCCCGCCATCCAGTCCTTGACCACGGGGTATGTCTTGACGACCTCCTGACCCAGGAACTTGACCGCGGCGACGTCCGTCACGGCCCGGCAGGGAATCCGGCCGGGGACGAACCCGTCGTTGGTGAACTTGAACACGATCAGGGAGTCGTCCGAGACCGGCACCGGCCGGAAGAACCCGGATTCGGCGTTGCTGACGACGTCCATCTGCTTCTTCTTGAAGTCGTAGCGGAAGACGTTCGAGACGCCGGTGTAATAGGACGAGCCGTAGAGGAAGCCGCCGTCCGGGGAATAGCGGAAGTCGGCCGGGCTATCCGTCCCGAATTCGTACAGGGTCTCCATGGTCAGGGTGTTGGCCAGGAGGTCGGCCGTCTTGATCCGGACGAGCTTCTGGTTTCCGGCCACGTCCGAAACGGCGGCCACGAGGTGGGCGCCGTCGGGAGAGACGTCCAGGTCGTAGATGTCGGTGAAATAGTCGAAGCCGTAGACGGCCGTCCAGTCGGTGTAGGGCGCGTCGATCTTGACGATCGTGTTCAGGCCGTTGTTGTGCCGGATGCCCCACAGGACTTTGCCGGTCGGGTCGAAGGCCAGGTCGCCGACCCGGGAGTCGCGGATGAGCGTCCGCCGGCGGCCGGATCCGAGCTCGTAGACGTTCAGGTCGCGGTAGGCGCTGTTGTCCGTGCTGAAGAAGATCCGGCCGCCTTCGGGGTCATAGGCCAGCGAGGCCACGGAATACAGCATGGCCCCCTTGATATCGCACAGGCGGTCGATCCGGCCGGAGGCCGTGTCCACGGCGGCGAGATGGGCGACCTGTCCGGGGTAGTTGATCCCGGCGAAGAGCTTACCCCGGGGGGGGTCGAGGAAGGCGCGGGAAACCGAGCCCAGTTGCCCCCGGGTCAGGGCCGCGAAGGGCGTCACCGGATATTTCCGGATTTCGGCCAAGTTGGCCGCCTGCCAGTCCTTTTCCGCCTTGACCCAGGCGGCCCATTCATCGGTCAAGGGCACTCCGAATGTCCGCTTGAATTCCGAGGCGAAATAGCTCTTGCTGTCTTTGGAGGCGACCGTCCAGGCGACAACCTTCTCCGGGCCGTACTTGAGGGCCAGGTGGGTGAAGAACCTCGCCCCATACAAATAAGAAATGGCCCCGATCTGGAAATCGACCGCCGTCCCCTCCGATTCGAGACCGAGGGCGTCGTAGATGACGCTCCCCTCCAGGACCTTGGTCCGGAAGACCATTTCGTCGTAGGACCCCAGCGCCCGGCCCAGTCCGCCGTCCATCCAGGTCTCCATGAAGACGGCGATCCCCTCCACGTACCAGCGCGGGGTGTAGCTCCGGGGGCTGGTCAGGTAGGCGTAGAACATGGACAACGGGTTGTCCTTGTCGGGCATGACCTTGCCGAAGAACACCGACCGGAAAAAGGGGGCCGAGCCGACGGGCTTGTCCATGGTCACGACGTGGGTCAGCTCGTGGTTCATGATCAGGCCCATCCGCTCGTAGCCGGACATCATGTCGTAGACGTGCTGGAAGGGCGATAGCTCGAGGAAGACGAGGTTCTTGGGCACCGCCGTGGCCCCGCCATTGCCCCAGTCGCCGAAGTCCTGGACGAAAAGAGAGACGTCCTCGGAAGGCCTGTAGTCAAAGAACTTCTGGTAGAACCCCATGGTGTTCACGTAGCTTCGGGCCAGGTGGGAGATGATGTAGTCGTGGGTCTGGCTGTAAGACACAAGGTTCAGCCCCGGGACTCTGAAGCTGAACAGCTTCTGGGCGGCCCGGGCGGGGACGGACGCGAACAGCAACACGGCAACGGCCGCTCCGGCGATACGGCGGAATCTCATGGAGCCCTCCTTCCTTCTTCTCGGCGAATCCTTCCGGCGATTAAGACATATCCAAGATGGGCGGATTTTTCAAGTAAAAAAAATCCCGGCGAAGGCCGCGGGGCCCTCGCCGGGACCTTGTCGTCATCCGGGATTACTGTTGAATCTGGGCGTTGGCCTGCTTGAGCAGGTTGGCGAAATTCTCGTTCTGGAGCAGGTTGGAGAAGTTGGGGTCCCTCATCAGCGCGGCGAAGTTCTGGTCGGCCAGGAGATTGGAGAACCCGCCGTCTTTCATCAAGGCGGCGAAATTGCGGTCGGCGAGCAGGGCGGCGAAGTCGGGCTTGGAGAGCAGGCTGGCGAAGCTGGCGTTCATCATCATCGCCGAGAAGTTGCCGTCGGCCAGCAGGGCGGCGAAGCCCGGACTCTGGAGGAGCGAGGCGAACTGGGCGTTCTGGAATACGGAGGCGTAGCTCGCGCTCTTCATCAATGCGGCAAAGTCGGCGCTCTTCAGCAGGTTGGCGAAATTCGCGTCGGCCAGGAGGCCGGCGAACTGGGCGCTCTTCATCAGGGCGGAGAAGTCGGCATCCTTCATCATCGCCGCGAAATTAGGGTTCTTCAACAGGGCGGCGAACTGGGCGCTCTGGAACATTGCCGCGAAAGCGGGGTCCTGCTGGAGGGCGGCGAAATTCTTGGACTGGACGGCCGCGGCGAATTGGGCGTTGGCCATGGCCGAGGCGAACTGGGCGCTCTTCATCATGGCCGAGAAATTGGGGTCCTTCATCAGCGCGGCGAAGTTGGCGTTCCTCATCAGCGAGGCGAACTGGGCGTTGGCCATGAACGGGGCGAACCGGGCGCTGCGGAGCAGGCTGGCGAAACTGGCGTTCGACATCAGGACGGCGTAGTTGGGGTTCTTGACCAGGGCGGCGAAGTTGGCGCTGGCCATCAGCGGGGCGAACTCGGCCCGCCGGATGATCGCGGCGAAATTGGCGTTGGCCATGAAGCTCGCGAAATCGGCGCTCTTCATCAGGGCGGAGAACTGGCCGTTGGCCTGGAGGGCCGCGTAGTCGGGGTCGGCCTTTAGGGCGGCGAAATCACCGCTGCGGAGAGCGGCGGCGAAGGCGGCCTTCGGCAGCAGGGCGGCGAAGTTGGCGTTCATCATCATCGCCGCCATGTTGGGATCCCGGATGAGGGCGACGAAGTTGGCGTCGGACAAGAGGTTGGCGAAGGCCGGGTCCTTGATCAGGGCGGCGTAGGCCGGCTCGGACTGGAGGGCGGCGAAGTCGGCGCTCTTGATCAGGGCGGCGAACTGGGCGCTCCTCATCATGGAGGCGAAATTGGCGTCCTTCGCCAGGGCGGCGAAGTTGGCGCTGGCCATCAGCGGGGCGAACTCGGCCCGCCGGATGATCGCGGCGAAATTGGCGTTGGCCATGAGCTCGGCGAACACTGCCTGGCGGGTCGGACCGGCCAGGTTGGCCAGGGGCGCGTTCGACAAGAGCCCGGCGAAATTGGCGTTCAGCATCAGGGCGGAGAAGTTGGGATCGGCCAGGATGTTGACGAACCGGCCGTTCAGGATCAAAGCGGAGAAGTTCGGGTCTTGGACGAGGTTGACGAAGTGGGCGCTTCTCATCAGCCCGGCGAAGTTCGGGTCCTTCATCAGGGCGGCGAAGTTCGCGCTCTTCATCAGGGCCGCGTACTGGGCGTTGGCCGCCAGGACGGCGTAATCGCTGTTCTGTTTGAGGGCGGCGAAATTGGCAGCCTTGGAAAGAGCCGCAAAATTCGGATCGGCTAAAAGCGCGGCGAAATTGGGGCTCTTCAGCAGGGCGGCGAAATTGGCGTTCTTGACAACCGCGGCGAAGGCGGCGCTGCGGAACAGGCCGCTCTTGGCCAGGGCGGCGAACTCCGCGCTTCTCATCAAGGCGGCCAGGTCGGGGCTTCCGACCAGGGCGGCAAAGCCGGGGCTCTTGAGCAGGCCGGCAAAATTGGGGTCCTTGACCAAGGCGGCGAAGGCCGGCTCAGACAGCAGGTTGGCGAAGCCCGGGTCCTTGATCAGGGCGGCGAACTGGACGCTCTTCATCAGGGCCGAGAAATTCGGGTCCTGGAGCAGGGCGGCGAAGTTCGGGTCCTTGATCAGGGCGGCGAAATTCGACTCCTGGAAGAGGTTGGCGAACCCGGCCCCCTTGAGAAGGTTGGAGAAATTGGGGTCCTTGGCCAGGGCGGCGAAATCCGCGCTCTTCAGCAGGGCGGCCATCTGGCCGTCCTTCATCAGGCCGGCGAAGTTGGGGTCCTTCATCAGGCCGGCGAAGTTGGCCTGGGCCAGCATCGAAGAGAACTCGGGGTCCTTCAGCATGTTGGCGAACCGTCCGTCGGCCATCAGGCCGGCGAAGTTGGGGTCGGCCATCAGCTTCTGGAAGCGGACGTTGCGAACGACGTTCTGGACGTAGGGGTTCTGCAGCATCTGGGTCATGCTTTCCTGGGTCAGGACCACGTCCTTCTGCGTCATCTTGACGGACCGGTACCGTTCGGCCTTGGTGATGGTGCCGGCCGCCTGGCCCTCGTCGGACTTCCACAGTCCCGGGCCGAAAACGAGGACAAGCACCGCCGCCGCGGCGACGACGACCGCCGTCCACGCAAAAGCTTTCTGTTTCTTAGTCATAGAGCCCTCCTTTGAACTCCCTCTTTCGAGATATTTCCATGAGATTAAAGGCTTTTTTGAACGGAACGTCCTGAAAAATCCCCTCAACCATAATATACAAACCACCGGGCTAAAAGTCCTTTTTTTTGTCTCGGCCGCGGCCTGTGTCCGGATGTCGGCCAGGACCTTGTCCTTGAAATCTGGCCCCGGGACCGGGCATTCCGCTTTTCTCACGAGGTCCATCGCCCTCTGGAGCTCGGTCCAGCGCCGTCGGGCTTCTTCATCCGAGTCCAGAAGGGCTTTCAAGGCCCGGCTGTCTTCGGGAGAATTGGCCCCGTCCAATTCCTGGTTCATCAGACGATCCAGCTCGCGCGTGTTCATGGGCCGGCCGGTCCGTCCTGGGCGAGGAATAGGCGCAATTTGTTGCGCGCCGCGAACAGTTTCGATTTCACTTTCCGTTCCGGAAGGTCCAGCAGGCGGCCCATCTCCTTGTAGGAGAGGCCGTCGATGCTCAGGGCGAGAAGCGCTCTCTGCCGGGGATTCAGCCGCTTCATGGCCTTGTCGATCGCCCCTTGAAACTCATCGGCGATGAGCTGGTCCTCGGGGTTGATGCCGGGCGCCGACCAGGCCGCGTCGGGTCCCAAGCGGCGGTCGCGCTTGCCGGCGAAGTTCAGCGATTCGTTGACGGCGATGCGGTACAGCCAGCTGAAAAACCTGTGGCGGGGGTCGAAAGACGACAGGCCGACAAAAGCCTTGACGAAGACCGCTTGGCCCACGTCCCGGGCGTCTTCATAATTGCGGACGATTCGGTAGGCCAAGTTCATCACCGGCTTCTGGTATCTGATAATGATCGCTTCAAACGCATCGACCCTGCCCTGGAGGCACTGGCGAACGGCCTCGAGATCTATCTGGTCATCCATAATTACAAGCGAACGCCCCGGAAGTTCATGATTGTCAGAAATATATATTGCCGTGAGCGGCGGTGTCAAGGACTTCGGCTGCGGCTTGACTGGGGCGAAAATTGTCATAAAATGACAGGCGAAACGCTCCCATGACCGGACCATTCCTGCCCGCCGCGCTCAAGATCCTGGCCGGCCTCCTGCCCGTCCTGATCTTCCTCCTGGCCCTGGTTTTCATGGACAGCTACAAGCTGGTCCGGTTCAAGGTCCTCCTGGTCGCCATCCTCGGAGGGGCCGCGGCGGCGGTCATCAGCTATTTCGTGAATAACTGGCTCATCGGCTTCTTCCAGGGCGATTTCTCTGCGTACTCCCGCTATCTCTCTCCCCTGGTCGAAGAGCTCCTCAAGGCGGCCGTGCTGGTCGCCTTCTTCCAGGCGCAGAGGATCGGCTTTCTCGTCGACGGGGCCATCCTCGGATTCGCCGTCGGGGCGGGCTTCTCCGTGTTCGAAAATCTCTATTACCTCTACGCGACGCCGGAGGCCGGCCTGGTCGTCTGGATCGTGCGCGGGTTCGGGACGGCCATGATGCACGGAGGTACGACGGCCGTCTTCGCCGCCGTCACCAAGGCCCTGTCCGACCGGCGCTCGCGGAGCGTCTGGGTCGCGGGAATGCCCGGCCTCCTCGCGGCCGTTGTCATCCACTCGGCCTTCAACCACTTCCTCCTGCCGCCTCTGGCGGCGGCCGCGGCCATGCTCGTCATCCTTCCCTTGGTCGCCGTCAACGTCTTCCTCATCAGCGAAAAGAGCACGCGGAAGTGGCTGGACGTGGGCTTCGATTCCGACGTCGAGCTCCTGGGCTGCATCACCACAGGCCGAGTCTGCTCGACCAAGGTCGGGAAGTACCTTCTCTCGCTTAAGGACCGGTTCCCGGGCGAGGTCGTGGCCGACATGCTCTGCCTGCTGCGGCTCCACCTCGAGTTGTCCATCAGCGCCAAGGGCCTGCTGCTGATGAAAGAGGCGGGGCTTCCGGCCAAGACCGACCCGGACATCCCCCGGAAGTTCGAGGAATTGAAATACCTGGAGAAATCCGTCGGCCGGACCGGGATGCTGGCTGTGGGGCCGATCCTGCACCGGAGCCGCCGGGACCTCTGGGAACTTCACATGCTGGGGTGACCGAGGGCCCAAAGAGATCCGGGCCGGACTCAGCCTTGGCTCGTCTTGCGGGCCGGCCCGCGATACTCGAGGGCGACCATGGTGATGTCGTCCGAGGGGGGCGTTCCGGCGGCGAAGACCCGGACCGCTTCCCTCGCCCGGCGGATGAGAGAGTCCGGCGCTTCCCCTGCCCCGCCGGACAAAGCGGCCTTCAACCGCTCCTCGGAGAACAGCTGCTGGTCGGCGTTCATCGCCTCGGAAACCCCGTCGGAATAGAGGAAAACCGTATCCCCCGGCTTCAGGGCCCGGGTCGTCGTGGCACAGGACACACATTCGACAGCTCCCAGGATGGTCCCGGTCGGCCCTTCGATGAAATCGAACCGGCCCGGGACGGCCGAGACCAGCGGCCGAGGATGGCCGCCGTTGGCGTAGCGCATCTCCCCCGTCTCCGTATCCAGGATGAGGAGGAAGACCGTGACGAACATCATCGTCTCGTTGTCGGGGATGAGCGTCCGGTTGACCCGGGCCAGGATATCCGCGGGCGGATGTCCGGCCATGGCCTCGGTTTTCAGGAGGGTCTTGCAGATGGCCATGAACAGGGCGGCCGGCACGCCCTTGCCCGAGACGTCCCCGGCCAGGACGCACAAGCGCTTGTCGTCGACGAGGAAAAAATCGTAGAAGTCTCCGCCCACCTCCTTGGCCGGCTCCATCAGGGCGAAGAGATCGAACTCGGTCCGGTCCGGAAACGGCGGGAAGATGCGGGGCAGCATCGCCGCCTGGATGTCCCGGGCGATCCGCAGCTCGCTCTGGATGCGCTCCTTAGCCTCGGTTTCGGCCCGGAGGTTCTCGATGAACCGCTTGATGCTCAGGTGGACGAGCTGGAAGGCGAGGGCCGAATCCTGGCGGAACAGCCGGATGACGTCGTCCTTGGTGATGGTGAAGGCCTCGAGGTCTTCCTCGCAGACGGCCGAAGCCGTCCGGGTCTGAAAGGGCGAAAGGATGCCCATCTCACCGATGAGTCCTCCCGCCTTGACGACCTTGCCGAGCTCCGGCAGCCTGAGCGACCCTCGGGCGATATAGAACATCCGGTCGGCGACGTCCCCCGTCTTGAACAGGACGTCCCCTTTCTTGAAGGTCTCCCGGGTCATGGACTCGAAGGGAAAGCTCAGTCCGTCGTCCGTTGTCACCGGGCCGGACGGGCCTGTTTCGGCCTGGGGGCTCCGGCGGTCGAAGACCAGGGTCAGGATGTTCTTCCCGTTTTGCCTCCGATGTTCCACCCGGTCGGTCAGGGTCCGGATAAAATGGATGCCCAAGCCGCCGATTTTCCGGTCGGCCAGTCCGGATTTCAAATCGGGCTCCGGGACCGTCCGCAAGTCGAACGGGACGCCCGCATCCTCGACCTCAATCGAAAGCTTCGAGCCGTCGGCTTCCAGGCGCCAGCGAAGCTCGATGTCCCCGGGGCCATCGGGATAGGCGTTGCGGATGACATTGACCACGACCTCCTCGACGACCAGCTGGATCTCCCTCGACCGCCTGGGCGTCAGGCCGCACTCTTCGGAGCGCTCGGCGACGAACCTCAGGAAATCGTCCAGCGACTCGAGCCGGGCTGGGAGGCAGATATGGGGCACGGTGGATCCTGTCCGCTCCGGTCACACCTGGCCGAGCGCGGCTTCGACCGAGTCGGCCATGGTGAAGATCGCGCCGAATCCGGAGATGGTGAACACCTCCTTGACGACGTCCTTGACCGAAGCGATGACGAGTTTGCCTTTCTTGGCCGAGAGCTTCTTGCCCAGGACGAGCAGGCTGCGCAGTCCGGCGCTGCTGATGTATTCGAGGCCGCTGAAATCGAGGATGAAGGCGGTCAGCCCCTCGCCCAGCCATTCGTCGCACTTGCGGTCGAACTCGGGGGCAGATACGGCGTCCATCCGCCCCGCGACCGAGACGACGATCCGGTTCCCGTCTTTCCTGCTTTCAATATTCATGTTTCCATCCCTTCGGCCGGAATTCTATCCTCGGCCGCGGATGGCTGTCAACGGATTAACTTCGTCACTTGTTGACCGGACCCAGGTACTTGTCCAGCCAGGCCAGGGTCTCCTTGATGAACTCGTTGCGCGGGATGAAGTGGTCCGTATTGTACAGCTTCTGCGCCTTGTCCGCTTGAGGAGTTCCTAGGAGATCGAACATAAGTTTGGCGCTTGTCTCATAAGGGAAATTCATGTCGTACTTGCCGTTGAGCATCAATGTCGGGAGCTTCACTCGGGTCACATAGTTGACAGGGTTTATTTCGGGTCGTCCCGTGCTCCGCAGCCCACCCGCTTTGATGATGCTGACCTTCAGACGCTCTTCAACGGCCGGAATGACGGCGCCTAGCCAGCCGCCCCAGCTGCCCCCCATTGTTGTTTGGCTGGCGCTAGTCATTGATAAGGAAAGAGATTGGCTGCAACGTTGCCTGATTTTGGGTTTTAAAGCGGGTATTCAGGATCGATTTTGATAGTTTTAAGAAATCAGTACAAACATTCATTATTTCGACTACTTTTTTGGCGGGGAAAAAGTCCCTTTAAGAACTTAAATATTGGAATCTGAAAAGTTTTATTATTAAATATCAATAAGTTAAGACGGCCAAGCAACTATGGGCGTAGTCTAACATCCTAAAAACATATCAATTCGGTGACAGATATCTTGTTTCCAGAATTCAGCCTGGTGAAAATTCAGGGAATTGAGATCTCTGTCACCATTTTTTGGAAGTCCAAGGGGCGCGTCACCGAGCCCTGATCTCGAATTCCTTGCTCAGCTGGCTCGGCGTCTGGCCAGGCAGGTTCACGGTCAGCTTATAGTGGCCGGGCTGGGCACGCTGCCGGCCGCTCGTGTCGGAGTTATTCCAGACCCACTCGTACGTTTGCCCAGCCGCCATCGTCCCCGGATTGAAGGCGCTCCGGGTGCCGGATTCATAGAAGCCGTGCCAGCCGTCTTCCCGCATGATGGAGACGGAATAGGTCTCGCCGCTCAAGCTGACGCTCCTGGCGTTGTGATTGACCAGTTTGAAAGTGATGTTGACCAAGTCGAGGTAGGAAGGCTGCAGGTCCAGGGATAAGACGCCTTGCCCCTCGGCCAGGTCGGTGGACGTGAACGGCCCCGACGGAGCCCGGATGGTGAACCGGAAGCCGGGCGCCTGATCGCCGAGACGGAAAACGACCCGGTAGACGCCCGGCTCGACCTGGCGGCCCTGGCTGTTCTTCTGGTTCCACTTGAGGGTCAGCACCTCGCCGGGGTCCAGGCTCTGGTTGTCGTCCCGCGGGGGGGTCAAGGAGAGCGAGTAGACCGTGGTCAAGGTCGTTCGCTCGTCCGTGGTGGTCTCTTTTTTAATCTCCCAGAGCGCGCCCGTCAGAGGCATCGTCACGGGAGCGGCCTGGCTGAGCCGGTTGATGCCGGCGATGACTTGTTCGCCGCTGTCGTATTCCAGCTTGTCCAGATTCAGGTCGAGGGCGACCCCGGCGGTCGTATTGCGCATCAGGACCGTCCCCTTGTCGCCGGCGATAAATCCGAAGTCCTTGTCCAGCATCCAGATATCGTTCAGCCGCTCGCTCACGGGCCAGTAGCTCTTGGACGCGGGGCCGGGCAGGAGGCTCGCGACGATGCCGTACTCCCCGACGAACCAGCCGTCGTTCTTGCCGAACATCCACAGGGAGCGTAGGCCGCCCTGGTTGATCGTGAAGCTGTACTGGCGGATGCCCGCTTTCTGATAGGTCGTGACGCTGGGGCTGAAGGCATAGACGGTCTTGTAGGCGAGGCAATGGGACTTCCCGCCGGGGACGCTGAAGATCCGGTTGCCCTGGTACGACACGACTCCGTCCAGGACGGGAGAGTTGTAAAACATGCCGGGCGGGTTGGACTTCAGGTCCAAACGGATGTAGACTCCGTCGGTGCGGGGCGGGTCATTGTGGGTCTTGTAGCTGCAGGCCAGGATGTAGACGCCCTTTTCCTGGTCGGCCACGAGATCGGTGACCAGGCCCACGTTTCCCTGGTTGACCGCCCGGCCGATGCCATAGATCGCCGACGACGCGTCGACCCAAGTCCTGCCGTCCCAGCGGTAGAGCCGCCCCTCTTCTCCGGCGATCAGCCCGTCCTGCTTGTTGAGGAAGGCGATAGCGCAGCACTTGAAGCCCTTGATGCCCTCCGAGGTGGCCAGCTTCCAGGCCCGACTATCCCAATGGTAGATGCGGCCGTAGTAATTGGCGGTGTTGTAGCCCACCGCCCAGCCGTCGGTCGCGGAGAACATGTGGATGTCCCGCAGCCGGACGCCGTCCGGCAGCTCGACCTTGTAAGCCGTGAATTTCGTCCCGTCCCATTTCAGGATGGTGCCGTTGTCCCCCGCGAACCAGACCGACTTCTTGGAGGAAGCGGTGACGGCGTTGAGATTCTCCGTGGTCGCGTAGTTGCCCATCTTGATCCAGGGCAAGGTCTCGGCCTGGTCGGCCCAAGCCGACGCAGCCGGCAGCGCCGCCAGGAGCAGAGCGGCCGACAGAAGAACCATCGACGAAGAGCGCGAAATCCCCTTGATCATGATCCCTCCTCCATACCCCCAAGGGCGGGGCGATTCGATATGAAACTCTTATACCACAGGTCCGGCGAGGAGGTCAAAATGGATCGCACAATTCGGTGACAGATATCTTGTTTCCAGAATTCAGCCCGGTGAAAATTCAGGGACTTGAGATCTCTGTCACCATTTTTTCTAATCAAGGGGAGCGGGAGTCTGCAATTTTTCGGCCAAAGATCTTCTGCTTGGCCGTCCCGAGGATTTCTTGACATCGCCGCCCAGCCGACGATACAATTCCGGCTTGATCAGAAGGGGAGATTTATTGCAGGGAGCGACCATTCACCGCGCAGGGGAAAAAGCAAATTCTTATATTTTATTTATTTAAATCAATGAAAGGAGTGAATCATGAACAGAATATTTTCAGATGCAGATGTGGGTAGGAAGAATATTGGCTTTGGCATAGCGCTATTTCTGATCCTCGGCGTCGTGGTTGGCATACCCCTGACTGTGAATTTCTTAGGGGGATCGATGCTGACCAGCGCCCAATACCAGGCCTGGACGGTGATTCATGGGTATGGCGTCTTTCTGGCTTTCGTCAATTTCTTCTTTGGCTATTGCATCGACCGG
>Ga0299912_10001845_pt1 | contig 17162 bp, 15 predicted proteins | sample RVTome_2_FD_207667 | JGI IMG/M metagenome (GOLD analysis project Ga0299912, IMG submission 207667) | Soil microbial communities from uranium-contaminated site in the Upper Colorado River Basin, Wyoming, United States - RVT95D214 (version 2) ... | reverse complement strand
GTCATTATCAGCAACTCCCCCGAGGGGATCGTGCCTCATTACCTTATGGGGGCTTGGGGCGAGGACACCGGAGGCCGTTTCTGGCAAAAGCGGCGTCCGTTACCGCCGAAAGCAAAGCGGTTTATCTTGGTATCCAAGTATTTGGATCGAGCGCAGTCGGGCCGTTTGGCTCCCCTGGACCTCATGACCTGGTGCAGGACGTGGCCTGAGGCGCTGGAAGTGCTCAGGCAGGACTATCCTAGCGGAGCCAAAGTAGCGGTCATCCCCGATGGCACCATTCAATACGTGCCAGCATAGGGACAAACCTCACGGTCAAGCGAACCCGAGCCCTTCAGCTTGATGAAGGGGGATATGAGGGGGGGCCATCTAGATGCAGTTTTGCCTTGACGAATAGCTAAGAATACAATACGATTCTGGCACATGGTGCGATAATATATAAGCTAATGTTCGCAATGAGAAAGCAAAATGGAATTCAGCCACGAAATTATTGAAGAAATAAAGTCCTATGTATATGTATACTCCGATCCCGACACCCAGGAACCCTTCTATATTGGCAAAGGGCAAGGCAACAGATGTTTTCAACACATTGACGATCAATCCGAGGGAGCAAAAGTCGATAGGTTGAGAGAGCTTAAGAAAAACAACAAAATGCCATTGATTGAGCTGTTACGTTATGGGTTGACAGATAATAAGGCATCTCTGCTTGAGGCCGCTTTAATAGATTTTGCTGGTCTCGATAACTTAACAAACAAAGTGAGAGGATTACATAGTCGGTCTCTTGGAAGAGTTTTTGTTGAAGATATTATTCTTAAATACACAGCCGAAGACGTGACCATTAAGGATGACAAGGCACTTCTCATCACGATAAACAAACTGTATCATAGCAGAATGTCAGAGGAAGAACTATATGAAGCGACGAGAGGTATCTGGAAAGTCGGAGAAAGAAGGAACAAAGCAGAATTAGCTTTTGCGGTATTCCAAGGAATTATTCGAGAAGTGTACGAGATATCAAAATGGCATAAGGCTGGAACACTGCCTTACAAATATAGAGATTCTTCTTCTTTTGCCGCTTCTAAGCGCTGGGAATTTGAAGGAGAAAAAGCTGACGAAGACACTAGAAGTAAATACATCGGAAAATCTGTGCGTAAATACATAGCTAAAGGAAACCAAAATCCTGTACAATATGTAAATTGCTAGCAATTCGTTCCACCCGGGCCGCTGCCGCTCGCAGGTTAAGCAGCGCGTTCGCACGGCTGACGCACAACGCGGGCTTGCAGCCGCTACTAAAGCGGCGGACATTAACATCAAGCATTGAAAATGCTAAAATGGCGAGGGTCAATCTTTGAAAATATATTTTAGTAGACATGCAAAGAGACAAATGAGATGGAGAAGGATTTCCGAAGAGGAAGTTCAAAATACTATCCTCAACCCAGAAGAAACGGAGGATTCAATAAAAGGCAGAAAAAACGCCTTTAAGCATATTAACGGAAAATGGATCAAAGTGACTTTCAAAGAGGAAGCTGATACAATCACCATAGTCACAGCCATAGATAAGGGCAATCAGGAGGAGAAACGTGAAAATTGAATATGATCGAGAAGTAGATGCTCTTTACATAAGGATTCAAGAAAAGGCTGTATGCCGTACAAGAGAATTAGCAGAAGGAATCAATCTGGATATGGATGAAGAGGGTAAGATAATCGGATTAGAGATAATTGGAGCAGTAGAAAGATACGATCGGAAAGATATTTTCAATATCGCAACTGAGAATTTGATATTGGAAGAAACAACTCAACCTATTTGATGCACAAAAAATGAGCACCGAACGAATCACTCCAGCGGACGGCCCAAGCTGGCCGGGGGTTGGAGTCGGCTTCGGCATTTTCGGCTAACCTTTGGGTTAAGGCTTTGTGGCCACCGCTGAACTGCGGACGTTCGCACACAGCCAAAAGGAAAGAAGAACCACCATAAGGTTGGTTTTTGGGGTTTTTGAAACCATAAGAAGAGATCGGTTATAAAGGTTGGTTGTACCTAAGCGCTCCTGGCCTTCCTTCTCCTGCTCTTCCACTGCTTTCAGATACTTTCCAGGGTTCATAATGAAGCACTGCCGGCACATCTTGCGGCAAGAGGCATGGGTCTAGCCCGGGCCTAGCCTGCTAAGACCTTTGTGGCGCAAGCCAAATGTAACGATATTGCAACTTTTTCCCCTTCGCTTTTTATGCTTTTTTCATTGCTTTGCCTGTATTATTTTTGTGGGCTGTGCGCTATCTAGAAATGGCATCTAGCCTCGGAACGATGAAAGCAAGGTGATATGTGTTCGGGAAGGACGAAACTATGCAAGCCTTGCGAGCTGTTTCAGAATTACCCAGTTACCAGACAAAGGTGCAAGGATTGGATGTCCACTACAAATGCTTGGGCAAGGGCCCGCCGGTAATCTTGCTGCATGGCTCCGGCAATGATTGGCACGAATGGAAGAAGAACCTGGTCGCGCTGGCTCAGAGTTTCCAGGTTTATGCCCCAGATTTACCGGGCTTTGGTTTGAGCCAGGGGCTTGGCGTGCCCCTTTCCGGCTCATGGGGCGCTTCTTTCCTGAAGAATTTCATGGAGGTACTTAACATAGACTCAGCCCATCTCATAGGGCACTCTCTGGGGGGACTAGTCGCTCTGAGCTTTGCCCTGGATTGGCCAGTAAAGGTGAAGAAACTTGTTTTGGTGGCTAGTGCGGGTCTGGGAGAAGTGAAGTCGGTGGGTCGAGTGCGCCTTTTTCTGATTAGGGAGACGAAAAGGCTGTTTGGCAAGGAGAAAAGCCCGAAATACAAGAAAACACCTGGGAATGGGTGGTTGCTGTTACATCGGCTACCGGAGCTCACACCTGAGACAACCGTTGTTTGGGGAGATTGGGACCCTTACCTTTCCGTATCGCAGGCCAAGTTGGCTTATGGCCTGATCCCCCATTGCCAATTATGGATTTTCCGCCGTTGTGGTCATGCTCCGCAACGGGAGCGGTCAAAAGCATTCAACGCCCTAATAAGTGGATTTCTGAAGGATTGGCATTGCTACGGAAAATAGGTCATTATCCGTTCGCCCTGAGCCTGTGGTTCGACAAGTCCCGATTTTATACGGGATGGCGACATGGTTCGATAGGCTCATCATGAGCGCCCCTCCGCTCTCTCACCTCGAGCGAATCTTTGTTTCCCCGCTCACCCTGAGCCTGTCGAAGGGTTCTCCTGAGTTCATCGAAGGACAGGCTCTACCCGGAGTTAGCGCCCTTTGTAAACGGGGGTTCTCTTCTGGAAGAAGGCCTGGCTTGCCTCTCGCGAGTCCTCGGATGCGAAGAGGATGCTAGAAGCATTGGCGCACATGTCTTGTACCGCCCTCAGATCGCAATCCAGAGCGCGGCGCATTATCCTCTTGCTGATCCATTGAACCAAGGGCGGGCTGTTGATGATCTTCTCGCACAGGGCCCGCGTCTCCGCCTCCAACTGGTCGGCAGGCACGTAATGGTTGAGGATACCCCAGTGGTAGGCGTCCTCTCCGCTCAGGAAACCGCCGGTATAGGCCAGCTCCAGCGCACGGCCTAGCCCCGCAATCTTGGGCAGAAAATAGCTGCCTCCGTTCTCAATGATCTGCCCCACATTCTGGTAGGTAAAGAAGCGGGTGTTCTCGCAGCCCATGCGTATATCGCAGCGCAGGGCGAGATCCATCCCCATACCCACGGCCGCACCGTTGATCATAGCAATGGTCGGCTTCATAATGTCCTCTGAGATGGCGTGGAAATGGGGATAGTAGTCGTAGATGAACCTTTGCCGGCTGGCGTCCGGCCCCTGTCGCTCGGGAGCGGGGCTTACTAGCTCCGGCGGACGGCGCAGGTCCACGCCGGCGCTAAACTGCCGGCCTGGCGCGCCAGTCAGGACCATGACCCTGACCTCGGGGTCTTGGTCGCCAGCTCGCATATAGTCCGTGACCGCGGCCAAGCTCTCAGGGACCAGCAGCGCATTCTGCGGCGGGCGGTTGAATCTTATCCAAAGGATGCCGGAAGCCTCTTTCTCGTAGAGCAAATAATCGACAAGCTGTGGTTGCACCATTCACCTCCGAATGTTTCTTCCCAGACGCTCCATGGGCACGTTGCCCATGTTCAAACTGCCGTTGGCATACGGCTCGGAGTCAAGCACGTGAACTAGATCACTGGCGACCAGAGCTCACTGTGTCCGGACCTACGAAACTATCAGGAGCTGAGCCAACTTCTGCCGGTGATGGGCGGGATCGCCAAGGTAATGGAATAGGTAACGCGACGCTCTTGTATGAAAGCTGACCGGATGCTCCTTGGAGTAACCAACGCCACTGAATACGTGATGGGCTCGTGTGCATATCTCCCAGTAAGCCTCGCTGGAAACTGCCTTTGCTAGATGTATGCTCTCGGCTGCTGGCCTCCCGGTGTCGAGTTTCCAGAGGCACTCATAGGTCGTCCAACGAGCAGCCTCTTCATGGTTAAACATCTCCAGAATCATGTCTTGAACCCGTTGGAAACGGCCAATAGGCTGACCAAACTGTACCCTGATGCGACTATACTCTAGTGCCATGTCAAGGACAGCCTGACAACCCCCTACCTTATAGGCACAAAGGACAGGTATGGACTTGGCAATGGCGTCCTTTAGAGGTTGCCAGCCCCCATCCTTTTCTCCTAGCAGAGCTGAGTGAGGTACCTTCACCGAGTCCAGCTTGACCTCAAAGGTCCTATCGGCAAGAAAACCCGGCAGCCGGCGCACCGAGACTCCTTCAGATTGACGGTCCACCAAGAAGAGAGAAATCCCCTTGGCCGGATCGTCCCCACTTCCCGTACGAGCGACAACGATAAGATGAGTGGCTGCCTGAGCATCAATGGTGAAGAGCTTTAGCCCGTTGAGTACGAAATCGCCATTCTTCCTCTCGGCGGTTGTCTGCACTGCTCCAGGCTCCCAGCCATACTCCGTCTCAGTAAGTGCCAGAGCCAGGATTTGTTTCCCTTCAGCAATGGCGGGTAGAATGCGCTGTTTTTGCTCCTCGGTGCCCGCTTCCAGGATGACGGAGCTACCTAGTATCCCGGAAGAGAAATATGGTCCGGGGAGAGGGCCTGCGCCCAACGCTTCAAACAAAACGCCGGCACTGGTCAAGGGATTCCCCGTCCCGCCATATTGCTCGGGAATAATGATCCCTAGCCAACCCATCTCCACTGCCTTCTGCCAAAGCTCCTCGGTATAGCCGGTATCCGTGTCCTGCAGAGCTTGGACGACCTCCTTAGGGGCATCTCGCCGTAAGAAATCGAGAGCTGTTGTCCTCAACATCGCTTCGCTTTCGGTAAGAGCTAGATCCAGAGCCATAATCTTGCCTCCCTAAACTAAGTGAAATTTCAATGTACAGGCGTGCAATCAGGGGCGCCCAATGCGCATGGCTCGCTCAATAACTATCTTCAGCGCTTCCGGGGTGCCGCCGGGGGAAATGCACAATGCGTTGCGTTGGGCAACCTCGAAAAGGCCCTCCTCCAGTTCCCACTCCTCGTCCGTGGTTAGCGCATAAGGGCCGAGAACCTTTGCCATGTCAGCGATGAGCCTTTGGCCAAATATTTTTGCATATAAGGTGAGTTGTGGTCCTACACCTGGGATTCGCCTCCCGCTGCCGGCTAGCCCCGCGTTGCGCAGGCCCCATAATCGCTCTATTTCGGCACCGATATAGACGTTTACCACGCTGTCAAGCAGTTGAGGGTTCTCTCTCAAACGCCTTGCCACATTAGGATTGTTCTTGCACTGGTCAAGGAACTTATCCGTTAGTGGGTGTCGGGGCATGGGTCGGCCACCACGAGAACGGCCAGCACCGGCAGTAGCTGGCCTATCCCCATGCTCGGCCGCCAAGGTGGCATTTGTCGCGCGCCATCCGTCTCTTTCTCCCCCAATCAGATAGTCCTCATGGATTCTGACATCGTCAAGGAAAACCTGGTTCTTATGCCCCGGCCCACTGCCAATCTGACCGATGTTGCCCGAAGGAAACAAATCAAGAGGGGTGATGCTAATGCCTGGCAAATCAGCGGGTGCATAAAACATGGCCAAGTTCTCGTGCCTGGGGGCTTCAAGATCACTGCGAGTCAATAGCAACAACCGCTCTGGTGGACCGTAATGTGCCCCGACAAAGATCTTCTGCCCGTTGACTATGAAATACTCCTTGTCACGAACGTGACGAAGGGCGTTAGTCTGTTGGTTGGCTTCGTCAGTGCCTGCCTCCGGTTCGGTGAAGAGCTGCCAGCTAAGCGCGTCACCCCTATAGATAAGTGGTAGAAAACGCCTCTTTTGCTCCTCAGTGCCTAAGGCTAGAATAGCCGGTAGCGCTAACCCATTAGAATCATAGTAAGGGGGAGCTGACAGGCTTCTGGCAGCCAGCTCCCGAGTTATGATGGCGGCATGATCTGCATCTAGGCCGCCGCCACCATACTCGCGAGGGGCTGTGGCATAGAGCCACCCCTTCTGGCCAAGCTTACGACCAAACTCGCGCCGTAACTGCCATTGCTCGCGGCTCATTGTTCGAGTGTCCCATGGCCTAACAAATAGGTCCTTGGGAACATTCTCATCCAACCATTCTCTCACTTCCTTGGCGAATTCTTCCTGCTCTTCCGTGTACTCTTCTGGTGAAAAATCCATCGTTGACTATACCTCCTCCAGTCGTAGATTTAATGCAGCACTCATCAAATATTACCCGCGAATATCAACGACCCGTAGTTCAGCAACCACGATTCACTGCTAGGTCGTTGGGAACATCCTCATCCACCATTCTCACACTTCCTTAGTGAATTCCTCCTTGCTCCTCCGTGAGCCTGAAACGCATCTCTCTTCCTCCTAAACAGCAGTTAAGTCCTTCTAGACTAGGTGATGGATCTTGGCTAGAAAATGGATTTTAGTTAGAAAGCGTAAGTGGTCTCGAGGCCGCTTGTCTCTGAGGCCACCTAGTCTCTTCTCATATCCACCGCCCTGGCTGCTGAATATCAACCAGCATCGAAATCGATATCCGCCGTTCTTACCTTGTGTTGCCATGGGCTTGCCCCCTCGTAGCCCAAAGCTGAGGCGCATATGTGTTCCTCGCCGATTTGTAGTCGCCTCTTGTTAGACTGGATTTATTCTGCCGCAGTGGGGGCATACGATGGAAGGCTCCTTGTAACTCGGTGGCACCCTCAATTTGGTGCCGCACTCGCAATCGATGGTCTTGTAGTTGCCCATGCGCCACATGAGGTCCGAGGTCTCTCTCGCCCGTTCAACTTCGTCTAGCGCGGCTCCCTCTTCTGCCTCCGAGACCGCTGCCCGCAGCGAAACCGACTTGGCGGCAGCCACCGTGGAGGTGGGAATAATCCCCTTCTTTGCGCCGCGAACCTGTCGATAAGCTTCCTCATAATCAGTGAAAGAGGCACCGGCCATGGAGCGGAGGATGCGTATCCTCTCGGATATTGGTGGGTGGGTGCTGGTGAGGTCGCTGGCAGCCCTATCCTTCTTGCGGAAGGGGTTGATAATGTACATCGGCGCTGTGGCATTATTGGCCGACTTCAACTGGATGGGCGAGGTGGCTATCTTTTCTAACGCCGAAGCGAGCCCCTCGGGGTATCTGGTGTAAAGGGCGGAAGAGGCGTCGGCTAGATACTCTCTCCTCCGGGAAAGGGCAAAGTATATGAGTTGAGCCAAGATAGGTGCTACTATCATAAGTAGTATTGCCACTACAAGAAGTACTAACTGGAGTGAACCCCCACCTCTTGAAGAGGAATTTCTCCTCGTTTTGGGCATTCCGCCGTAGAGCATGAATCTTGGCGCATAAGAGGCCACGATTACGATGCTGCCGAGCAAGACACTGCATAAAGCCATCAAGAGCACGTCTCGGTTCTGGACGTGAGCCATTTCGTGGCCGATGACCCCTTGTAGCTCATCGCGGTTGAGCCTTTGCAGCAGTCCAGAGGTGACTGCTACCGAGGCTTTCTTGGGGTCTCGACCAGTGGCGAAGGCGTTAGGCGAGGGGTCGTCGATGATATAGACCTCAGGCATTGCTTCCAATCCTGAGGCGAGCTTCATCTCTTCGACTATGTTGTAGAGGCGAGGGTGATCTTCGCGGTTGATTTTTCGGGCTCCAGATAGCGCTAGCAGGATTGCATCCCCCTCTAAATATGCGACCAGGCTCAGTATCGCCCATAATAATAGAGCTATGATAAGGCCCGCGATACTATTCTCCAAGAAGAGTAACCCGAAGAAATAGCCGATGAGCAGAAACAATACGGCCATCACGGCCACAAGTATGGCGGACCTCGTCTGGTTAGACCTGATCTGTTCCCACATGGTTGAGCCTATTCTGGCTAACTAAAGCTAACCTTGGGTGTTTCCCTTTCTTCGGGTAGGGTGGTTTCGAAGAATTCGTCCGCCTTAAAGCCGGTCATGTTGGCCACCACATTTGAAGGAAAGACCTGTGTTTGATTGTTATACCTTAACACGGCATCATTGTAGAATTGGCGGGCAAAGCCTATCTTATTCTCGGTAGAGGTCAGCTCTTCCTGAAGGGCTAGGAAGTTCTGGTTGGCCTTGAGGTCGGGGTAGTTTTCTACTACTGCGAGAAGCCGGGCCAAAGCAGAGCTTAGCTCAGTTTCGGCCTTAGCCCGTTCGGCTGCCCCGGAGGACGCGGCCTGCTGGGCCAAGTTGCGGGCCTGAGTTACGGCTTCTAGTGTGCCCCGCTCATGTTCCATGTAACCGCGGACTGTCTCCACGAGATTGGGGATCAGATCGTGTCGCCGTTTGAGTTGGACGTCGATCTGGGCCCAGGCATTCTTAACCTGGTTGCGCAGCCTCACCAGGCTGTTATAGGTGCCGGCAAGCGCGACGATGAGGATCACGACTATGCCAATGATGACGTAAACTGCAATCATGAGACACCTCCCTAATGATTTTGATAAGATTTAGCCAAAAAAAGCCATTTTACCTAGGTCTATCTCTCTTGTTTATCCGAGGCCTTAAATACCTCGCCCACAAAGCCGATGAGCTGCTGCTGAGAGTTTGGCCCTTCCATCTGTCCCCCGGCTAGCTGCTTTGTCAATTTAGAAAGCTCGCCGCCGTCAAAGTACAGCCCGTGTCCTCGTGGACAGACATCGATGAGTATTTCGAGTTGGTGGCCTACGGTCGTTTTCTTCATTCTTTTGCCGCAGATGGGGCACTTTCGTTTTTTCTCCGCTGTCTTGGCTTCTGGGGAGGCAAGCATATTGTTGAGAAACAGATTACGACTCTCCAGTCCCGACGATTTAAGGAGAAGCTCAAGCTCGTCGGAATCAAACCACACGCCCTGGCACTTAAGGCAGTGATCGAGCTCGATCCTGCTATGCTCGACAACTATCATATCGCTTTTACAGGCGGGGCATTTCATGGTACGAGACCTCTAAAAGGTTGCTCCCGCTGCCGATTATAGGCGGGTCTCATGCTTAGTGTCAAGCAGATATACTCGTTCGGTTAGATGGGCAAAGCTTTGGGGGGCAAATTCCGACTTCAGTTACCAACGCCCGAGGAGCTCGAAGAACTAGAGCTTTTGCATAGCTTGCTATAAGCGAGTGCATCTAGATGCCCTTCGCCGTCGGAGGAAGAGCACCGACCTATGCTTTGGAAACCCTCGGGCGGGCCTCCTCCTGTACATGATTCATCGTCTTCATGCCCTCTGCCCAGGTTAATCCATCCTTGGTGCTCTATTTCAGATAGATTAGGGACCCTATGCACCTCACAACACTCCTTGTCTTCGATGACGCTTCAGTGTATACTTGTTCCCGTGTTGCTCGTCAAGGAGCCGAGAATGAAAGCAGGCATTATCAACATAACGGGCTATGCAGGCGTGGAACTCGCACGGCTGCTGTATCACCACCCTCAAGTCAAGCTCACCTCGGTTACGGGGCGGAGCGCCGCCGGCCAGACTCTGGGCCAAGTCTTCCCTCACCTAGCAGATCTTGCGCTCCCCATCAATGCTGAGCTTGATGATGTAGACGTTGTCTTTTCCGCTCTGCCTCATAGAGCCAGTGCCGAGGCTCTCCTGCCCGCAATAAAGCAAGGCAAAAAGGTGGTCGACCTTAGCGCCGATTTCCGACTGAAAGATGTCACGGAATACGAGAACTGGTATGAAGTTACCCACCCCTGTCCTGAGTTGTTGGCGGAGGCAGTGTTCGGTCTCCCGGAACTGAATCGTTCAAGCGTCGCCGCATCACGTCTGATAGCCAATCCCGGCTGCTATCCCACCAGCGCTATCCTCGCCCTTGCGCCCGCGGTGAAGGCGAGGTTGATTCAGCCCGAGATCATTGTGGATAGCAAATCCGGGGTCTCCGGCGCTGGGAGAACTCTCGGCTTGATGTATCACTTCGCAGAAGCCAATGAGAACGTCTCTGCCTATGCCCTGGATGGCCATCGGCATCTGCCGGAGATAGTGCAAGAGCTGCAAAAGCTCAGCTTGCAGCCGACGTTATCGGTGACGTTCCTCCCCCATTTGATACCTATGACCAGGGGTATCCTCAGCTCCTGCTATGCCAAGATGGTGGAAGGTAAACTCGCCAGCGGGGAGAAAGGTAAAGAGGAAATCAGGCAGCTCTACCGCGATTTTTATGGTGGGGAGCCTTTTGTCAGAGTGGTTGACACACCACCACAAACGAAGCAAACCTTGGGGAATAACATGTGTCTCATCTACCCCACTATTGATGTGCGCACCGATAGACTGATCGTCATAAGCTGCATCGACAACCTGGTAAAGGGGGCAGCCGGACAAGCTATCCAGAACATGAACCTGATGTGCGGCTTCCCTGAGACGATGGGGCTAGATGACCTGGCAGTCTATCCATGAAAGCAAAATCGATTCCCAACGGAACTATCACCAGCCCGCTGGGGTTTCTGGCCGGCGCCGCTTATGCTGGGCTGAAAACCGCCGGCGACGGCGTACTAGACCTGGGCATTCTTTATTCTGAGGTGTCCTGCACCGCGGCGGGCATTTTCACCACCAACAAGGTGAAGGCCGCTCCGGTGTTGCTCAGTCAGAAGCATTTGGAGAGGCAGAAAGCACAAGCGGTTGTAGTTAATAGTGGTTGCGCCAATGCTTGCACGGGGGAGGAGGGGTTGGAGGATGCCGCCCAGATGGCTTGCCTAACGGCAGATAAGCTGAGGGCATTGCCGGACGATGTTCTAGTTGGCAGCACGGGGGTCATCGGCGTGAGGCTACCTATGGAGAAGATTCGCCTGGGCCTAGAACAAATAGCTCTTTCCCACAACGGCGGCCACGAATTGGCAAGGGCCATTGTAACCACTGACACTTTTACCAAAGAGATAGCGCTAAGGATGGAGATAAGTGGCAAGGAAATCACCATCGGCGGTGTCGCCAAGGGCGCAGGGATGATTCATCCGAATATGGCAACCCTGCTTTGCTTTCTTACCAGCGATGCCGTGGTTGACGCCTCTTGCTTGCATATGGCATTGCAACGAGCGGTGGATGTCTCATTCAATATGATCAGTATAGATGGTGATACCAGCACCAACGATACAGCAATAATCCTGGCCAACGGCGTAGCTGGCAATGAGGCCATCAGAGAAGGCACCCCGGAGGCACAGGTTTTTCAAGCTGGCCTTCAAGAAGTATGCACCTATCTGGCCAAGTGCATAGTACGCGATGGCGAAGGGGCCACCAGGCTCATTGAAGTCACGGTTGAAGGGGCACAAAGCCCGGCCGATGCCCGCATCGCTGCCCGCACTGTGGCCGGTTCAACGCTACTCAAGGCGGCCGTACACGGCAGCGACCCCAACTGGGGGAGGATAGTGGCTGCGGTAGGCCGTAGCGGAGCTGAGGTAGTGGCGTCTAAGCTAGACATTTTTTTGGATAGCCTCTGCCTTATGAAAGCAGGTCGCCCTCAGCCCTTCGATACAGAAGAGGCACAAGCCCTGCTCAGCAAAAAAGAGGTCCCCATCAAGGTGAGCCTGAACTTGGGAGAGGCGAAGGCCACCGCCTGGGGTTGTGACCTCTCCGAGGAGTATGTGACTATCAACAGCGCCTACACGACGTGAATATTATTCGGGGCATAAATATGCAAGGTAAGTCACCTTCGGCCAGAACCATCGTAGTCAAAATCGGCGGTAGCACTTTGGGAAGCCACGATACAACCTTAGAGGACATCGTGGAATTGCAGAAAAAGGGAACGCTGCCCGTGGTGGTCCACGGCGGCGGTAAGACCATCTCCGACTGGTTGGAGAAACAGGGGGTAGCCACCCGATTCGTCCGGGGCCTGCGGGTGACCGACGACGAAAGCCTGAAGGTGGTCATCGCGGTGCTGGCCGGGCTGGTCAATAAAGAGCTGGTGGCCGCTATCAACGCCCGGGGCGGGCGCGCTATGGGTATGAGCGGCATCGATGGCTGTTTCATTGAGGCAGCGGTAAGAGACGCTGAGCTGGGCCTTGTGGGCGAGGTGGTGCGGATAAACCCCGAACCCTTGAAAGCAATTATGGAGGCAGGTTTTGTCCCGGTGATAGCCCCCCTGGGTGCCAATGCCGACGCTGAAGATACCAGCGCCGCCCTGAATATAAACGCCGACACCGTTGCCGGCGAGATCGCCGCGGCTCTAGGAGCGGAGAGGCTGATCCTCCTCACCGATGTGGCCGGCGTCTTAGACGAGTCGGGCGAGATCATTTCCCGCCTGTCAGCTACCGAGGCCGAGGCATTGCTCAAGTCCGGCGTAGCTTCCGGGGGAATGGTCCCCAAAATAGAAGCTTGCTTACGGGCTCTTTACGCTGCTTCTACAACGCAGATCGTAGATGGGCGTGTTGCGCATGCCTTAATACATGCTCTTGAGGATAAGGATAGCGGGACGAGGATAGAGAAGAGAGGAGAGGGTACATAATGTTTGGATATTTCCGAGGAGAACGCTTTGGACGAGGCATCCCTGGCAGCGGCGGGCAACAAGCCCCCGCCGATCTGGGTTTTGTGGGCAGATGGCTGATAATCGTCGCGGCGGTAGTGGTTGTTTTTGTCGTTCTCAACGTTGGCAAAGGCATCTACACCGAATGGCTCTGGTTTGGCAGCCTTGGCTTCAGCAGCGTTTACCTGACAGTCCTTAAGACTAAGGTGCTTCTTTTCTTTATCGGCGCCATCGTGTTCTTTGTTGTGCTCATGGCCAGCATAGTATTGGCACAACGGCTCTCCCCCAAGAATGGACGGACGGTGATCATTGGAGGAGAGGAGGTAACGATCCCACGGCGCGCTATAAACATTGTTATCATTTTGGCGTCTGCATTTCTCAGTCTGATCTTCGGCAGTGCTACCTCTAGCCAATGGGACCCGGTCCTGCGCTTCCTTAATGCAAGCCCCTTCGGACAAACCGATCCCATATTTGGCAAAGACATAGATTTCTACGTTTTCAACCTGCCAGTGTACCGTTTCTGGCAAGGATGGGCAACCTGGGGCTTGGTCTTGATCTTACTTGGCACTGCCGCTATTTACGGCCTAAACTATGTTCTTAATCGCTACAGCTTCACCTTCACCCGTGCCATGAAGGGGCATCTTTCAGCCTTGGGCGCGGCCATACTATTCCTCTTCGCCTTGGGCTATTGGCTGAATACATTCGGAATCCTGTTGTCGTCAGAGGGCGTGATATTCGGGGCTGGATACACGGACGTCCACGCCCGGCTCCTGGCTTTGAGGCTGCTCATAGCCGTTGCCACGGCCTCGGGCCTTTTGCTGGTGGTTAATATCTTCAGGGGAGGTGTTCGCTTACCCCTCTTCGGGATAGGTGTTTGGATTGCCCTGGCCATAATAATGGGGAGCATTTATCCGGCCACCGTGCAAAGGTTCCAGGTTGAGCCCAACGAGCTGGTAAAGGAAACACCCTACATTGGGCACAACATAGAGATGACTCGACAAGCCTTTGGCCTAGATCGCATCGAGGAAACACCCTTCCCCGCCAGTGAAATATTGGGTTTAGAGGCGATCCAGGCAAACCCCGAGACCATCGACAATATCAGGATTTGGGACCATCGTCCCCTTAGGGATACCTACAATCAAATTCAGTCCATCCGGCTCTATTATGATTTCCACGACGTAGATGTTGACCGTTACACCATTGATGGACAATACCGTCAGGTGATGCTGAGTGCCCGGGAGCTCGCCCCGGAGAAGTTGAGTAGCGAAGCGCAGACCTGGGTCAACCAGCGCCTCCAGTTCACCCACGGCTATGGGGTTGCTTTGAGCCCGGTGACCGAGTCCGATGAGGAAGGATTGCCTGTACTCCTGATCAGAGACGTCCCACCCATGGGAATCATAAAGATAGAGAGACCCGAAATATACTACGGTGAGATGACGACGAATTACGTCATCGTCAACACCAAGGAGTTGGAGTTCGACTATCCCAAGGGGGATACCAATGTTTACACCAGATACACTGGCGATGGTGGTGTGGTGCTCAGTTCCTACCTGCGTAAGCTGGCATATGCCTGGCAGCTTGGAGACATGAATATATTGCTTAATAGGGATCTCACTAACGAAAGCCAGTTGCTTTACTACCGCAATATTGGCGAGAGGATACGGCACCTAGCCCCCTTCTTGGCGTTAGACGGCGACCCCTACTTGGTGATAGCGGACGGGAAGCTACTCTGGGTACAGGATGCCTACACTACCACTGACAAATATCCCTATTCAGAGCCTTATCAGGGAACTTTCAACTACATCCGTAACAGCGTGAAGGCTGTGGTTGACGCCTACGATGGCTCGGTCAAGTTCTATATTGCCGATCCCACAGACGCCCTAATTCAAACCTATCAGTCCATCTTCCCCGAACTGTTCGCGCCGATGACGGAGATGCCCCCCTCTCTCAAAGCGCACTTGCGCTATCCTGAGGGTTTGTTCATGGCGCAGGCGGAGATGTACAGTACCTACCACATGCAGGACCCCAGGGTGTTCTACAATAAAGAGGATGTGTGGGCTTTTCCTAACGAGCTGTTTACGGGGACCCCACAGCCTATCCAAGCGTACTATATTATCATGCGCTTTCCGGAGGAAAAAATGGAGGAGTTCATTCTCTTTATGCCCTTTACGCCTCTGGAAAAGAACAATACTATCTCCTGGTTGGCGGCGCGCATCGATGGTGACAAATACGGCGAACTGGTGGCCTATTTGTTCCCGAAGGACAAGCTCATCTACGGTCCCATGCAGTTTGAGGCCCTGGTTAGTCAGCGAACGGAGATAGCCGAACAGCTAGCTCTTTGGTCGCGAGGTGGGGCGACCGTCATCCGGGCCAACACGCTCATGATACCCATCTCCGACTCCATCCTCTTCGTTGAGCCAGTGTACCTGCAGTCAGAGGCAGGGCAGATCCCCCAGCTTCAGGCGGTAATCGTCGGCACCGGTGATCGCATAGCCATGAGGAGCACCCTTAAGGAGAGCCTAGCTGCCGTCTTCGGCATGGCAGCGCCTCCTTCTGTGGTGACTCCTACTCCAGTTCCAACCGTGCCGGCAGGACCCACCGATATCGCGTCTCTCGTGGCATCGGCTCAAGCTCACTACACCAAGGCGCAAGAGTATCTCAAGGCCGGCGACTGGGCAGGCTACGGCCGGGAGCTATCCGCCTTGGCGGACGACCTTAACCGCCTAATCGAGTTGACCAAAGGAGGAGGCCAATGATCGACTGGCGCGAGCTTGCAGATAAATACTTCATGACCTTCGGGGGAAGACGACTCCGCGTGACGTTGGTGCGTGGCGAAGGAGCTCGGGTTTGGGACGATGCGGGCCGCCAGTATCTGGACTTCATAGCTGGCTGGGGGGTGAATAGCCTGGGGCACTGCCACCCGGCCGTGGTGGAAGCGATAACCCAGCAAGCTCAGAAGCTTATACAGGTCTCCAATGACCCCTATTCCATACCCCAAGTACAACTGGCGGAGCTGCTGGTACAGAACAGTTGCTTGGACAAGGTCTTTTTCTGCAACAGCGGTGCCGAGGCCAATGAGGGGGCGGTAAAGCTGGCCCGCAAGTATGGCAAGCTCTATTTGGGCGGAGCCTACAAAGTCATCACCGCCAACAACTCCTTCCATGGCCGCACTCTAATGATGGTCGCCGCCACCGGCCAGGCCAAGTTCCACGAACCTTATACGCCTATACCTGATGGCTTCATCTACGTGGACTACGATAACATCGAAGCTATGAGAGCCGCCACCACACCCGAAACTTGCGCCATAATGCTTGAGCCTGTTCAGGGCGAGGGTGGCGTGAATATCCCCTGGGATGATTATTTCAAAGAGGTACGTGCCTGGTGCGACGAAAAAGGGCTCCTTCTCATCCTGGACGAAATCCAAACGGGGATCGGGCGCATGGGAACGCTTTTCGGATATCAGCAACTGGGCATCGAGCCGGACATTATAACGTTGGCTAAGGGACTGGGGAGCGGCGTGCCCATCGGCGCCATTTTGGCCAAAGAAAAGGCCTCAGTCTTCACCCCCGGAGACCATGGCTCCACCTTTGGCGGGAACCCCCTGGCCTGCGCCGCCGGCTACGCCACCCTTAAGTTTATCCTTGAACGTGACGTAGCCGAAAACGCCCGCCAGATCGGCCAGTATCTCATAGCCAAACTGGAGGACCTCAAATCGAAGTTCGACTTCATCGCCCAGGTGCGCGGGCGTGGGCTGTTGGTCGCTCTGCAATTCGACCGTGACATCTCCGACCAGGTGGTGCAAGCCTGCCTCGCTAACGGCTTGCTCCTCAACCCGGTGAAGCCCAATGCCGTCCGTTTCATGCCGCCTCTCATCGTCACTGAGAGAGACGTGGATGAGGCGTTGGGCATTTTGGAAAAGGTGCTTTCCGAGGTGAAAGCCCAGTAAGGGGAGGAATATCGGTGGCAGAGAAGGTAATACTCGCTTATAGCGGCGGCCTGGACACCTCCGTGGCTGTCAAATGGATCGCTGAAAAATACAACGTGGACGTCATCACCCTTACCGTGGACGTGGGGAATGAGCGCGACTTCCAGGCCGTCAAGGAGAAGGCGCTCAAGGTGGGAGCCATCAAGGCGCTGGTGGTGGATGCCAAAGAGCTGTTTGTCAAATACTTTGTCTACCCCGCCCTCCAGGCCGGCGCTATCTACGAAGGCCAATACCCGCTGGCCACGGCCTTATCGCGGCCCCTCATG
>Ga0299912_10001844_pt1 | contig 17163 bp, 18 predicted proteins | sample RVTome_2_FD_207667 | JGI IMG/M metagenome (GOLD analysis project Ga0299912, IMG submission 207667) | Soil microbial communities from uranium-contaminated site in the Upper Colorado River Basin, Wyoming, United States - RVT95D214 (version 2) ... | reverse complement strand
ACAATGCAGAAAATAAAGTGACTGCGTTTTATCCGGCAAAGCGCTAGTTGCGGAGGAAAAACAATCTTGGAGACGTTTGTGTCACAAGAAGGGTAGGAGATGTGCTAGGAGAAGTGCGGAGGACGGCGACACTTGGTGGCGAACCCTTCGTTGTGATGGCTAAACCGGTCGGTCCAGTCTGCAACTTGGAGTGCCGTTACTGCTATTATCTGGAAACCGCGCACTTTTACACGCGTCCACACCGATTCCGAATGTCCGAGGCTCTGCTTGAGACGTACGTCCGTCAGTACATAGCGGCCAGCCCGGGGCCTGTTGTCCAGTTTGTATGGCATGGTGGCGAACCAACACTGGCAGGACTTGACTTCTACCGACATGCCGTAGAACTGCAGAAACGCTACCTCCCTCAAGGATGGACTTGCTGGAATAATCTTCAGACCAATGGCATTCTTCTTGACGATGAGTGGTGCTCGTTTCTGGCAGATGCTCACTTTGACGTGGGGTTGAGCATAGATGGCACACGATCGTTACACGATGCATACCGTAAGGATCGGCGTGGTCGTGGTACATATGAACGCGTGGTCGCGGTCATCCGCCGTCTGCAACGTCACGGTGTCCAGCCCGATCTGATATGCGTGGTAACGTCTGCAGTGGCGGAAGAACCGATCAATGTCTACCGGGAGCTCAGAAACTTCGACACCGGATGGGTCCAGTTCATACCCATCGTGCGGCGTGCACCGGACGGACAGATGACATCGGAGTCCGTGACAAGCGAGGCGTATGGACGTTTCCTCTGCGCGGTTTTCGACGAATGGATCCACCATGACCTCGGAAGACTAGATGTGCAGTTGTTCGCCGAGATGTCGCTGGTATGGTGGGGAGGGATCGCCAACTTATGCTGGATGGCCCCGAGTTGTGGGCGGGTGCTCATAGTTGAACACGACGGCAGTGTGTACTCGTGCGATCACTTTGTTACTCCCGAGCACCGTATCGGCGATCTCGAAACCTCGCTCCTGAGTGAACTGGTCGATTCACCGACCCAGCGCCGGTTCGGCGATGACAAGCGATATCGGCTTCCCGCGCAGTGCCGCTCTTGTTCATGGCTTAGCGTATGCAACGGCGGGTGTCCTAAGGACCGATTCGCGTTGGCAGAGGATGGCGAACCTGGGCTCAACTACCTCTGCAGCGGTCTACGACAGTTCTTCGCTCACGCAGAACAGCCGTTGAGACAAGTCATGGAGCGCAGGAGAGGGGGGCTCAGTCCCGAGAGCATCATGGCAGAACTACGCGCTGAGGCGCTGGTTCGCTGGAGAGGCATCGGACGGAACGACCCATGCCCCTGTGGCAGCGGACGCAAGGCGAAAAACTGCTGCTGGTCTCAGCGGCCGTAGCGGCCCATTGCTTTGACAGCAAAACCGATGGATGACAGCAATACGCAGTGGACAAAAAGGGCGTTTCAAAGGTGATTTTAGGTACAAAATGGCACGCTATGATAGGCTGTGGACGGCCACAATCGGTCTTCGGAACCGAGGGTCGTGGGTTCGAATCCCACTAGGCGTGCCAGATTTGCATTCGGGCAGAGGTCGATTTGTTTTGCGCGATGTCCAGGACATGCTGTGCAATTCACAAATTACGGATACCGGGATTACGCGTACTTGTCATGGTGAGCAAGCAAACAAGCAGGCACTTTACCTTGATTGCCATGAAGTGCCCAACTGCCAAGGGGCGTCCTTCACCGGTGAAGGATTACCCCAGCGTCGCCGCCACTTCCCGGAGCTGATCGACAATGGGGATATTCTGAGGGCACTTAGGCTCGCATTCTCCACATTCGATGCATTCCTCGGCTTTGAGGCCACGCACCAAACCGGCCCATTGAGTCTGCACGCCCCGTTCGTTGTTTAGCCTCGCATAGGCTGCCTTGGCTTGCTCTTCGAGGCCCCAAACCCGGTACCAGTTCATGTAGCGGAAGTTCTCCGGAATTTCGATGTCAATGCGGCACGGCATGCAGTATCCACAGCCGGTGCAATAGAGGTCTGCCAGCTTTTGGTTTTCCTCAAGCAATTGCTGCACCCTATCCTGCTCGGCTTCACCCATTGCGCCTGTCTTACTTGCCGCGGCGGCGTTCTCTTCGACTTGCGCCATCTCGTTCATGCCGGATAGTGCCACGCTGACATGGGGATTGCTCCACACGAAGCGCAAAGCGAGTTCAGGCGTCTTTATCTCAGAAGCAGTCTCTTTATCGATCACAACACCGGCAGGCGTTACCAAACGCCCACCGCCAATAGGGCCCATTATGGCTACCCCCATGCCATTCTCTGCTGCATGGGCGATAGCAGGCTCATTGTGCCGATCGAGGTAGTTGTATTGCACCAGCATCATGGCGAACTCGCCGGTATCGATCAACTTGATGACGTTTTCTGTCGTGTCGTGGCACGAGAACCCGATGTACCGCACCAGACCCTCTGACTGAGCTTTGCGCGCCTCGGCGAGAGCCATGTTTGGCTTTGAGACATAGTCCTCAAACTCTGCCCAACGCAACCCGTGAAACAGAATGACATCGATGTAGCCGCTGTCAAGCCGTTTCAGACTCTCCTCAAACTTCGCTCGCCAAACACCGCCCTTGGCACTCTCTTCATCATGGACAGGAATCTTGGTGGCTAAGCAAAGCTTCTCGCGGTCATAAACCTTGACCGCCTGGCCCACGGCCACCTCACTTGTGCCCGCCCGGTATCCATAAGCCGAGTCGATGTAGTTGATGCCCAGGTCGATGCCTCGTCGCAGCAGTGCGACGGACTCTTCGAGCCTGCATGTGGCGTCTTCGTAGGCGGGCAAACGCATAGCGCCGAAACCCAGGGCCGACACTTTCATACCTGTTTTGCCAAATGTCCTGTATTGCATATTTGTACCCCTTTACATTAACGATTGTTTTGCTTCTTGGAGGATGTTCTTAACTTCGATTCGATTGCTCGCTTGAGGGCACGCTGTGACTGCCAATGCGATTGCTGCCGAGGGGTCGAAAGGTTAGGCAGTTGGGCGATAGCTGGTTAACCCCATTTGTAACGCTACTCTGTAGATTAGGATCGTGTGGAGCGGTATAAACTTTCGACTACACATGCGAGTTTATTAAGATACCACAATATGGCCGGGATTGTCAACCTGAACAGGTAGCGATTGGCTTGGGCGGTTGATATAATTTGGGCATGCTAGTAGAATTGCTTCAATCGGTACTATATTGATATGACAAAGCTGACTTTCATACCGGACTGCTGCTGAGAAACCGAAAGGATGTAGCTAATGGTAAGCACGTTTCATCTGCCAACAAAGATCATCTTCGGAGTCGGAAGTGTCACCAAGCTGGGAGAGGAGGCTAGTCAACTCGGACGAAAAGCACTCGTGGTGAGCTATCCGGACATCCGCAAAATCGGGTTGCTAGATAGGGTTGTGGAAGATCTGAGGAAAACGGGCCTGGATACCTTGGTTTTCGACAAGGTCGAGCCGAATCCACGGGGTTCAACGGTGGATGAAGGGGCCAGAATAGCCCGCGATGAGAAGGTTGACTTGGTTGTCGGTCTGGGGGGAGGCAGTGCTATGGATACGGCCAAGGGGATAGCCTTGGCTAGCGCCGATATGCAGTCCATCTGGTACTATGTGGAGGCCAGGGCTAGAACAGGACGTGTGCCATCGCCAATAGGAGCCGTGCCCTTGCTGATCCAGGTGCCGACCATGGCTGGTACGGGGTCGGAGCTGAATCCGGGGGCGGTTATCACCAATTGGGAAACCCATGAAAAGAGGGGGGTTGCCCACCCTGACCTGCTCGCCAAGGTTGCTATCATCGATCCCGAGGTGACCCTTACCGTACCCAAAAATCAAACGGCAGCCGGAGGTGTGGATATTTTCTGCCATATAGCCGAGGCATATATCACGGACAGAGGGGCCTCTTCGCTGACTGATGGTATCCGCGAAACGATAATGAAGGTAGCGGTGATGTTTTTGCCCCAGGCTCTTGCTCTGCCCGATGACATTGAGGCTCGTACACAGCTCTCTTGGGCAAGCACCATGGCCATGTCCCAATTCGCCGGCTTAGGCGGGGGCCAGGGCATACGTACCTGCCATGGCATTGAACATGCCCTAAGTGGATACTTCGACGTCACCCATGGTGCTGGCTTGGCAGCCCTCCTTCCGGCATGGATGAGATATACTCTTCCGGTTAGAGAGGAGCGGTTCGCCCTGCTGGGAAGGAACGTATTTGGCAAGGGAGACGGCATACTGGCCACTGAGGAATGGTTGCAAGAAGTAGGGATGAGGTTGCGCCTTAGGGATCTCGGCTGTGAATTTGACCGCGCCGAGGAAATCGCAGAACTGGCGATAAGGACAGGCCCTAGTCTCCGGCGTCACCCAAGACCATTGGACGCAGCCGCTATAGCTCAGATCTACAAGGAGTCATACTAGACAAATTGCGACTGCCGTTCGAATAGCCACTTCGACCCGTCTTCTATTGTAGCTTGCCAAAAATTTGCGAAAGGATTATGCTTATAGCTCCGATTCCATCGGGGGATCACGACAAAAAAGCAAATGTAATTCAGCGTGAGGAGGAACCAGAAGGATGGTTAAGTTGCCTTTGGAGGGTGTAAGGGTCTGTGATTTCACCTGGGTATGGGCTGGGCCCTACACCACGTTTTTTTTGGCCATGATGGGGGCTGAGGTCATCAAGGTCGAGAGCAAACGACGTCCAGATGGCACCAGAAGGTCGCCGGGGCCCGATGGTGTGGTGGCATCAAATAAGGGCGCTGCATTCAATACCCTCAATTCCGCCAAAAAGAGCTGCACCCTGGATCTGACCAAGCCCAAGGCGGTGGAGCTGGCTAGGGAGATCATCAAGATCAGCGATGTGGTTGCGGAGAACTTCTCCACGGGCACCATGGAGCGTTTCGGCTTAGGTTATCAAGACCTGAAAGAGCTCAAACCTGATATCATCTTCTACTCTAACTCCATCCCCGGAAGGACGGGGCCGAGGAGGCACTACGCAGGCTACGCATGGGACTCGCACGCCCTCTCGGGGGCCGCTTCACTGACGGGGCGTGCCGATGGGCCACCTATGAATATCGGAGCGAACTACGGCGATCTCATCACCGGTACTCATGGCGCTTTCGCTATTCTGGCTGCCTTGCACCATCGAGACAGGACCGGGAAGGGCCAAAATATAGACGTATCAATGATCGAGGTGGTGGTCGACACCATTCCCGAGGCCGTGATGGACTATCTAATGAATGGGAGGGTGCGACAGCGGCGAGGGAACCGGCACGATTTCATGGCCCCACACGGCTGCTATCGTTGCCGTGGCGATGACAAATGGGTGGCCATCGCCATTTCCAGCGACGAGGAGTGGCGTGCCTTCTGCAGGGCCCTGGGGGAGCCAGAGTGGACGAAGGATGCGAAGTTCGCCGATGTCTACTCCCGCTGGCTAAACCAGGAGGAGTTGGATAGGTTGGTAGGGGATTGGACCAGGGACTACACGCATTATGAAGTGATGGAGATATTGCAGCGGGCGGGGGTAGCGGCGGGGCCATCGTTTAACGTTGTGGAGCTGGTGGAGGACCGGCACTTGAGGCAACGGGGCTTCCTGGTAGATATGGATCATGCTGAGATGGGGAGAAGACCTTTGCCCGGCCTGCCCTGGAAATTCCTGTCCCAACCCGACCCAGATTATCGGGCTGGCCCCTGTTTGGGCGAGCACAACGACTATGTCTTCGAGGAGTTGCTGGGGCTATCGAAAGAGGAGATAGCCCGTCTGGCGGAAGAGGAAGTCATCTACTAGCTGTGAGCAGGTCTAAAAACAGTTGGAGGCACATTGAATGGAGTTACAGCCGTTTTCTGATCTAAAAGTATTGGAGTTGGGCCAACTCATCGCTGGGCCCTATTGTGGTAAGCTCTTTGCGGATTTAGGGGCGGAGGTAATAAAGGTAGAGGAGCCGGGCGTAGGAGACGAATCCAGGAGGACAGAGCCCTTTCTCCATGATGAGGCTCACCCTGAGCGGAGTGGCCTTTTCCTCTACCTCAATACAAACAAGCTAGGGGTGACGCTGAACCTGAACAGCAAAACAGGAAAAGAGATCTTCCGTAAGTTGGTAAAGGAAACGGACATATTGGTGGAGAACAACCCCCCCGCTCTCATGCAGGAGTGGAGGCTCAGCTACGAAAGCCTCAAAGAGATAAATCCCAGCTTGATCATGACCTCCGTGACCCCCTTTGGGCAGAGCGGTCCCTATCGAGACTACAAGACCACGGAACTGGTCAGCTTCAATATGGGTGGTCTGGGTTTCGCTACGCCGGGGATGGTGGACAATCCTGATGAGGAGCCGCCCCTCAAGGGAGGGGGTCACATGGCTGACTTCACAGCAGCAACAACCGCGGCGGTGGCGACCCTGTGTGCCGTCTTCGCTCGCAAGGGTAGCGGCCTGGGGGAGCACATAGATGTCTCCGAACAAGAAGCCGTTGCTTCCTTCTACCGGGTCCCCATGACAGAATACCTCTACACTCAGCAGACGCGGGGCCGTGCCCTAAGCGCCTTCCCTGGCCGCTCTTGGGCCGGCATGCTGCCCTGCCAGGATGGCTATGTCAACCTAGCCCCCTTTCAAGATGCACATTGGAACGGGCTGATCGGACTCATGGGGAATCCTGAATGGGCGCAGGAGGAGCGCTTCAAGGACGCCCAATCCCGCCGGCAGTATGCTCAGGAGATCAGAACTCACATAGAAGAGTGGACCAAGACTCAAGACAAAGATGAGTTGGCTGAAGCTGCGCAGCAGTTGGGCTTCCCCGGCTCCCCCATCTATGCTGTGGATGAGGCTATCAATCTCGACCAGTTAGCCGCCCGGGAGTTCTTTGCAGAGATCGACCGCCCTGAGACCGGCGTGATGCGCTATCCGGGATCGCCCTTTAAGATGTCGGAAGGGTCTTGGCGACTGGCGCGGCCAGCGCCTCTCTTGGGCCAGCATAATGAAGAAGTCTACTGTGGACGGCTGGGTTACACGAAGCAGGTGCTGGTGAAGTTACGGGAAACAGGGGTGATCTGAGCCGCCAGAGAGAAAGGGAAACCATTTGGGCAATCATAGCGATTGAACAGGAGAACGGATCGGTTTTCATCTCGGACAACCAACGTGAAAGGGGATTGCGGGCAGATGACTAGTGAGAAGACAAAGAGTGCAGGTATCGGTCCAAGCGATGCGCCCGGCGGAGCCCTGGACCTACCTATGACCGCTCCAGAAGAGGTGGGGATGTCTTCGGAGCGACTGGGCAGAATTCGTCCTGCCATGCAGCATTATGTGGCTCGCAAACTGGTGCCGGGGGCGGTTACGCTGGTGGCTCGTCGCGGGCGAGTCGTACACTTAGACGCGATTGGGTTTCGCGACGTTGAGGCACAAGCACCGATGCGGACCGATACCATTTTTCGTGTCGCCTCTATGACCAAGCCCATCACCTCGGTGGCGCTGATGATGTTGTTTGAGGAAGGGCACTTCCTGCTGTCAGATCCGGTGAGCAAATGGATCCCTGAGTTCTCCGATGCCCAAGTCGCGATGCCGCTTCCGCCAGCCGAGTACATTACCGCGCCTTACCGGCTGACCCCTGCTGCCCGGCCTATTACTGTCCGACACATACTCACGCATACCGCGGGCCTGTCGGGTGGACGTCGAGGGCTGGCTAGGGACGAGTTCGCCAAGGCCTCGGAGCGTCAGCGGCCCGACGAAACGATCGGCGATTTCGTGAAGCGCTATGCGAAAGTGCCGCTGACCTATCATCCCGGCGAGGCATGGGACTACTCCCGCGCCACCTGTGTCGTGGGACATTTAGTGGAGATTATCTCCGGCATGACGTTGGATGAGTTCTTCCGAGAGCGCATCTTCAAGCCACTGGACATGCGAGATAGCTATTTCTACCTCCCCTTGGAAAAGCTGGGCAGATTTGTGGCGGCCTACACGCGGGGCGAGAATAACCAAATCAGATTGACGGATGCGCCCACCGCTGAGAGCCGGTTTGTGAAGGAACCACACACCTACTTCATGGGGTCGGGCGGGCTTGTGTCCACGGTGAGAGACTATTTCCGCTTTTATCAGATGATGCTCAATGGTGGAGAGCTGGACGGTGTGCGCATTCTGGGTCGCAAAACGGTGGAGTTGATGACCAGGAACCACACGGGCGACCTGCCCATCTGGCTACCCGGGCCATGGGCAGGGTTTGGTCTCGGCTTCGGCGTCCAGATAAATTACGATAATGTGAACACCCTTAAGGCTAACCAGCCGGGGCCTGTTCCCTGGTCTGTAGGGAGCTTCGGTTGGGGCGGTGCGTTTTGCACCTTCCCTTGGGCTGATCCAGTTGAAAAAGTCGTTGGGATCGTCATGACCCAGGTGAGTCCTTATGGGCACTTGAACATACGCCACGAGTTTGTTGGTCTCGCCAATCAGGCTATCGTAGACTGATGGCAGTGGAGGCATAGATCGCCTTTGCCATTGAGGGACAGGTCTTCGGAACCGAAGGTCGTGGGTTCGAATCCCGCTAGGTGCGCGGGGTTTGTACTTTGGCATAAGTCGGCTGCAGCGAGTCGTTTGCACGCGCTTTTTCTATAGAAGTGTGCCTTTGCCTCAAGCTACAGAAATGCTCTTCGTGGGAAGTAGGGATTGTTCAGTTCACAAGGGATAGTTATGTACTCTCCTCTAAGTACACGGCGCGCTAGCCACTCGCACCAAGGTTCAAACGGCTCATCGAAGGAATCTATTTCTTCCAATGAGAAGTAGGCTGCCTTGTCTGTTTCAATGCCATCGGAAACAGGTTGGCCCTCGGCGTGATGGCACAGGAATATTATTCCCACCCAGCCTGCCCGACGTAGGTTTTGAATGCCGAGTAGCCCTTCAATCTTGGCTGTGACGCCGCTCTCCTCGTTGGTCTCACGCAGTGCTGCATCCTCTGGCGACTCCCCATCGTCTACGATTCCCCACGGAATGCTCCATTGTCCAGCAAGTGAATGCCCTTTGGCTTGGCGCACAAATAGCACTCTTGCGTTCTGCAGGACAACGGTGCCCACACATACAACCATTTTGGGCGGCCACATTGATGTATTCATTGCTTCCTTATCAGCCATGGACCGATTGTTCGTGACGTACTCTGCCCCTGACTGCTCGAAGGGCGGTCCCTATTTCTCTCTATAGTCTTCCAATACTTGCGTTTTATCCCGTCTTCAGGCTCTTCAAAACGTGCCCACTGAAACCCCTGAGCAACAAGATGGTGATGGGCTTCGTTGTCCTGATCATTGTTGCCTGGGCAAAGGATGACCATGCCACCTGGCTTGGTCACTCGTATCAGTTCCTGACATTCTTTTTCCGGGTGGTCCCCAAAAACGTGCCCGCCCATTGTTATATCGGCAAACTGGTCGGGAAAAGGCATGTCCGTAATCAGGCCATCTATTGTGAAAACGTTCATTACCCCTCTGCTTCTGGCCTTTGTTTTGAGATAGGAGCGTAGCTTGGCGACTGGCTCGACAGCGAATACCTGAGTTGCCATTGGGGCAACTGTCAAACTTAGTCGTCCTGTGCCAGCCCCAACGTCTAGTGCTGTCTTGTTTGTGAAATCAACCAACGAAACAAGCTCATTAGAGTCTCAGTTTAAGAAGGGTTGGGCATCATAGATGGCTGGATCGACAACATACACGAGAAGGTCGTTTATTGTTTGCAGTACCGTCATCTCGGCCTTTCGTATACTCTTGAGATTCGCTGATGGCTCATATCTTGTCTTCGAGATTACTTGATCCAGCCATTCATCCAACTGAGGACACTTGTGGCGCATATACCACTCCACAACAGGGTTAGCTTTAAGGGCAATAGCCAATTCGACTTCCGGTACCCAGCCAGGAAACCAACTGAGTTGTACCTGCTCAAGTAACAGCAGGGTATTGAATGAAAGAGGAGTGACATCTATCCAGTTAACAGGCATAACCATTTCCCTCTATTTTGCGACGTGTTACATTGATTCTTGCGACTGTGTTAACTGCTCCAGACTGTATCGTATTCTTGGCTACTTGTCAAAACATAATTGAAGGGAGGTTGACAATATGGATAGCTGGCCGCGCTGGTCCGAGACTGATCCGCAGAAGCAAAAGCTTCCTTCTAACTTGCCTTGACCGCAGGGATGCGGCTGGCAATTGCCCTCGCCCCAATGGCTACGAATGGAGCAACCAGGGCGGCGATGCCAGTGGCGAAGACTTGCAGAAGATCGAGATAGTATTTGAATCCCCACTGGAGATTGGGCAGATACCAATCTATGTCGAGGCTGTAGAGCCAAAAGTAGAGGTCCACCTGCAAGAGCAGGCCGAAGCCGACGAAGAACGAGGTGTTGACCGCTGCCTTGGCGGTTTCAAAGATTGACCTACGTCTCATCAACACCCCAACCAGCACAGCGGCAATGAGGAGGCTGATAGCCGCCTCCACGATCCTGAGGATGATAAAACCGGTGATCATCGACTCGTCATTGAAGACGCTCAAAGACCACTTGAACCCCCGCAGGAAGAAGTAGCCATCATAAACGACGAAATATACCACCGCACCGATGAGCGGGACCACTAATTCAGCCTTCTTACGATAGAAGGCAAGATAAGCGCCAGGGATGACCAAAATCAAAAGCGCAATAGGTAGTCGCCACACCCGTTCTCGCCATAGCTTGGCGTCCTTGGCCTGTTCCGTATATTGGCGTATTCCCTCGGTGTAGCTCGTTGCGCGCTGGTAAGCCCCTTCGTGATCGCCTGCGGCCAACGCTGCATAAGCCTCTGACAGCTCGGTGTCAAGGTAGCCGCTCGCCCCGATGACGCTCAAGTATTGGCGATAGAAGACCTGATGTTGCCGAGCCACGTCCACCGCCCGGTCAGCCTTGCTCTGCAGGGTCATATCTAAGACGTCAAATAAGGGCTGGCCCTGACTGTGAGTCGGTATCGCCATGCCCAAAAGGGTAGCCACGGTGGGGGCGATATTTACCTGTTCGACCTCGGCGTACGAGCCTGGCTTGATACTCTCGCCGGCGATGACCAGGGGAACACGGATGACCTCCTCTTCCCCTCCGCCGTGGCCCCCGGAGTCGATATGCCCGTGGTCCGCGAGGAGGATGACGACCGCCGATTTGAGATCGATGGCCGCCAGAATCTTGGCGATGCGTGAGTCGATCTCTCTTGCGAACTCCCGATACTCCTGACTGGCCCCTCCCTGATTGTGGCCGGCCCAATCGCTGCCTGAGAAGTGGATCCACAGCAGATTGGGCTTCTTTTCAAGAAGCGAAAGGCTCTCCTCCAAGATGACGTCGTCGGCAGCCTTGGGGTCATCGGACATCTCGGAATAGAGGGCGTAATCGAGACACTGACCGAACAGTTCCGGTCCGCCCGCCTCCCGCACTATGGCTGTGGTGAGGCCCTTCTTTTTCGCCTCGCAAAAGATGCTATCCAACGGGGGAAGGGGCTCTTCATACCAGTTTGTGGTAACCCCATTTATCTCCTGGTAAGCCCCAGTGTTGATGACCGTAAACGAAGGGATAGATAGGGAGGGCTGTCCAAGATGGACGGTAAGGTCAGCACCCTGGGCGCGGAGCCGGTTCCACGTTTCCAGCTCTCGTGAGGCGTCGAGGCGCAGGCCATCCTGGAGGATGATGATCACCTGGTCAGTGACCGCTGCTCCTCCCTTTCCAGAAGGGAGAGCGCTTGTGTATGGACTCTGATAGTTGACTAGCTCGTCCCAGCTATGCTCCATGACCATGCGGCCCCCGTAACCCATAAGGGCAAGGAGCAGCGGCATAATCGCTAGAACCACTATCTTCCTGATCATGATGCTGCCTCCAGGTTAGCAATATCTATCATGCGCCGTAGGATACTCCTGGCTTCTCCTATGGCCAACATCCTCTGCCTCGTCGCTTCTATCACCTTTTCCATTTCCTGGATCGGCCTCGGAGGCGGGTCCCCCGGCTTGCGGCAGACACCATACAAATCAAGGTTCAGTTCGAGGCCACGGGAAGCAGGGCTGCCCTCCAGGAGACAGCCGTCTGCATGCCCTTGTTGGGCTCTCAAGCAGCTTTGCCTTCCCATTTATGCCCACATGACTTGCACTCGTACTGCGTGACTGACTTGCTGAGGAACGCTTCCACGATTGGCCCCACTATCATGGCACCCACGATTCCTCCCAAAGCACCTCCGATTATGGTGCTCGTAGTCTTCCCGCCCTTCACCTTTGTTTGCTCAGTCACTTCCGTGTTGCCGCATCGTGGGCATATTGGAGCCGCAGTAGGGGCTTGTGCCTCCGGTAGCGCAGTTGCCGTCGAGGCACTTGCTACCGACTGATTTTTTCGCAAGGCGTATTCACCCCAGACCCCTGTGACGAAAGCCTTCCATTCGTTTTTGTCACTGGCGTTGGTACCAGAACGAGTGGAGAACAAGAGGTCGAATGACTCCTCATGCGACAGCCCATACATCTTCTCTATTGCAGAGACGCGTTCTTTCGCATGTCTCTTATGATGGGCCTCAAAGCGATTCTCCATGTAGACCATGAGGGCCACAAGCAAGATGCCACCAAGAATGCCGAGAAGCCAACTGATGGACACACCGGTAATAATCCCGGCAATTATGACCAGAATGATGAGGCAGCCACAAGTAAGCATGCTCCATCTGACGGGCTTGGCGAAGTCGTGATAAATTTGCTTCAGGTGTTCAAGGGCTTCCTTTGGGTTCTTGTTCTCTGGGCTCCTCAACTCGTCAAATGTACTCATTTTTACGCCTTTCTTAATGAGCAGTGTACACTCGCACGGTGGGTATGGCCGCAAACTTTGGCCTGGCGCGAAGTCAAAGGGCCAGAAGCGGTGACAGGCGTCTCAATCATACGTAATAGAACATTCCTGACTTGTACCTGGCCTAGTTTCTTCTGTTTGGTCGCTTCCATCACCTTCCTCATTTCCAGGACAAGCTCCGGTGGTGGGTTCTCTGGCTTGCGGCAAACCCCATATAGGTCGAGGTTCAGTTCAATGCCGCGCCAAGCTGGGCTGCCCGCGGGGAATGCGTTGATGGCGTCCACTCCGAGGTCGCGAAGCTCCAGTATGAGCGGTTTATGCTCCTTCCCAAAACGGTGGCAATAGTGGAATCGGCAGATTAGTGGGCGTCGATCGTAGATTGGGCACCCTTCGAAGTCCTCCAGATATAGCTCGCACTTTATTTCCCGGCAACACCTACCGCCGCAGGAAGAGCATATTCCCTTCTCAGCGCTAAACCTATCCAAAAATGAGAGAGCTTGGCTTACCTTCTGGCCGAAAAGCTCCCCGATCTGGGCATCGGTAACGAAGGGTAACCCAGAAAGCCCCTGGGCTTTTTCTGTTAGATTATTCAGCTTCATCTGCATAGAAGTGATTAAAAACGCTTAGCTGATCGGAATTCCCGCAAGGTACTTGGCGATGTTCTTCTTCTCTTCGAGGTCACATTGCCCTCGAATGGCGATCTTCTCCATGATAGGCGAGCCGCCTCCATGAATCCCGCTGATCTGTGCCGCCGCCCCAGGAGCTGAGCAAATGAGGTTCTCTATCAGCCGGTAACAGCGGTGCACATAATCGGCGGGGACATCCGCCTTGCGGACAATATACTTGTCCAAGAAGGGCTTTGTAGTGGGGTTGAAGAAGTCTTCCTCCGGAGGCAAGGTCGCTGCCAGGCCGCCGGCGACATCGGCTAGGATTTCGTACTCGTGGTAGATGTTAACCCCGGCGTGATAGCGGCCGACATTGGCGTAGGTGATGTCGGGTACAAAGGTGCCGGAGGAGGCCTTGGTGGCTTTGACGGAGGCGGCGATGCCTGCGGCATATACCAGCTCAGCTACGGCGATCATGTCCGCTATCTTGTCACGAATGTGAGAGACATCCCCCACGCCGTTGTATTCGGCGACTAAGGCTGTGGCTCCCATCATCACGTCGGTCATAGCGGGCTTGCAGCCGGTGTAGCTGTGGCGGTGATAGGTGGCGAAGAGCTGGGCCAAACGGCCAGCATCCTTGGCTTCGCCACACATAAAGACTCGCTCCCAGGGGACAAAAACGTTATCGAAGACAGTGATGGAATGGCTAGCGCCGTAGTCAGCGATAGGTGCTTTTAGTTCTCTTCGGGGTCGGGGCGGATGCGATGCTGTAATGAGATATAGCCCTTCCGCATCAGCGGGTATAGCGAAGGCCACTGCCCAATCTCCCTCCTCTGGCGTCAGTGCCCTGGTGGGTACAGCGATTATCTCGTCGGTGTAGGGTGCTACGGTGTTATGGGCCTTGGCTCCGCGCACAATGATGCCATCCCGTCTTTTCTCCACCACCCGCAGGTACATGTCTGCGTCCACCTGTTGATGGGGGCGCCGACTACGGTCACCTTTGACATCGGTCTGGGCGCAGTTGCCCACCAAATCGTTCTTCTGGAAATGCTGCAGGTACGCCAGAAAACGTGGGTAGTACTCGGTCTTGTACTCCTCGTCCAGCTCCTTGGCGACCACTGAGATAGCGTTGAGGGCATCGATACCCATACAACGTTGGATGCAGCGGCCAGTCTTTTGGCAATAGACCCTGGTCATTTCCTGCTTTTTGAGCAGATCGTCCGTACTCTGGTGGATATGGTTGAACCGATTGATCCTGTCGCCTGTCAGATGCGAGGTAACAGTAAACAGTCCTTCATATTGTTGATCCCTAGCTATGTCATAGGTCATGGCAATGGTATTGATCCCCGCTTGGAAGCGAGGGTCATCCCGCGGGACCAATTGGCCGCCCATATAGACGTTGGGCCTCATGGAAAGCAGCTTGTCTACATATTCTTTTGTGGTTCTCATGCCTTTCCTCCTTTTTGTTTATGGCGTGCTCTCAAACGACGGGCGTTGTAGCGCGTGCAGGCTTTTTGCCATGCCAAGTCGTACCCTAGAAGGAGAGCGACGCCGTGCTTGTAGACTGTTACTATTATTTCGTTTTTACTTACCCTTACCTCCCGATGCAGCCGCCAGGGGCGCAACGGTAAGCCAAAGCGTAATGGTTATCAGCATGGCCATAGGATAACCTACCGTCTCGATCCCGAAATTCGGGGCGATAACTCCCCAGAGCAGCATGAGAATAAAAGAACTAAGAAAGAACCCCGGTATAGCCCCTAATATTCTGAAGTATCCCATAGTATTAGTCCTCCTTACTCCTGTTTGAAACTAGAGTTTAGGTCCCATATTCTAACAAGGCGTAATATGGCACAGGTCAAAAAGACATACAAAGTGTGCATTTTGCTAGCTTTGGGTTCGGATGACCTTGGCCGGCACGCCGGCGGCGACCACATTGTCAGGAATATCGCCGATAACCACGGCCCCAGCACCGATCGTGCAGTTAGCGCCGATGGTCACTCCGGGGACGGAACAGGCCCCGATTCCGATGAAGGTGCCGTTCTTCACAGTCACAAATCCCGCCAGATGCACTCCAGGCGAGATGATAACATCGTCCTGGACAATGCTATCATGGTCAATAGTAGCTGCGCTGTTAATAATGACATGGTTGCCTATGCTGGCCCCGGGCCCGATGATGACGCCTGGCGCTATAAGAATGCCACCGCCAAGGCGGGCGCTGGGAGAGATTACAGCGCTGGGGTGGATGATATTGGCCAGGGGTAGCCCGGCTTGCCGCACCTGCTCGATGAGCTGCTGACGTATTCCCTTTCGGTCAATGGTGATGAGCACAGAAAATTCCCCCAGCTTTTCTTTAAGCTCTTCTGGAAACTGAGCAGCCTCATAGATAGGAAAATGGGTACCATCTCCTCTTAGGAAGCGTCGCTCATTGGCTACATCGACGAAGCCTAAAAGCTCTTGAGTGCCAGCGGCAGCTATCGCATCAGGGATGGACCTTGCCTGGGGCCCAGGTCCTATGATTAGCACTCTTTCCATGCCTTGCCTCCCTTAAGCTTCCCTATGATGGCAGCGGACGGCGCTTTTTCAGAATGTGGTGCTATGGGAAAACTTATCGCAATCGCCTCCGAATGTCAATAATCTCACAGGTGAAGAGAGTATGTCTTGGACACCGCACACTTGTATTGTTATCAAACATAGGTAACACTCCTATAGGCAAGAAATGATTGTAGTTTTTGCAGTGGTGTTAGCCAACCCAAGGCTGAATGGGGACGCTTGTTGTTATAGAACGCCAGGAAACGCTTTATGGCATGTTCTCGGGGACCTGGTTTGCGGAAGGCCCTAGCGTTTAGGCACTCCTCATCCAGGGTACGGTGAGAGCGCTCTATCTTGCCGTTTTGTTTGGGTTGTCCCACCGGTATAAGCTTATGGTGAACACCTTGGGATCGCAAGGCCTCTTCAAAGGGGTGAGGCTTTTGTACATGAGGGAAGAAGACATAGGTGAACTCCACGCCGTGGTCAGTTTGCACCTCCTGGATAGGGAAGGGAAAGGTACGAAGGAGGCGGTAAAGGAAAAGGACGCTGGCCTGAGGGGTGAGTTCAGAGCTGACCCAGGCCGCCTTAAGGCGAGTACAATCATCAATGGCAGAATAAAGGTACTGCTTAAGAGGCTCGGGGCGGTTCCTGAGGCGTAGAGGTGGCAGATATTTCACGTCCACTTGAACTCGCTGGCCGGGAGCCAGCATGGCGTAGCTCTGGGGCTTCTTCCGAGGCCGGGAGCGACGCCTCTTCACCAGACCCGCCCGTTGCAGCACCCGGTAGGCACCAAAGACGCTGAGACGGTAACCCTCCTGGGACAGATAATAGGCCAGACGCCGGGGGCCATAGTGGGTGATGCGCCACAGGGCCAGCAGTCGCTCCACAGTGGCTATGGGAACAGTGCGAGGATGACTATGAGGACGCCGCGAGCGATCCCTAAGGACATGGAAGTCCCTACCTCCTTCCTGATACCGCCGCAGCCACTTATAGAAGGTCTTGCGGCTGATCCCGTAATGGAGGCAAACCTGAGTTATCGGAACACCTCGCTCATACATCTTAATCCAGGCCAACCGTTGCTTAATGACATACCATGTGCTAGTCTCCATCTGGGTGACCTCCTCTTAGGTACTATGTTCATACACCCTATTCTACCTGAGAGTGTCACCCATGTTTCATAACACAACTTACACACCAACTCGTGTGGTTGGACAGGTGATAACCATCT
>Ga0299912_10001843_pt1 | contig 17165 bp, 9 predicted proteins | sample RVTome_2_FD_207667 | JGI IMG/M metagenome (GOLD analysis project Ga0299912, IMG submission 207667) | Soil microbial communities from uranium-contaminated site in the Upper Colorado River Basin, Wyoming, United States - RVT95D214 (version 2) ... | reverse complement strand
GGTTAGACACCGATTAACACAGATTAACACGGTAAGAAAATTAGCAGTCCCGATCAGGGATGGCCGAGCCATTACAGAACAGTGTGAATCCGTGTAAATCCGTGTCTGAAATTTGACTCTTGATTTTTGCATTTTCAATTTTTATGCCCGCCTACACGCCGGGTGTTGAACTGTTGACGGTATTGCTGCCGCTTTTGGTCATCCGGGTACTTTTCATCCGGCCCGTAAGGGTAATTGCTCATCGAATGAAAAGGAAGCGGCTCCACGGTATCGGGATATGCTGAGTATAGGTCCATATCCTTGCAGAAGCTGTCGGTTTTAAGAATAAACGTCCGACGGTATCCTGCTGGGATCGGGCCGAAGGCATCGGAAGCAAAACGCAGCGTAAGCTCTTCGCCTCGGCCCATAATTACATAGCAGTCGTCGGCCTCAGAGAGAAGCTCACCCACCGGTCCATAGCGGGTGTAGTCGCCCTGCATAATTTTCCATGGCACTGCCCTGTCGATGTTGTCGTAGTCGTAAAGATGCGGCTGACGACCATCGGGAGAGTACTGGCGCGGATAACCCAGGAAGTGAAGGTCCGCACTTTCAGCGGGCGCTTCTTGTACTATTAGCCCCCGCCTATCGGCGGGGGTACCCCGGCCACTGGCCGGGGCTAAAAGAAAGTCGAGTATGGGCGCGATGAAAATGTGGTCCCAATAAAGCTCCATATTGCTGCTGATGCGAATACGCTGATCGCCCGGCAGCACTTTTCCAGTTACCTCCAGGGTCATCATGTGCTGGATGCCACCGGGGTATCCGATCTCGTGGAAAAGTTCAGCCCATACGCCGTCGCGAAGGACGTGGATGCTCGGCGGATGCAAACCCAAACCCGCCTGGCTGGCAGCAAAGTTGGTTGCAGAGTAAGGATACTCGACCCACCCATAAAGAAATAGCACAAGCCTCGATTGCGGTGAGACTCCGGCCAGACAGTCTGCGAAATCAAGCTCAACGAAGTGGTCTTTGGCAAATCCCACAAAACGCCCGTCAAGATCACTCGCGCCAGCATAACGCCGATCAATCGCACTTATTTCTTTGGTGACATCGACCCCGCGGTGGTCAACGGCCCGCACCGGCTCAATAATATCCTTGAAACAAAACAGTTCAAAAGGCGGCGGCTGAGCGTCAACCGCCATCATCTCATTGGGATAAACCTGCGTCCCTGCTGGATGGTCAACCGCGATTAACTTGGCCTCATCGAAGTAGACCGCTTCCTCAATAGGCTCCAGCACCTGGAGGACATATTCACCGTCGCGGGGCGCAAGATTCGGAATGGGAATATACTCCGTCGGGTCGGGCTTGGAGTACATGCCTGGCGCCGTCAGGTAGCCGATGCCCCCCATGCCTCCAAAATCGGATACGAACTCAAAGTGCGAACCGTCCCAGGCAAAAAGGTGCGGGCAGGAAGAGGTCTTACGCTGCAGCTCGGTGATTGTGACGACCTGATCGGCAGGAAGCTCCAGTTCGGCCTGCAGGACGGCATCGGGCCACATTATGCGCAGCCAATCTACGCCGGCGTACTGGCCCAAGCCGGCGTGAATCCGGTAGGGCGGCATAGCTACTGTACCTGACGGTACTCCTACTACGTACTGCTGGAAGATGTCGCCGGTTTTGATCTCTACGCGAGCACCGATGCCCGAATTGTTCGAGCGGGATTTTCTGTCCTGCCCGCGGGTTCCAAGAAGGTCAATTTCAATCCAATGGCCGCCCGGCGTTGCGTTCTCAATTAGGACCGGTTTTTCGCCGGCTGCTGCCAGAAGGATATCGCATCTTCCGTCACCGGTAAAATCAGCCACCACGCAACTCGCCCGCCCTCCGTCTGGCGGGCTGGCATTTCCGTTGGTGTTGATGGCGGCCAGAAGATTTCCAGGGTCGAGCTCAATCGCATTAACGAAACGGTTTCGAGGCCAATCGTTTATCAATAGCGCAGGCCCACGGCTACCGTCACGCCGCAACGAGTCGGCAATCACGATATCCAGGTCGCCGTCGTTGTCCATGTCCGCAAATTGCCCGCCCGTACCGCCGAGCCGGCCGCAGCTATCTGCAAAGGTCTGGTCACGGGCGAAACGAAAACCGCCCCTTCGACTGGGCTCAGGGCAGGCCTGGTTTAAGAAAAGATGCAGGCCTTTATCTGTAAAGACAAGAAGATCACGATCGCCATCCTTGTCAGGGTCGCCGGAGGTCGCACTAAAGACTCCTGTGACTGAGAGCCCCATTTTTTCGCCGTCGAGTGTGTGATACTGCCAGGCCCGGTCGTTCACCCAGGCGAGGGGCTGGCTGTCACCGGCGGGAAAAATCACCAAATCTAAATCGCGGTCGTTGTCGAAATCATCGTACACCACCGCTGCAATGGCGGTTTTTTCCAGCCGCAGACCGAGCTTTTCAGCAATGTCAGTGAAGGAGCCATCGCTGTTATTGTTGTAGACGCTCCCGCCGATTAGCCCCTGAACCTGTGCCGGGGGTAAGCCCTGCCCACAGGTGGCAGGGCTAAACAGAGCAGGGGTGGTACGAAATGCCAGGAAATCCAGGTCACCGTCACTGTCGAGGTCGACAAGCCGTGCGCAGGAGGTGATGCCCGGGCCTTTCTGAATTCTGAATTCTGAATTCTGAATTCCGAAGGTGCCCTTGCCGTCATTTTCAAAATAGAGGTCGGTGCCTGCACAGCCCAGCCAAAGATCGAGGTCTCCGTCATTATCCACGTCACCGAAGCAGGGCGAAATGCCCTGCTGGGCTATAGTTGCATGATGCGAGAATTCTCCCTTGCCGTTATTAAGCCAGAGCGATGTAGCGGCACTTGCACCTATACCAGTAATCAGTAGATCGATGTCACCATCACCATCCACGTCGCCGGCGGCAAGTCCGGGAAGACTTAGGGTGCCGCCGGGATACTTCCAATCTAAGATTTTGCTATTTATCGACTTCACTTCGGGCGAAAAAAGAATGCGTGCAGCAGTCCCGACTTGTCGCGATGCTGGCCGCGGTAAATTATCTGCACCAAGTGCCATATAGTATTTGCCCACCGTTCCGTAGGTCTTCAGGACGGTGAAGCTGCCGCCGGTAAGTTCTGCCTCGTTAAGTTTTTTGAAGCGTTCAAAAAGAGGCAGCGCTTTTTCGCGCTGTTTGGTGCGCTGGTACTGGCCGGCAAGCCGATATATCCCGGAGATAAAGCCCGGATCCAGCGCAACAACCTTGTCGATCATCTGCGTGCCTTCTTCATTACGGCCAACGCTCAATAGGGCTTCTGCGTATTTGTACGCGACGTGAGGATCTGTGGCGTCCGCCCGGTGCACCGCCTGGAAGCATTCCAGTGCCTTCTCGTTCTGCCCGAAATGCTGCCAGCAGAGCCCCAGGCAAAACCGCGCATGAAGATGATTAGGGTCCGACTGTAAAACGGCTTCAAATGTCTGTTGGCCGTTTTTAACATAGTCCTTGCCGCCGGGCGTTTCCTGCAGATTAAAGTAAGCCAGGCCCAGGTTGAACCGTGCCGCATTCCAATCCGGCGCAAGTTCCAACACGATCTCGAAAGCCTTCGCTGCTTCGGCGTATCTGTATTGTTCAAGTAGAGCCGCCCCTTTGTTAAATTCCGCCAGCGCCTTGCCTACCAAGGCAGCAGGGGCACGAGACGAGACTTCGCTGAGGTCAGTCGAGTCGCTGCAGCTTACAAGTGCGACCAGCGTTAGGAAAAGGTACCCCAGTTTTTGTGGAGATATTATCATTTCGGTTCGTTCCTACAGAGCAACATTCTAAATTCTGGTTCTTCAATTTTCAATCAGTTCTAACCTTAGCAGACAATCAGGCTGATAATCCAAAGTGCAACACCGGCGGCGGTGCCCTCAAGGAGAGTTCCCAGCGTTTGCAGCTTATAGCCTTGCTTAGCGCTCATTTTGGAAAGGCCGGTGACTACCCAGAAGTAGCTGTCATTTGCATGGCTTACGACCATAGACCCAGCTCCTATCGCCACTACCGTTAGTGCCCTGCCCGTAGGATCAGCCAAACCAAGCGATTCGATCAGCGGCGCCATGGTGCTGGCGGTTGTGATGATAGCGACGGTTGATGATCCCTGTGCGGTTTTCAGCGCTGCCGCCATAAGGAAAGGTAAGGCGATGCTGAGGCCTGTCCCGAGCGAAGTCGAGGGGTTCCCCCCGAGTTGTTCAGCCACAACTTCGGAAAGGCCGGAGTCCTGCAGCACCTTGCCGAAAGCGCCGCCGCAGCCGGTAATTATGATGATGGCTGCAACGGCCAGCACCGCTTCGCCCACCCATCCGGAGGGAGAAAGCATCCCGGCGGTGAGCTTTTTGGGCAGCAGAAAGGCGAGGAAAACGCCCGCGAGCAGCGCGACGACCGGCTGGCCGGCAAACTCGATAAAACCAGCCACGCTGCCCTGGCCAAAAGGATGGCTCGGAAACTCACTTACCGACCGCAACACAATCAATAAGATAGGCAGAAATATCGGAATCACCGACTTAAAGGCCGAAGGAGCTTGGGCTGCGATATTTCCCCGCTCAGTGTGTTCAGACTCTGACTCAGCCTTTATATCTACTTTAGCGGCAAATTTTGTGCTGAATACCCAGGCGGCTGCGAGGGCGAAAATACCGACAAATAGTCCCCACAGAATGACTAATCCCAGGTCGGCCTTCAGTATGCCCGCGGCGGCGACCGGCCCAGGCGTGGGCGGCACCATAGTATGCGTCGCGTACAAACCGAGGCTGAGGGCTATAGCAGTTGCCGCCAGTGAGGCCTTCGCCCTGACGGATAATGATTTAGCCAGCGGCCAGAGGATGACAAAGCCGGCATCGCAAAACACGGGGATGCTCACAATGTAGCCGATTATGCCCATGGCTAAAGGGACATTCTTATGGCCTACCAGTTGCAGGATTTTCTGGGCCAATCTGAAAGCGCCGCCGGATTTTTCAAGGAATGTGCCGATGACCGACCCGGCCAGGATGACAATGCCGATGTAGCCGATGGTACCGCCGAAGCCGGCGTTGACCGATTCGACAACCTCTTGCGGTGACATCTTACCGCAAAATAATCCGTAGCCAAAAGCTGCAATTAGTAGTGCCAGGAAGGGATGCAGTTTTAGTCTGGTCGTGGCGACAATAATAAAAACGATAGTCAGCAGAAGAAGGATTATCAACCACATTCTGCGAGATCTCCTACTTTAGCCGCTTCCTCAGGATGTAGATGGGCGGATTTTCTGCCCATGCGGACATTGCTTATCCAGAAAGCACCGCCGTCAGGACACCTGCAGCGGCAACAAAAACTATCGGGCCCAATAGCCTCAGCAGGATTCTTAAAAGCGGGGCTTCAAAGTAACTGGCTGAAAGTGCCAGGCATAAATGTACCGGCGTAGCCAGAAGTCCGCAGACCAGGCCCGAAAACGCCAGCGTTTGAAGCCCGACTTTTGCTTGCTCACCTGCGCCGATAAAGGGGGCCAAAAACGGAAAGGTAATCGCCACGGTCGGCATGGTCACGCCCGTAAGATACGCAACAAGCAAGGGCAGGAAAAAAATGACAAAATGCTTCGGCACGTTCATCTGGGATAAAAATTGTACTACCGCCGGAATTGCTGCCCCTGCCTCGAGGTTCAGCTTGAATAGTAAAGCTCCAAGTATCAAAAGCGCAAAGTCAGGTTCTAGACCAGATTTGAATATCGACGCCCAGCGGTTCAAAGCGACCTTATGAAAAAGCAGGAATACACATATCGCCAGCAGCAGTCCGATCGCTGGCGGAATATTGACAGCAGCATAGAGCACAGCCACCAGCGCAATCGGCCAGAAAGCGTGCGCAAAGCCGCGCAGATTTGCGATAAAACTGGTGCTTGAAGGGTCTTTCTGACTTCTGGGTGGGATAGCTGGAAGCAGCAAGAAGACAAGGCCGCCAAGTGTGCCCAGCAGCATAATAGCGATGTTGTGCGAAATCAGGGCAAGCGCGGATATGCCCAACATGCCCTGTATCAACGGCACGGCGGGGAAAAGCGGCCAGACTGTTTCCCACTGGTGACGGAAGAAGAAATTGATAGCCGCCAATCGTGTCCGATCTACGCCGACATGGTCGCCGAGGTCACGAACCATCGGCGCCGACAGCATTATTCCGCCCGGCGTGGGCAGCAGGCCCATCATCATCGGAATGACCGCCAGAGCAAAACGCCGACTTCTAAAAAGGCCCTGAAGCGCCGGGGTAAGCCGCTGCGAGACGCCCGTCTCTTTCATCGCCGTTCCAAGAACGTTGACGAACATAACCAGCGCAGTCAGCGTGACCAAAAGATATCCGGTTGTCTGACTGAGAGGCTTGTTGTGCCATTCGTCAACCACAGTCCGGCAGAACTCGCTCGGCCTGACGCCCAGAAGCACAGCCAATCCGACCGCTGACAAAAGTATCGAGCGTCCAAGTTTGACTTTCAGCCGCAGAAGAACAACCAAAAGAGCCAGCGCCAAAGCCATTGCGATTAGGGCATACATTTACGTTCCCGCCAAGCGGGGTCCCTTGACAGCGTCCAATTTTCGATTGTCAATTCCTGGGGTTTAGCCCCGCAATCTATTGCGGGGTCGTCGCCGGGACGGCGACGGCTAAACACGGGCTTGCTTCAAAGTGCCGGCTGGTGGCATAAATGTGCACACCGAAGCCGCGAATCCCGTCGTGTAGCTTTGCGCCCCTTACCGTGTGAGCCTCAGTCGAGTAAAGCCGATAAAGAGTTTTGCCTTCCATCTCGTCCGGCAGGTTGCTGATTGTGAAAGAGATGCCCTGGCTGTACTCGTTCACGGCGAGCAGCAGCCACTGGCCTTGCGTTTTGCGAAGCATCAATCTCGGCCCTTGGCCGTCAATTGAACCGAAGGTCTCATCGGCAGCGGCAATTGGCATATTCTCCGGGCACTGTCCCAGGATTGCAGGCTCTAAGGCACGGAGTTCACGGGCTGTTTTCATCAGATCACGCCACAAAGTGCTATCTTTTTCGATATAGTGTGTCCCCCAGTAAAGGATGGCATTGGCGCCGTGCACAATGGCATCATACGCCATGAATCTGGTCTCGCCGGGATCGGGTCGCCGGCCTTTGCCGGGGTCCGGGTCAGCTTTGCCCGATTCGCTCAGGTCGCGCCAGCCAAAACCCTGCAGCACCATCCAGATTGATTTGCCCGGCGCCGCCTCGCGCATGCGGTCGGTATACGCTCCCACCGAGGTCAGATTTGTATCTTTCAGATCACTATGTCCAACACCGTAATTAAACGGCACCGGATAGATGTCACAGCCCACCGCATCAACAGCTTGATTGTATTTCCACAAGCGACTAATCGAGTTTCGCGGAGCATGGTTCTGCCAGATAATATGCTCTGGGTCCAGCCGCCTTACAACTCGGCAGCCGCGGGCAATCACGTCGGTCAATTCGTCCGCCTCGGCCGGACATCGTGACATCTTCCAGTCCGGATGTGGGCTTTTCAGTTCGAGTTTCGTCCAGAGGTTATCGTAGATTTCCTCGGCTTGTTTGTACAGTCCACGCTGAGCGTAATCATCAGCCCTTTGCAGTAGCAACAGCAATTCGGAGCCATTAGTTTTTGAGGCTTGGCTTTTAGCTGCTTCGATATGTCCGCGCAATTGGCGCTGCTGCTCGCCGAAGACCCAGCTAAAACGTGACCACCAGATGTTCCAGACCGCCTCGTCGGGCAGCTCCCAAACGAGTAGTGCCGGGTGGTTCTTGAAGCTATTTATGATTTCTGCCAGTTTTTGCTCGCCTTTAGTGTCATTGTCGTTCAGCTTTACAGCATAATCCAGGCATATCCAGGCATAAAGGTTGTGCTTGTGCACCCGGTCCAGCGTCTTGCTATCCTGCGGTACTCGCACAAGATTGAAGCCATTTTCTGCCACCTCCTTGAGTTTTTCGTCGTCTTTGGGCAGCTCATACAAACCGATAATCAGTCGAGCAGTCCCGTTGACCTTCAGGAAACCGTGCTGGTCAAAGCGACCATGCCCCATCGGCTTGTCGGCGTTCTGTGAAACCGGCTGGGCGTGCATCTCTGCTGGAAACAAGCTGCCAAGTAACAACGATAGTAGAAGGCACATGGTTCTATGAAGTTCAGTATTGCACATAGTCGCACCTTTGGCTAACTCTTAAATAAGTCCTCCCATAAGCGTTTTGCATTGCATCATTTTGCCCGATTAGCTCTGGCAATGCAAACTGTTTAAGCCGGATTTCGCCGTGTTCTGGCAAGGGCCTTCGCCCCTTCGGCTGCGCTCAGGGCGGACCTGATGAGCAGTAACACTGCGCACGCGAGTATTTTGTTGGTGTCCTCCGCCTTCGGTGCTATACTCTAATAGCCGGAGCGCTTATCTCTGTGTGCCATATCCGCTCCGGCGTTTTTTTCTAAAGGAACCGGCATGGGAAAATCTCGAGTATGTGGATTCTACCTTAGGCTCGCTTTGCTGGTAGCTGCGACCTTGTCATCCGGTTCTTGTGCAGCCTTGCCGATATTTGCCAAAGGCAAGCAGGCTGGAGCTTTGCAGACGCAACTGATTAACGAGGCTTCTGGTATAGTGGCCAGCAGGAAAAGTCCCGGAGTTCTCTGGGTTCATAATGACTCCGGCGATTCACCAAGGATTTTTGCCATAGATGCTAAAGGAGGGTTGTTAGGAGTTTACCAGGTCGAAAAAGCCCATTTACAGGATTGGGAGGATATCGCAATAGGGCCCGGACCAGATCCGAACCAGGACTACCTATACATCGGTGACATCGGGGACAATAGGGCAAAGCGTCACTCGGTGATAGTCTATCGGGTCGCGGAGCCTAAAGTCGATCCGAACCATCCGGTCGCGTACGCTAAGATTGGTCCAGCCGAGGCGATTGAGCTTGAGTACCCTGACGGCCCGAAAGATGCGGAAACCCTGATGGTCGATCCCTGGAACGGGGACATTTACATAATTTCCAAGCGCGACTTATTCTCGAAGGTTTATCGGGCAGCGTACCCTCAATGCACCAAGAGCAAAACAGCTATGGTGCACGTGGCGATTCTGCCTTGGGGCCTGGCAGTAGGGGGCGATATTTCACCAGACGGCAGCCTGGTAATTGTTAGAGGTCCGTTTAATGCTTCGATATGGCAGCGGGCTAAAGGCCAGGAATTGCCGCAAGCTTTCCGTGGGCCGGAGCTTAAGCTGTCGTTGTTGTTCGAGCTACAAGGTGAGGGAGTATGCTTTGACAGTCGCGGGCAGGGATTTTTTACTGTCGGCGAAACGGCGGGTGCAGCAATAAATTACTACGAGCGGTGAAGTATTCCTATTTCTCGACAACTGCTTCTTTCTGAGCGCCGTTTTTCAAGACGAACGAATTTTGGGCGGCGGAAAGATGGTTCCCAATCAAAACGATGCCCGTGGTACGCTCTCCTGCGATTTCGAGAAAGCTGCCGGTTCCTGGAAATGCGCTACAGCCGTGAATGAAGGCTGCTTTTATGTTCTCCAGGCGAACAACCGGATCCTGCCCGTGAGGCTTTGTGGTTTTTATTCCGGATAGTTCCAGATTCTTGGAGTTTCGCAGATCGAACGCCGGTCCTTTGTCGACATTTAACTGAACGTTGTGCAAGTCAAGGCCAGCCACACTGTCGCAAACAAAACCTGCCGCCGTATCGGCTATAACATCGGAAATGGTCAGTCTGTGAATCGGCATCTCGGGCAGACCGAAGATTTTCGCCGTACAGGGCGAATTCTTGATCGTGAAATGGCTGATAGCAATATCGCGAAAAACCGGCGTTCGCTCCGAGACGGGCTCGGGTGGGGTCTTTGTGTAATAAGCTGTAATGGAAATAGGCTCTTCGACGTTTTCGACTACAAAGTTACAGAAACGGATGTTTTCCACAACCCCGCCACGTCCTCGTGTGCTTTTGATACGGACCGCGCGGTCGGTGCCCACGCACACGATGTTGCTGGCAGTGACATTGCGGACGCCTGCCGACATCTCGCTGCCGATGACCACCGCGCCGTGACCTCTGTACGTCACGCAGTTTGTGATGGCCACGTTCTCGGTGGGCCTGGCTTCCGCCTTCGCGTGAGGGTCGAAGCCGCTCCGGCGGAGTCCCTTGGCTCGACCCTTTTCGTCCCGGCCTGATTTTAACGTGATGCAGTCGTCGCCCGTGTCGATGAAGCAATTGGCGATGCGCACATTTCGGCAGGATTCCGGATTTACGCCATCGGTATTGGGACTATCCTCAGGGTTGATGATCGAAATGCCATCGACCACCAGGTTTTCGCATCCTACAGGATGGATCGTCCAGGAAGGAGAATCAACGATGGTCACTCCCTGGATAAGAACGTTACGGCAGCGGTGAAGGTTGATTGCTCTTGGCCTGCCATACGTAAGAATCTTTTTTTGTCCTTGGTTCCTATTGTTATCCTGGCGTAGTGCTTGCCACCACGGTTTTCCCTGGCCGTTCAGTGTTCCACGCCCTGTAATAGCGATATTCTCCAGGTCAAGGCCTGTTATCAAGCTCGACCGTATTGTATCGTCCGGTTGAATCTTCCAACCTGGCTTGATAGGTGGAAAGTCATCGAAATTGGTGCTCGCCAGCAGGGTTGCGCCCTCGCCGATGTGCAGAGTGACGTTACTTTTGAGCAGGATTGCGCCGCAGAGGTATCTTCCTGCTGGAAAATGGACCGTACCGCCGCCGGCGGCTGCGCATAGATCCACTGCTTTCTGGATGGCCTTGGTGGCGGGCGTCTTTCCGTCGGCGACAGCACCGTAATCGAGCACATTGAAAAGACACCGAGTTGCTTGTGGCTCCGCAATGAATGACTTGGGATGAGCCGACAGAGGGCAAAAAGAACGAACACAACTGACATCACCGTTCTTCCCATAAGTGTTTTCTCCCTGATTCCCAAATTGAAAATTTTCCCCGAGTGGATCGGGGTTCGCTGCAATTTTAGCCTATCTGGTTAGGAGCAAGCAAACAGTATTCTGTGCTCGTTTAGCCGTCTTCGGCACGCTTTTTTACCGCCGAGGCCGCAGAGATCGCGGAGTTCTTTTTTGACACGGATTTACACGGATTCGCACTGTTTTGTAATGGCTCGGCCAGCCCTGATCGGGACTGCTAATTTTCTTGCCGTGTTAATCAGTGTTAATCTGTGTCGAACAAGCTTTTTTTTTAGACACGGATTTACACGGATTTTCACTGTTAAAAAAAGTCTGTGTTAAGGGTGTGAAATCTCTGGTTATGAGGAAGTATCCTATTTTTTTATCTCGGTGCCCTCTTCCAGCCTTCGCAGCCGCTTCGGCGGAGTAGGCGTGTCCTCCTTCGACTTTGCTCAGGACGGCGTCTGTGGCAAAGAAACAGTGCGGTCAGGGTGTTACCGCCCGGTCATATATCTTGACGTCGTCAATCAGGCCGAACCAGAAACTGCCGGTATCAGAACCCTGTCAGCCAATGTTCAACTAAAACCGCTACATCGTGAATATCGACCCTGCCGTCACCCCAGGGCATCGGGCCGATATCAACCGATGGTTCATCCTTGCCCCAGTATTGGGCTAATTTGGAAAAATCTCTGAGGTCTACGATCTCGTCGCCGTTGAAATCAACAACCGAGAGGATCGGCGCCTGCCAGTAATCCCATGTGCTGGGATCCTGGGTCGGGACGGTGCGGAAGTAGAACGTGCGGCCATCCGCCGAGATGCGCGGTAAATCCTCTAGAGAGCTGTTGACCTTCGGCCCAAGATTCACCGGCACCTGCCAAGGATCGGAAAGAGTCCCCCGCCTTGTCATCCACATGTCCCAGGGATCGTACCCACCTGCTCTATTATCGGGGCAGAAGAAAAGTAGAAGGCCGTCCGGGGAAACACATGGCCAAGTTTCGTAGTCTGCGCTGTTCACCAGTGGCCCGAGGTTCACAGGCTGCGCCCAGGGATCGTTGTGTGTCGCTCGCCTTGCCACCCAAATATCGGAGTTGCCATATCCACCAGGCCGCCACGAGTAAAAGAAGAGTTCCAGACCGTCCGCCGATATCCACGGGCCAACATCGCCATAAGAGCTGTTTACTTTGGGGCCAACGTTGACCGGCGGTCCCCAAGGGTCGTGCCTGCTTGCTCTTGTTGTCGCGTATAGATCATAGCTGCCGTATCCCCCAGGCCGGTTAGAGTGGAAATAGAGCGTAAGTCCGTCGTCGGAGATGGATGGCCCGCTGTCATCATATGGACTCGGAGTATTAACGCCAGGCCCGAGGTCTTGCGGTGGACCCCAATCCTCATCTTTCGACGCGCGTCTCAGCACCCGCAAGTTATTATCATGGCCAGACCCGGAGGTGATGTACATCTCCAGACCGTCATAGGAGAAACAACTGATAGCGTCGTGCGCAGGATCGATGGCCGGGATGACCGTCCTGAGATTCACCGGCTGGTCGAACGTGAAATCGGCGTTTGCAACCTCCGTTGCCAGGCCCAATGCCAAACCCAAGCCGAGAATTACCGAAATTTTTGCCCTTTTCATCTTGTCACCCTTTCTTTCTATCTATAGACGAATAGATCGCCTACTTCACGGGCTCAGCGCGCGGTCGTAGATCCGAACATCATCGATCAGGCCGGACTTGGCCTTCTTCGAGAAACAGCGTCCCGGCTAAAACGCTGATTCCTGCTGTCCGCTTAGGCTGTTTAACTACATAACCCTTTTCGCCTTGCGGCACAAATCGAAGCAGTTCGGCCCTGAGCTCACTGCCGAAGGGCTGCTCGTTGCCTACCATCAGAACGTGGTCTTTAGCCGGGCTTTTGGCAGGCCAGAAAACCAGCAGTAGAGACAGCGCAGCGAATCTCGTTAGAATTGAGTTAGTCATTTGCATGTCCTCCTGCAACGGTTTCCCGTTTTGCTGATTCTAATGCAAGGGTGCCCTGCTTTGCAAGGACATTTTGACGAATCTCGGCTTTTTTGTTGATCCTGGACACGGATTTACACTGTTGAGTATCGTCCTTCTTCTGACCGTGTCAATCCGTGTTAATCTGTGTCGTTTGAATTCGTGCTCTATGTTTTCCTTTTTTTGTATGTATGCGGATTTACAGGGATTGACACCGTTAGAAATCAAGTAGGGTGCGATGAAATCGCACCGATTATGTGGTAATATGGAAATGGTGCGAAGTATCGCACCCTACAAATCTGTGAAATCTGTGGTTTTCGAGCCGGCTCAGGGCTTGCCCCTTCGACAGGCTCAGGGCAGGCTCTGAGCGTGCCGAAGGGACAGGTCTGTGAAATCTGTGGTTTGACCTGGAGTTTTCCACTCTGCGACCTCAGCGCCCTCTGCGGTTAATTGGAGGCAGCCTTTTTCCTTGATTTGCTGCCCTGATAATCTATATACTAATATGGGATTTTGACGTGGCACGGCCATCCTGGCCGTGATTTCATGGGCTGGAAGCCCATGCCATACTGAGGGATCTGCAGAAAGGGCGAAATATGAGCAAGAACATCATTACTATAGTAACTTTCTTGGCAGTTGTCGTAAGTGCCCAGACGGTATCGAGCGTGTTCGGTGCTGAAGTTCAAGCGCCGCAGCCGCGTAGTCGTAGTGAAGTCCAGGCTGTGCTTGCCAAAGCCTCCAAACCAGCCAAGCGAGAACTCCGCCCGCTCGACATTGTTTTGGTTGCATTCAAGAAAGACCACGGCCTTAACGAGCACGATTATCCTCTCTGGCAGAAGCGATGGGCAGTGCTGCTCGGTGGGCAGGAGGCTGGCTCGGAGAAACAGGTCAATCTGTATGGTCCAGCCCCAGAAAAACAACGAGACAAAGTGCTTGCCGGTGCGCCAAACGTGCGGGTTTCGACCGCTGACGGCTGGCCAAGCAAAGAGCAATTCAAAACGGCGGACCTGATAGTTGCGTTCTGCTATATCCAATGGGACGGGCAAAAGATGCAGGAGCTCGAAGAATTCCTTGCTCGCGGCGGAGGTTTTGTCCTTCTGCACCCGGCTGTGATAATTCCGCAGGGGATGAAGATCACTGATGAACTGACCAAGCTGGTAGGTCTGGTGTGGGAATATGATTACACCCGCTGGCGTCACGGACAGGTCGCTTTGAAGATTACCGCTCCGGATCATCCGATTTGCCTTGGGCTGCCTGAGACGATCAACTTACTCGATGAGGCCTATTGGCCTCTCAAGGGAGACCGCAGTAAAGTCACCATATTGGCGACGTCCGACGAAACAGTCAGCAAGGATTCCGACCAGACCAAGCCGGAGCCGATGTTCTACGCCTATCAGTGCGGAAAGGGACGGGTCTTTAGCTGCATTCTCGGCCATTATACCTGGACATTTGACGACCCCTATTTTCGTATCCTGCTGCTGCGTGGAATGGCCTGGGCGGCGGGTGAATCGCCTTATCGCTTTGATCAATTGGTCATGCGCGGCGCACTTATCGGCAAAGGCCGGTAAGGCTTGCCCGCCAGACAGGATTTGGTGGCACGGGCTTCCAGCCCGTGAAAACACGGCCAAGATGGCCGTGCCACAGGAGGAAGGAGATTGAAGGTGCTGTTGAAGGCACAAAGGCACAAAGTGGCAAAGGCACAAAGTATGTGGCTCGCTGTGTCCCTCTGTACCTTTGTGCCTCTGTGCCTCTTTCCGGCAGTTTTGGCTAATGCCCAGCCGTACCCCGTTGGTGACGTGGATGGCGATAGAGATGTTGATTTTCAGGACCTGCAGGTTCTCGCCGACCAGTGGCTGGATGAGGCGTGCCCGGTGGCCGAGTGCGAAGGCGACCTGAACGGCAGCAGTATGGTTGACTCGGCTGATTTTGCCCTATTGGCACAGAATTGGCTTGTGCAAACAACAACGCCGGTCATAAGTGAGTTTATGGCCAGCAACGGCAGCAAACCTCCGCCCAATCCATCCGGGCCTGGTGATCTGGTTGATCAAGACAAGGATTCCTCCGATTGGATAGAAATTTACAATCCCACCGACGAGCGATTCAATATCAGCGGCTGGCATCTAACCGACGATCGGAACGACCTGACCAAGTGGGAATTCCCGGACGGCATCTGGCTTGAGCCGGGCCAGTTCCTGATTGTTTTTGCCTCGGGCAAGAGCCGGGCGGTGGCCGGGTCAGAGCTGCACACCAATTTTCAGCTCGATGCCGACAACCCTGAATATCTGGCGTTAGTAGAAAGCGATGGTGCCACAATAGCTCACGAATACGACTACCCGCAGCAGCTTACGAATATCTCTTATGGTCTGAGGCAATCCTCTAAAACCCTCGTCGCTAGCGGCGATACTGCTTCATACCTTGTACCGAAGGCAACGGATGATGAAACACCATGGACGGCAGTAACCTTCAATGATAGTAGCTGGGATACCGCAAAGACCGGATTAGGTTTTGTCCAGGTACAGCCTTTTGTGATTGATGTCACTAATCTTGGAGATGTCGTCCAGGGTGTTCCGAACGATGGCGATTGGCCAAGTAATGAATCACCTCCCAACGCTATTGACGACAACGTCAACACGAAGTATCTGCATTTCCAGGGATATACAGGCACTACTGGTTTCCGGGTCTCTCCATCAGTTGGCGGGAGTATTGTTACCGGACTGACTTTCACCACGGCGAATGATGTGCCGCAACGCGATCCGACCAAGTTTGCGCTGTATGGCTCGAATGTGAGCATAGATGGACCATATACATTGATTACCACCGGCCAAATCGTCGATTTCAGTCAACCAACAGCGTGGCTACGCTACACAAAGAACACAACGCCGATTTCGTTTGCTAATACGACACCATACAACCACTACCAAATTATATTCACGGCCATTAGAGACCCAGCGTCTGTGGTTCATATGCAGATAGCCGAAGTCGAGTTTTCAGGTAGGCCAGCCAGCTCAGCGGCTTCAAACATCCGAACACAGATGCAGAACATCAATTCCTCGCTATGGGTACGGCTAAAATTTGCTCTCTCTGCCGACGAGACCGGGATGTACGACTGTCTGACGCTGCTATTTAAGTACGAAGATGGGCTTGTGGCTTATCTGAATGGTATCGAAGTAGCCAGACGCAATTTCAGTGGGTCACCGAACTGGAATTCCCATGCAGACAGCGACCGCCCGAACGACTCCGCAAAAGACTTTGAGACAGTAGATATTTCTGCTTACATGGACCTATTGCGAGAGGGCAGCAACGTGCTGGCAATTCACGCCCTCAACGATAAGGCCAGCGACGGGGATTTTTTGATCCTGCCTGAACTTATCGCTGCCAGCAGCATGGGCGTTCCGCAGTACTTCACACAAGCAACGCCGGGCAAATTCAATACCCCCGGCGCGATTGACGTGGTGGCAGATACCAAGTTCAGCCGGGAGCGGGGTTTCTATGATGCGCCCTTTTTGGTCTCGATAACCACCGAAACAGAAGGGGCTGCGATACATTACACTACAGACGGCAGTACGCCCACCGAAGTGCGCGGGCAGCCGTACACAGGTCCGATTCCGATAACCAAGACCACTGCCCTGCGTGCAATGGCATTTAAGCCGGGCTGGATATCCACCAACGTCGATACTCAAACGTACATCTTTCTGGCCTACGTAATCAGTCAACCAGCCAACCCTGCCGGCTTTCCTGCCACCTGGGGCAGCACGACTGCGGATTACGCAATGGATAGCCGCGTGGTCAATGACACGCGGTATAAGAACCTGATGAGAAGCTCGCTCTTGTCGCTTCCGACCATCTCGATCGTAACGGACTTGAACAATCTATTCGGCGCCACGGGCATCTACGACAATTCGACTAGGGCAGGTGTAGCCTGGGAACGACCGGCGTCCATCGAGTGGATCAACCCCGACGGCACTACAGGATTTCACGTGAACGCCGGGCTGCGTATCTACGGCGGCGATCCGTTCCGTGGAATGAGTCTGACACGGAAGAAATCCTTCCGTCTGCTCTTCAAACGCCAATACGGCCCCGCCAAGCTGGATTTCCCCATGTTCGATGCTCAAGATGCTGCTACGAGCTTTGACACCATTGTTCTTAGGGCGGGCGCGAATGATGCCTGGAACAGTTGGACAGGCAGCGGGAACGGGCCGAATGTTCAGTATATTCTCGATGAGTTCATCCGTCGCACACAGTTGGCTTTAGGCCAGGTTGCTCCTCACGGAACCTTTGTGCACTTATACATCAACGGGCTTTATTGGGGTCTGTAT
>Ga0299912_10001842_pt1 | contig 17184 bp, 16 predicted proteins | sample RVTome_2_FD_207667 | JGI IMG/M metagenome (GOLD analysis project Ga0299912, IMG submission 207667) | Soil microbial communities from uranium-contaminated site in the Upper Colorado River Basin, Wyoming, United States - RVT95D214 (version 2) ... | reverse complement strand
AACCAGGCGTTCACCGAAAAGAACCTGCGCTTCACCAAGCTGCGCCAGGGCGTGTTCGAGGAGATCGCCGCGACGTACGCGTCGATTGGTGCTTACGACATCCTCGCCCGCATGGCCGAGAAAGGCACGCGCCTCGCCCCGATCTCGGTCTATCGCGCCATCGACGCGCTGCTCGAGGCTGGCGTTATCCATCGCCTGGAGAGCAAGAATGCCTACTTCGCCTGCCGGCGTCTCGATCACACCACCGGACGGCGGCCGGTGTTTCTCGCCTGCGAAAAGTGCAACGCCGTGCAGGAGGCCGATTCGGAAGGTATTTTCGAGACGATAGATCGCGTGGCGCGCGGCGCGAACTTCCAGCCGCGGGTCAAATTCGTGGAAGTCTCCGGCTTGTGCAAAAGCTGCGCCTCGAAAAAGGACTGAAACGTCTATGCCGCTCAGCGATGGAGTGGCGCCCACGGCCGTAAAGCCGTGCGGCCATGAAGTGCGCCACGGCTGCGCCCATGCGCACGCCGGCCAAGAGAGCGCTCAACCCTTCGACGCCAACGCACTCATTTCGGCGCGTGGTCTCGGATTGCGCCGCAACGGGCGCGATCTTCTCATCGACGTCGATCTCGATATCAGCGAGCGCGAGATCGTCACCCTCATCGGTCCCAACGGCGCCGGCAAGACGACGCTGGTGCGCGCTATGCTGGGCCTCGAGAAATTGGATCGCGGCGAGGTGCGCCGGCGCAAGGATCTGCGCATCGGCTACGTGCCGCAGCGCTTCGACGTCGATGCCGTCATTCCGATGACGGTCGAGCGGTTTCTGACGCTCGGCAGCAGCGTGGATGCCCGGCGCGTCGGTGACATTCTCGCCGCCGTCGATGCGAGCGCGGTGCGCCATCAGCAGCTTGGCCAGCTGTCGGGCGGCGAGATGCAGCGCGTGGTGCTGGCGCGGGCGCTGTTACGCGAGCCCAACCTGCTGGTGCTCGACGAGCCGGTGCAGGGCGTCGACTACAGCGGCGAGGCCGACCTCTACAATTTGATCGGCAGGCTGCGCGACGAGAGCGGCTTCGGCGTGCTTCTCGTGTCGCACGATCTGCACTTCGTCATGGCGCGCAGCGACCGGGTCGTTTGTCTCAACCATCACATCTGCTGCTCGGGCGTGCCGGAGACCGTCGCCCAGCACCCGGCGTACACGCGGCTGTTCGGCGGCGAAGCGGCGCGCGCCTTCGCGGTCTATCGCCACCATCACGATCACAACCACGACATCGCCGGCATACCGCATCCCGCGACGCACGATGCGACGCCCGGCAAGCCCGCGCGTGAAGGAACCTAGCGTGCTCGAGCCGTTCTTCCTCCGTGCGCTCGTGGCAAGCCTCGGGCTCGCCGCCGTCGCCGCACCGCTCGGCTGCTTCGTCGTCTGGCAGCGTATGGCGTATTTCGGCGAGACGGTGGCGCAGGCCGGGCTCATCGGCGTCGCGCTCGGCCTCGCGCTGCAGATGGATGTGACCTGGGGCGTGCTGATCGTGGCGCTGGCGGTCGCCGGCCTGTTGTTGTGGTTCGGCCGTCAGAAGCTCGTTGCGCTCGATTCAATCCTCGGTCTGCTTCACCATGCCGCGCTGGCCGCCGGCGTCATCGCCACCTCGGCGATCAAGGGTCAACCCGTCGATCTGATGGGCTTCCTGTTCGGCGACGTGTTTGCCGTCACCGGCAGTGACGTTGCCATCATCTTCGTCGGCGGCGCTGCGGTCCTCGGCGTCGTCGCCTGGCTGTGGCAGCCGCTTCTGCGCCTCGCCGTGCACGAGGAGCTGGCGGCGGCCGAGGGCGTCGAGCGCGAGAAGGTGCGCACGATATTCATCATCCTGCTGGCCGTGACCATTGCGGTTGCCATGAAGATCGTCGGCATCCTGCTGGTCATGGCCTTTCTGGTGGTCCCGGCCGTCGCCGCCCGGCCGCTGACCCGTACGCCCGAGCGCATGGTGATCCTGACCGCCCTCATCGCCGCCTTGAGCGTTCTGTGCGGTTTGTGGCTATCGGCCTCCGTCGATGCCCCGGGAGGGCCTTCAATCGTCATTATCATGTCCATTCTGGCTGGCCTTTCGCTCAGCTGGGCGGCCCTCGGATGGCCGGCGGGTCGCGGGCCCCTGGCCAAGAGGCAGGCGCTGGATTAGTTAGTCGCTTGAGCTAACAGCGAATGTGAAGGCCATGCAGGGTTCGGCCACGGATCTGATCGCATCGAGGCGCCGGTCCCAACCCGTGCGCGTTGCGGGCGTGACGGTCGGGGGCAGCGCCCCCATCGTCGTGCAGTCGATGACCAACACCGACACTGCCGACATCGAGGCGACGGTTGCCCAGGTGGCGGCGCTGGCTCGCGCCGGCTCGGAGCTCGTGCGCATCACGGTCGACCGCGACGAGGCGGCGAAGGCCGTGCCGCACATTCGCGACCGCCTCGCGCAGAGGGGCGCGAGCGTGCCGCTCGTCGGCGACTTCCATTACAACGGCCACACGCTGCTCGCCGACAATCCCGCCGCTGCCGAGGCGCTCGACAAATACCGCATCAACCCGGGCAACGTCGGCTTCAAGGACAAGAAGGACCGCCAGTTCGCCGCCATCATCGAGACGGCGCTGCGCTGGGCGAAGCCGGTGCGCATCGGTGTCAACTGGGGCTCGCTCGACCAGGAGCTGCTGACGCGCCTGATGGACGACAACGCGCGCTCCAATGCGCCCAAGGATGCGCGCGCCGTCATGCACGAGGCGATCGTGCAGTCGGCGCTACTCTCGGCGGCGCGTGCGCAAGAGCTGGGGCTCGGCGCCGACAACATCATCCTGTCGGCGAAAGTCTCCGCCGTGCAGGACCTCGTCAGCGTCTACACGATGTTGGCCGCGCGCGGCACCTACGCGCTGCACGTCGGCCTCACCGAGGCGGGCATGGGCTCGAAGGGCATCGTCGCCTCGACGGCTGGCATCGGGCTTCTCTTGCAGTCCGGCATCGGCGACACGATCCGCGTGTCGCTGACGCCGGAACCCGGCGGCGACCGCACGCTCGAGGTGAAGGTCGCGCAGGAGATCCTGCAGTCGATGGGGCTTCGATCGTTCGTGCCCGTCGTGGCAGCCTGCCCGGGATGCGGGCGCACGACGTCGACCGTCTTCCAGGAGCTCGCCCGCAGCGTGCAGGACATGATCGCCGATCGCATGCCGGAATGGCGCAAACGCTACCCGGGCGTGGAGACCATGAGCCTCGCTGTGATGGGCTGCATCGTGAACGGCCCGGGCGAATCAAAACAGGCAAACATCGGCATCTCCCTGCCGGGAACGGGCGAGGCGCCGGCCGCGCCCGTGTTCATTGACGGCAAGAAAGTCACAACTTTGCGCGGCCCGAACATTGCCGCGGAGTTCAAGACCATCGTCGAGGAGTACATAGAGCGGAGATTCGGCGGAGCGGCAGATTCGGTAGACCGCAGACACACGGCCTGAAGTGGCACCGACCTTCGAGGGAAGCACCAATGACAAACAATCCTCGCCCCTGGCAGTTCGTCTCCCGCGTCGGCGCGGGCGGCCTGCTGCTGCTGCTTGCAGCGTGCTCAGGGTCATCGCTCCCCGACGTCGACCGCGTGTTCTTGTCGGCGGCGGGAGGCTGGGACCGCAACCGCGACGGTATCGTCAGCTGCGAGGAGTGGAAGGCGTATGCAGCCGAGCTGTTCGACAGCGCCGACGCCAATCATGACGGCACCGTCGACCGCCCCGAGTACGTAACGATCGTCTCCACGGACCGCATGTTCGAGACGGCCGATGTCTCCTACTACGACGCCAACGGCGATGGAAAACTGGACCGCAAGGAGTTCGTCGACAAGCCGAACCGCGCTTTCGCGCTGCTCGATAAGAGCAACGAGTGCAAGCTGACCGCCAGTCAGGTCGCCGGCGCGCGCGCCAACACCGAGCAGATCTTCGATAGCAAGAAGCCGGAGTCTGGCGATCCGCGCGAAAAGCAAAAGGGCGGCCCCGGCGTCGGCGGGATGTGACGTCTCTATTTAGCCCGATATAGGGCCGTCCGGCCCCCGCACCGCCAAGCTTAGGCCATTGGCGCAGCCTAGCTTTTTGGCCACACCCGACTGCGAGCCGGGGAACTCCCTAACTGCGACCCGCGTTAGGCGCTCAGTTATCAGACCATACGGGGATACTCGCCATGAAAAACCTGCTGCTTGCCGGCCTCGCGGCCGGTGCGTGGTCGAGCTGCGCCCTTGCCGCCGACCTCGGACCTTACAGCCCGCCCCCGCGCGAGGAGCCGATCTACGAGCCCGTCCGCGGCGGCCCGTGGAATTGGCAGGGCCTCTACCTCGGCGTCAACGCCGGCTACGGCTGGGGCAACGACCGCGCCGCGACGCTGACTGCGCCGGGCGCCGACGGATCGTTCGGCGCGATCGGGCCTGATGGCTGGTACGGCGGCGGACAGGTCGGCTACAACGCGCAGTTCCGCTGGCTCGTGCTTGGGCTCGAAGCGGATCTGCAGGGCTCCGACCTCAGCGACAGCACCGCAGGCTTTACGCCAGGCGGCACCTATTTCACGCAGGCCACGACCGACATCGACTGGTTCTCCACGCTGCGCGGCCGCATCGGCTATACGACGGGACCGACGCTGCTCTACTTCACCGGCGGCTTTGCCTTCGCCGACGTCGGCCACAGCGTGACGGCGACGGGTGCCGGCTCCACCGTATCGATGAGCAGCGACGACATCGAGACGGGCTACACGCTCGGCGGCGGCCTGGAGTGGGCGTTCTCACCGAACTGGTCGTTGAAGACGGAGTACCTGTACGTCGACCTCGGCGACCAGACGCTGTCAGGCAGCGGCCCGGCCGGCACCTTCACGTCGCGCACGGAGACCGACTTCCACACCGCGCGCGTCGGCCTGAACTACCGGTTCTGATTTCCACGTGGCATGCAGCAGCACCGAGGGGCGTCCCGCGCAGCCGCGTGGGGCGCCTTCGGTTTTTGCGCAGAGGTTCTCAATGCGCACGGCTCGCCGCAAAGGCAGCCGCTTCGATGAGCACTTCGGCCCGATCGCCGAACGGGCGCAGCGCCGCCTCGGCGCTTTGCACGGCCTCGCCCAGGCGCGTACGCGCAGCAGCCGGGCCCATGAGCGACACGAGCGTCGCCTTGCCGGCGGCGTGATCCTTGCCCGTCGCCTTGCCGACCGTCTGCGCGTCGCCTTCGGCATCGAGCAGGTCGTCGGCAATCTGAAAGGCAAGGCCGAGGTGTTCGCCATAGGACTTCAGCGCCGCACGATCGGCGGCAGGGGCCTGCGCGAGAATGGCGCCCGCCTCGCTGGCGGCGGCAATCAGCGCGCCGGTCTTCAGGCCCTGCAGCCTGCGCACGTGATCGAGCGTCGGGCTCGGCGGCTGGCCGAGCTTGTCGGCTGCGAGGTCGAGCATTTGGCCTTGCACCATGCCGCGCCCGCCGGCGGCCCGGGCGAGCAGCAGCGCCAGCTCGGCGCGGACATGAGCATCGGCGTGCGTCTGCGGCCGCGCCGTGATCTCGAAGGCCAGCGTGAGCAGCGCGTCGCCGGCCAGGATGGCGGTCCACTCGTCGTAGGCTTTGTGCACGGTCGGCTGGCCGCGGCGCAGCGAGTCGTCGTCCATACACGGCAGATCGTCGTGGACGAGCGAATAGCAGTGCACGCATTCGAAGGCGGCTGCCGCGTCGATAGAAGCGCGTGCGTCGATGCCGAACAGGGCAGCGGCTTCGACGACGAGGAACGGCCGGAAGCGTTTTCCGCCGCCGAGTAGCGCGTGGCGCATCGCCGCGCCAAGCCGATCGCCTTCGCCGGGACCGCATTCGGCCATCAGCGTTTTCAGGCGTTCTTCGAGGAGGCCGGCCGCGGCACCAAGCCTTTGCACAAACTTCATTGTGGGATTACCTAGTAGCCTCGGGCTACCCCGTTCCTGGCCGTTCGCCGCGCCGGGCAAAATAGCGCTGCGGATATAGCACCCGGGCGACGCAAGCACAGTATGGAAAGGTCCGATCCCACCCGTAGGGCGGCTGCCGATCCGGCATCGGTCAAAGCGGAGCCGGCAAGCCCGGCGGCCCATGGCGCCCCTGTGCCCGATGGCGCTGCGAGCGACCACGTCTTGCCGCCGGCGTCGGAGCCCGAGCCCATCATTCTTGAAACCGTGAGCTTCGAGCCGGTGGAGCGGGAGGAGGATACAACGCAGCCTGTTCGACGTAGCGAGGCGAGCGACGAATGCCCGGCGCATAAGGTCACCGCCGAGCCGCAGCCCGTGAGCCACGGCGCGATGCCCGCCGATGTGGCGCCGCCGCCCGAAGTTGCGCCCCCGGCCGGGGCTCCCGCGGAGCTGCCTTCGCCACCCGCTTACCTTTGGGACGACGTTCCGGAGGACGTGCTGGAGCCGACGTGGCCGCTGCGGCGCGGTCTTGCCAGCGAAGAGTTGCCGGCCGACGTTGCTCCCCAGGCCGAGCCGCCGTCGACATTGACGGTGAGCAACGATCTGCCGAGTGAGAGCTACACACCCGCCGCGCCTCCGCTGCCAAGCGACCGCGTTCCCGTGGAGCCGACTCCGATCGAGCGTCTTGCAGCCGAGCCAATTGCGGTCGAGCCGATCTCTGTCGCGCCAAGCCCGATCGATTTCGGGCCTCCCGCGGAGCCCGAGGCAATACCGCCGCCACCAACACCGTCACCGGCTTTCACCGCTGACTACGGCGCCGCTGCGCCGCTGGCATGGAACCCAGCCGCTGACAGTATCGCGCCGCCAGCGCCGGTGCCGGCGCCAGACCGAGCCCCGGCGCGGGACACAACGCGCCTCAAAGATCTCGCGCTGCGCGCGCTCAGGGTGGCGGCCATCGTGTTCGGCGCCTGGGTCAGCGCCGTGCTCTTCCTCATCGTCGTCTTCCGCTTCGTCAACCCACCGGCCTCCACGCTGATGGCCCTGCAATGGATCAGTGGCACGCCCATCCAGCACGAGTGGGTACCGCTGGAGCGCATCTCGCCCAATCTCATCCGCGCCGTCATCGTCGCCGAGGATGGTCGCTTCTGCGAGCATTGGGGGATCGATTTCGTCGAGATGGCGAAGGCGATCGAGCGGGCGAACGATGGGTACCCCCGCGGGGCGAGCACCATCACCATGCAGGTCGCCAAGAACCTGTTCCTGCTGCCGGTGAAGAGCTACTTGCGCAAGGTGGTCGAGGTGCCGCTGACCTTCGCCATCGAGCTCGCCTGGCCCAAATGGCGGATCCTCGAGGTCTACCTCAACATCGCCGAGTGGGGCCCGGGCATCTTCGGAGCCGAGGCCGCCTCGCGGGCCCACTTCGGGCGGTCGGCAGCCGGTCTCAGCGCGCGCCAGGCGGCCCAGCTCGCCGTGGTGCTGCCCAACCCGATCGTTCGCGACGCCGGCAGCCCGGGCCCGCGCACCGCCCACCGGGCCTCCATAATCCAGGCCCGCGCCGCGCGCACCTCCGAGGCCTCGGCCTGCGTCGCGCCGTAGGGTCTCAAGGGGCCTGCCAAGGCTCTGGCACTCGCGCCGGAATGTGAGTATAAGGCGGCCCATGCTCGCCCCGGCTCGACACCGGGGCGTTGACGTTAGCCCCGCGCCCCGGCCAATTTTGGCCGCCCGCGGGCGCAGCTGCCTGACGCAGCGCGGATCAATTCACGGAGTATAGACCGATGGCCGTTCCGAGAAAGAAAGTGTCGCGGATGAAGCAGGGCACGCGCCGCTCGCACGACGCGCTCACCTCCCCGACCTACATCGAGGACAAGGACTCCGGCGAGCGCCGCCGTCCACACCACATCGACATGAAGACGGGAAAGTATCGCGGCCGGCAGATCCTCGAGCCGAAGGCGGACGTCTGAGGATCGGCTTGAGGGATCAGGTTTGGGGGATCGACTGCCTACCATCCGGGCGAAGGTCACCCTTTCTCCCGTTGCAGCGGCAAGCCCCGCGTGGCAAAAACGCTTCTGTTGAGCTCATCGAAAGCCAACTGAAAAAGGGGAACGCTTATGTCGCTCAGGTCGATCCCACTCATTGTCATCGCGTTCATTCTCTACAATGCGATCGTGTTTGTCTTCGGCATTGACGCGCTGACCAATCTCGCGTTTCCCGAAATTCACATGCTGAGCGGCGGTGTGTGGCGCTTCACGTGGGGCGACTTCATCATCCTCGTCACGCTGTTCCTGCTGTTCGCCGAGCTCATCAAAGCGACCTACACCTCGACCTCGTCCCTGGTCGATCACGGCTTGTCGATGGTGGTTTTCATCCTCTGCCTAGTCGAATTCCTGCTGGCGCCGCAGGCGGCGACCTCGACGTTCTTCCTCGTCATGGTCGCCACGGCCATCGACGTGGTCGCCGGCTTCACCATCGGCATCCGGGTTGCGCGCCGCGACCTCGCTATCGGCTCCGATACTTAGCATCGGGGCCATCGGCTCCGGTCGATCGGATCGACGCGCGCGCACCCACGCGGCGCGGCGCGCGCGAGATTGGCGATCGCCTACAATCGGCGATCGCTCAGTCGCGATCTTCCGTAAGCTTGTCGATCTTATGCTGCATGCTGGCGAGCTGAGCCTTGAGCTCGCCGAGCTCGTCCGACTCATGCTTGCCTTCCGGCGCGGTCTTTTCGCCGGTCTTCGCCCCGGGCGCATCCGGACGCTTGGCGGCGCCGGGCAGCTTGCTGAAGGGGGTCCACATCGAGAAGGCCTGCTCGAACATGGCCATGTTCTTGCGCGCCTGCTCCTGGTAGGCCTCGAAAGCCGCGGTCGGATTGGAGAACGCGGTGGCGAACTGCGCGCGGAACTTCTCCTGCTCCTTCACCAGATTTTCCAGGCTGAACTGCAGGTAGCCCGGCACCATGCGGCCGATGCTGTCGTCGTAGAAGCGGATGAGCTGGCGCAGGAAGGGGACCGGCAGCAGGGTTTGGCCACCCACGCGGTTCTCCTGCTCGACGATGATCTGCGTCAGCACGGAGTGGGTGAGATCGTCGCCCGTCTTGGCGTCGAAGACGACGAAGTCCCGGTCCGAGCGCACCATCGTGGCGAGATCTTCGAGCGTCACGTAGGTGCTCGTCTCGGTATTATAGAGACGGCGGTTGGCATACTTCTTTATGACAACCGCTTCTTTTTTCTCGGTAGGGGCGTCAGGTTTGTTCAGCATTGCAGGAGCCGCAGCCGCAGTTTTTGCACTGCGGCAGGGTAACACACCCGGAGGCCGCCGTGCCAGCCGTTTGTGTTGACCCGCCGGGCCAGATAGCGCATTAGCTGGCGGGAAGCCGAAGCCCGTAACATGCTGTTGATTCCGCGGGCTCCAATGGCCCGGGCATGGTTGCCCTTCGGTAAGGCTAACAATCCCCAATGCGCTCCAGGAGGCGCTCCCAATGAGCGAAGACAACGCCACCATCGTCATTGCCAGCGCGGCGCGGACGCCGGTCGGCTCCTTCAACGGCTCGTTGGCGAGCCTTCCCGGGCACGAGCTCGGAAAGGTCGCGATCAAAGCGGCGATTGAGCGCGCCGGCATACAGCCGGGCGATGTCTCCGAGGTCATTTTGGGCCAGGTACTGACGGCCGGCCAAGGCCAGAACCCGGCGCGGCAGGCGGCCATCGCTGCCGGGGTTCCCGTCGATTCACCGGCCTGGGGGGTCAACCAGGTGTGCGGCTCGGGCCTCCGCGCCATTGCGCTCGGCGCCCAGCAGATCCAGACCGGAGCTGCTTCGATCGTCGTCGCCGGCGGCCAGGAGAGCATGAGCCAGTCGCAGCACGCGGCCCACCTGCGCAACGGCACAAAGATGGGCGCCCTCGACCTCGTCGACACCATGATCAAGGATGGCTTGTGGGACGCCTTCAACGGCTATCACATGGGCACCACCGCCGAGAACGTCGCCCGCCAGTGGCAGATCACGCGCGAGGAGCAGGACAAGTTCGCGGTCGCTTCTCAGAACAAGGCTGAGGCCGCCAAGAAGGCCGGTAAGTTCAAGGACGAAATCGCGCCCGTCACCATCAAGACCAAGAAGGGCGACGTCGTCGTCTCCGAGGACGAATACATCCGCGACGGCGCCACGCTCGACAGCCTCACCAAGCTTCGCCCCGCCTTCGACAAGGCCGGCACCGTCACCGCCGGCAACGCCTCTGGCATCAACGATGGCGCAGCCGCCGTCGTGCTGATGAGCCTGGCCGAAGCCAAGAAGCGCGGCATCGAGCCCTTGGCGCGCATCGTCTCGTGGGCGCACGCCGGCGTCGATCCCTCGATCATGGGCACGGGGCCCATCCCCGCCTCGAAGAAGGCGCTGGAGAAGGCCGGCTGGTCGGCGAAGGATCTCGACCTCGTGGAGGCGAATGAGGCCTTCGCCGCGCAGGCCTGCGCGGTGAACAAGGGTCTCGGCTGGGACACCGACAAGGTCAACGTCAACGGCGGCGCGATCGCCATCGGCCATCCGATCGGCGCATCAGGAGCGCGCGTGCTGATCACGCTGCTGCACGAGATGAAACGGCGCAACGCCAAGAAGGGCCTCGCCACCTTGTGCATCGGCGGCGGCATGGGCATCGCCATGTGCGTCGAGCGCGCCTGACGGGGAACGCCAACACCTATCGCCGGCCGGGTTCGGCCGGCGCACCCGCCACCCAATCAAACCAACAAAAGACCAATCCGAGGGAGGATTCTCATGGCTCGTGTCGCCCTGGTGACGGGAGGGACGCGTGGCATCGGCCACGCCATTTCCATCGCGCTCAAGAACAGCGGCTATCGCGTCGCTGCCAACTATGCCGGCAACGATGCCGCCGCGCAGCAGTTCCAGGCCGAGACGGGCATTCCTGTGTTCAAGTGGGACGTCGGCGACTACGCCGCCAGCGAGACGGGCGTCGCGCAGGTGGTGAAGGAGGTCGGGCCGATCGACGTGCTGGTCAACAACGCCGGCATCACGCGCGACGCCATGCTCCACCGCATGACCAAGGAGCAGTGGGACGCAGTGATCCGCACCGATCTCGACTCGGTGTTCAATGTGACCCGTCAGGTGATCGACGGTATGCGCAGCCGCAACTTCGGCCGCATCATCAACATCTCCTCGATCAACGGCCGCAAGGGCCAGATGGGGCAGACGAACTACTCGGCGGCCAAGGCCGGCATGTACGGCTTCACCAAGGCGCTGGCCTACGAGAGCGCGGCCAAGGGGATCACCGTCAACACCATTGCGCCCGGCTACATCGCCACCGAGATGGTCGCTGCCATGCCCAAGGAAGTGCTCGATACGAAGATCATTCCGCTGATCCCGGCTGGCCGTCTCGGCGAGTCCGAGGAGATCGCCCGCGCCGTGGTCTTCCTGGCGGCGGATGCGGCGGGCTTCGTCACGGGAGCCTGCTTCGACATCAACGGCGGCCACTACATGGCTACTTAAATTTGGCGATGACCATTTGCCAAAAAAAAACGACCGGGCCTAGCACCCGGTCTTTTTCGTTTCAGAATCCGCCTGCCTTGCCGGCGCTAGACCCGCAGGCGCGTGCGGATGATGCGCGGGAACTCGTCCGAGCCCGTGCTCTGCGCGGGAACCTGGCGCGTCTCATCGAGGCTCCACCAGCGGTCGGCTCGCAGATTGCTCTCGGCTGCCGCAGCTCCGCCGTGGTCATGTGCGGCCTGCACATGGCCGGGCGCGTAGGCGGATGCCGTTGCGGCGCCACGCTGGCTGGCCGGAGCGGCAAACCAGGCTTCGACCAGATCGAGCTCGTCGGCCGACAGGCTCAGTCCCTGGCCACGGCAGCGCGCGACGACGAAGTTGCGGAAGCGGCTGGCGAACAGACTCGCCGAGGCGCCCTGGTCGAACCACGGATCGGCCTCGCTCACCACGTCGAGCACGAAGCGCACGTCGTCGCGGCGAACATCCATGCCGACCGCCTCGGCACGCTTGACGATGTTGGCCAGCGTCTGCGAGCCGGCCAGTCCGTTCGCGGCGATCTCCTGCGCCATCACATCGAACAGCGCGCGGTAGTCCTGTGGAGACAGCGTCGGCGCCTGGCTCGCTTCGTGGATGCGGGCAATCGACTGCTGAATGGCCGCCGCGCCCTGTGCGGGCCGCGGCGCAGCAGTTTCTTGCTGGCGAGGCAGCCCCGGCTGGCCCGAGAGGGCTTCGGACTGGGCCGGGGCTAGCGGGCCACGCTGCGCCTGGGCGGGGGGCCCGGATGGCGAAACGGCAGCTCGCTGAGTTGGTTGCATGCCGAGCAGCGGAGCAAGCGCCCGCTGCATGGGCGGGGCCATATCGGCACGCATCTGTTCGGCGCGCATCGGCTCGGGCCGGCCGGACTCGATGCGCGGGGCTTCCGTCCGCACCGTGCGGCTCGCGTCGTAGACGTAATACGGCGGCTGTGTGCTGAGCTTGATGTCCTCAGGCAGGCCGCGGGCGAGAAGGTCGCGGAAGCTGCCCGTGCCACCCCACGCGGCGCCGACCGTCTTGTCGTGGCCGAGCGTGCGAACGGCGCGATCGGCCAGCGCCTCAAGCGGCAGCGGCTGGTCGGCGGCGCGCACGGCGTTCACGACCTCGGTCAGGATTTCTTTGCGCACTGCCTCGATCGAGGCTGCACTCAGCAGCGAGGAGGATTCCGGCCGCTCTGCCTGGCCATCACGGTCGGTCAACCGGCCGTCAAGCAGCAGCGAGAGGAAGTTGGCTTCGCGGACCTCGCCGTCGCAGATCGCCGTGTATGGCGCCGCCGTGTGATCGTTCGAATAGATCACGGTGCGGCGGGCGTGCGAGCGCAGGCGGTGCAGCACCGGCGTGAAATCGGCGTCCGCCGATAGAATGACGAACTCGTCGAAATAGGTGTCGTGCGTGAGGATGTCACGCACATCCATGACCATGCGTATGTCGGCGGAGTTCTTCAACTGCGCGGTGAGCGGGGGGCAGTCGACGACCTCGAATCCGGCGCGCAGGAAGTGGTGGCGCACGAACGGGAAGGAACTCATGTCGGTGGAATTGTCGCTCTGATTACGGCGCGGGACGGGATTGCCGTAGCAGCGGTTGATGACGATGCGCCGCCGCGTTTCGAGCGCGGGCGAGTTGGTCGGCGTCATCAGACGGCCCGACTCGATCTCCTTGATCCACAAGCCGGCGTCCTTGGAGAAGCGCTTGGCCGCCTCCTCATTCTTCCGCTTCAAAGAGAGGTAGACGTTGTCGTAGTCGACGAACACAGTCGTCAGAATTGTCCCAGACTCGCGCTTCATAACCGGCACCCCCCGCTGGCCGTGCAAATGATCTTGTGGGCACTTTTTGGTGAGTCGCGTTTGGCGGGCAAGCACAGCTCAGCCGCGGCCGCTGGAAATACGGGAAAACTCTTGGCCGGTGGACGTTTAGTGAGCAGCGCTGATGAGCATTAGTCGTGGAAAACTCAAGTATGAGCCTTGCGCGCAACAGGTCATGCGGGCGGCTCGAACCCATCGGCGGCGAGCTCGAACCTCTCGAACAGGAAGCCCGGCGCGACGGTGCAGCCGACAAGCGTCCAGGCGCCTACGCTGCGTGCGCTCTGCCAGTAGCCGGCGGGAACGATACCCTGCGGGCGCTCGCCGGCAGCCAAATCCGGCCCAAGGCGGATTTCGACCGAACAGCCGTCAGGCGGCGCCATCGACAGTGCCAGCGGCGCGCCGGCGTGCCAGTGCCACAGCTCGGCGGCATCGACACGGTGCCAGCGCGAAACCTCGCCGGCGGCGAGCAGGAAATAGATAGCGGTCGAAGCCGCCCGTGCGCCGTCGCCGCGGTCGTCGCGAAACGTCTCGCGGTAATGCCCGCCTTCGGGGTGGGGTTCGAGATCGAGGAGCCGGATCACCTCCTCGGCGCGCAGCGCGGTCATGGCTCAGCTCTTGTTCTTGCGCTCGCGGATGGCCGCGAACACGTGCCAATCGGGAGCATAGAGCATGCCCAGCTTGGCGCGGATGGCGGTGACGTGCGGTCTAAGGAACGGGTTCGTCTCGAGCTCACGGTCGATGCGCGTTGGCAGCGTCGGTTTTCCCTCCTCGCGCAGCCGGTCGACCTCCTTGGCGCGGTTCTGCAGGGCGAGGTTGTTCGGCTCGAGCGTCAGCGCGAAGCGGGCATTGGTGAGCGTGTACTCGTGCCCGCAATAGATCTCCGTATCGCGCGGAAGCTGCATGAGTTTTTTGAGCGAGCCCCACATCATCTCGGCGCTCCCCTCGAAAATGCGTCCAGCCCCCATGGCGAACAGCGTGTCGCCGACGAAGGCGACGCGCGCGGCGGGGATCCAGTACGTGACATGGCCCAGGGTGTGGCCCGGCGTGTCGAGAACGCGGATTTCGAAGCCGCCGAAGGTGATGACGTCGCCCTCGCCAACCTCGCGGTCGATGCCCGGGATGCGCTCGGCTTCCGCCTTGGGACCGATGATGGTGCAACCCGTAGCTTCCTTGAGCTGCAGGTTGCCGCCGGTGTGATCGCCATGATGGTGGGTGACGAGCAGGTGGGTGAGCGTCCAGCCCTTGGCGTTCAGCCGCTCGAGGATCGCTTTGGCGTCGGGCGCGTCGATCGAGGCCGTGACGCCCGCGTCCGCATCGTGGATCAGCACCGCGTAGTTGTCGGAAAGACAAGGAAACTGCTCAATTTCGAGCTTCGGCATTGAGACCGGCTCTCTGTTCTCGGCATTGTCGATGGCTCTCGGCCTCGAGGGCGAACCTAGCGGCACGCCTCCGCGATGACAACGCGCCAGCGCAATGGGCTTGAATTGCCGCGTGATCCGGTCAGATTGGCGGGCGTGTAATTGTGACACCCGCTTCCAGGGCATCCATCCATTCAGCTCGATGTCGGCGATCTGCAGGACTTCTATGCGACCGCGCTCGGCCAGACGGTGCGCCGGCTGCTGACGCATCGCATCCGCGCGCGCTGGCGCGGACTGCACCGCTCGACGCTCATCGGCTTGGGCTATGCCACGCCCTATCTCGGCGCGTTTCGCGGCGAGGCGCCGCGCATTGGGGCGTTGATGCCCGAGAGCCAGGGCGCCGTCGTATGGCCGCGCAAGGCGCCCGTGCAGAGCGTGCTCGTCGAGGACGTTCGCCTGCCGCTGGCCGATGGCTGCGTCGACCGCCTCATCGCCGTGCATTGTCTGGAGGTGGCCGAGGGCACGCGGCATTTGCTGCGCGAGATGTGGCGCGTGCTGTCGCCCGAGGGCCGGCTGATGCTGGTCGTGCCCAACAGGCGCGGGGTATGGGCGAGGCTCGACAAGACCCCCTTCGGGCAGGGGCGCCCCTACAGCCGGCGGCAGCTCGAGGCGCTGCTCGTCGAGGCACTGTTCACGCCGATGGATTGGAGCGGCGCGCTCTACTTCCCGCCGCTCGGCGCGCGCATGCTGCTGCGCTCGGCGACGGCCTGGGAGCGCGTCGGTGCCGGGGTATCGCCGGCATTTTGTGGCGTGCTCATCGTGGAGGCGCGCAAGGAAATGATGGCGCCCATAATCGGCAAAGGCGCCAAGGCGCGCGTCCTGCGCCATCTCGTCCCCACGGCGAGCAGATAGCTACCTCAGCCCGCCTCGCGGAAGCGCTGCGCCGTCTGCAGATCGACGGATACCAGCTGCGAGATGCCCTTCTCGGCCATGGTGACGCCGAACAGGCGGCTCATGCGCGACATGGTCATCGGGTGATGGGTGATGACCAGGAAGCGGGTCGCGGTTTCCTCCGCCATCGATTCCAAAAGACGGCAGAAGCGGTCGACGTTGGCGTCGTCGAGGGGCGCGTCCACCTCGTCGAGCACGCAGATCGGCGATGGATTGGTGAGGAAGACGGCGAAGATTAGCGACATGGCGGTGAGCGACTGCTCGCCGCCCGATAACAGCGACAGCGTCGCCGGCTTCTTGCCGGGCGGCTTGGCAATGATCTCCAGGCCGCCTTCGAGGGGATCCTCGCCCTCGATCATCTCCAGGCGTGCCTCGCCGCCGCCGAACAGCGTGGTGAACAGCTTGCGGAAGTGATTGTCGACCGCCTCGAAGGCGTCCTGCAGCCGCTTGTGCGCCTCGCGGTTCAACTGGCCGATGGCGGAGCGCAGCTTGGCGATGGCGTTCTCCACGTCGGCGCGCTCGGCGTCGAGGCTGCCGACCTGCGTGCTGATGGTCTGCAGCTCGTCGTCGGCCCCGAGGTTGACGCCGCCGAGACGCTCGCGGTCGGCCTTGAGGCCGGAGAGCTTGCGCTCGACGTCGGCGAGCGGCGGCAGCGACGAGCCGGGCGCCACCTCGGCCACCGTCAGACAGCCCTCCGGCGCGATGCCCAGAGCCTCGCGAATTTGGCGCGCCACGTCCTGGCGCCGCGTGCGCGCGCCTTCCAGTCTTGCTTCCGTGCGGGCGCGTCCCTCGCGCTGCTCGGTCACCGCATTTTGCGCGGCGCGCAGGGTCTGCACGCCGCCTTTGAGCGCCGCGTCGGCTTCGGCCAGCTCGTCGGCGGCCACTTGACGCTCGCGCTCGGCGTCGCTCAAGGCGCTCAGAAGCTTGCCGCGGCGCGCCTCGATCAGGGCCGGCACGTCTGCGAGCCCCTGGAGCTCGCCCTGCGCCTCCCCGAGGCGCACTTTCAGCGCTTTGATCTGCTGCTCGGCGCCGGCTGAGCGCGTGCCCCACCGCTCGCTCTCGACGCCGATGGTGGCGATGCGTTCCGTGCGCGTGCGCCGCTCACGCTCGATCCCGTTGACCTCGCTGCGCGCCTCGGCGAGGTCCGTGCGGGCCTTCTCGGCGTGGCCCTTCGCTTCGGCCAGCGCCGGCTCGATGTCCCCGGCCGCGGCGAATTCGGCGAGTGCCGCTTCGGCTTCGGTGAGCAATTCCTTGGCGACGACGAGATCCTGCTCGGCACGGGCGCGCGCGCCCGACACGGCGGCGAGCTTGCTTTCGGTGTCCCGGGCGGCGCGCTCGATCGCGGTGAGGCTTTCGCGCGTCTTGGCCAGCATGCCCTGCGCTTCGCGCCACAGCTTGCGCAGGCGCTGCTCCTCGGCTTGCGCGTTGGCGAGTGCCTCGACCGTCTCGCGCTCGGTTTCGGCCGTCGCCGCGGCGGCCGTGCGCGCTTGCGCTTCCTCGAGCTCGATCGAGGACAGGCGGTTGCGTTCGGCGAGGCGCTGGGCAGCCGGCGATGCGACGTCGGCCGCAGCGGTAAACCCGTCCCAACGCCACAGATCGCCGCTGCGCGTGACGAGCCGCTGCCCGGGCTTCAATTGCGGCTGCAGACGCTGGCCCTGCTCGCGCGAGGCGACGACGCC
>Ga0299912_10001841_pt1 | contig 17187 bp, 16 predicted proteins | sample RVTome_2_FD_207667 | JGI IMG/M metagenome (GOLD analysis project Ga0299912, IMG submission 207667) | Soil microbial communities from uranium-contaminated site in the Upper Colorado River Basin, Wyoming, United States - RVT95D214 (version 2) ... | reverse complement strand
CCCAATCGGTGTCCGGGCTTGGCTTCGCCGGTTGAATGGCAAGCACAGCTTGGATCCCGGCTTTCGCCGGGACCATCGGAAGCAAAACCAGCCGAGTCGGGGCCTCGCCCCGGCGCCAGATCTCCAAGGAGAGGCACCAATGACGAAACTCAATGAACTCGCGCCGCGCGAAGGCTCGACCAAGAACCGCATGCGCGTCGGCCGCGGCCCGGGCTCGGGCAAGGGCAAGACCGCCGGCCGCGGCGTCAAGGGCCAGAAGGCCCGCAGCGGCGTCGCCATCGCCGGCTTCGAGGGCGGCCAGATGCCGCTGCACATGCGCATGCCCAAGCGCGGCTTCAACAATCCGTTCGCCAAGAAGCTGGTGGAAGTGAACTTCTGGCGTCTCGAGCAGGCGATCGCGGCCAAGAAGCTCGACCCCAGCAAGGCCATCGACGCCGACGTCCTGCTGGCCGCCGGCGTGATCCGCCGCAAGCTCGACGGCGTCAAGCTGCTGGGCAAGGGCGATCTGACCTCGAAGATCGAGATCACCGTCTTCGCCGCTTCCGAGACGGCCAGGGCCGCCATCGAGAAGGTCGGCGGCAAGCTGACCGAAACCCGCCCGGCCAAGGTCGAGGCGGAAGCGGAAGCCTGATCCACAAGGCGGCGCCGGGTGACAACCTCCGGCGCCGACCCTATGTGTGACGCTCCTTAAAGAGTCGCGGGGATCTCAATGGCCTCGGCCGCCGAACAGCTAGCCGCAAATCTCAACTTCGGCGCCTTCCAGAAGGCGACGGAGCTGCAGAAGCGCATCGGGTTCACCCTGATCGCGCTGGTGATCTACCGTCTCGGGACCTACATCCCCATCCCCGGCATCAATCCGGTGGAGTTCGCGAGGGCCTTCGAGGGACAGAGTCAGGGCATCCTGTCGATGTTCAACATGTTCTCGGGCGGCGCCGTCGAACGGATGGCCATCTTCGCCCTGAACGTGATGCCCTACATCTCGGCCTCGATCATCGTTCAGCTGCTCGGCACGGTCTATCCGCCGTGGGAGAAGCTGCGCAAGGAAGGCGGGGAGGCGGGCCGCAAGCAGCTCAACCAGTACACCCGCTACCTGACGGTGGTGCTGGCCCTGTTCCAGTCCTCGGGCATCGCCTTTGGTCTGCAGAACAGCGAGGGTCTGGTCGACCATCCTGGCCTGTTCTTCCTGGTCTCGACCATCGTCACCCTGACCGGCGGCACCATGTTCCTGATGTGGCTGGGTGAGCAGATCACCAGCCGCGGCGTCGGCAACGGCGTCAGCCTGCTGATCTTCGCCGGCATCGTCGCGGTGCTGCCGCGCAGCGTCTGGCAGCTTCTCGAAGGCGCGCGGGTCGGTTCGGTCAACGGCCTGCAGCTTCTGGTGCTGGCCGTCCTGGCCGTGGCCGTGATCCTGGCCATCGTGTTCATGGAGCGCTCGCAGCGCCGGCTGCTGGTGCAGTATCCCAAGCGCCAGCAGGGCAACCGCATGGTCGGCGGGGAGTCCTCCTTCCTGCCGCTGAAGATCAACACCTCGGGCGTCATTCCGCCGATCTTCGCCTCGTCGCTGCTGATGCTGCCGGCCACGGCCCTGGGCTTCCTGGCCACGGCCAATCTGCCGGCCTGGCTGCAGTGGCTGCCGGGCGCGGCGACCTCGCTGCAGCATGGCCAGCCGCTGTACATGCTGACCTACGGCGGCCTGATCGTCTTCTTCTGCTTCTTCTACACCTCGGTGGTGTTCAATCCCGAGGACACGGCCGAGAACCTGCGCAAGTACGGCGGCTTCCTGCCGGGCATCCGGCCGGGCAAGCGCACGGCCGAGTATCTGGACTTCGTGCTCACCCGCCTGACCGTCATCGGCGCGGCCTACATCACCATCGTCTGCCTGCTGCCCGAGATCCTGATCAGCGTCATGAACAGCCCGGGCCAGACGCGGGCCCTGGGCGGCACCTCGATCCTGATCGTGGTCTCGGTGACCATGGACACGGTGGCGCAGATCCAGTCGCACCTTCTGGCCCACCAGTACGAAGGGCTGATCAAGAAGTCGAAGTTGCGCGGCGCCCGCCGATAGCCGATTGAGGGACAGGCGCCGGCGCAGACCGGGGCGAGGGGAGTGAACTCGGCGATGAACCTGATCCTGTTTGGACCACCCGGCTGCGGCAAGGGCACCCAGGCCAAGCGCCTGGTCGAGGAGCGGGGCATGGTCCAGCTCTCCACCGGCGACATGCTGCGGGCGGCGATCGCCTCGGGCTCGGCGCTGGGCGAACGGGTCAAGGACATCATGGCCCGCGGCGACCTGGTCTCCGACGAGATCGTCATCGCCCTGATCGAGGATCGTCTGCCGGAGACCGAGGCCGCCGGCGGCGCGATCTTCGACGGCTTTCCCCGCACGGTGGCCCAGGCCCAGGCGCTGGACGCCATGCTGGCCGGACGCGGCGCGCGAATCGACGTGGTGCTGCGGCTGCTGGTCGACGAGGACGTGCTGCTGAAGAGAGTGACCGGCCGGTTCGAGGAACTCGGCCGTCCCGACGACAATCCCGAGAGCTTCAAGACCCGGCTCGCGGCCTACAACGCCCAGACAGCCCCGCTGCTGCCCTATTACGAAGCCCAGGGCAAGCTGGCGGCCGTTGGCGGCATGGGTTCGATGGAAGGGGTGGCGGACGCCATCCGCGGAGCTCTGAAGGCGGTCTCCGCCTGATCCGGAATGGTTGAAAAATCAACCGTATCCGGCATTGACGGAAGCGCAGCGATCCCTATAACGGTGCGCTTCCGCGAAGGGCGCGACTCCCGCGCCGGCTCGAAGTGCAAGCTGAGGGCCGGGGCGCGTATCGCGTTTCGTTTGCGTATGCGCCGTTCGCTGGCGTGATTGGAGAGATTTCGACGTGGCCCGTATCGCAGGCGTCAACATACCGACGAACAAGCGCGTGATCATCGCGCTTCAGTATATCCATGGCATCGGCCCGAGGTCGGCCAAGGACATCATCGGCAAGGTGGGCATCGACGAATCGCGTCGCGTGAACCAGCTGACCGACCAGGAAGTGCTGCACATCCGTGAGGCCATCGACAAGGACTTCACCGTCGAGGGCGACCTGCGTCGTGAAACGTCGGTCAATATCAAGCGTCTGATGGATCTGGCCTGCTATCGCGGCCTGCGTCACCGCAAGGGTCTGCCGGTCCGCGGCCAGCGCACGCACACCAATGCTCGCACCCGCAAGGGTCCGGCCAAGCCGATCGCCGGCAAGAAGAAGTAAGAGAGAGCCTCGATGGCCAAGGAACCGGCTCGCGTAAAGAAGCGCGAACGCAAGAACATCACTTCCGGCGTGGCGCACGTGAACGCCTCGTTCAACAACACCATGATCACCATCACCGACGCCCAGGGGAACACCATCTCCTGGTCGAGCGCCGGCGCCATGGGCTTTAAAGGGTCGCGCAAGTCGACCCCCTACGCCGCCCAGATGGCGGCCGAGGACGCCGGCAAGAAGGCGGCGGAGCACGGTGTGAAGACCCTGGAAGTCAACGTCTCCGGCCCGGGTTCGGGTCGGGAGTCGGCCCTGCGCGCCCTGCAGGCGGCTGGCATGACCATCACCACCATTCGAGATGTGACCCCGATTCCGCACAACGGCTGCCGGCCGCCCAAGCGTCGGCGCGTCTGAGTTCGTCAATTCGACCCTCCTTTCGCCGGCCGTGCGTCTCGCGGCCGGCGTACCCGCGTTCCGAGGACCCCCGCCCGTGATCGAACGAAACTGGAACGAGCTGATCCGCCCCGAGAAGCCGATGATCGAGACCGGCGTCGACGCCAGCCGCAAGGCTCGCCTTGTCGCCGAACCTCTCGAGCGCGGCTTCGGCGTGACGCTCGGCAACGCGCTGCGGCGCGTTCTGCTCTCTTCCCTGCAAGGCGCCGCCGTCACCGCCGTCCAGATCGACGGCGTGGTCCACGAGTTCTCCTCGCTGGAAGGCGTGCGTGAGGACGTCGTCGACATCGTCCTGAACATCAAGCAGCTGGCCCTGCGCATGCATGCCGAGGGCCCCAAGCGCATGACCCTGCGCGCCACCGGCCCCGGCCCGGTGACCGCCAGCCAGATCGAGGCCCCCTCGGACATCGAGATCCTCAACGGCGACCATGTGCTCTGCACCCTGGACGACGGCGCCACCGTGCGCATGGAGTTCACGGTCAACGCCGGCAAGGGCTATGTCCCGGCCGAGAAGAACCGTCCGGAAGACGCGCCGATCGGCCTGATCGCCGTCGACGCCCTGTATTCGCCGGTCAAGCGCGTCGCCTACCGGGTCGAGCCGACCCGTCAGGGCCAGTCGCTCGACTACGACAAGCTGGTGCTGGAAATCGAGACCAACGGCGCCGTCGGCCCGGTGGACGCGGTGGCCTACGCCGCCCGCATCCTGCAGGACCAGCTGCAGATCTTCATCACCTTCGAGGAGCCCAAGGCCAAGGCCGACGGCGAGGCCAAGCCCGAGCTGCCGTTCAACCCGGCGCTGCTGAAGAAGGTCGACGAGCTGGAGCTGTCGGTCCGTTCGGCCAACTGCCTGAAGAACGACAACATCGTCTACATCGGCGACCTGATCCAGAAGACCGAGGCGGAGATGCTCCGCACCCCGAACTTCGGTCGCAAGTCGCTGAACGAGATCAAGGAAGTGCTCGCCGGCATGAACCTGCATCTCGGCATGGACGTGCCCAACTGGCCGCCGGAAAACATCGACGACCTGGCCAAGAAGTTCGAAGACCAGATCTAGTTCGCCTATCGCGCTATCTCCCGGATCGGCCTCAGGGCCGGTTCAGGGCCCGTTGAAGCCGCTCAGCGGTGGAGGGCCCCGGCGCTTCGTTAAGACCCGGTCGGGAAACAGGCCGGGATGGGTGACAATCGACGCGAAGGACGCGTCCCAATACGGGCCCAGGCCCAGGAGAGATTTCAATGCGTCACGGTAAAGCGCACCGGAAGCTGGGCCGCACGTCGGCGCACCGCACCGCCATGTTCGCCAACATGGCCGCCTCGCTCATCAAGCATGAGCAGATCGTCACCACCCTGCCCAAGGCCAAGGAACTGCGGCCCTTCGTCGAGAAGCTGGTGACCCTGGGCAAGCGCGGCGATCTGCACGCCCGTCGTCAGGCGATCAGCCAGGTTCGCGACATCGCCCAGGTGGGCAAGCTGTTCTCCGTCCTCGGCCCGCGCTACCAGGCCCGCAACGGCGGCTACATCCGCGTGCTCAAGGCCGGCTTCCGCCACGGCGACAACGCCGCCATGGCCGTGATCGAGTTCGTTGATCGCGATCCGGCCGAAAAGGGCAAGGACTCCGGCCCGGTGCAGGTCCAGGACAGCTACGAGGACTAGGCCTCGTCCGTCCGCTGAATTCGAAAGGGCCCCGGAGCGATCCGGGGCCTTTTTGCCGCTCAGGCCGGTCGCCGGGCGGCATGGCGGACGCGGAGGATGAACACGGCGTCTTCGGTTACCCGGTAGATGATGCGGTAGGGGCGAGCGACGATGAGCTCGCGGCGGCCCTTGCCGACGATCTGGCCTCGCTCGGGGTTCTGGCTCAGCGCTTCGGCGGCGGCATACAGTCGATCCGCCATCGTCCGGGCCGCCAGCGGGCGAAACTGTTCGATGTAGTCGCGGATGCCGACCACATCCTCACGGGCGGGTTCGGTCCAGATCACTCGCCGCATTCAGGCGGCGGCAACTCGTCGGCCGTTCCCCAGGAACTGATCCAGCGCATCATCGCTTCATTGCCGATGACGCGGCCGTCCCGAATGGCCTGTTCAGCCGCCTCGATAGCGCGTTCTTCCGCCGCCTCGTCGATCTCGTCGAAGATCGAGAAGCCTTCAGGCGGCGCTTCGGAAAATCCGGGCGGTGGCTTGGACATGGGACGCCTTGTATCACGCCGCCGCCGCGTGTTCCAGTTCTGTTCTACTCCCGCGTCAGATCCTGGCGCTGGAACAGCACCACCGCCAGGGCGGCGAGGCCGGCGACCCAGAGGATCAGGAACAGCAGGGCCGCCAACGCGCCCTGCGGCGGCGCGGGCAGCGGGTCGGCGACGCTGGTGACCGCCGCGCGCAGGGTGTCGGCGCACAGGGCGGGCAGGGCGGCCAGCCAGGCCAGAGGCGGATCGTTCGGGTCGGCGAAGCGGGCGCGGGCCTGGCTGACGACGAAGGCCTGGAGGATCCAGACGGCGATGGGAACCAGCATGGCGGCGAGGCCCGCCCGGGTCAGCACCGCCAGGCAGGCGGCGACCCCGGCCAGGGCCATCATTTCCAGCCAGGACACCGCCAAGCCGCCGGCCAGCTGTTGCAGGAAGGGCAGGGCCCCGTCGCGGGCGAAGGCCATCGGGGCCCCGGTCAGCGCCGCGCCGATCAGCCCGGCCAGGACGCCGCCCAGGGCGAGCAGCAGCAGGCCGACAGCCGCCGCCGCCCCGAAGGCGGCCAGCTTGGCCAGGATGAGGTTAGCGCGGGTGTTGCGCGGGGTCAGCAGCCGCCAGGTCTCCCAGCGGTAGTCGCCGGCCAGGATCGAGGCGGCGGCGATCATGAAGAACAGCTGCACCAGGAAGAAGTTGGCCCCGTTGACGGCGTCGATGGCCTGCTGCGCCAGATCGACCGGCTCCCGCGCGACGCCGCCGGCCTGGCTCAGCATGGCCCGCATGAACAGGCCGTTGATCAGCCCCGCGACGACGCCGAACAGCGGCACGAACAGGAAGCCCCAGAACAGCACGCCCCTGGCCCGCAGCAGGCGAAGGCGTTCGGCGGCGAAGGCGTCAGCGAACATCGGCGTCTCCCGTCAGGCTGAGGAAGACCTTCTCGAGGTCGCCGCCGACCCAGCGGGCCTCGGTGATGTCGACCCCGGCGCCGGCGAGGGCGCGGATCAGGGCCGGGGCCCCGGCCCGGGGAATGGTCGCCCAGACGGCGTCCAGGCCGTCCGGCTCGCCCTGGTCGCCCAGGATCTCCAGCGCGGTCGCCGGCGGGCTGACGGTCAGCCGCAGGCGCTCGTGCACGGCGGTCAGCTGGTCCACCCGGCCCTCGCCGACCAGCCGGCCGCGGTCGAGGATGGCGACGCGGTCACAGACCCGCTGCACCTCGTCCAGCTGGTGGCTGGCCAGGATGACGGTCACCCCGTCGCGATCGGCCAGCTCGCGCATCAAGGCGCGCATTTCCAGGATGCCAGCGGGATCCATGCCGCTGGTCGGCTCGTCGAGGATCAGCAGCTCGGGCCGGGTCAGCAGGGCGGCGGCCAGCGCCAGCCGCTGCTTCATGCCCACGGAGAAACCATGGACCTTGCGATCCGCGGCCTCGGTCAGGCCGACCCGGCCGAGCCAGCGGTCGGTCTCGGGAGCCTTCTCGCCCGAGGCCAGCGCCAGCATGGTCAGGGTCTCGCGGGCGGTCAGCCAGGGCAGGAAGCGCGGAGTCTCGATCACCGCCCCGATCCGTCGCAGGGCGCGAATGTCGCCGGCCGGCGCGCCGAGCAGCCGGGTCTCGCCCGCCGTCGGCCGCACGAGGCCGAGCACGATGCGGAACAGGGTGCTCTTGCCCGCCCCGTTGGGGCCGAGGATGCCGAACACCCCGCCGCGCGGCGCCTGCAACGACAGGCCGTCCAGCGCCTTGACGTCGCCAAAGCTCTTGGAGACGCCGACAGCCTCAAGGGCGAAGCTCATTGGCTCATCGGGCGCCTGGCCCCCTGGTCATCGTTCCGAGACATGCCTCGACTATGACCGCCGCCGTTGAGTCCGCCAAGCGTCGGGAGTCCCCATGCCGTCGATCATCCGCCGCCTGGTGCTGGCCGTCGCCCTTCTGGCCGCCGTCACCTTGCCGGCGGTGGCGGCGGCGGCGGAGCGGGCGCCGGTCATCCTGATCTCGATCGACGGCTTCCGCGCCGACTATCTGGACCGGGGCGTCACCCCGACCCTGACCGCCCTGGCGGCGGAGGGCGCGCGGGCCAAGGTCATGCGGCCGTCGTTTCCGACCAACACCTTCCCCAACCACTACACCCTGGTCACTGGCCTGCGGCCCGACCACCATGGCCTGACCGACAATGTCATGGAGGACTCCGCCCGGCCCGGCGTGACCTTCAGGATGAGCGACCGCGCCCAGGTCCAGGACCGCTTCTGGTGGGACGGCGGCGAGCCGATCTGGGTGACCGCCGAACGCCAGGGCGTGCGCACGGCGACGATGTTCTGGCCCGGTTCGGAGGCGGCGGTGCGTGGCGCGCGTCCTGCGACCTGGCTGATCTACGACGAGACGGTCAGCGCCTTCGATCGTGTCGACCGGTTGCTGGGCTGGCTGGATCTGCCGCCACCGGGCCGCCCCGCCTTCATGACCCTCTATTTCGAGGCGGTGGACACAGCCGGTCACCGCTCCGGCCCTGACAGCGCGGGCCTCGACGAGGCCTTGAAGGGCGTCGACGCGGCGCTGTCGCGGCTGGTGGCGGGGCTGAAGGCGCGGGGCCTCCATGACCGGGTCAACCTCGTCATCGTCTCCGATCACGGCATGGCCGCGATCTCGCCCGAGCGGGTGGCGTTGCTGGACGACCTGCTGCCGGAGTCGGACTACCGTTGGATCACCCTGGGAGCCTTCGCCGGTCTCGCGCCGAACGGACCGGAAGCCGAGCGGCGTCTGCTCGGCCGCCACGACCACTACGACTGCTGGCGCAAGGGTGAGCTGCCGGCCCGGTTCGCCCATGGGCGCCACCCTCGCGTCCCGCCGGTGATCTGCCTGGCCGACACCGGCTGGCTGATCTCCACCCGCGCCCGGCTGGCCGAGCGACCGATGACGGCTGCCGGCGGCTCGCACGGCTATGATCCGGCCGACCCGCTGATGGCGGCCCTGTTCGTGGCCCGGGGTCCGGCCTTCCGCCACGGCGCGGTGCTGGCGCCGTTCGACAATGTCTCGGTCTATCCGTTGCTCGCTCGGCTGCTGGGAGTGACGCCTTCCGCCAACGATGGCGATCTGGCGGATGTCGCCGCCGCGCTCAGGTGAGGGCGGTTCCGGAGCGTCGGCATGCTGGCCCGGGACCGGTCCCCGCCGGGATCGACCCTCGCCGGTCGCGGCCACGCCAGTCTCGCGAAAATCCTCAGGCACGGTCTCGTGTTCGCGACGGTGTGCATTGCTGTTGCGCGGGCGACAATCCCGTGAGCCTTTTGCGTCAAGGCGATTTCAGCGTCGCCTCTTTGGTGGCTTTTCGCTTGTGGAGCGGTGTTCGGCCTTGCTCCGGTGAGGGTCGGCGCTCTACAAATTTGAACTATGCGCGCAACCAGTCCGACTCGGCGCAGGGCCGAGGACAAGTACGCGATTCTCTGGAGGATTCCCCGTGGCTGCTCCTGTTATTTCCGGTATCGATGACGTCACCTTCGGGGCCAGCACCGTCAGCGGCGCCCAGATCATCGACGCGGCCGTCACGGTCACCGACGCCGACGAGAATTTCAACGGCGGAACCCTGGTGGTCAGCGGCCTGCTGACCGGCGATGTCGTCGCCGTCTCCAGCAGCGGCAACATCACCGTGGTCGGGGCCAGCATCCAGCACCTCGGCACCGAGTTCGCCACCTTCACCGGCGGCTCCGGGGCGGATCTGGTCATCACCTTCGACGCCGACGCCACCGCCGCGATCATCACCGAGATGGTCCAGGCGATGACCTACAGCAGCGGCCAGACCTCGCCGGTCGTCACCCGGACCCTGACCTTCACCCTGACCGACGCCGCCGCCGAGGTTGGCAGCGACATCGTCGCCATCAACATCATCGGCGACGCGGCGGCCAACGCCCTGACCGGCACATCCGGCGACGACACCATCAACGGCGGCGCGCTGGCCGACACCCTGCGGGGCAAGGACGGCGCCGACACTCTGAACGGCGACGCCGGCGACGACAGGCTGGTCGGCGAGGGCGGCAGCGACATCCTCAACGGCGGCGAGGGCGCCGACCTGCTCTACGGCGGCACGGGCGGCGAGGCCGACGCCATGACCGGCGGCAATGGCAACGACACCTACATCGTCGACGCCGTTGGCGACACCACCGACGAGACCGGCACCGACGGCACGGACCTGGTCAAGTCCTACATCAGCTGGACGCTGGGCACGGACGTCGAGAACCTGACGCTGCTCGGCACGGTGGCGATCGACGGGACCGGCACCATCGCGGCCAACGTCATCACCGGCAATGACGGCAATAACGTGCTGAACGGCGACGCCGGGGGCGACACGATCAACGGCGGCGGCGGCGACGACACCATCAATGGCGGCACCGAGGCCGACACTCTCACCGGCTCCAACGGCAATGACACCATTGATGGCGGCGACGGCGACGACATCATCGATGGCGGCAACGGCAACGACACCCTCACCGGCGGCGCCAACGCGGACGACATCATCGGCGGCGCGGGCAATGACAGCCTGGATGGCGGCACGGGCGCCGACGACCTGGCCGGCGGGGTCGGCGACGACACCTATGTGGTCGACGACGCCGGCGATCTGGTCACCGAGGCCGCCAGCGGCGGCACGGACGCCGTCAGCGCCAGCATCACCTATACCCTGACCGGCAACACCGAAAACCTGACCCTGACCGGGGGCGGCGCCATCGACGGAACCGGCAACACCCTCAACAACACCATCACCGGCAATGGCGGGGCCAATGTGCTTACGGGCGATGATGGAAACGACACGCTGTCCGGCGGGGCGGATGTCGACACCCTGAGCGGCGGCAATGGCGCCGACAGCCTGGATGGCGGCACGGGCGCCGACAGCCTGACCGGCGGCGCGGGCAACGACACCTACTACGTGGACGATGCCGGTGATACGATCACCGAGGCGGCCGCCGCCGGCTATGACATCGTTTACGCCTCCGCCAGCTACACGCTGGGCGCCGGGGACGACATCCAGGAGCTGCTGGCCAACGGCGCGGCCGGCTACACCCTGGGCGGCAACGAGGTCGACAACCGCATCGTCGGCAGCGACGGAATCGACGTCATTTCCGGCGGCGACGGCGATGATGACCTGTATGGTGGACTGTCGGCCGACACCCTGACCGGCGGCAACGGCTACGACTACATCGACGGCGGCGCCGGCGCCGACGGCATGACGGGCGGCGCGGGCAACGACACCTATATCGTCGACAACGCCGGTGACACCGTGACCGAAGGGGTCGGCGCGGGCGCGGCCGACGCCGTGCAGACGTCGCTGGCCAGCTACAAGCTGGGCGCCAACCTCGAGAATCTCACCGGAACCAGCGCCGGCGGTCAGACCCTGACCGGCAACACCCTGTCCAACCACATCACCGGCGGCGACGGCAATGACGTGCTGGTCGGCAACACCGGCGACGACCAGCTGGTCGGCGGCCTGGGCAACGACACCCTCAACGGCGGTCGCGGCATCGACGTGATGACCGGCGGCGACGGCGACGACACCTACATCATCGAGGACACCACCGAGACCATCGTCGAGGCGGGTGGTGGGGGCACGGACACGGTCAAGGGCGCCCTGAGCATCGTCCTGGCGGCCAATCTCGAGAACCTGGTCCTGCTCGGGGCGTCGACCATCGACGGCACGGGTAACAGCGAAAACAACGTCATCACCGGCAACAAGGTGGCCAACACGCTGAACGGCCTCGACGGCGCCGACACCCTCAACGGCGACGCCGGAAACGATGCGCTCAATGGCGGCGACGGCGCCGACACGCTGAACGGCGGGCGGGACAACGACATCTACTACGTCGACGACGCTGGCGACACGGTCAACGAGGACGCCGGCCAGGGGACGGATACGGTCTACGCCAGCACCACCTTCACCTTGAGCGACGCCGACGTCGAGAACCTGATCCTCAGCGGCGTCGCCGCCGACGGCACGGGCAACGCCTCGGCGAACACGATCAGCGGCAACGCTTCCGACAATACCCTGTCGGGTCTGGGCGGCGCCGACACGCTCAGCGGCGGTGACGGGGCCGATACGCTCAACGGCGGCGATGGCAATGACAGCCTGAACGGAGGCCTGGGCGCCGACACGCTGAACGGCGGCGCCAACAATGACACCTTGGCCGGCGATGACGGAGTCGACGCCCTGCTCGGCGGCGCCGGCAACGACACCTACATCATCACCGCCAGCGACGACGCCAGCGACACGATCACCGAGAACGCGCTCGAGGGCACTGACAGCGTCCAGGCGGCGATCACCTGGACCCTGGCCACCAACGTCGAGAACCTGACCCTCACCGGGGCCGGCGATATCGACGGCACGGGCAACGCCAGCGGCAACGTCATCACCGGCAACGGCGGCGCCAACACGCTCGGCGGCCTGGCCGGCGAGGATGTGATCAGCGGCGCCGGCGGAGACGACAGCATCAACGGCGGTCAGGGCAACGACTCGATGACCGGCGGCGCCGGCTACGACACCTTCGTCATTCTCGGTGAAAGCGTGCTCGGCTCCGAGATCGGCGCGGTGCGCGACGCCGACCGCATCCTCGACCTCAGCTTCGCCGGCGGCGACCGGATCGACCTCAGCGCCATCGACGCCGACGCCAACACCGTCGGCAACCAGAACTTCGACTTCGTCGGCGCGTTCACCGGCGCGGCGGGCGAGGCGACCCTGACCTATTTCGGCGCCGGCGACTTCACCCAGCTGCGGCTGGATGTCGATGGCGACGGCGTCTTCGACTACCAGATGAACATCAACGGCGACATCACCGGCGTTCAGACCCTGCTGGACGGCAGCGAGCCGGCCGGAACCGGCGGCTGGCTCGGGTTCAACATCGCGCCCTGACGCGGCTCGGACGGGCGCGCGTCCGCCGGCCCCGGGGGGAAGAGCGTCGGCCATTCGCCTCGGTGAGTGGCGGCTCGCCCGGCGCGGATTTCCGGGCGGCCGTCCCTGTCGCCTGACGGGGCGGGCTGGACCTTCGCCATGATCCGGCGCATGGATGGGCGAACACCGGTCTCCGGGGGAGGCGGATGATGCGACGTTTCGCCAGCCTTGGCGGCGCGCGAAGGGCGGCGACGCCGTTCATCTTCGTCACCGGGGTGCTCGACATCCTGTCGCTGGGCATGATGATCCCGGTGCTGCCGCTGCTGGTCAAACAGCTGGTCGGCGGCGACACCGCCGACGCCGCGTTCTGGGGCGTGGTGTTCGGCTCCACTTGGGGGCTGATGCAGTTCTTCTGCAGCCCGATCCTCGGCATGCTGTCGGACCGCTTCGGCCGTCGGCCGGTGCTGCTGCTGTCGATCTTCGGTCTGGCCGTCGACTTCCTGTTCATGGCCCTGGCCCCCAGCATCGGCTGGCTGTTCGCCGGGCGGGTGGTCAACGGGATCTGCGCCGCCAGCTTCTCGACCGCCAACGCCTATATCGCCGACGTCACCGCGCCCCAGGACCGCGCCAGGGCCTTCGGCATGATGGGGGCGGCCTTCGGCATCGGCTTCACCGTCGGGCCCATCGTCGGCGGGGCGCTGGGCGACATCCATGAGCGGCTGCCGTTCTTCGCCTGCGCCGCCCTGTCCCTGGCCAACTGGCTCTACGGCTTCTTCATCCTGCCCGAGTCCCTGCCCCCCGAACGGCGGGCCAGGGTTTTCGACTGGGCCAAGGCCAATCCGCTCGGGGCGCTGACCCTGCTGCGCTCGCACCGCGATCTGGCGGGCCTGGCGAGCATCAATTTCCTCTACCAGCTGGCCCATGTGGTGCTGCCGTCGATCTTCGTGCTCTACGCCAACTACCGTTACGGCTGGTCCTCGCTGACCATGGGCATGAGCCTGATGGCCACGGGCGTCAGCAACATCGTCGTCCAGGCGGCGCTGGTGGGACCGGTGGTCAAGCGCATCGGCGAGCGGGGCGCCCTGTTGCTGGGTCTGTCGACGGGGGCGCTGGGCTTTCTGATCTACGGGCTTGCGCCGACCGGCGCCATCTACCTGGCCGGCATCCCGGTCTTCGCCCTGATGGGCTTCACCGGGCCGGGTCTGCAAGGCCTGATGACGCGGCGCGTCGGGGCGGATGAGCAGGGGCGGCTGCAGGGCGCCAACGCCTCGATTTCCGGCATCACCGCCATCATCGGCCCGTCGTTGTTCGGCCTGACCTTCGCCTGGTCGGTGCGCCACGCGGCGGTGCTGCACCAGCCGGGCCTGGCCATCTTCGTCGCCTCGGCGCTGATGCTGATCGCCTTCCTGCTGGCCCTGGGCGTGGCCCGGACGCCGGCGCCGGCGGCCGCGCCAGCCTGACGCCGCCATCATTGCGCCCGAAATATCGACTGGATATCGGCGGATCAGTTCCATCACGCGAAACGAGCCCATGCGCGCCGCCCGACTGTTGATCCCCCTGCTGGCCCTGCTGGCCGCCTGTTCCGATCCCGCCACCACCACCCAGGCCCAGCCGGCCGTCGGCCTGGCCCAGCCCAGCAAGGCCCCCCCGGCCTCGTCCACGACCCTGAAGACGTCCTACGCGCCGGTGGTCAAGCGGGCCGCCCCGGCGGTGGTCAACGTCGCCAGCCGGCGGGTGGTGCGCCAGCGGGTCGATCCCTTCTGGGAGATGTTCGGCGGCGGCGCCCCGCGCGAGCGGGTGGCCCAGTCGCTGGGCTCGGGCGCCATCGTCCGCGCCGACGGCGTCATCCTGACCAACAACCACGTCATCGAGGGCGCCGACGAGATCATCGTCCAGCTGGCCGACAAGCGGGAGTTTCCCGCCCGGGTGCTGCTGGCTGACCCGCGCTCGGACCTGGCGGTGCTGAAGATCGACGCCGGCGCCGAGCGCCTGCCGGTCATCGCCATCGACGACCAGGAGGTGCTGGAGGTCGGCGATCTGGTGCTGGCCATCGGCAATCCCTTCGGCGTCGGCCAGACGGTGACCACCGGCATCATCTCCGCCACCGCCCGCTCCAACACCGGCATCACCGACTATGGCTTCTTCCTGCAGACCGACGCGGCGATCAATCCGGGCAACTCCGGCGGACCGCTGGTCGACATGGACGGCGACCTGATCGGGGTGAACACCGCCATCCTCTCGCGTTCAGGGACCTCCTCGGGCGTCGGCTTCGCCGTGCCGGCGGCCATGGCCCGGCAGGTGGTCAATTCGGCCCTCGGCGGCGGCCATTCGGTGGTTCGGCCCTGGCTCGGCGTGCGGGCCCAGACGGTCACTGGAGACATGGCCCGCGGCCTCGGCATGAACGCGCCGCGCGGCGCCATCGTCGCCGATCTCTGGCCGAACGGGCCGGCGGCGCGGGCGGGCGTGCGCCAGGGCGACGTCATCGTCGCGGTCGGCGGCCAGCCGGTCGCCGACGAAGGCGCCGCCGCCTACTATTTCGCCTCCCGTCGCACCGGCGAGATGGTGCCGGTGGTGGTGCTGCGGGACGGCGCCGAGCGCACGCTGACCGTCCGCGCCGAGGCGCCCCCGTCGACGCCGGCCCGAGACGAGCGGCTGATCGAGGGCGGCAATCCGCTGCAGGGGCTGACCGTGGCCAACCTGTCGCCGGCCCTGGCCGATGAGCTGGGCGCCGATCCGTTCGCCGGCCGTGGCGTGGTGGTGATGCGCGTTCAGGCTGGCTTCGCCCAGCAGGCCGGCTTCCGGGCCGGCGACCTGGTGCGGGAGATCAACGGCCGCGAGGTCCGCTCGACAGCCGACCTGAGCGCCGCGGTGGCCGCCCGCGTCCGTGTCTGGCGGGTGACCATCGAGCGCAACGGCCAGACGATCAGCGCCCAGTTCCGGACGTAGCAGGGCGCCAGCGGAACCTTTCCACGCGGCGGGGATTCTGGTGCTAAACCAGCGGCCATGACCGATCTCTTCGCCGCCGCCGGGCTGACGCCCAGGGCCCCCACGCCGCTGGCCGAGCGGCTGCGCCCGCGCACCCTGGCGGAGGTGGTCGGCCAGGACCATCTGCTGGGCGAGGACGGACCGATCCGGCGGATGGTCGAGGGCGGCCGGCTGGGCTCGATGATCCTCTGGGGCCCGCCGGGCACCGGCAAGACCACCATCGCCCGGCTGCTGGCCAGGGCCGCCGGCTACGAGTTCCAGCAGATCAGCGCCGTGTTCAGCGGCGTCGCCGACCTCAAGAAGGCCTTCGAACAGGCGCGCGGCCGGCGGCTGGCCGGCCAGTCGACCCTGTTGTTCGTCGACGAGATCCACCGCTTCAACCGCGCCCAGCAGGACGGCTTCCTGCCCTTCGTCGAGGAGGGGATCATCACCCTGGTCGGGGCGACCACCGAGAACCCCAGTTTCGAACTCAACGGCGCCCTGCTGTCGCGCTGCCAGGTCTATGTGCTGCGGCGGCTGGACGAGGCGGCGCTGGAGACCCTGCTGGCCAAGGCCGAGGCGGAGGAGGGGGCGGCCCTGCCGCTCGACCCCGCCGCCCGCGAGGCGATGATCGCCATGGCCGACGGCGATGGCCGCTATCTGCTGACCCTGGCCGAGACCCTGCTGGCCATCGGCTCGCCCCTGCCGCTGACCCCGGCGGGGCTCGGCCAGCTGCTGCAGAAGCGCAGCCCGGCCTACGACAAGTCGCGAGAAGAACACTATAACCTCGTATCGGCGCTGCATAAATCGGTTCGCGGTTCAGACCCGGACGCCGCCCTCTACTGGCTGGCCCGGATGCTGGAGGGCGGCGAGGACCCGCTGTTCATCGCCCGCCGCCTGGTGCGGATGGCCAGCGAGGACATCGGCCAGGCCGATCCCATGGCCCTGGTCATGGCCAACGCCGCGAAGGACACCTACGACTTCCTCGGCAGTCCCGAGGGGGAGCTGGCCCTGGCCCAGGTGGTGGTGCATCTGGCCGCCGCGCCCAAGTCGAACGCCGTCTACAAGGCCTTCGGCGCCGCCCGCGCCGCCGCCCGCGAGACCGGCTCCCTGCCGCCCCCGCCCCACATCCTCAACGCCCCGACCCGGCTGATGAAGGACCTCGGCTACGGCAAGGGCTACGCCTATGATCCCGACACCCCCGAGGGCTTCTCCGGTCAGAACTATTTCCCGGAAGGCATGGAAAGACGGACGTTTTACGCGCCCAGGGGCGAGGGCGTCGAGGCGCGGCTGAAGGAGCGTCTCGATCGCTGGGCGGAGCTGCGGGCGAAGAAGGGTGGATGAGTTCGAGACGTTTCTCCCTCCCCTTCATGGGGAGGGTGGACGGCCGAAGGCCGGACGGGTGGGGGAGTGGCTCTCCGCCTGGATGGTCAGTGTCTGGCCCGTCACTGCCCCACCCTGGCCGCTGCGCGGCCTGTCCCTCCCCATGAAGGGGAGGGAGGATTCATGAGTC